>Ga0315298_1000248_pt1 | contig 109430 bp, 87 predicted proteins | sample WHS_1_MG_FD_203077 | JGI IMG/M metagenome (GOLD analysis project Ga0315298, IMG submission 203077) | Extremophilic microbial mat communities from Washburn Hot Springs, YNP, Wyoming, USA - WHS_1_MG | ecosystem: Environmental > Aquatic > Thermal springs > Hot (42-90C) | place: USA: Wyoming...
AGATATTATTGTTGTCTTAAATTCTAATTTAAGGTGTCCCTATATTTCTTTTTTCTCTCGGGGGAGATTAGGGAACGCGTAGGACGTCCCCCGGCTGAAGGATGAAGGACCAGGAGTAGGACTGGGGTTGGATCAGGTATTGCGGGTGGGGTTTGGCGCCCCAGGAGTCATCGCCGCCGACACCCATCTGTTTCAGGTCAATGGTCACGTACAGGTTGCTCCGCCGGGGAACATCCACAAAGTGCTTTTCCCCGCGCTTGTTCAAGGTCAAATCTTCCGGCGTGTAGGGAATAGCGGAAAACTCAAACAGCGGCTGACCGATAATTTTTAGGCCATAACCGTCTTTGTTTGTGATCAAAAGCCATCTGGTGTCAGTCCGGTTGCCAAACTCCTGCGCACTGACGTAGGGAATGACCTGCTCATCTTTGTTTGTCCGGTAGATTCCGACGAAGGCGGCCGTTTTCCGGTCGCAGTAGTTTTCCTGAGGTCCGCGGCCGTAGTATTCAATCTGGTCAAAACCATCAGCCATCCCCAGAAGCATTCCTACCCGCGGGATTTCTGGTAATTTTTCCGGATGGGCGGGCTTAAATTCATTCTCAATTTTTACTGACCCATCCCGGGCTACGGTGTAAACCACAGTATGGCTGGCTTCCACTGAGGGCAGGAAAAATTCAACCCTGGCCACAACTTCTCCGCTTTTTGTCTTGTTCAGGCTAAAACTTTTTACCTGTTGGTTGAGGCTGGCTTCTCTCCAGACCTTAAGTCTTACCGGCATTCTGTTGCCGAAATCATTATCCGTCGGCGCCCGCCAGAAATTCGGTCGTGGTCCATCTTTCAGAAATTCCACATTCTGGAATTTGTAGGAAACCATTCTGCCTTCGGTCCGGCTGAAAGTCAGAGCAAAATATTTACCGCTGATAATTACTTCACTTTTGTTCTGTTTGTTTTCTTTGATTTTTAGTTTGGGTAATTTTTCTGAAGTTTTGGCAACTGCTTTCTCTTCCTGTCCTGATTCGGGCTTAGCCTTGACCGCAGCCTGCTCTTCCTGAAGCTTCAACTGTTCTGAAGCGATGATGTGACCGGCTGGAATTAAACCATGGGCCATCTCTTTAGCAGCTCTCAGCTCGATATTCATAAAAACTTCATTTCCAGAGCTTAAATCTAAAGCTGGAAGAGTAACTTTTACCTCTGCTGCCTCCCAAGGCTTGATTTCCGGACAGGGGATGAAACCATCGGCCACCTGATGGCCATTCTGGAGGAAAATCCAGTGCAGGTTAAAATCTTCCTTGTTCAAACTCAGAAAATCATACTTATTGAGAATTTTAATGCTGATTTCAATTTTATCAGTTTTATTAACTCCCTCCTTTTCCAGCCCAATCAATTGAAATCTGGCCGGCTGGTAAACTTTTTTAACCTCCCACAGCGCTGGATGCGGTGTCCGGTCTGGCGCTAACAGCCCATTGCAGTTGAAGTTAGCATCCGAAGGTGTCCCGGGTGGCCCATAATCTCCTCCATAAGCCCAGAACAGCTCCCCCTTTTCGTTCTTTTTGGCAAAGCCCTGGTCAACCCAGTCCCAGATGAAACCGCCCTGCAGCACCGGGTATTTTTCAATCACATCCCAGTAATCCTGCAAATTGCCGGTGCTGTTACCCATAGAGTGGTCGTATTCACACATTATAAGCGGGCGGGATGGATTACTTTTGGCATATTTCTCCAGGTGTTCAATTCGAGCGTACATCGGGCAGTAGATATCGGTATTCCAGGCCAGCTCAGCCCTCTCGTAATGAATTGGTCGACTCGGGTCACGCTGCTTTATCCAGCGGTAGCCTTCCTCAAAATTTATTCCGTTTCCGGCTTCATTTCCCATTGACCAGATAACCACTGATGGATGATTCTTATCTCTTTCCACCATACGTCGCATCCGGTCAAGATGAGCCGGTCCCCATTCCGGGTTTTTGGCCAGACTCTTTTCGCCGTAGCCCATGCCGTGTGATTCAATGTTAGCTTCATCAATCAGGTAAATTCCGTAATAATCGCATAGATCATACCAGCGGGGGTCATTAGGATAATGACTGGTTCTAACTGCATTGATATTGTTTTGCTTCATTAGCTTGATGTCGCGGAGCATTGATTCTTCTGAAATTACCTGTCCTGTCCAGGGATCAGTTTCATGACGGTCGACCCCCCGAAAATAAACAGCCCGACCGTTTATTAGCAGCTGAGCATTTTTTATTTCTACCGTTCTAAAACCTATTTTTGTGGTCAGGGCTTCAAGAGGATGATCCTGTTCGTCCTTTAATTCAAGAGTCAGACGATAAAGATTGGGAGATTCGGCACTCCAGGGCTTAATGCCTTCTATTTCCCCTTGAAAATTTATTATTTTCTTGGCTTGAGGTGTCAGGGTAAAAGTTTTTTCTTCCTGGAAAAGAGGGCGGCCATCATCGGAGAGTAACCCAACTTTCAGCGTATAAGCCGAAAGTTCATTCCTGTAGACTTTGGGTGAGGTCTTCGCCGGCAAATCATTCAAAACTTCCACATCAAGATTCAACCGGCCATTCTTATAATTCTCGTCAAGCGGAGTTCTGGCGAAGAAATCTCTGATTCTGACCGGCGGGGCGGCATAAAGATAAACGTCACGCTCGATACCTGATAGTCTCCACATATCCTGGCATTCAAGGTATGAGCCATCAGACCAGCGGTAAACCTCCAGAGCAAGCAGATTTTCTCCTGGTTTCAGATAGGGGGTGATTTTAAATTCGGCTGGTGTTTTGGAATCCTGACTGTAGCCGATTTTCTGACCGTTTATCCAGAGATAAAAAGCTGATTTGACCCCATCAAAATGGATGAAGACGTCCTTTCCTTTCCAGCTTTCCGGAACAGTAAACTTTAGCCGGTAGGAACCAACAGGATTGTAGTCGTGAGGAATATGAGGTGGCTGAGGATTTTCAGGAGCAAATTCGTAATCACTGTTAACGTAAATGGGGATTCCATATCCATGCAGTTCCCAGTTGGCCGGGACATCGATTTCTTTCCAGCGGCTGTCATCAAAATCCAGGCGCCAGAAATCTACTGGCCTATCGGCCGGCTTCGACACCCAGTTAAATTTCCATTTTCCGTTGAGTAACTTATACCAGGGAGAATTTCGAGCGTCGGTTCTGAGGGCCTGATTAAGATCGGGGAAGGGGATAAAGGTGGCATAGGGCGGTTCGGTATTTATAGCAAAAACCCTGGGATTTTCCCAGTCGTTAACTGCTGTCTCCTGGTTTTGACTGTAAGACGGATAAATCTGAAGGAGAATAACAGTCGCTAAGATGGAGAAAATAGCTAAATATTTTCTGATCATATTGGCTTCTCCTACGATATTCTCAAATATAGATTTAAAGGCAGTATTTCTAACGGTCTTTAATTGCATCGGTTTTAATTATCGGTTTTAATTATTTATAATATGGCTATAAAGATAAAACAGTCAAGTTAAATATTTGTTTCAATTTGGCCAAAGAATTAGCCCAGTAAAATAAATTAATAACGGCTGCAGAATCAGTTCCAGAGTTTTTCTGGATACCGGCCTTCTTTTATGAGCTGTTGCAAGCCAGCCTGAACCCAGGTGCGGTCTTGCTGGTAGGTGACGCCAAACCATTTTTCTTCTGTCGTCAAAACTCTAACCCTGGCCTTTTTTTCTCTAGCCAGAGCTCCCACTACTTCAGGAATATAGAATTCAGATTTGAGTAAATCAATTTTAGAATCGGAGAGAAATTGATGGAACCTAAATTCAAGCTCGGTGAAGATACTTGGCGTCAGCCCAAAAATATTCATAGAAGCCAGGTCATCAGGAGAAAGAAGATGCCAGGTCTGGTTATCTTCAGTAAATTTTATTCCATCTGAAAATTTCTGTACCTTGGTTCTTTCCCGGAGGTCGAGCAAATAGCCATCTTTAGATATCTGACAGATACCTCGAGCTACGTGTCCATATTCTGATAGGGTGTTCGCCAGGCGGTAGGCAACTAAGGCATAATTAAAGTGGTCAGCATTGTCTTTTATTTGCCTCATATAATCAGCCAGCTTTTTAATGGCTTCAAAGCCATAAAAATCATCGGCATTTATGACCAGAAAATTTCCCGGGACTGCTGCCCGGCAGAGCAAAATTGCCTGTCCTGTTCCCCATGGTTTGGTTCTACCGGCAGGTACCTTGAAGCCAGAGGGCAAAGCCATATCCAATTCTTGAAAAACATAGGATACTTCGAAGTGTTTTTCTGCCTGATGGCCAATTTTTTCTTTAAAGACCTTTTCGAGGTCACGACGGATAATAAAAACCACATGTTCAATGCCACTGCGCCAGGCATCATAAAGAGAGTAATCAATAATGATCTCACCATTGGGACCGACAGGATCAACCTGTTTCAGCCCGCCGTAGCGGCTGCCTATGCCGGCGGCCATAATAACCAAAGTCAATTTTTCCATCTCTTTACCTCAACTAAAAAGATTAATAGCATAAAAAATAAATGATGAAAAGTAAGAGCAGCAAAAGTCGGGTAAGATTAAAAAGTGAAGTATTCTTTTATATCTTTCAAATTGGAGTTGCTGACTCAGAGCTTGCTTACCAGGCATATGTTTTTATTGTATAATCTAAAAGAAAAGGTATTTAAATGATTAAGTCAACGACGGTCCTCTGCATAAGACATAACGGCCAGGTAGTTATGGCCGGGGATGGCCAGGTGACACTTGGTCAGACGGTGCTTAAAAGTACGGCCCAGAAGGTCAGGCGCCTTTATAAAGGAAAAGTTCTGGCGGGTTTTGCTGGAGCTACTTCTGATGCTTTTGCTCTGTTTGCTCGTTTTGAGGCCAAACTGGAAGAATATCGCGGCAATCTATCCAGGGCAGCGATCGAACTGGCCAAAGATTGGCGTCTTGACAAATCGCTACGTCAATTAGATGCTTTGCTCATTGTGGCTGATGAAAATAGCACTTTTCTTATTTCAGGGACAGGAGATGTGGTCGAACCAGATGATGGAGTGATTGCCGTTGGTTCAGGAGGTCCCTATGCTTTAGCGGCGGCTCGGGCCTTGATCAAGCATACCAATCTGTCGGCCAAGGAGGTTGCTCTGGAAGCCCTCAGAATTGCCGCGGAGATCTGTATTTATACCAATGATAATTTTACTGTAGAGGAACTTTAATGAGCATTGAAATTGGCGGGAAAGTTATAAAACCGGATAAGCTGTTATATAGAAAAGAGATAGATGAGGAATTGACTCCTCAGGAAATTGTAGCTGAGCTCGATAAATACATCATCGGTCAGAAAGCGGCGAAAAAGGCTGTAGCCATTGCCTTAAGGAACCGCTTCCGGCGGAGAAAATTACCGCCTGAGCTGGCTGATGAAATTGCTCCCAAGAATATTCTGATGATTGGACCGACCGGTGTGGGTAAAACCGAAATTTCCCGGCGCTTAGCCAAGCTAACTTCCTCGCCTTTTCTTAAAATTGAAGCCAGCCGTTTTACTGAAGTAGGCTATGTGGGAAGGGATGTAGAGTCGATGATTCGCGACCTGGTTCGCATTGCCGTTGATATGGTCAAGCAGGAAAAAATAAAAGAGATAGAAGCCAAGGCTAAAGGTAACGTAGAAGAGAAAATCCTTGATATTCTGTTGCCGCATAACCGTCGCCGGGATACCGGTTCAACTCCTGAAGACCAGAAAAGATTTCTGGAAACCAGAGAGAAACTTCGTCGTCAACTGCGGGCTGGCCTTCTGGATGAGAGATTTATTGAGATCGAAGTTAAAGAAACAGCTGCTCCTCCTTTTGAATTTTTTTCCAGCAATGGGCTGGAGGAGATTGGTATTCAGATTCAAGAGATTATACCGGGCTTTCTGGGAGGGCGAACGAAAAAGAGGCGAGTTAAAATTAAAGAAGCCAGGGAAATCTTGCTGGAAGATGAGGAGAAAAGGCTGGTGGATATGGATCAGGTGGCCAGGCTGGCCATAGAAAAAGTAGAGCAGTCGGGCATAATTTTCCTGGATGAACTGGACAAAGTAGCCGGAAGGGAATCAGGGATCGGCCCCGATGTCAGCCGGGAAGGAGTCCAGCGTGATCTCCTTCCCATCATAGAAGGTACCACTGTTAGTACTCGTTTTGGGCTGGTTAGAACTGACCATATATTATTTATCGCTGCGGGCGCCTTTCATGTGACCAAACCTTCTGATCTTATTCCAGAACTTCAAGGACGTTTTCCTATTAGAGTTGAATTAACTCCACTTAACAAGGAGGATTTTATCCGAATTCTTACCGAAACTGAAAATGCTCTAATCAAACAGTACAAGGCTTTGCTCGCCACCGAAGGTGTTGAGGTGGAATTTACCCCTGAGGCGATTGAGGAAATTGCAGCCATAGCGGAGAAGGTCAATGAAGAATCAGAAAATATCGGGGCCAGGAGACTGCATACAGTAATGGAAAAAGTAATGGAGGATATTTCTTTTGAAGCTCCCAATTTAGCTAATAAAAAAATGGTTATAACCAGAGAATATGTTCAAAAACAATTGAATGAGATTCTTAAAGATCAGGACCTGCGAAAATTCATCCTTTGATGAAAAAAATACCTCAAATAATTTTTTGCTGTGGTTTGCTTCTGCTTACCAGCCTTAGCTGCGGAAGAAAGGGACCACTTCAGGCTCCGGTTCCCCACATACCTCAGGAAATAAAAGATTTCAAAGTAGAACAAAGAGGAAAGAAACTGCTTTTTTCCTGGACTGAGCCGGTCAGCTATCTTAGTGGTCAGCCCCTGGAAATAGCTTTTACCGAGATACTGGCTATAGAAGAAGGTGAAAGAAAGGGAGAGAAAAAGATACGGGAAGAAGATTTTTTAAAATTAGCTAAGCCCTTAGCCCTAATGGGGCTCGGTCAGCTGGAAATAAAGAAAGGGCAGGCGGAATTAAGATTGGAAGCAGATAAGATTTCAGAAAAAAATCTTATTATAGGAATACGGGTAAAGGGGAAAAAAGGGGGCTGGTCAAAAATTTCAAACCTGGTCTCAATTACTCCTCACCTTCTTCCCGGTCCGCCAGAAAGGTTAAAAGCTGAAGTTTCTGAAGATAAAATTTCCCTTAGCTGGCAGCCACCCGAGTTTTACTTTGATGGGAAAACTAAAGCTGAGGTAAAGGGATATAATATTTATCGCTCAACTGATGGCGATTTCAAAAAAATAAATGAGGACTTATTAAAAAGCCCGTCTTTTGAGGATCGTAACTTCAGCTTTGGCCAATCTTACCGCTATCTGGTTAGAGCGATTGCTGGTCAAGGAGAGGATTTAAGAGAAGGTGAAGATTCAGAGATATTAGAAATATTGGCAAAGGATGTTTTTGCACCGAAAACTCCGGCTGAAATTCAGGCAATGGTCAGCGAGGAGGGAGTTAGAATTAGCTGGTTGCCAAATGGTGAAAATGATCTGGCCGGCTATAAAGTTTATCGCCAGAAAGACGATGAGGAGGCCAAGCTGCTAACTCCAGAGCCTATAACCACTCCTTTCTTTTTGGATAATACAGTTGAAAATAAAATCACGTATATTTATTCTATTACTGCGGTGGATAAGGCGGGTAATGAAAGTGCCCCCGGTAAAATTCAGGTAAAAACTTAAATAAAATGAAAATATATCGTTTCCGTTACCGAAAAAAAATTTTGTACGGAATCCTTAAAGAAGAGGTGCTTTTTCCCATAAGAGGTTCGTTGCTAAGAAAGTTCAGCCTGGATGACAGTCCTATTCCTATTTCAGAGGTGATCCTGCTTCCGCCAATTATTCCTTCTAAAATTGTTTGTGTTGGTCGCAATTACCGCGAGCATGCTCAGGAACTGGGAAACCAGGTTCCAGAAGAACCACTCTTGTTCTTGAAACCTCCGAGTGCCATAATCGGACCAAACCAGGCCATTATTTATCCACCGATGTCACAGAGAGTTGATTATGAGGGAGAGCTGGCAGTTATTATTAAGAAAAAGGCCAGAAATTTATCTGATCAGGATAACTTCGAGGATTATATTCTCGGCTATACCTGCTTCAATGATGTGACTGCCAGGGACCTTCAGTTTAAAGATGTGCAGTTTACACGGGCTAAATCCTTCGATACTTTTGCTCCCATCGGTCCTTGCCTGGCTACTGGTCTTGATCCGCTATCAATTCATCTTAAAACTTTTCTCAACGGGCAGCTGGTCCAATCCGGCAATACCAGAAACATGATTTTTCCTGTGCCCTTTTTAATTAAGTTTATTTCGAGGATAATGACCCTGGAGCCTGGAGATGTAATAGCTACTGGAACTCCTGCTGGGGTAGGTCCGATGAAACCAGGAGATCGCATTGATATTCAGATCGAAGGAATCGGAACACTGTCTAATATAGTTAAAAAAATAGATTAAGGAGGCCTAATGAAATTATTTCTGGATACCGCCAATCTTCAAGAAATAAAAGAAGTGGTAAGCTGGGGCATTCTGGATGGAGTTACCACCAATCCAACTCTTTGCTCCAAAGAAAATATGGCATTTGAGGAGCTGGTCAAAGAAATCTGTCGCCTTGTTCCTGGTCCGGTAAGCCTGGAATGTGTTTCAACCAGAGCTGAAGATATAGTGGTTGAAGCCAGGAAGCTATCCCAAATAGCTCCAAACGTGGTCATAAAAATACCCATTAATATTGAAGGACTAAGAGCAACCAAAATACTTTCGGCTCAAGGAATAAAGGTTAATATGACTTTAATTTTTTCTCCTTCTCAAGCCCTTCTGGCAGCCAAAGCCGGCGCAGCTTTTGTCAGCCCATTTATTGGCCGGCTGGATGATATTTCCCACCACGGAATGGAACTGGTGGAACAGATTATCACCATCTTTGAAAACTATAATTTAGAAACAGAGGTGATAGTGGCCAGCGTTCGTCATCCGGGGCATGTAGTAGAGGCGGCATTACTCGGAGCTCATATTACTACTATGCCTTATTCGGTTATGGAAAAGCTGGTTAAACATCCCCTGACTGACATTGGTATAGAGAGATTTCTCCAGGATTGGGAAAAAGTTCTCCATAAATAAGATTTAATCTGGACTCTAAGATTAACGGGCTGAACTTATGAGTTTTATTAAAAAAAGAAAAGGGCTGATTGCTTTCTTTTTAGTCATGGCCTTCCTCTATGCTGCTCTTTCCTTAACAAAGAGCTTTTTTCTCAAAGAACTGGGTAAAAGATTAAGTAAAAATTTCGAAATATCGGAGTTGAAACTATCTTATTTGCCACCGAGGCTGGTCGTCAATAAGATTAGGATGAAATCAGATAACCCAGAATTTTCTGCTGACAGCCTCCGGATTGAGATTTCTCTTTTGTCTCTGTTTAAAAAGGAAAGGCCGGTAGTGGTCGAAATTGATCATCCCGTAGTTTCCTTTAATGATAAAAATAAAAAAAGCTCTTCCGGCCCCAGCGGACTGAATTTGTCTCTGGAGTTACCATTTGTAATTGATAATGGCTATATAAAAGATGGTAGCTTTACTTTCGATTTAAAAGAAGGAACTTATGAGCTGAAAAGGGTTTCAGCTTTTTTCAGATTAAATTTTGATCGCCTCAATCTGCTTTTAAAATCGGATCAGACCAGAATCAGACCATTTTCTTCTAAAGAATTTCTTGAGGGCGAACTTGAAGCTTTAATTACGACCAAAGGAAAGACGATTAATTTTAACCGCTTGATAATTCAGGGGGAAAATTCAGCTATCAGGATGGAAGGGAAGTGGCTGAGACTGAAAAAACCACAAATTGATCTTAAAGCTCTTTTTAACCTGAATACCAGCTTTATTATGAGTGCCTTTTCTCTTCCTTTTGAATGGGATGGGAAAACTTCGGGAGAAGCTACTATCAGTAATAGCAGTGGTTCTCTGAAGGTAGCTGCTGATTATGTCACCCAAGACTTCCGTTTTAACCGGGTTTATCTGGGAACGGTGGAAGGGCAGGTGGAGGTGGAGAAAGACAAAGGCGGCCGGGTGACAGCGGAAGTAAAAAATCCTCATAAACCTATAGAAAAAATAGTCATAAATTTTGGTTCCGGAAGAGTGGCCGGGGAAATGTCCGGATTCCATCTGGATTCTATAATGAAGTATGCTTCAGTTCCCTGGCCCGTAGCCTCTCCAGCCTGGGGAAACTTTACTCTTAGCAATAATCTTCTTGATGTCGTAGCTCAATTTCGGGATCAGGTGGGAAAAGGTCCGATTAACGGCCGTTATAGTTTTAATGGTGAAGTTAAGTTAAATTTTGATCTGGCCAATGAAGATTTAAAAATACAGGCCAAAGACCTCCAGACTACATTTGGGCGCTTGAACCTTGAGGGCCAAATGCGGATTGGTAATAACCTGGCGCTTAATATAAACGGAGAGGTAACTGACATAAAGGCTGCTCGAGAGTTCACTCAAAAAGTTCTAAATACCAGCTTTTCCTTTCCTGAAATCAGAGGGTCAGGAAGAGCGAATATTTCCATCAAAGGAAATTATCACAATCCAGATTTACATTTCGAGTTTTCCTGCTCCCCGGCTGGTTTTGAAAGGATTGAGGTTACTACTGCCAGAGGCGAAGTTTCCGTAAAGGGTGGAATAGTGCAAGGTAAAGCCTATGTGGTGGATAAGAATTTCCAGGGCGAAATTAACCTGCAGGTGGAGAATGATGTGGCCGAAACCAAAATTTCCTTGGAAAGGGGAACGGTAGAAGCGATCCTTTCCACTCTAACTGTTAATTTTCCCTTAAAAGGAACGGCTTCGGGGAACTTTCGTTATTTAATTTCAGGAGAAAAATCAAGAGTTGAGGGGGAATTTAAGGCCGAAGAACTTTTTTTAGTCGGCACTAAAATTGAAAAGGTTGATGGAGAATTAATCTGGGATGGTCAGAGCATAAGTTTTCCCAGGCTGAATTTTAAACTTAACGGTGGACAGCTTTCAGGTCGTTTGGCCCTGGGTCTGCTTGATAACAGTTATGATTTTGATTTGAAAGCTAAAGGGGTCAATCTCACGCCTTTTTCTGAATCATTTTCTGGCCTGATGGATTTAGACCTTAAGGGGAAAGGAATTTTTGGAGAAAATCTGCCTCAAGGCAAATTTTCTATCGAAAAATTTGGTCTTTATTTTCTTCGAGCTTCGGCTTCCTCTGGAAATTATAATTTGAATTTTCTTAATAACAAACTTAGTTTCGATATAAAAGGGCAGCTTACTCCTGGCCAGAGCAATTATGAAGTGAAAATAAATATTCCTCTTGATCGGGATTTCATTAACGGGGAGGTTAAAGGCCAGCTAAACAATTTAGATTTTTTGCTTCCCTGGAAGGGAGCAAAGGGAACAGTTGATTTTCTATTAAGCTTTCAGGGGCCAGTTTCTGGGCTGGAATTAAATGGGGCGGTAGAGGTAAAAGGTAGCCTTCTGCCCGTTCCAGGTTTTGCCCATGCTCTAACTGATTTTTCTGGCTTGGCTTTTGTTAAAAATCGTCAGGTTTCAATCAGGTCTTTTCAAGGACTACTGGGGGGAGGACCAGTTCAGGGCTCCGGAGAGCTGAACTTCGGTGAACAGGGATTAGATAAAGCCGAAATTAGCCTTGAAGGTAAAAATATGCAGTTGTCAGTCTTTGAAAGAACCAGAGAAGTAGCGGATGGTAATTTGAGGTTTATTAAACAAGGAACAAAATCAATTTTTGAAGGAAATTTTAACCTCAAGGAAGTAATCTGGAGGAAAGAATTCTGGGATAAGCTGTCTTTTTCCTCTCAGCTTTATAGCACAGAAAATCAGAAATCCTGGATAAATGACCTCAACCTTAATCTGAGGCTTAAAGCAGATGATAATGTCTGGGTTGAAAATTCTATGGGCCGGATCAGGGCCAAAATGGACTTAACCATTTCCGGTACAGTAAGTAATCCTGTTATTACCGGTGAAATTGAGGCTATTTCCGGTACGGTTTATTTTCAGGATAGAGATTTTAAAATTTTAAGAGGGCGCCTGAGCTTTTTCAATCCTCTGGTAATCGATCCCTACCTTGATTTTCAAGCTGAAGCTTACGTAAAAGATTATCATGTCATTTTCAACTTGACCGGTCTGGTGAGCAATCTGAAGCCAGAATTTAGCTCTTCGCCGCCTCTTCCCTCCGAGGAAATTATGAGCTTATTAGCTCTGGGAGAGTCATATCAAAGGCGATATTCATTTGATACCACTCAGATGAGTACAGCTTCTTTGATTTCCTATCAGTTAGCCCGGAAATCTGAAAGCCTGTTAAGCCTGGATAGATTTCGACTCGACCCTTTTATTATGGGCTCTACTTCAGAAATAACAGCCCGATTAACTGTGGGCAAGAGAATTTCTAAAAATTTCTCTATTCTTTATTCGACCAATCTTGCCACTCAGAGGGAAGAAATAGTCAGATTGGAATGGGAGCTTTCAGGAGATTTATCTCTGGTGGCTATCAGGAATGAATTGGGGAGGGTGAGCTTCGATCTGAAATTGCGTAAGAGGTTTTAGATGAAACACTCCTGCTGGTTATATCTGATCCTCTTGATTTTAGCTCTGAACTGTTTTCTTTTTTCAGATGGAAGCGAAAAAACGGTTCATCAAATCCTGATTCTCGTTGATGGTCAGCCGGCTGATGAATCTGTTCAGGGTCTGGTCAATATTCAGCCTGGAAATAAATTTTCTGACTATTTACTGGATAGAGCATTGAAGCAACTAATGCGATCTGGTTTTTATTCTAATGTGGAAATATACAGAACAGAAGGTCAAACTTTAGATCTAACTTTTAAACTTACCAGAAATATCATAATAAGAAACGTAAAAATATCAGGCCCAAGAAGCGCGAGTCGAAAGATAAAGTCAGAACTTGGTTTTATAAGAAAGGGCAATGTTTTCAATGAAGCAGTTAAAGATCGGGCTATTAAAGAAATAGAAAGAATTTTGCCTGAAGAAGGCCTATTTTCTTCCCGGGTTGAATTCACCACCAGAAGGGAAGAAAATTCCAATCTGGTTGATCTGTTTATTAATCTACCCAGTTGGAAAAGATTAACTATTCACCAGATATCCTTTACTCCCCAGAATATAATTTCAGAAAGCCTGCTAAAAAAATACCTGAGGTTAAATCCAGGTGATTACTATATCCCACGGAAACTGGAAAATGGCCTGGCCAGGATAAAATCAGCTTTCCAACGGCTGGGTTATCAATGGGCTGAAGTAAGTCTGGCTGAAGAAAAAGTCAATCAGGAAAAAGGGACAGTGGATCTTAGTATTAAACTTGATCCTTCGTTGAAGATTGATATTAAAATAAGCGGGGCAGAAATATCTCCCAAAATACTTCAGCCCATCTGGGAGCAGCGAGTCTTTGAAGAGTGGGCTCTTTCTGAGGGAGAAGCTGCTTTGCTAAAACAATTGCGAAAAAAGGGATTTATTTTTGCTACTATCAGGCCGGAAATCAGAAAGGAGGGAAATGAGCTAAAAGTAAATTATGAAATTCATCCTGGGCCGAAGCTGAAAATAAAAGAAATTGAATTCAGAGGAAATAAAACCTTTTCCACCAGGTATCTTAAAAAATCCTTAGGGATCATTGATAAATTTCTTTTTCTTCCTTATCTCGATGGAGAGGAAGTATATGAATTACCCGAGAAGATTAGATTCTTTTATGAGGAGCGGGGATTTCCTCAAGCCAGAGTTGATTTGAATTATATCCGACAAGGAAATTCAGTAATACCTGTTTTCTATATTGAGGAAGGTAAACGGCAGCTCATTAAAAGTCTCGAAATTCAAGGGGCTGTGGCCATTTCTGCAGCAGAGCTTATAAAACAGTTAGATAGTCGCCCCGGCCAGCCTTATTATCAGCCGACCTTACAGCGCGACCTGGAAAAAATTAATCTTATTTATCTTAACCGTGGTTTCAGAGGTACCCAGGTTAATTTTGAAGCCATTCCTGATAAAGAAAATAATTTTGACGTGGTGATTAAAATAGCAGAAGGCCGAAGAATGAAGGTTGATAACATTTTTGTTAGTGGTAATCATCTTACGAGCCGAAAATTAATCTTGAGGGAAATAAAGTTAAAAAAGGGGGATTGGGCTGATTACAATCTGCTCCTGGAAAGTAAGAGGAATCTGGACAGCCTGGGTGTATTTTCTGAGGTAAAGATTGAAGAGCTTCCCTCAACTGAGGATTCCATAAATCTTTCTGTTCAGGTTCGTGAAGGAGAGCAGAATTTTGCCAGCCTGGGGCTGGGAGTGGAAACCAAGGATGAAGTTCGGTCAATAGCACTCTGGGAGAATAATCCCAGGCCGAGGATTACCGCTGAATTCATAAGAAATAATTTATTCCGCAATGCTTCGCAGTTGAGTTTTGTGGGTCAATTAAGCGTGGTTGATAAAAGACTGGTTGGTACCTGGCAGCAACCTTACATTTTTGGGTTGAAAATGAGGACTTATTTAAGTGCCTATTTAGAGAAAGAAGACCGAACTACATTTAGCTATGAGCGGCGAGGTATTACCCTATCGACCATAAGAAACTTACCCGCTGGATTTGGCCTGGTACTGGCAGCAGGAGCGCTAAAAACCAGGCTAACCAGACTGGAGATTTCAGAATCACAGGTGGAAAGAGAAAGATTACCCTATTCCATCGCCTATGGTTCCGCTACATTTATCCAGGACAAGAGAGATGATACTTTTAATCCTCAAAATGGTTATTTTTTCAGTCTGGCTTTAGAAAGAGCTTATCCACTTTTACATACCGAATCTAATTTTACTAAGATCTTTGGCAAGTTTCAGTATTTTTACCCCTTGGCAGCTAATATTAATTTTCAGACGATTTTCAGACTCGGTCTGGCTTCAGGAACGGTTCCTATTCCAGAAAGATTTTTTGCCGGTGGCAGCAACTCCTTCCGAGGAGCGTCTTTTGAAATGCTTGGCCCCAAAGACCCCGAATCTGGCCTGCCACTCGGGGGAAAGATGGTGTTTTTATTAAATATTGAAACGAGATTCCTGATTTTTAAACGGTTACCCAATCTAAGCGGTGCTATTTTTTATGATATGGGGAACGTTTATCCTGAAATAAAAAATTTTAATTTTCTTAACTTAAGCCAGGCAGCCGGGCTGGGCTTACGCTATCGGACACCGCTGGGGCCGGTTCGTTTTGATATAGGCTGGAATCTTAATCCACCGAACGGAAAGTGGAAACCGCTTTTCTTTTTAACTATTGGCAATATGTTTTAGGTGTTATTTATTATGGATAGAAATAAAAATTATAAGTTTCTTAAGCTATTTATCTCGATTCTTTTTTCGTTTCTCATTTTATCCTCGCCGGGTCGAGCTCAGGAGGAGCAACTTATAGATTGTTTGGCGGCTATAGTTAATGGCCTCCCTGTTTCTCTTTTTGATCTAAAAGTTGCTGAATCATTCAGATTATTAGAGGCTGATCCAGAGATTTACAACGACAGAGAGAAGCTTTTAGATGAGTATGTTAACCATCTTCTGGTCCTGGAATTGGCTCGAGGGCAATTAGGAGTAAGTCAGAAGGAATTAGCTCAAGAAATAGACCGGTTAAAGAAGACTTATGGTGAACAGGAACTTGAAGAAAAGCTGACAGCTTTGGGGATGAAAGAAAATGATTTAACTCCTTATCTTCAGAACAAAATTCTTTATGATAAAATTATTAATTCCAGGTTTAATCAAAAAATGTATGTTTCCTTAAAAGAAATTGAGGATTATTACAATAAAATATATGTGCCCGAAGAAAAGGCCAGGGGCCGGACTCCAGCTGAACTTGTTAATGCCCTTGATGAAATTGAAGCTCATCTTCAGAAAATAAAGGCTGGTCAGCAGCTTCAGGAGTGGCTTCAAGAGCTCCGACAACGGGCAGATATCACTCTTTATCAAGAGTGTATTAAAAAAATAAAATAAAGTGTATTAAAAAAAATAAAATAATAAAAGAAAGGAAGAGAGATGAAAAGAAGAATTTTCCTCTTTCCTGGGCAGGGTTCGCAGTATATAGGAATGGGATGGGATTTTTACCAGAAGAGCGCGATCGCCCGGGAAATTTTTGAAAAAGCTAATGAAATCCTAAAATTTAGCCTTTCCCAATTGTGTTTTGAGGGTCCTGAAGAACAACTCAGGCAGACGGCTAACACCCAGCCAGCCTTGCTTACCGTCAGTTATATAGCCTTTAGGCTTTTGAATTTAAAGCCTGTTCTGGCTGCCGGACACAGTTTAGGAGAATATACAGCTCTGGTAGCAGCAGGCAGCTTAAGTTTTGGGGAAGGGCTATGGTTGGTAAGAAAAAGGGGAGAATATATGCAAGAGGCAGTGGCTCCGGGTAAAGGGAGTATGGCAGCAGTTATTGGATTAGGGTATGACCAGGTGGAAGAAGCTCTGAAAAAGGTTAAAAGCGGGTTAGTTCAGATAGCTAACTGGAATTCGGAAGAACAAATTGTAATTGCCGGAGAAACAAATGCAGTACAAGAAGCTTTAATTATTTTAAATCCTCCTCGCTCGGTTATCCTTCCAGTCAGTGGTCCTTTTCATACTGATTTAATGACACCGGCAGCTGCTCGATTAAAAGCTGATCTGGACAGAGTAGTTTTTAAAGACCCGGAATTTCCGGTTATTTCTAATGTCAGTGCTGCTCCTATAAAAACAGCGGAAGAGGCTAAGGAATCACTATCTCGGCAAATTACCAGTCCTGTTAAATGGTATCCATCTATGCAGGGACTGGCTGATTATGGTTTAGATGAAGCGGTAGAGCTTGGGCCGGGCAAAGTTTTAAGCAATTTGCTAAAAAGAATTTCCCGCCGCTGGAAGAAAATCCCTGAAATTTATAACATTGAGGATATATCCACGCTGGAGAAATTTCGGAGTGAATCAGGAGGGAGCTTCTGACAACACTTTGTGACCGAAACGGACAAAGTACTCCACTGCCGAAAATATGGCCATAATAACGATCAACCACAGCCCGAAGGGATGGGCTAAGCGATAAAGAAAGGGAAAATGATTGGGACCAAGTATGAGAATTGCAATTGTCACCGTTTCCAGAATCATCTTCAACTTTCCCCAGCCGGAAGCAGGTATATTATAGCCTCTGGAGGAAGCTATTCCGCGGAAACCAGTTACTGCAATTTCTCTCCCGATAATAATTATTGCCATCCAGGAAGCTACTACCTGGCTTTCTACCAGGCAAATTAGAGCCGAAGCAATCAATAATTTGTCAGCTAAAGGGTCAAGAAGAGAGCCTAAAACGGTAGTCATTTTTTTTCTTCTGGCCCAAAATCCATCCAGCATATCCGTTAGACAGGCAAAAACAAAGATGGAAAAAGCAACGATTTCCTGACCAGGGAAATGGCTGATCATAACTACCACCAGAGCAGGTATGGCTATGATCCTGGTTATGGTCAAAAACATCGGTATATTCATAGGGAAAAATCCAGACCAATCTTAGCTTTTTATACTAAAACTTAAATTTGAGGTTGTCAAATCCAATTAGCAATAGCAAAGTTAGCTGGTTGAAAAGTCAGGACCTGATATAATATAGTCTATCTTATCTAAGCTGGCTAAAAAATGAACCGAAAAGAAGATTCATTAACCCCGATGATGGAACAGTATCATCGGATTAAAGCTCAATACAGAGATTGTTTGCTTTTTTTCAGACTGGGTGATTTTTATGAGATGTTTTATGAGGATGCTTATACTGGCTCTTCTGTCCTGGGTATTGCTCTTACTTCCAGGCAAAATGTTCCAATGTGTGGAGTGCCCTTTCATGCTGTTAATTCTTATTTGGGTAGGTTGCTGAAGGCTGGTTATAAAGTGGCTATTTGCGAGCAGGTGGAAGATCCCAGACAGGCAAAAGGGGTAGTAAAGAGGGAGGTAATTAAAGTTTTAACCCCGGGTACAGCTGTTGAGATTGAAAACGGAGAGCGGAATGAAAATTTCGGTGTTTTTAGCCTGAAGCTAACTGAAGAGAAATGGGGAGCTGCTTATGCCGATTTGCTCTCGGGGAAAATAATTGCCCTGGAAGGAGAGTTTGAGAATAAAAAAGTTCTAATTGACGAAATTTTCCGTTTTTCACCCCAGGAAATTATCTGCCCTGAAGACCAGGAGGATGTTCTGAGAGAACTTTTAACAGGAAGTGATTTTTCAGAATTACCCTTAACCCTGGTGGAAGGTTGGGCCTTTGAATATGCTCAAGCTTATAACTGGCTAACCGAACATTTCCAGGTGATCTCCCTTGAAGGTTTTGGCCTGCAAAATAAACCGCTGGCCGCTGCCGCTGCTGGAGCTCTTCTTTTTTATTTAAAAAGAAATCGGAAAGAATCAGCTGATTTTATCAGAAAATTAGCTTTTGCTCATTCCCGCCAGGCTATGGTTCTTGATGCTACCGCCATTCGCAATCTGGAGTTGATAAAAAACCAACGAAATGGCCAGGTGTCTGACTCACTTTTGGGCGTGATTGATTATACTCTAACCGCACCTGGTAGCCGGCTGCTCAAAAACTGGCTGCTTCATCCTTTACTCGAATGTCAGGAAATTACCCGAAGACAAGAGGCAATAGAGGAAGCAGTCAAAAAGCCAATAATCAGACAGGAAATAAGGAATCAATTAAAGAAAATTCTGGACCTGGAAAGGCTGGCCACCAAGATTTCTTTAGCTGCGGCCAGCCCCAGAGATCTCGTTGCCTTGAAGAAATCACTCTGGCCTTTGCCTGATATCCAGAAGCAGCTCAAGGAATTTACTTCACCTTTTTTCTCAGATTTAAAAAATGACTGGGATAATGGTGAGGATATTGCCCAGTTAATTGACCGGGCGATTCTTGACGAACCGGCCTATTTGCTCCAGGAGGGCGGACTGATCAAAGAAGGTTATAATTCAGAGCTTGATGAGCTTAGAAAGATAAGCCATTCGGGGAAGAGTATTATTGCCCAGCTGGAAAGAAAGGAGAGAGAGAGAACGGGAATACCGTCTCTTAAGATCAGATATAACAGAGTATTTGGTTATTATATTGAAGTGACTAAAGCCAATTTAAGCCTTGTTCCTGAGGATTATGAAAGAAAACAGACTCTGGTTAACTGCGAGCGATTTATAACTCCCGAGCTGAAAAAGTATGAAGAAAAGATCCTCCAGGCTGAAGCAAAGGGCAATGAACTGGAATACGAGCTATTTATTCAGCTCAGGGAGGAGATTAATCAAAAACTTCCGAGACTGCAGCAAATCGCCCAGAATATAGCCACCCTGGATGTCTTATTGGGATTGGCTGAACTGGCTCATCAAAGAAATTATTGCCGGCCCGAAGTGGATGAAAGTTATGTAATTTCTATTACTGAGGGGCGGCATCCAGTTATTGAAGTTGTTCAGAAAGAACCCTTTATTCCTAACGATACTTACCTCGATCGGGATGAACAACAGATTATGATCATAACCGGTCCTAATATGGGAGGTAAATCGACTTACCTCCGCCAGGTTGCCTTAATCTGCATTCTGGCTCAAATGGGCTCTTTTGTGCCGGCCAGGGAAGCCCGCATCGGTCTCGTAGATCATCTTTTCACCAGAGTCGGAGCGACTGACTATTTAACAGCTGGGCAGTCAACTTTTATGGTGGAAATGATAGAAACAGCTAATATTTTGAACAATGCTACTGAGCGCAGCCTAATCCTGCTGGATGAGGTAGGGCGAGGCACAAGTACTTTTGATGGATTAAGTATTGCCTGGGCTGTAGCAGAATATCTTCATCAGTTGGATGATATCCGTCCTAAAACTCTATTCGCCACTCATTATCATGAACTAACCGAGCTAACTTTGAATTTTCCCCGAATTAAGAATTATCACGTAGCAGTTAAAGAATATCAGGAAAAGGTCATTTTCTTGAGGAAGATTAAACCCGGCCCCTCTGATAGAAGCTATGGTCTCCAGGTTGCCAGGCTGGCCGGCTTGCCCGGAGCAATTATAAAAAGAGCCAGAGAAATTTTATTTAATCTGGAAAAACTGGAACTTGACGAACAGGGTAAACCACGCTTTGCTTATCATTATTTTAATAAACACGATCAAAACCAGCTCTGGTTATTTCCAGAAGATCAGGAAAGGTTAAAGTTAAATGAAATAAAGGAAAAAATAAAAGCTCTCCACCCCGAAAATTTGACTCCTCTACAGGCTTTACAAATTTTAACTGATCTGAAAGAAGAGATAAAGTCATTTACCGAGGGTCAAAATTCATCTGATTCGTCATCTAAATCTTCTTCTTCCTCTTCCTCGAAATCTTCCTCATAATCATCATCTTCAAAAGAACCCTCGCTCAGCTCTTCTTTCCTCTCTTCTATAGCTTTCTCGAACTCTTCTTCATCCTCATATCGTCTTAGATAGTTGGCAGAAGCATCGCTATAACAGAGCTCAAGATAATCATCTTCGATTACACAAAAAACCGACATTTGATGATCTGAATGAAGATCACCAACTGTTTCAATAATATCAGCAGCTTTTTTGATGGCATCAAGTGTTGTCCAACTATAAATTTCAATTTCTTCCATGGCACACTCCTTGAGAAAAAAATATTTATTTTTTAATGCTTGTCAAGTGCTAAATAAAAATTTAGAGGCTTAAAAATAAATGGGCAGCTATTCTTCACGGAAATTAAGCTCCGGTAGAGTCGGTATTTACTTGAAATTGATTTAGGGATAAAATAGTTTGAAAATCAAAAGTTATATTTTTAGATTGATTTTAAAAAGAAGAGCGGGTTAATATTGTTTTTAGAAACTGCCTTTCTTTTGCCAATAAATTGAACAATGGGAGGTACTAATGCGCTGGGATAAATTGACTGTTATGTCTCAAGAGGCTTTTCAACTGGCCCAGGCTAAAGCCCTGGAACTTGGACACCAGGAATTGCGACCGGAGCATTTACTCTGGAGTTTTCTCCAGCAGGAAGGAAATATTGTTACTTCCCTTCTTTCTAAATTAGAAGTAGAGGCCTCAGAAGTTCAGAGTGAAGTAGAAAAAATGCTTAAAAAAATGCCCCGAGTTCAAGGAGCTGGTGAAATTTATTTATCTTCCCAGCTGAGTGAAGTAATGACTGAGGCGGAAAGGGAAGCGGAAAAACTCAAAGATGAATATATCTCAACTGAACATATTTTCATAGCAATGCTCAGGCTGAAGCACCTGGAGGTTAACCACCTGCTGGCCAGATTTAAAATCGAGGAAGATGCTGTCCTGAAGGCTTTGATGGATATAAGAGGAACGCAAAGGATAACAGATCAAGAGCCAGAATCGAAATACCAGGCTCTGGAGAAATATGCTCGGGATTTGACCGCCCTGGCCAGACAGGGGAAGCTTGATCCGGTTATCGGCCGGGAAGAAGAAATTCGCCGCGTTATCCAGGTTCTGTCTCGTAGAACCAAAAATAATCCTGTCCTTATTGGCGAAGCAGGAGTAGGTAAGACAGCTATAGTTGAAGGATTAGCCCAGAGAATAGCTAATGGTGACGTACCTCAATCCTTGAAAAAGAAGCAACTGCTGGCGCTGGATATGGGAGCTTTAGTGGCGGGGACGAAATACCGGGGTGAATTTGAAGACAGATTGAAGGCTTTGCTTAAGGAAATTAAGGAATCGGGGAATATTATCCTTTTTATTGATGAGCTGCATACCATTGTCGGGGCAGGAGCGGCTGAAGGAGCAGTGGATGCTTCCAATATGTTAAAACCGGCCCTGGCCAGGGGAGAACTAAGATGCATCGGAGCCACCACTCTTAATGAATATAAAAAATATATTGAAAAAGACCCTGCTCTGGAAAGAAGATTTCAACCCGTTTATGTGGGAGAGCCATCCGTTGAAGAAACCATTTCAATTCTGAGGGGACTGAAAGAGAAATATGAAGTACATCATGGAGTAAAAATTAAAGATTCAGCCCTGGTGGCAGCCGCAGTGCTTTCCAATCGCTATATTACCAACCGTTTCTTGCCTGATAAAGCTATAGATCTGATTGATGAAGCTGCCTCCCGTATCCGGGTTCAGCTTGATAGCCTTCCAGAAAACATTGATGAACTGGAAAGAAAAATTACTCAGCTGGAAATTGAGAAGCAGGCTCTGAAAAAAGAAAAGGATCCGGCTTCAATGGAAAGATTACAAAAAATAGAACAGGAACTATCCAATTTAAAAGAACAGAGTAACACTCTTAAGGCTCAGTGGAAAAGAGAAAAAGATTTAATCGATGAGATCAATAAACTGAAAGAAAACCGAGATGCCCTAAAAGTTGAAGAACAGAATGCTGAGCGGCGGGGCGACCTGGAAAAGGTAGCTGAAATCCGCTATGGAAAGCTAATTGAATTAAATAAACAAATAGATAAATTGTCAACCGAATTAGCAGAAAGGCAAAAAAAGGGCAAGATGCTCAAGGAAGAAGTGGATGAAGAAGATGTTGCTCAGGTGGTCAGCCGCTGGACTGGTATTCCGGTATCTAAAATGCTTGAAGGTGAGGTGGAACGACTTCTCCAGATGGAGGATATTCTTTCCCGGCGGGTAATCGGCCAGGAACAGGCCATAAGAGCAGTAGCTGACACTATCCGCAGAGCCAGGGCCGGACTGCAGGAAGCAACTCGACCAATAGGATCTTTTATGTTCCTTGGTCCCACTGGAGTGGGCAAAACTGAGTTAGCCAGGGCTCTGGCTGAATTTCTCTTCAATGATGAAAAGGCCATGGTCAGATTGGACATGTCTGAGTATATGGAAAAGCATACCGTGGCCAGGCTGATTGGTGCCCCTCCAGGTTATGTCGGTTATGAAGAAGGTGGACAGTTAACAGAAGCAGTTAAGAGGCGGCCATATTCCCTTATTCTTTTGGATGAGGTGGAGAAAGCTCACCCTGATGTTTTTAATATTCTACTTCAGATTCTGGATGATGGTCGCCTGACCGACGGTAAGGGGACCACAGTTGATTTTCGCAACACACTTATCATTATGACTTCGAACCTCGGCAGTCAGATAATTAAGGAGCTCAGCCATGATTATGAAACGATGGAAAAAGAAGTTCGTAAGATTCTTGAAGCTCATTTCAAACCCGAATTTTTGAATCGAATAGATGAAATCATAATCTTTAAACCACTTACCAAGGAAGTTATTTTTAAAATTGTTGACCTGCAGATTGATTTACTGCGGCAGAGACTTCAGGATAAAAAAATAAATTTAATTTTAAAAGACAAAGCAAAAGAGGTGCTGGCGGAGCGGGGTTTCGATCCGGTTTATGGGGCTCGGCCTCTTAAAAGAACTATTCAAAAAGAAATTCAAAATCCTCTGGCCATGAAAATTTTAGCCGGGGAATTTAAAGAAGGAGATACCGTCATCATAGATGTTAATCAGGCAGGAGATTTTGTCTTTAAAAAGAAATAATAATTCGAAAAAGGAGTAAGTTATGAGCCAAGGATTGAGAAAAAAAATAGTTAGTGCTCTGGTTATTATGTTTCTTGTTCCCGGGCTGGCTATGAGTAACGGGCTAAATCTTAATGGCCTGGGAAGCAAAGCTGTAGCTATGGGCGGAGCTTTCATCGGACTGGCGGATGATTTTAGTCTGATTTACTGGAATCCCGCTGGCGCGGGTTTTCTCCGCCAGCCACTTTTTGGCAGCTATGTTACCGATTTGATTCCAACCAATCATTATGAAGTAACTTTAGCTCCTGACCTAACCATTAAGGCCAAGACTAAACTATCTCATTATCTGGGCTTTTTGGCTGCCTATTATCGGCCTCTTACTGATAATTTAGTTATAGGACTGGGGACATACACGCCAGCCGGTCTGGGAGCAAACTGGAATGGACAAGATTTTCAACCGATGACTGCAGGTGTTAATTATGACTGGACGAGTAAAATTGGCATGATCAGCATTTCTCCATTGATAGCCTGGAGAGTTAGCGACCGTCTAAGCCTTGGAGCAACCTTTAATGTCAATTATGGAATGTTTAGCTTAAAAAGATGGGCTGGGGAAATGCAGCTGGGAACTTTGGTTGATCTTGGCCAGTATGAAGAAAGTCTCCATGGCTGGGGATGGGGTTTAACTCTGGGAATTCTGGCCAAACCTGCAGATTGGCTTAGTGCAGGTCTGACTGTTAAGACTCCCAGCACCATATACTTCAAGGGAACAGCCACTATGTTTACGCTGGGATATTTAGGCTATCCAGAAAATTCTGGATTGAAGAGAAATATTAGGTGGCCTTGGTTTGTCGGCGCCGGATTGGCCTTGAAACCCACATCCGATTTGACTATAACAGCTGATGCCCAGTGGACCGGATGGTCAGTGATTAAATCAATGAACACTACCTATCTTGATCCTGTTTGGGCGATGATGATGGCTCAAACTGGCAAAAATAGCCTGATAATGGATTGGAAAGATCGTCTTCAGCTTCGTTTTGGCCTCGAATACAAAGTAAAATCAAATTTTGCTCTGAGGGCTGGTTATTATTATGATCCTACACCAACGCCTGATTATAGCTTAAATGTGCTTCTGCCGAGCTTTAATTTTCAGGGAATAGCAGCTGGCTTCGCCTATGAATGGAAAGGATTATCCATTAATTGGGGATTAGAATATCTGGCCGGCAAGAAGAGAGAAGTAACTATAAATGAATTAATAGCCGCGGGAACATTGGATCAGGCAATGCCTGGAATTTACCGCATGAACCTGATTGTTCCCAGTGTGTCAGTGGCTTATAAATTCTAAGCTGGAAATTAAGAGCATTATCTTAGTTGATGACAGCTGAAATGCTGAAAGCTTAATCTGCTCCTTTTTACCTGAAAAGCATGGTAAAAAAAATATTTCTACTTAAACCAAAATTCCCTGAAGATGAAAAAATGGCCAGGGACGGAATTGAACCGCCGACGCAGGGATTTTCAGTCCCTCGCTCTACCGACTGAGCTACCTGGCCATTTTTAAACTTAAACTGCCAAGCTTAGTCTTAAAATCGTTTATAAGTATATTTATCTGCCATTTCAAAGTCAACAGTTTGCTGGTAAAATTTTTTAAGGCCATTGTTGAAATAGATAATTTTATGGGTCAGGTGGTCGGTTAATATTTATCGACAGCAGGCTTTAAAACATTTTGGGCTGAGGTCCTTTGGCCTGATAACCTTCAATTGAAATGGTTAGAAAGCTATGTTATCCTTTTATTGGAGATAAAGATGAAAGAGGAGGAAATAAAGAAAATTCTCCTTCAGGATAGTGAGGAATTTAGAAGAATTTATGAAGAACATCAAAGATGTGAAAAGGCTTTGAATGAAATCCAATCAAAAAGCTTTTTAAACGAGGACGATTATCTTCAGGAAAAACAATTGAAAAAGAAAAAGCTTAAGCTAAAAGATGAGATGTATAGAATTATAAGCCGATTTGAGAGGCGAACAGAGAATGATGGTTAAGGAAAAGAGTCCGGAATTCAGGGTTGCCTTACTCGGGACCGATTCTTTACGGGGTCAAGAAATTAAGAATTTACTGGCTACAGGTAAGCTTCCTCTTAAATCCATTGAATTTTACGATCCAGAGGTGGAAGAAGAATATAGCAAGCTCACAGATTTTGGTGATGAACCAAAGGTTATTCATCATCCCCATCCTTACCTTTTTGAAGGGCTGGACCTCGTTTTTCTGGCTGCTGATCGGACGAGCAATAAGAAATTTGGTCAGCTGGCTAAAGAAAAAGGTTTCCGGGCAATTGACCTGGCTGAAAGCTTCACTGATGAAGAGGATGTTCCGGTAATAGTTGCCGGAGTCAATGATAGCCTGATTGAAAATAAGGAAGTATCGCTTGTTTCTAATCCTCATGCCATTACCATTTTCCTCAGTCATGTTTTTTCTGCTATTCTTTCTCATTTTACTTTAAAAAAGGCTGTGGCTATGGTTTTACAGCCGGCTTCAGCTTACGAGAATGAGGGAATTGAAGAGCTGGCAGAGCAAAGTTACGCCCTCCTTTCCAGTACCAGCTATGGTCGAAAGGTTTTTAATGACCAGGTCGCCTTCAATCTCTTGCCCCGTGTAGAAAAACCGGGTGAAGATGGTTTTTCCCCCAAGGAAAAACAAATTATTCAAGAAATTAAGAAAGTTCTCTCACCTCACAACTTTCCCTTAAGCCTCTCTATCGTTCAGGCCCCTGTTTTTCACGTTTATTCTATTATGAGCTACATAGAACTATCAGAAGATTATCCTCTGGAAGAGCTGGAAAAAGCTTTCAGGAAAAAATCAATATTTAAATTTTTGCCAGTCGGTTCGGTGGAGCAAATTTCCAATCTCAAAGTTGCTGGCAAGGATAAGATATTTATTGGACATTTTAAAAAAGACCAGTCTATCCAAGGAAGCTACTGGTTCTGGGTGGCAGCTGATAATTTGACTACTGGCTCAGCTCTTAATGCTCTGGAATTAGCCAGAAAATTACTGGGAATAACCTAAGCCGATAAGCTGGAGAAAAATAAATGATAAGAAGTATGACCGGCTTTGCTGAAAGAAATTTTACCTCGAGCTCATTAAGAGTAAAAATTTTCATTAAAAGCCTTAATCATCGTTTTTTTGATTGGGTTTATAAAGGAGAAAATATAGGAGATCTGGAGAATCAGCTTCGAGCTGCCTGCCAAAAAAGGATTTTAAGAGGCCGGGTAGAAGTCTTGCTGGAACTCAATTATCTTTCTCCGGAAAGATGGGAATTTTCAATCAATCGAGCACTTTTAAGAAAGATGGTAGGAGAATTAAAGAATCTTTCTGCTGAAGTGGCCCTGCCTTTCTCTCTCAATCTTGACCAGTTACTGAGGGTGCCTCAGCTCGTTAATATCAATCAGAAGGAATTGACCAGAGAAGACCGTAACTATATTCTATCAGCTTTTGAAAAAGCACTTGAAGATATAGTCAAACAGAGAGAAAAGGAAGGGCGAGAAATAGCCCGGCAATTAAATAACCATCTTAACCGTATAAAAAAATCTCTGGGAATAATTGAAAGGGAATTTCAAAAGCAGCCTTGGCAGCTTAAAGAAAAGCTTAAAAAAAAGCTTAAGGATTTAAATCATAATAATTTATCAGAAGAAAGATTGTCGGAAGAAGTTGCTTATTTAATGCAAAAATTCGATCTGGTGGAAGAGATTAGCCGGCTGAAAAGTCATCTCTTAGGAGTTTATGATTTAATAAAACCTGAAGTAAGCGAACCGGTGGGCAAAAAGCTTGATTTTCTGGCACAGGAATTGTCCCGGGAAGCCAACACCTTAAATGCCAAAGCTCAAGACCTGCGGATCATAAAGCACTGCCTGCTGATTAAAAATGAAATTGAAAGCATTCGCCAGCAGGTTCAAAATTTAGAGTAAGTTAGTGAAATTAAAAGCAAAATAGATCGGCTAATATAAAATTGGAGGAGGGAAGAAAGGTTATGATTTATGTAGTTTCCGGCCCATCAGGATGTGGCAAGTCAACTTTGATAAAAAGCCTTTTTTCTCGCCTTCCCAATCTGCAGTTTTCTGTTTCTCATACTACCAGAGGAAAAAGGCCAAGAGAGATAGAAGGAAAGGATTATTATTTTGTCACCAGAGAAAAATTTCAGGAAATGAAAGAAGCCGGAGCTTTTCTGGAATGGGCTTTAGTTCACAATGAATTTTATGGCACAACCTGGGAAGAAATAAAAACTAAAGGCAGTCAGGGAGATTTAATTCTGGATATAGACGTTCAGGGAGCCCGGCAGGTGAGGAAAAAATTAGAGAAGGCCGTTTTTATCTTTGTAATTCCCCCTTCCTATCCCGAGCTGGAAAAGAGACTGAAAGAAAGGAAAACTGATTCACCGGAAGCAATAGCCCTGCGCCTCAGAAACGCCAGAAAAGAGATAATGGAATCAGATATCTTTGACTATCTGGTAATTAATGGTGAGTTAGAAAAAGCTCTGGATGAATTGAGATCAATTATCCTTTCTCATCGTTGTTTATTTAAAGAAAGACAAAAAGAGTTTAAAGAAATCATCAGGAGCTTTAAATCCTGGCCTTAAACCGGAAAAGTGAGGAAAAAATGAAAAAGATCGCTCTGGGCGTAAGTTCTTCCATCAGTCTATATAAAGCTGCTGAAATTATCCGCCTTTTCCAGGAAGAAGGATACTCGGTTCGGGTAATAATGACCGAAAAGGCTACCAGATTTATTAATCCCTTTTTATTTGATTCTTTAACTGGAGAAAGAACTATTGTTTCTCTGTTCGATGAAAAGCAGCGGCCAATTGAGCACATCTCCTTAGCGGAGGAGATTTCTTTGTTACTGATAGCTCCGGCAACTGCCAACATAATAGGCAAGTTATCTTCAGGAGTGGCTGATGATTTCCTTTCAACCTTCTATCTGGCCGTTAAATGTCCGGTCCTTATTGCGCCTGCCATGAATGAAGCGATGTACCTTCATCCCCGAACTCAGGAAAATATCAGAAGGTTGAAAGAAATCGGCGTAGAGGTTGTTGAGCCAGAGTCCGGGTATTTAGCCTGTGGGCACTGGGGCCCGGGACGTTTAGCTTCAGCCGAGAAGATCGTTCAAAAGAGTCTTCGCCTCATACGGAATCGAGAGATATTCCAGGATAAGGTTGTTTTGGTAACCGCCGGTCCGACCAGAGAATTTCTGGACCCGGTCCGTTTTCTTTCTAATCCCTCTTCAGGAAGGATGGGATATGAGTTAGCCAGGGAGGCATATGAATTAGGGGCAAAAGTTATTCTGGTCAGCGGGCCGGTCCATCTGGAGCCTCCCTTTGAAGTTTATGTGGAAAAAGTAATAACGGCTGAAGAAATGCGAAAATCGGTTCTCAAACATTATGAACAGGCTGATGTAGTTATTATGGCTGCAGCCGTAGCTGACTTTAAATTTAGCCAGAAACTTAGTGATAAAATAAAAAAGGAAAAAATAGGTCAAAATTTAGCCATAGAAACCACACCTGATATTCTTCAAGAACTGGGTGATTTAAAAAGGCAACAATTGCTGATTGGATTTGCCGCTGAAACATCTGATATTCAGGATAAAGCCAGAAAAAAGCTCAGTCAGAAAAATCTGGATTTAATGGTGGCTAATGATGTTTCCAGCCCGAATTTGGGTTTTGGTAGTTTGGAAAATGAGGTTGTACTTCTTTGGCCAGACGGGCGCTCCAGGAAAATTCCCAAAATGAGCAAAAGGAAAATAAGTCAGGAAATATTTTTAGAGATAGAGGCTATGCTTTATGAGCGACAGAGAGATTAGGGAAAAACTTGATGAACTAAAAAATCAGCTTGCTTTTTTCCAAGAGATTGGAGTGGAATTTCTGCTTGGCAAAAAGAAAAAGTTGGAGCCTCCAATGGAAAAAGAGCAGGAGGAAGAATTGGACAGGAAGAACCAGCCCTTATTGGTTAACTTAGAGGCAGGATCTGGACTTTCTGCAGATGAAGAATCAGAATGGGAGAGGCTTATCCAGCAAATTCTCAACTGCCATTTTTGTCCTCTTTTTAAGAATCGTACTCAAGCGGTTCCCGGAGAGGGAAATCGTCACGCCAGATTGATGTTTGTGGGTGAAGCCCCGGGAAGAGATGAAGACCTTCAGGGCCGCCCCTTTGTCGGTAGAGCCGGGCAGCTGCTAACCAAAATAATCAAAGCTATGGGGTTAGAGAGAAGCGAAGTTTATATTGCTAACGTAATTAAATGCCGGCCGCCTGAAAACCGCACTCCTAAGCCTGAGGAGATTAAGGCTTGCTCGCCTTATTTAATTAAACAGATTAATTTAATAAAGCCGAAGGTAATTGTAGCTTTGGGCAAAGTGGCGACAGATTTTCTTTTACCCGGTGGGAAGAGTATGTCTGAGCTTAGAGGTAAATTTGCCGAGTTTTCAGGAATTCCGGTTATGCCTACCTTCCATCCTTCCTATTTGGTGAGGAACGAGGGAAACAAAGAAATAAAAAGGATGGTTTGGGAAGACATGAAAAAGGTCATGAAGTTACTTGAATCCTGATGGATACTTATTGTGAGGTTTCCTTTCCCCTGCCTGTAATCCAGACTTTCCTCTATCGCCTTCCTGAAGAACTGAGGCCTAAAGTAAAAATAGGCAGTCGAGTCCTGGCTCCTCTGGGCAAAAGGAAGTTGATCGGTTATGTAATGGAAATTAAGCCCTTAGATCAAGAGCTTCATTATAAAGTTAAAGAAATTATAAAAATAATTGAGGCCGGGCCTGGCTTTTCTGAAAGCTTTGTTAATTTTATTAGAGAAATAGCTGCCCATAGCCTTACTTCACCAGGATTATTTTTAGAAATGGCTGAAGTCTCAGGCTGGGAAGAAAAGCTGGTTTATAAGGTTGTCCTAACTGAAAAGGGCCTGGCTGAGGCCAATCAAACTAATTTAAATTTAAAAAGGGAAAAGAGAGAAGTCTTAAATTTATTGAAGGGTAGAGCTCTGACTCCCAATTTTCTTAAAAGAAGCTTAAAGATAAAGAATGTAAGTTCTCTTCTTGATTCCTTAAAAGCAGCTGGCCTCATTGAAATTAGGGAAAAAAAGATCAAAAAAAGGGAGATAAACATAGTGCCTTCCTCCTGGTCAGGGCAGCTAAGTCTTCCTGGAATGATTGAAAACCGTCCCCAGCCGGTCAACCGTTTACTTGAGAAATTCAGTCAGAAGGAATCAGGTCCGTACCTGCTTTTTGGCAGTTTTGATGCCCGGCGTGAATTCATTGAACATCTTTTCGAAAGTTTTATTCAAAGACAAAAATATTGCTTTTTGCTTGTTCCGGAAATCCAGCATTTAAGGAAATGGGAGTCACTTTTGAAAATTTTTAAAGAAGATATTGTGGTCATTCACAGTCAGCTGTCCGAAAAAAAGAGGTGGGAAGCCTGGCAAAGGGTACTGTCAGGGAAAAGCAGAATAATTTTGGGAACCAGATCCATTCTTTTTATTCCCGTTCAGCCCGTTTCTTTAATTATTCTGGATGAGGAGCAGGATGATCTCTATTACCAAGCGGAAAGAATAGCCTTCGATGCCAGAGAGGCAGCCTGGCTAAGGGCAAAACAGGAAAAAGGATTGTTAATTTTTAGCTCCTCTTATCCTGAGGTCAGCCATTACTGGCAGCATCAAAAGGAAGGAACGGTTATTAATGTGGGTCAAAGGGAAAACTTATACTCTACGGTGTTTGCTTTATCAGATGTCGACGAATTATTGAGAAAAGAGCTTAAAGCAGAAGTAGAAAAGCGCCTTATTTCTGGAGAGCAAGTTTTTTTCCTGGTCAATCGTAAAGGTTATAGCAGCCATCTTTTTTGCCCCGGGTGTGGATATGTTCCCCGCTGCCAAAAATGTCAGATTGTTTTGACTCTGGAAAAAGAAAAAGAACTCCATTGCCGTTATTGTGGCCAGATTATTCCAGTTTATGAAAAATGTCCGGTTTGTGGGCGAAAAATGAGGACAGGAAAAATTAGGGGGAGCCGATACTGGAAAGAGAAATTGGAGGAATTATTTCCTGGAAGAGAAGTAGCCCTGATGGAAGAAGGACTCAATGGGAAGGAGGAAGAAACTTTAGAAAAGAAGATAAGCTCAGGAAAAATCCAATTAATAATCGGGACTGAATATGCCCTGCCCCGACTGGGGCGGGAAAGATTTTCTCTGGTTGTTGCCATCAATCCAGAATTAAATTTAAACCTGCCTGATTTTAAAGCGGCTTTTAAAACTTTTGTTAATCAGTTTAAGGGAGCCGAGCTTCTACGAAATGAACCAGAGTCGAAGTTAGTTGTAGTTTCTAATAAGCCTGATCATCCAGCTATACGAGAAGGGGCCCTGATGAATTATCAGGTTTTTTTTGATAGTGAGCTTGAATATCGCCATTTGCTGAATTATCCACCCTTCAGCTATTTGGTTGGAGTGACCATCAGCAGCGATTCGCTCAGGGCTTCTGGCCGGTTTTCGCGTCTTCTTTTTAATCAGATAAATGAATGCTTCCCGGAGGTTGAAATTATTGGTCCTAAAATAACCAGGCATATCTGGAGAAAAGCTAAAAAGGAGATCAAATTTTATTTGAGATTGAATCATCTGGAAGAGATTCAGAATCTCCGGACTTTTTTAATAGATTTCAGAAAGGCTCATCCGGCCGCCCGCATTTATATTACTATCTGGTAATGGTAATTTTTTAGCTGATACTTTTATTTAAGCTTTATAAAAGTGCCCTTCCCAGCAGTGGTGGTAGTATCTTTATAATCTGCGAAAAGGATCGTTATATAGCCGACCTGGGTTACATCCCTATTTCTTAAATCATGACCGTAAAAATCTATTCTGGCGGTGCATTGTAAAGAGGCTGAGGAGTCTCCAATCAAGGCATTTAAAGGAGGCTGATTTTTAGCCACATCTCTCACGATCACCAGGGGAATGCTCACGCTTGAGCCTACAGGCAAAAGGGTAGAGAGCTGGCCTTCAAACGAACTGGGAACGGCTGTGCCACCATCATTTCTGGTATAAGAAACTACATAGCGGGTGAGCATAATATCTTCATATTGGGATACCCCAAGAATTGGATTAGGGTCAAGCAGGGCAGCCCTTAGGGTAACGGTTACAAAATCGGAATAAAAAACATTTTGTCCATTTTCTACCTTGACTACATCGGAGAAAACGACTGTTGAGTCATTTCCTGCCAGGTCTTTTCCGACGATGCTTTCAATAATAATAAAACTATTGGATTTGTAATTTTTTTCTAAGGGATTGCAAGAAAAGAGCAAAAAGCTCAGGCAAATAATCCCTATTATTTTGAGGGCAAGCATTGTCTTCTTCATACTTTTTCTCCTCTTGGTTATTTTATTATTCTGGGAGTAATAAATATCAGTAACTCCCTGTTCTGTCTGGTTCGAGCAAAAGACCTGAATAATGTGCCTAAAATGGGGATGCTGTGCAAATAAGGAACGCGATCTCTGGTAATAGAATCTTCTGTCCGGTAAATCCCACCAATGACTGTCGTTCCTCCGTCTGGAACCATAACAGTAGTTTTAGCGCTCTGAGTGGTGATAGGTGGAATTCCATTGACCAGGTTTGCAAAATCTGCGGCATTATTTTGGATTTCTATGTTCATAATGATAGTGCCTTCAGCAGTAATTTGAGGAGTAGCCCTTAATTCCAGGGCGGCATTAACATACCTGGTGGTGACAGTAAAATTGGCCACCGTTTGAACTGGAATCTGACGGCCCTGAATAATTTCTGCTGCCTGATTATTCTGAGTGGTTACTTTAGGAGAAGAGATAATCCGGCCATTACCAGAAGTTTCCAGGGCAGAAAGAGCAACATCAAGCCTGAAAGTGTCAAGAACGTTAGCGAAGGAAAAACCCACGGCTGTATTGAAGGCCGGGGCGGGTAAATTAATAGCATAACCGCCGAGAGGCCCGCCAATACCTTTAGTTACTATTCCCTGGGGGATCATAGAACCGTCAGCCAGTATTTTATTAGGGAACTGAATTGATGTCTGGTTGCCATAGAAGGGATCAACTATCCCCTTGTAGCCCCACTGAATTCCCAGGTTTCTAATAAAGGTTGAAGTGGCTTCCACAATTCGAGCCTCAATGGAAACCTGAGGAGTAGGAGTATCCAGCACGCTGATTAATTTTTCCAGGAGTTCCATACGATCTTTAACTTCCGAAATAATCAGTGTGTTGGTTCTTTCATCAATAACAATTTCACCGTTTTTGGAAAGCTTACTCTTAAGAAGGCTTTGTACATCTCGAGCTTTGGAATAGGAAAGAGTAATTGTCTTAACCTGAACTGGCCCTGCCAGCTCTTTACTTTCTTTTAGCCTTCGTAACTCTTCATCTTCTTTGGAAAGAGTGTCAATGGGAGCAATTCGCAGGACATTGCCTTCGATTGTTTTTCCCATTTTGTTTTGCCTGAGGACGATATCTAAAGCCTGATCCCACGGAACCTCCTGGAGATTACAGGTGACTGTGCCCCGAACTTCAGGATCAAAAATAACATTCAAACCGGCAAAATCAGCCAAGAATAAAATGACGTCCCTGAGATCAGCATCCTTGAATTTCAGGCTGATCAGCTCTCCAGAGTATTTTTCTTCGCTACTCTGAATGACCCGGGGTTTAAATTTTTCTTGAGGTTGAGTTTGAGTCTGGCTTTGAGCCTGAGGCGAAGCTACAGGCCTGGGTTCTGGATTGTTGGCGGTGTTGATTTCGACCGGCTGCGGTTTTATATTAGTTGGCTCAGCTTCCGATTTTTTCTCTTCTTTCTTTACATTTTTTTCAGCTTCCGGAACGGGGAGAGCATTAGCCAGAGTGCTCGGAGCAGCTTCCTTGGTGGTTATGGGTTTTTCTAACTTAGTTTGTGTAGCTATAGCCTCGGCTGGTGCATAGAAGGTTACCGTAAGATGGTTTTTGGAAGAATCAAGGGAATACCAAGAAGCTTCCTTTAAATCAAAAACCAGTCTGGTTATAGGGCAGGGATCAGCTAATTTAAATTGGCCAACCCTGACTTTCTCTACGTTGGCCAGACCAACCTGATAAGATTGACTGGGCTTTTGAAATTGAGTATTCAGTAAATCAACTACCAGACGCTCGGGATTATCAAGAGCAAAGGTTTGAACCGGAACCTCACCGCTCAAATCAATTTGAAAACTGACCTGTCCGGGATTATTTTTAATGTTCAAATTACCAAAATATGCCTGGTTCTCAGGTTTAATCAGGGCACCAATTGCCGGGTCAATCAAATATTCTGAGGCTTTTAAATAATCGTTAAACTCTACTATTGTTTTTCCATCTTCCACAGATAAACGATAAGGGACTTTTTCTCTTAATTCTAACGATAGCTTTAGATTATCTTCTGCTGGTTCAAGCCGGATTGATTTGATCAGGCGGTCTCCAACCTGAATAACAGAAGGCAGTTCTACCGGTTTAACCTGCAACAAATCCAGAGATAACACCGGGGGAGTCTGAGAAACGTAAACAGCCCGTTGAATTTTTACCGGTGTGGTGGATATTAGAACCACTTTAGTTGATAAAACTCCAGGTTTAACTTCGATCTTGGTCAGATTTGTTGCTGGCATTGCTGCCTGAAGTACCAGGCTGGAAACCAGAATTAAATTTATTAATGCCAGCCAAAGCCAACAAATTTTCCTTTTCATGTTAACGCTCCTCCGGATTGATTTCTTTCACAATGTTTCTGGGCCTCATTAAAGGAAAACCGCGCTCATGGGTTTTTCTAAAGACTATTTGTGATTCATTAATAGTCAAAACATAACCGTCAGCAAGTTTATCTCCAATTTTAAGAAAATATGGAAATTGTTGTGGGCCCGAAACAATAGCTACAAAGCCTTTAGGGGTTTTAACTATTCCCACTAAGGTGGCATTATCTATGGTTAATTGACCTTCTGTAGTGGATGGTTTAGCGCTAATTTTTCCCCGGCCAATTAGGTCTTTAAATGGATCTCGGCGACCTCCAGGATCGTATGAAGCCCGGGGAGGAAGTGAGCTAAGTGTTTGCTGAGTAGAGAGGATAGTTTCCTCTTGTTTTGAATTTTGCACCTCTTGACCCTGGATAAAAGATAATGGCCAGATTCCACCTACAATCATTAATCCCAGAATTAAAATTATTGTTTTTTTCATTTTATTTCCTCGATCGCTGAGTGGTGGCCGCAGTTTTAGCCGGCTGACTTGGCTCCTCGAGAAAATAATAAGTGGTAGCAATGAATTTGGAGCCAATAGTCAATTCATCTGTTTGATTATTGAGAGCAGTTATTGAAAAATTATCAACATTAAAGAGCCGTGAAAATTTACTTAATTTATCCAGAAATATTCCCAGATTGTGATAGGTCCCGGAAATTTCTATATTAATTGGCCACTCTGCATAGAAATCTTTTTTGACCTCGCCCTGTGGTTGGAATTTAAGTACATTTAGGCGAGAATCGTAAGCCAATTGCTGAATCCGCCTGAGAATATCAGCAATCTCTTTTTTCTGGGGAATAATCTGTTCGAGGTCCTTTAAGGTAGCGTTAAGAACTACCAGTTCAGCTTCAATTTTATCCAGCTCCTTTTTCTTTTCTTTTAAGACCTGGACTTCTTTTTCCAGTTTTATTCTGGATTCTCTTAAGCCCTGAAGCTCGACATTGCGCGGCTTAAAATAAAAGAAAAAAGCCAGGGCGAAAATCACCACAGCCAGAATAAGATGTCCGTACCAGGGCCAGTTTCTCATAGCTATCTCCTCCTTGACGGTTGAGATGGTACCTTAGGCTGGGAAGCCGGAGGTGGGGTAATCTGAGGCTTTTTTACCGGCACTGTCATATTAAATTCAAGATAGACGGCGCCGCCTTCATTTCTCTGGGTAGAATCAATCAAATTTACCTGGCCAAAAACGTCACTGTGCTCCAAATTAGTTATAAAATCGGCAACAAGGTTGTTAGAAATTGCGTCACCTTTAATTTTCAGAATATTACCGTCAAAACTGGCTTCCTTCAGCCAGACATAATCAGGAATTCGACGATTTATCTCATCCATTATTTTAACTGCAATATCTTGATTGAGCTTTAGTTGCTTGATTAAGTTGATTTTCATTTCCAGGTTGGCCTTCTGCATTTTTACTTCGTCCAGCTTGGCTACCACATACTGCAGCTGATTTTTCTCCTGCTGTGCTTGGGATATCAGTTGCTTTTCTTTTTGAATTTCCCAGTTCTGATAGAAATAATAACCAGCTAAGCTAACCAGTAAAAGAAGGAAGATGATAGTTCCTATACTGGCCTTTTTTCTGGCCTTGGGCACCGGGGGCAAACCTGTAAGCACAGGTTCCCGTCGTTCTTTTACTTCCGGTTTTAATAAATTAATCCTGATCATGGCTCATTTCTCTGCCTTTCTTGTTGAAAGTCCGACAGCTACCCCGAAAACCGGGGCCATTTCATTAAAATAAATAGAATCAAATTTCTTCTCGTCAAACTTGACTAATTTGAAAGGGTTGAACAATTCGGTTTTAATTCTGAATTTTAGTTCGAAAGCACTGACCATATTGGGAATTAGGGACAACCCACCACTTAATAGAATTTGCTCAATACGTCTTTCCCGTCTTTCCCCAGCTTCATAAAAAGAAAAGGTCTTTTCCATTTCATCCAGCAAATCCCGGATATTCATAGTTAATACCGCTGCAAATTGATCAGGATTAATATTCTTGCCGGGAATGCCTTTAAGTGCTGCTTCGGCTTCTTCGAAACTGACATTAAGCTCTTTTCTGATATTTTCTGTAAAAAAGTAACCGCCAAGTGATAAATCCCGGAAAAGCTGGGGGACTCCCCTCTCCACAATCCCTACATTGGTTATGTTGGCACCCATATTGATAAGAGCCACAGTTTTTTCCTTGAAGAGCTCGGGGTAATTTATCTCAAAAGCATTAATCAAAGAGAAGATGTCAACTTCAATGGAGACCAGATTTTTTCGGGCCATTGAAACTGCATTGTTGTAATTAGCCACCTTATCCTTTTTAGCCGCAACCAGGAGAATATCAACTGTTCCTTCTGTGGAGCGAGAGGATTTCAAAATAGCATAATCGACATTGGTTTCTTCGAAGGGATAGGGAATATTGTGCTTGGCTTCCCAGATGATTGACTCATCCAGTTCCTGGGGGTCCATGCTGGGCAAGGAAAGCTTCTTAATTATTACCGAGTTGCCGGAGATGGAAATAGCTATATCTTTGGATGAAATTTTAGCGTTGTCGAACAGCAGCTTGATAGTCTCGCTGACCGCAGTAGAATCGATTATTGTCCCTTCAACAATAGCATCATGAGGTAACGGCTCATAACCGATTTTCTGAACCTCGTACTGGGTATTTTCTCCCTTCTGTTTAATTTTTAATTCGACGGCCTTGATAGAGTAGGACCCAATATCGAGTCCAACTACACTCTTTTCTTTAGCTAAACCGAACATTTTTACCGCCTTTATTTTTTAAAATTAAATTTTTTCTTTAAAGCTTCTTCCACCAGAGGTGGAACCAGATCCTTGATACAGCCTCCTAATTGAAAAACCTCCTTAACCAGATTGGAACTTAAAAAGGAATATTTCAGGCTGGGCATCATAAATAAAGTTTCGAAATTACTGGAGAGCTTCCTATTCATCAGAGCCATCTGGAATTCATATTCAAAGTCAGAAATGGCTCTCAGGCCCCTGATAACTACAAAGGTATTATTTTTTTGAGCAAAGTCGACCAGCAGCCCATCAAAGGCCATTACTTCCACTGCCGTATCTCCTTCAAAAACCTTCTTAATCATTTCCACCCTTTCCGGTGTAGAAAAAACCGGAGTCTTTTTAGGATTATCCAGAACAGCTACAATTATTTTGTCGAAAATCTTCTTCCCCCTTTGAATAATATCCACATGGCCGTTAGTTATAGGATCGAAGGACCCCGGATAAATTGCCTTTCTTTCCATTAAGTTTTTCAGTTCCTTGCATTCTTGCTTATCAATTATCAAAAATCTTTCTCCATGTCAAATATTTTTTTATCTGCTTTGTTTTCCCTCATTTACTCTAAAAAATGTTAAAATATTTGAAAATTGAGTCAATCACCACCTCTGGTTAATCAGAAGATGATTTTCCTGCTCGAACATTCATCTTAAGGGGTGAGGCTCTGGTCAAGAGGTTTGTTGATTTTTTTAATTCAAGCTAAAATAAAAGAAAAATGGAAAAAAGGAGAACGTGCTTAGCCCTGATTATGCAGGTTAGCTGCCTCTTGTTTTTTACTTTAGTTCCAGCTTATTTGCAGGTGGCAAAGCCAAAGATTAAAGAAGAAGCCTGGTCAATTAAAAAAAGAGAAGAAATGGTCAATGAGCAAATTAAAAAAAGAGGGGTAAAGGATGAAAGAGTTCTCCTGGCCATGCAGCAGGTTCCCAGACATCTTTTTGTTCCTCAGGAATATCAGAAACAAGCTTATGAAGATTATCCTCTTCCCATTGGAGATGGGCAGACTATTTCTCAACCTTATATCGTCGCCTTTATGACTGAAATGGCCCAAATAAAGCCTGGACATAAGGTGCTGGAAATTGGGACGGGCTCAGGTTATCAGGCAGCTGTTCTGAGTATCTTGACTGACCGAGTTTTTACTATTGAAATTAAGGAAAATTTGGCCCGGAAAGCCGCTAAAACCCTTTCTGCGCTGGGTTTTAAAAATATTCAGATCAGATGTGGTGACGGATATGCAGGATGGCCGGAAGAAGCTCCTTTTGATTCAATTATTGTTACCTGTGCCGCTGAACATATTCCACCGGCTCTTTTTCAGCAATTAAAAGAGGGAGGCCGGATGATTATTCCTCTTGGAGATCCTGAGGGTGATCAGGTTTTAGCCCTGGTTAGAAAGATAAAGGGAAAAGCAGAAGTAAAAGAATTACTTGGGGTAAGATTTGTTCCTATGATTCATAAGGATTGATTAGATGAAAAATTTTGTTTATGCGGCTTTACTATTAGTACTTCTTATTTTCCCGGCTATTACTTCCTGTTGCTTTACCATTTTTCTTGTGATAATTTCCATTTAAGGGAAAAGCCATGATTAAGTTTGGAACTTCTGGCTGGCGAGCAATTATGGGAGAGGAGTTTACTTTTGCTAATGTCCGCCGGGTAGTTCAAGCCATTGCCAATTATTTAAAAGAACAGAATCCAGGGGAAAACATTTCTGTAGTGGTTGGATATGATACTCGATTTCTATCTGAAAGGTTTGCGAAAGAAGCTGCTGTCTTGCTTTCCAGGAACAAAATTCAGGTCTGTTTAGCAGAACGGGATTGTCCTTCTCAAGCTCTGGCCTATCAAATTATTAGAGGAGGACATTCTGGCGGCATTAATTTTACCGCTTCCTTCAATCCCCCTGAGTTTAATGGATTAAAATTTAATGTTTCCAGTGGAGCTCCTGCTCTTCCTGAGGTGACGGATAGAATTGAGCTGGAAGTGGAGAAAATTTCTCCAGAGGGGGTCTCTCCCCATTATTATCCTGATACCAGATATATATGCCGCAGTAATTTTCAAAGTGATTACCTGGAATTTCTTCAGGGAAAAATTGATTTCGAATCTATCAGGAAGGCTAAGATTAAAGTTGGCATAGATTTGCTTTTTGGGACCAGCCGGGAATATCTGGATGAAATTCTGGAAGAAAATGGTATTCCCATTGAAGTTATCCATGGTTATATTGATCCTTATTTTGGTGGTATTTCACCCTCCTGCACAGAAAAGAACCTGACCGAGCTTAAGTCCTTGGTTAAGGAAAGGGGGTGTGCTTTAGGATTGGCTACGGATGCTGACGGCGACCGCTTTGGAATTCTGGATGAAAAAGGAAGATTGGTTATTCCCAACTACGTTCTGGCTCTCCTTCTTGAATACCTTCTGACGGTAAAGGGCTGGCGGGGAGGAGTAGGCAGATCTGTGACTACGACCCATCTTATAGATAGAATTGCCCGAAGCTATGACCTTCCCATTTACCGCACGCCTGTCGGATTTAAATACATGGCTGACTTATTTCTCAGAGGAAAGATAATTTTTGGCGGAGAGGAAAGTGCCTGTCTGGCAATTAAAGATCATCTCCCGGAAAAAGATGGAATTTTTGCTGGTTTGCTGGTGGCTGAAATGATAGCGGTTTATGGTCAAAATTTATCCGAGTTGCTTAAACAGTTGTTTAAAAAATATGGAAGAATGTTTGTGACTCAGGAAAATGTTCCCCTTACCCCTGATAAAGCTAAAAGGCTAAGAGAATTGATCAAGAATCCGCCTGATTTTCTGATCAAGAAAAAGGTTCTATCCGTAGAAACTATGGATGGATTAAAGCTAAACTTTTCAGAAGATAATTGGTTAATTTTAAGATTTTCTGGTACTGAACCCGTGATTCGCTGCTACAGCGAGGCGGAAACTGAAAAAGAAGCCAGGGCTTTACTTAAGGCCGGGTTGGAGCTTTTATGTTAGAGCCGCTAAAAGCCAGAACTTCGGGGAAGAAAGTTCCTGCCAGGAAAAAATTTTTTTATTTAATCATAGGCATTCTTTTGCTCGCCACTGTTATTACCACTTTTTTTGGAAAGAAAGGATTTCTTGATATACAGCGACAAAAAAAGATGTATTTGGAGCTTCAGGCTCAGATAAAGGATCTGACCCAAAAAAAGCAAAAGCTGGAGGCAGAAATAAAGGAGCTCGAAGTTAATCCTCGGGCTATAGAAAAAGAGGCCAGGGAAAAATTATGGCTAATAAAGCCTGAAGAAAAAGTTGTAATTCGGGGGAAAAGATAAGAATTCGGTGGAAATTGTTTTTTTCAGTATAACCAGAAAGGCGTAAGAGCCCAGGTGGCCGGCCGGGAGAAAGATTTTATTAAATGGACCAAGTGCGCGATGAGCTCGTTTTCTGCCAGAAAAGAAGTTATTTCTGCTTTCCTGCCCATAAGGATATCCAAAAAGCTCCGCTTCTTTGGCCAGACCACCAATTCTACTTCCTCCTTTGGTGATATTCCGGCCAACTGCTTGGCCGAATCGATGGCCAAATCCAAGCCGCCCAGATCATCAATGAGATTAAGATTTTTGGCTTGGTTACCAGTCCAGACCCTCCCTCGCCCCAGGCGGTTGGCTTCTTCAGTGGAGATATTTCGAGCTGAAGCCACTCGTTGTAAAAATTGTTCATAAATGTCCTTTATCTGGTCTTTTAGAATTTTTCTTTCTTCCGGAGTAAATTCCCGATAGATAGTAAAGGCGTCTGCTTCCTTTCCAATTACTACCTTTTCAATATTTATTCCTAATTTTTTCATTAGGCCTTCGAAACTGAACTTGCCAGCGATTACTCCGATTGAGCCAGTTAATGTTTGAGGCTGGGCGATCATTCTATTACCTCCCAGAGCCATCCAGTAACCGCCTGAGCCGGCAAGCCCTGACATTGAAATAATCACTGGTTTTTCTCTGCGGGCTTTTATTAGCTCATGCCAGATTGTGTCTGCTCCCACAGCCGAACCACCGGGGCTATCAATTCTAACAATGATGGCGGCAATAGTTTTATCCCTTGTAGCACTCTGCAACCAGCGAATAAAAGTTTGACTGCCTAAAGCGACTACCTCTTCTTCGCCGCTGAGTATAGTCCCTGTAGCATAGATTAAAGCGACCTTTCGGCCGATATTTAAGCCAAGAGAAGAAGGCTCCAGGCGGGCATAACGGCTGTTATCTACTTTGGTAAGTTCTTTTACATCTTTAAGGTTCAATATTTCAAGAAGCTGGTCTTCATAAGCAAGTCCATCAACCAGGTGAGCGTCAAGCGCTTCTTTCCCTTGGAAATAACCTCGGTCAAGTAGACTCCGCATTTCTTCCTGACTTTTATGCCGGGCAGAGGCTATCTCCTTCAAATAGCGATCAAAAATGTCATGATATATAGATTCTAACATTTCCTGGTGAGCCGGAGTAAAGCCATTTTCAGTAAATTGATTGTAAGCCGTTTTGTATTCTTCAATATGTTCAAATTCAGCCTTAATTCCTAATCTGTCGAGCAACCCTTTAAAGAAGGGAACATAAGTGGCAAAACCATTTATTCCCAGCCAGCCAAGGGGATGAAGAATTATCTTATTACAGGCTGTAGCCAGATAATATTCTTTGTCAGCTTCTGGTGATTCTTCAAAATAGGCGATGATTGGTTTGCCGGACTTTCTGAAATTTATGACGGCCTGGCGAAGTTCCTCAATTTTGGCCCAGTCAGAATCAAGAATTCCAAATTTTAAAACAACAGCCTTGATTCGTGGATCGAGTGCAGCTTTACGCAGGTTCATCCAGGTGTCATAAAGGGAAATGATTGGCCCCTGAAAATATTGCATAAAAGGCATAGTGGGAGAATATTCTTCCAGCTGGCCGTTAAGATTTATTTCCAAATAGGAATCGCTGGTTATTCGAACCTTTTCCTGAGTCAGATTGGAAACAAAAACAGAAACAAAAGCCAGAGCAGTCAGAAAAATAAAGAAGAAAATTAATATCAACCATACAGATTTTCTTTTCATATTTCCTCCTGCTTATTTATTCTACTTAAGGCTCCTTAAAAAATAAATGGCTACTTATTTTTTTGTCAATTTGACAATCTGCTCCTGTTTAATAAAATTTATGAAAAGTAAAGACAACCATGAACATTAACAGAAAGGAAATTAAAAAATCTTTCATTCTAATAATAGGTTTGATCTGGTTTAATCTGCTACTTTCGGGATCAAATAAAGAAAAATATTCCGTTTTTATTTCTCCTGCTAAAATTTTACCGGGGACATCGATAAGGGTGATTATTGCTTCTGATGAACAGATACCGGAAAGTTATCTCGAGATAAAAGGTGAGGAGCCAGGAGGGGAAAAAACCAAGATAAGTCCAGTAAAAAGCGGAGGAGGCCCGCCGTTCTGGAAGTGGTGGCAGATAGAAGCTCCTCTTGCTGGACGTTATCAAATTGAAATTTATTCAAACCGAAAACTAATTTTTATAAAATCTGTTGAGGTTGTCCAGAAGCCGCCCGCCAATTCTCAAACAAATGTTTTCTGGAAGGCAGATAAAAGCTGGAATGCAGATGAAGAAAGGCTTTATTCCGCCTGGCTGGAAGCCCTTTTTCAAGAAGCAACTGAAAAAGATTCCTGGCCAAATTTAAATTCCATTCTATCCGACCCTAAACGAAATTTTCTTTATAATCACCTGGGATTATCTGAAGACAATGGCCATCTCATCCTCCAGCCTGACTGTGCTGATTTACCCTTTTTTTTAAGAGGATATTTTGCCTGGAAAAACAGGCTGCCTTTCGGCTTTCACCAGTGCACTCGTGGTTCCTTGTATAAACCTCCAAGCTGTGAGCGCTGGCTAACTAACGAACTCCCGGCAGGCGAAGATTATGAAATCAAGAAATTTGCCCGTCTTATGGCCTTGGTAATGGATACTGTGCATTCTGGAACCGCCAGGACCAGATTAACCTCTGAAATGTCTGATTATTACCCTCTCCCGCTTTCCAGAAAACAACTTAGACCAGGAACTGTTTATGCTGACCCATATGGGCACACTTTAATTCTGGTCAGATGGGTGCTTCAAACTGATGGGAAGCCTGGAGTTCTCCTGGCGGTTGATGCCCAGCCTGATGGAACCATAGGCCTAAAAAAGTTCTGGAAAGGCAATTTCATTTTTGTCACAGAGGGTATTGTGGGACAACCAGGTTTTAAAGCTTTTAGACCGATAGTGATGGAGAACGGTCAATTGAGATTGCTTTCTAATCGGGAAATTCAGAATAGTGAGGATTATGGTAATTTTTCTTTAGAACAAGCAAATCTTCCACCAGAGGAATTTTATGACCGAATGGAACAGCTTATTAATCCAGAGCCTCTTGATCCAGAAACTGCCTTGAAAGAGCTTTTCCAGGCGCTCTATGAACAGCTTCTGGTGAGGGTAGGATCGGTTGAAATGGGAGAAAAATTCTTGAAGGAACATCCCGGGTATGTAATCCCAATGCCTTCGGGAGTTTCTGTTTTTCTGGCGGGGGGTGCCTGGGAAAATTATTCTACCCCTAATCGCGATCTAAGGTTGCTTGTGGCCATTGATACGATCGAAGAGTTTCCAGAAAAGGTTATTAGAAAGCCACAAAGATTCAGGATAAAAAAGTCTGAAACACCCCGACAGTTGAAAGAGCGCTTGGAAAAGCTGTCTTCAAAGCTGGCTGAAGAGTTATCAATAACCTATACAAGGTCAGATGGAAGTCCATGGACTTTAACTTTAAAAGAAATATTGGCAAGGAAGGAAGCCCTGGAAATGGCTTACAATCCAAATGATTGTGTCGAAGTCCGCTGGGGGGCTCCGGCAAATTCAAAAGAGATATCGACCTGTCATCGTCGGGCGCCACAAAATCAGCGGGCAGAAATGGAAAGGCTCCGCTCCTGGTTTAAAAGACGGTTGCATCCGCCTACCTGAGATAAGCAAAAAAATCCTTGATTTTGGTTTTTTCCTGTGGCATCATAAAATTTGCCTTTTCAGTCGAGTTGGTTCTTCCTAAATGGGGGAAAGCCGATTTGGAGAGGTCAAGGAGGTTTTTTGTATGGCTGTAAAACTTTATGTGGGTAACTTAAATTACAGGACCACCGAGGAGAAACTGAAGGATCTCTTTTCTCAGTATGGGGAAGTTACCTCAGTTAACATCCTGCAAGGTCGGGGGTTTGGCTTTGTGGAAATGTCCAGTGAAGAAATGGCTCAAGAGGCAAAAAGCAGACTTAATGGGACGGAATTTGACGGTCGGAAAATTATTGTTAATGATGCCAGACCAAAAGGCGAAAAAAGAAGTGGCGAACACCGTCCTGGAGCTGGTTCTCAGCCCAGAAGAAACTTCCGCCGCTATTAATAAATTTTAACTGAGCAGCCTGCTTCTCATAATTCGAGTTACTTTCGAGGGAAGGAGTATTTTAAAGTAAAAGCAGGAATCCTTTCCCTCAGGTAAACCTTTTTCTTTTTTCTTCCGTAACCTTTAGCGGAGGCGAAATTGGAAGGAAAGAAAAGAGTTTACCCATTGCAGCTAAGGGCAGTTTTCCCATCTGAAGGATGGGCCTCCAGTGACTGCCCGATGATAGAAGGTCGAACTGATTCCTGGCCGACGAAGTTTATCTTCCCATCCACTCTTAGAATGCCACGGGGGCTTCTGTCTATCAGCTTGGGCCAGGAAGAAAAAATATGATTATGGCTGGATTGAATGTATACTGAGAGAAGTAAGGTTAAAACAAGGATAGAGTTACAGGATGGAACAGAAATATGACCAGCTTGATGAGCATGATATTGAATTCCTGGTTGATAAAATCAAACAGGGAGATAAAGAAGCTTTTATGAAAGTAGTTAATTTGTATCAAAAAAAAATTTTCGCTCTAACTTACTCTATGGTTAGAGAAAGGGAAGATGCCCTGGATTTAGTCCAGGAGGCTTTTTTGAGACTCTATGAAAAAATATACAGTTATCGTAAGGGAGAAAATTTCAACGCCTGGCTGATGCAAATTGTCAGGAATCTGAGTATTGATTTTTTGAGAAGAAAGAAATCGCGGAAAAGTGATAGCTTGGAATCACTGGATATAGAAAGAGAAGATTTATCTGCTCCAAATGAAAATCCAGGGAAATTTAGTCCCAGAGAAATGATCTACCAGGCTGCAGCCGAGCTGCCAGAGAGGCAGAGGTTGGTTTTTATTTTTCATCACTTTGAAGATCTAAAGTACGAAGAGATTGCTACCAGGCTTAATATTTCTATAGGAACGGTTAAATCATTGCATTTTAAAGCAATCAAGAAAATGAGAAGAATTCTGGCACCTCAGCTTGGAGGTGAATCATGAAAGCTTGCTGGAGATTCAAAAAAGATTTAGTGGCTTATTTGAGTGGGAATTTAGACTCCTCGAGGTCGCGTCAGCTGGATGAGCATTTGAAGCATTGTAAATCTTGTGAAAAAGAATTGGAAGAAATTAAGAAAATATATGACTTTTCGGCCGATTTTAAAGCCGAGCTTAAAGAAGTAATGGAAACTGTTGAGTGGGGAAAGCTTTCTGCAGACATAACTGAGAGAATCTGGGAGAGAAAAGAAGGAGCTCAGCAAAGACGAGCCTTATCCTGGCTTTATAACTGGAGATGGCAACCCCTGACTGCAGGACTTATTTTAGGATTGGTTCTTGGCGCTTTATTTACTTTTGTCGTTATAAAATTTTCTCAATCGAGTTTTCCTGTTGCCCATCAGAAATCATTAGAATCGGAAATAAAGGTTTCAGCTGATTTTATGGAAAGGATGGATTTTGCTTTAGCCAGGAAGGAAACCGTAGATTATCTTAACCGGAGCCAGTACTTACTTTTGGATTTGCTCCAGAGTAAAAGACCGGAAGAGTTCTCAATGGATGTAATTGGAAACAAAATTCAGCAATTACTGACGGAGAAAAAATATCTGAATAACCAGCTGAATGATTTGAGGTTGCTTAAGGCCAAAGCAATTTGCGATCAGATTGAGCTTTTATTCCTGGAGCTCAGCCAGTTAAGTCCGGATTTAGCGGATAAAGAATTTCTGAAGCTGAGGGAATTGATTGAAAAAAATCAGATTTTGCTCAAAATAAATCTGGTTAAAAAAGAACTGCAACAGGGCGAGGTCTGAGATGAGAAAAAGGATTTTAGTTTTTGTTTTTTTATTAGCTATATTGTGCTCTTACAATTCAGCACTTCTGGCTCAATCAGCTAACAGCGAAGAAGAAAAGCTTCTGCAAGAAGCTAAGGTTCTAATCTTCGATAAGAATTGGACAGAAGCAGAAAAAAAGTTGAATGAATTGCTGAGTCATTATCCTAATAGCAGCTATTATTGCCAGGCTCTTTTTTATAAGGGTAAATGTCTGTCAGAACAGAAAGGACGGGAAAAGGAGGCCTGGAAAGTATTTGAAGAATTTTTGAAGAGGCCGGATAGACCTCAAGCTCTGGTTGAGGAAGCAGAAATTTCCAGCATTGACCTGGCTTTTACCCTTTTTAACAGCGGCGAAAAAACTTTTAGCTCCGTGCTGGAGTCTAAGCTGTCCTCTTCCTCGAAGGTAATTCGTTATTATACAGCTCTTAAAATGAGCTACCTTAAAGATAAAAACCTGGCTTTGAAAGCTGTCCCGGTTCTTAAAGATTTAATGGAAAAAGAGAAAGATCAGGAATTAATAGATCGAGCTAAAATTGCCTTGCTTAGGATATCTCCTGAAGCTCTAAAAGACTTTCCGGAGAAGCAGGGGGAAAGCTCAATCCGTTTGGTAAAAATCAGGATCTATGAAAAAGGCAAAAAAACCGCCAGCGTTTCCATTAATCTTCCCCTTTCTCTTGCTGATTTGGCCCTTCAAGCCATTCCAGAAGAAGATAAGGCTAATCTCAAGATGAAAGGATATGACCTGAACCGAATTCTGGAAGATTTAGTTAAGTCCAAAGAGAAGCTGGTAAGAATAGAAGAAGAAGGAAATATTATTGAAATCTGGGTTGAGTAAATTTTATAAAAAATTAGGAAATAAAGGAGGAACATTATGAGAAGAATCACCTGGATAATAATTCTGGTTCTGACGGCTTTTTTCCTTACGGTAGAGTTTTCTTATCCAGCTGATAATAACGATTACCAGATAATAAAAAAAGCGGTCCAGGAAAATCCAAAGGTCGAGCCAGCCAAGGAGGTCAAATGGTTTAAATTACTGGCAATAGATAATAAAACTGGAAAAGAAAAGGTTAAAATAACTATGCCTATTGCCCTGATTGAAATTTTCGCTCGTTATGCTGATTGTAAAAATGTAGCTATGAAAGAAGTTGGCTGCAAGTTAAACCTGGAAGAATTATTGACCGAACTAAAAAAGGCCGGACCCCTTTCGATTATGGAGATTAGTGAAGAGGAGGAAACAATAAAGGTCTGGTTGGAATAAAATCCCCTTTAAAATTTCGGAATAGAAGATTAAAAAGGACCTTATATTTTGGTCCTTTTTTTTATTCTCAAATTATTTTTAGTTTTTTAAAAAATTTTTAAAAGAAAATTTTAACTTTTTAAGCCGCTTATGTCTCCGGGTAAAGCAGAGCATTTCACAGGAAATTTTATCGCCGGAGACAAAAATAATTGACTCAAAAGGGGGGTTTAAAGCATAATAAAAACTCAAATAATTATTTTAATCCAAGGAGTATTAAAAATGGCTAAGTATAGGCTGGCTATTTTACCCGGAGATGGTATTGGTAAAGAAGTAATCGAAGCGGCTATGATCGTGCTTAAAAAGATGAGCCTGGAGGCGGAATATCTTTATGGTGATATAGGCTGGGAATTCTGGTGTAAGGAAGGTAATGCTCTGCCCGAAAGGACCATCAAGCTATTAAAAGAGACAGATGCTTGCCTTTTTGGAGCTATTACCTCCAAGCCAAAGGAAGACGCAGCCAGAGAACTTGTTCCAGAACTTCAGGGTAAGGGCCTTTCTTATGTCAGTCCAATAGTGAAGCTCAGACAGTTATTTGATCTTTACATTAATCTTCGGCCCTGCAAAGCCTATCCAGGAAATCCTTTGAATTATCGGGAGGGCATTGATCTGGTAATTTTCCGGGAAAACACTGAAGGAAGCTATGCCGGGGTGGAATTCTACCCTTTGCCCGATAAGGTCAGAGAAGCACTTATGCTCCATCCTAAAATGAAAGATTTTAAAGAGGTGCCAGCTGAAGAAATAGCCGTATCTACCAGAATAATGACTAAAAGGGGCTGTGAGCGGATCGTCAGAGCAGCTTTTGAATTTGCTCGTAAATATAAAAGAAGGTCTGTAACTCTGGTGGAAAAACCCAATGTTCTGCGGGAAACAGGAGGACTAATGCTAAAAGTAGCCAGAGAAGTAGCTGCTGAATATCCAGATATTAAATTTAATGAAGCTAATATAGATGCTATGTGCATGTGGTTGATAAAAAATCCCCAGGATTATGATGTCCTGGTAGCCGAAAACCTTTTTGGCGATATAATTTCTGATCTGGCAGCCCAGCTGGTTGGAGGATTGGGCTTTGCCTGCGCCGGAAATATAGGCGATAAATACGCTGTTTTTGAGCCAACTCACGGTTCAGCTCCTAAGTATGCCGGCTTATACAAAGTAAATCCTATTGCTACCCTTCTGGCGGCCAAGATGATGCTTGACTGGCTGGGTGAAACGGATAAAGCTACTGCTCTGGAGGAGGCAGTTGCTGAAGTTATCAGAGAAGGCCAAGTCAGAACATATGACCTGGGTGGTTCGGCCAGGACGCTGGAAGTAGCAGAAGCCGTAGCTGCAAAACTTTAAAGCTTTCTCTGGATTACAAAATTTAGGTTAATAAAAAATGTTGATTTTGGCTACTGATACCACTACTCGCTATGGTTCGGTAGCTCTTGTCTCTGAAGGGAATTTATTAGCTGAGGTTAATTACGTTTCTCCTTCCTCTCACTCGCGTCAGGTTTTTCAGGCGATGGATGAATTATTGAAAGTAGCTGGGAAAAAGCTATCTGAGCTTGATGGATTGGCCATTGCTGCTGGTCCTGGATCTTTTACCGGGATAAGGATAGGGCTGAGCTTAGTAAAAGCGCTGGCCTCGGCTTCAAAGAAACCGGTGGCTTCTATTTCGGCCCTTCAAGCCCTGGCTCACAAGGTGATCCTTCCCGGAGTGGAGTATATTTCTCCTGTAATAGATGCCAGAAAAGGAGAAATTTTTGCCTGTGCCTATCGTTTAGCTGGTTCTGAACTTGAAGAGATTGTAGCGGCAGCTGCTTACAATCCAGAAGCCTATCTTAATTTACTGCCGAAAGATTCACCTGTATATTTCATCGGCACTGGAGTTGATCTTTACTGGCCACTAATAAAGGAGCAGTTAGGCCAGAGAGCCAGGATTATTAACAGAAGTTATCATCTGGCAGCGGAAATTGGCCTGCTGGGCGAAGAGCTTCTGAAATTGGGCCGGGGGCTAAATCCAGCTCAGCTTGAGCCAATTTATTACCGTCAATCACAAGCTGAGGAGAAAAAAGCTGGAAAGACAGATTAATCAGCCGATTTTCCTGAGGAGAATGAGGGAAGCTGACCTGCCCGAAGTCCTAAATATTGAAAGATTATGTTTTTCCAATCCTTGGAGTAAAGAAACTTTCCGGGCAGAAATTCAGAATAAAGCCATCTCTTTTCCATTGGTCGTAATTGACACCAGTAGCAAAAGGATTGTGGGCTACATAATTTTCTGGCAGATTAGGGATGAAGCCCAGATAAATAATGTGGCCATTCATCCTGATTATCAGGGGAGAGGCTGGGGAGAAATAGCCTTACGCTATGTATTGAATCGACTGCAGGAAAGCGGTGTAAATTTTGTTACCCTGGAAGTCAGGGTGTCAAATCAGCCAGCTTTAAAACTTTACCATAAGCTGGGATTTAAAGTTATTGGCATAAGGAAGGATTATTATACCAATCCGGTTGAAGATGCCTATGTTATGGGCCTGATTCTAAGATGAAAATCAGTAGGTAACCTTGATCAGACAAAGGCCTTTAGCCGGGGCAGTAGGGCTGAAAAGTGTTCTTTTTTTCCCCAGAAAAAGGTTTTCAATTTCTTCCGGCTTAATTTTTCTTCTTCCCACCATAAGCAGGGTGCCAACTATAGTCCTTACCATGTAGCGAAGAAATCCATTGGCTTCGATAGTATAAATAAGTTCATCTTCCTTATACTCCAGCTCTGAGCGGCTCACTTTCCTAAGCGGGTTAGGATATCGGCCAGAAGAAAAAGCTGAAAAATCATCCTCTCTAACAAATAAGGCAGCTGCGGCCTTCATAGCTTCTATATCAAGCGAATATGGAAAATGAAGAACATAACGATAATCAAAAGGGTTTACTATCAAGGTATTCTTTATCCGGTAGCGATAAATTTTTGTTCTGGCTGATTTCCTGGCATGAAAGCTGGGAGAAACTTTTTCTACTGATAAGAGACGAATGTCTGGAGGTAACAGAGCGTTAGTTGCCTTAAGTAGTTCTACTTCGGAGAGGCGGCAGTTTGTTTTAAAGTTTGCTACCTGACCCAGGGCGTGAACTCCAGCATCTGTTCGGCCTGCTGCTTGAAGATTAACTTTCTTTCCAGTTATCCTCTGAAGAGCTTCTTCGATAGTCCCTTGAATTGTTTTTTCCCCTAACTGCTTTTGCCAGCCATGGTAATCAGTACCATCATAAGAAATAATCAGTTTGATATTTTCCACCTCGGGAGCGTTTATAATGGGGGAAAAATTTCTGAATGAATTATTTTCTGTTTCTATTTTTTTATTTGCCAGTTTTTATCTCCTGCTGCTCTTATTTTTGTAATTTCAGATAAAGCCAGCTCAACTGCTTCCTCAGCCGTCCAGGCCGGGATGACTCCTTTTATCTCCCATGTTTTTAGACCAATTACTTTTTTGCCGAATATTCTGGCAAAGGCAATTTCGCTTAACGTCCCGTATTCACCGTTTATAGCGATCACCACCTCTGCATTCAGAACTACCATTGAGTTGCGGTTATACCCAATACCTGTAGCAATGGCCACGTCTATAAAAGGATTGGCCTCTTCTGGATGGATTCCGGGCAGTAAACCTATGGTCAGCCCGCCCATCTCCTGAGCTCCTCTGGCTGCTTCCTCCATTATTCCGCCTAATCCACCACAAATCAGGATAGCTCCTTTCTCGGCCAGAAGGCGGCCAACTTTGTAGGCTTCCCCTTTTGCCTTTTCATCAGGTTTATTTCCACCAATGACCGCAACTCTCGGCCTGTTTTTGATATTAGAAAGGTTCACTGGTTGTTACCTCGAAGATATTTTCAATTAGAAGAAAAAATAGCACAGCCTTACATTCTTTTCAATTTTTATAAAAATCTCAATTTCAATTGATAATCATTGACTAAATAAATAAAGCTATGATAACTTTTACAAAAGGGAAAATAAAAGAAGATGGCTTATGTTAATTATGTAACTAAGAATATCGCCATCAAGATTGTTTATTATGGCCCCGGGTTGAGCGGTAAAACTACCAACCTTAGGTATATTTATTTTAAACTCGAGCCCGCCTATAGGGGAGAGCTGGTTTGCTTGGAAACTGAGGCAGAGAGAACTTTCTTTTTTGATTTGTTGCCCATTAAAGCCGGATTGATAAAGGATTTTAAGGTTCATTTTCAATTATTAACAGTCCCCGGACAAGTCTTTTATGAAGCTTCCAGAAAGAGCGTGTTGAAAGGGGCTGACGGAATTGTTTTTGTAGCTGATTCTCAGCTACCCTTGCTTGAAGCTAATATAGAAAGTTTTGATAGTTTAAGAAGAAATTGTTTAGCCCAGAATATAGACCTGAATCAAATACCTCTTGTTTTCCAGTATAATAAACGAGATCTGCCCAATCTTATCCCCATAGAAACTTTTAATCGAATTTTAAATCCCCGTCAGGCTCCGTATATAGAGGCTGAAGCTATTAATGGTCGAGGCGTTTTGGAAACTTTAAAAGAAATAGCCAGGCTAACAGTTCCGGTAGTTAAAGCTAAGGTTCTTGGAGAAGAAATGGTAATTCGCCAGCCCGATGAGTTTCAGAAGCTTAGACCGGCCGAGATGCTGAACAGCAGGGGAGAAGCCAGGGAGGCAAAAGAGGTACCGCTTCGGAAGAAAGGCGAGAGGAAGCACGAAGAAAAAAAACGAGAAGAAAGGAAATCTGGGGAACCAGAGATTGAATTTGTCAAGCCCGGAGATGAAGCACCTTTCCCCACTACTAAAATAAGGGTGCAATCAATAGAGGATATTGAAGAGGAAATTGAAAGGCTCTCAAAAGAATTTGGCCTGACCAAAAAAAATAAATAAGCATCTTCTGGAATTCTTGCGTTTGTTGAGAATATTTATATCTATGTTTCGTCTTTTCTTCTGTAATCATGCTGATAAGAATATTGAGTGCCTCTCTGCAGGGAATAGAAGCCTATCAGGTAGAGGTCGAGGTAGATATTTCTCCTGGTCTCCCGGCATTTATCATTGTTGGTTTACCAGATGCTGCCGTCAGAGAAAGCAAAGAACGGGTGAGAACTGCCCTGCGCAATTGTGGGTTCGATTTTCCAGCTAAAAAAATTATTATTAATCTTGCCCCTGCAAGTCGGAAGAAGGAAGGCTCATCTTTCGACCTGCCCATTGCCCTGGGCTTATTGGCCTTTTTGGGAATTGTTCCTGCAGAGAGATTATCCCAATTTCTTTTTGTAGGAGAGCTAACTCTGGAGGGAAGTTTGAAAAGTGTTCGGGGGGCTCTGCCTTTTTCTTTGCTGGCTCAACGGAAAAAGATGTCGGGTCTTGTCCTTCCCAAAAAAAACGAAAAGGAAGCCTCCCTCGTTCAGAATTTTCCCATATATGGTCTGGCTCATTTATTAGAGGTGATAAAATTGCTCTGCGGTTCGGAGGAGATCAAACCGGCCCACCATTCTCTACATGACCTGATAGGAGAAATAGCCTCCGATTATGATTTTTCTGAAGTTCGGGGTCAGCAGCAAGCAAAAAGGGCGCTGGAGGTGGCAGCCGCCGGAGCCCACAATATTTTAATGGTCGGCCCTCCAGGTTCGGGCAAAACTATGCTGGCCCGCAGGCTGCCGACCATTCTGCCAGAAATGGCTTTTGAAGAGATTATTGAGGTAACCCAGATTTACAGTGCAGCCGGGTTTCTGGGGGAGAAAGCAGCCATCAGTCAGAGGCCATTTCGTTCTCCCCATCATACTATAACTGATACCGGCCTGGTTGGTGGTGGTAACTTTCCGCGACCGGGAGAAGTCAGCTTAGCTCACCACGGAGTACTCTTTTTGGATGAGTTTCCGGAATTTAGTCGCCAGGCTTTAGAATCTCTTAGACAGCCACTGGAAGACGGACAGGTAACCATTTCCAGGGTATCCACCAGCATAACTTATCCTTGCTCCTTTATGCTGGTGGCTGCAATGAATCCCTGTGCTGATGCTTTTCTCAGCTCGGGTTTTGAATATAACTGTAGCGAGATAGAAAGAAGAAAATATTATTCCCGTTTATCACGTCCATTGCTTGACCGAATTGACATTCAGATTGAAGTTCCTCCGGTTAAATATCAGGATATAACAATCAAGCAAGGAGGTGAGCCCTCGGCAGAAATAAGGAAGCGAGTTACGACAGCCAGAAAAATTCAATGGGCGAGGTTTAAAGAGAAAAGAATAATGGCCAATGCCCAGATGGGTTCCAAGGATATCCGCAATTTTTGTGTTCTGGACGGTAGTGGACATCAACTATTAGAAACGGCAATGAAAAAATTTGGATTCAGTGCCAGAGCTTACGATCGGATTCTTAAGGTGGCCAGGACCATAGCTGATCTATCCGGCGAAGAAAAAATATCAGCGGCAGCTGTGGCTGAGGCTATCCAGTACCGCATTTTAGATAGATTCTAATTAAAGTGACAAAATAATTTGTTCTGATAGGTTGAAACTCTTTCCTTAATTTTTATGTGGAAAAAATTAATTTGAATAAGTCAGGTAAAATGATAAAATTTTTTAAAATCTAATAAGGAGATGAAATATGGAAGAAATAAAAAACGCCAAGGAATCAACCACCAGTCTTCCCCGCGTTTTAAACTTGATAGACATTACCTCTATTGTCATCGGGGGCATAATTGGTTCTGGCATTTTCCTGGTGCCAACAGACATTGCGGCGGAAGTTAAATCACCCTTGCTCATGATAGCCGTTTGGGTAGTAGGTGGTTTTTTAAGTTTTTTGGGAGCCCTTGCTCTGGCTGAACTGGGGGCAGCTATTCCTCAGGCAGGCGGGATTTACATCTACCTCAAGGAAGCCTTCGGGCCTCTTTTGTCCTTTCTTTTCGGCTGGACACTGTTTCTGGTTATAGATTCAGGAGCCATTGCTACCCTGGCCGTGGCTTTTTCTTCCAATTATCTTCCTTATTTCATAAAAATGACGCCTTTAATAGAAAAATTGGTAGCCGTGGCTTTTATTGTTTTTCTGGCGGCGGTGAATTATATTGGAGCCAGAGCGGGAGCTAATCTTCAGAATTTATTAACTTTTATCAAAACAGCCGGCATTATCGGTATTTGTGTGGTTATTTTCCTTTTTGCTAAAGGTAATCCAGCCAATTTTGTTGAGCCCCATCCCAGTAAATTTTCTTTGAGCTTACTGAGCAGCTTTGGTGTAGCCCTTATTGCTACTTTCTGGGCCTATAAGGGCTGGGAATCAGCCAGTTACAGCGCCGGGGAAGTTAAGCATCCAGAAAAGAATTTGCCGCTGGGCATTTTAATTGGTTTGGCCGGAGTTATTATTATTTATATCCTGGCTAACCTGGCCTATCTTTATGTTCTGCCCACCTCCGCTATCGCCGGCTCTAAGCGGGTAGCAGCGGATGCGATGCTGGCAGCTGTTGGCCCGGCCGGAGCTACCATCATCTCTATAATAATATTATTTTCTATCCTGGGTGCAGCCAATCAGAATATCCTCTGTTCCCCGCGAGTTTATTTTGCTATGGCCAAGGATAAACTGTTTTTTGAAGGTATTGCTAAAGTTCATCCCAGGTATTTAAGTCCTCACATTTCCATAATTGCCATAAGTCTATGGAGCATAGTGCTAAGCCTGTCCGGTACTTTTGAACAACTTTTCACCTATGTGATTTTCGGCGAGTGGATATTTTTTGGTTTGACGGTGGCAGCTGTTTTTGTTTTAAGAAAGAAAAGGCCGGAACTGCCGCGGCCCTATAAGACCTGGGGGTATCCAGTTACCCCGGCTATCTTTGTTCTGGCTGCTTTTCTAATTTCTCTTAATTCTTTGATAAAAACCTTCTGGAATTCAATGGCCGGGCTGGGAATTATTTTGCTGGGAATTCCAGCTTATTTTTACTGGAGAAGGAAACAAATAAAGGAAGCCGTCAAGCTCTGATTGTTTAATTGTTTTATTTAGGATATTAAAACTGTAAATTTTAAACTTCAGTTTTATAGATCTTTAATAATAACCTGAATTAAATTAGCTATTAATAAATTAATAATCTGAACATAATTGAGAAAACGTTGTCTTTTGATTCAGCCACCGATAGAAGACCTTTATATTACTCCTATTCGTCTTTATCCCCTGGGCCTTCTTTACGCCGCTACGGTGCTGGAAAAATGGGGATTTGAAGTTAGAATACTGGATACTCTAAGTCCACTGAAAAGGAAATCTATTCCTTTGCCAGCCAAATTTTCCTATCTTCAGCCTTATCTGGGGCAGCCTTTCTTTTTTAAACATTATCAGCGTTTTGGTTTATCTATGGAAAAAATTCTAACTGCGATAAAGGGCTATTCACCTGATTTAATTGGCCTGAGCAGTTCTTTTGCTGCTTACTATCGCCAGGTAGAAGAATTGATAAAAACAATTAAAGAATACTATAGTAGCCCGATAATAATAGGAGGAAATCAGGCAACTGCCGCCCGAGTTGAGATTAAAGCCAGAACTCCGGAAGTAGATGCTGTCATCCCGGGCCAGGCTGAGGTAAACTTTTCTGGCTATCTTAAAGATAGGTTTGGGGCGGTAGCAGAAAAGGATGGAGGAATTTTGGGGATTGATTCTGGAATTGATTGGAAGACTATAAATCCTGCTCATCATCTTCTGAGTGCGGCCAATTATCAGATTGGTGGCAAAAATTATATTTCTTTGCAGGCGAGCCGCGGGTGCCCCCATTACTGCTCTTTTTGTAATATTCACCTTGTTTTTGGCCGCCGTATAGAATACAGAAAGGTGGAGTCAATTTTGGAGGAGATGCGCTGGAATTATCTTTATCGACAGGTCAGGATATTCAATTTTGAAGATGATAACTTGGCTTTTGACCAGAATTGGCTGCTTGAATTTTTAAAAGCAGTGGTTTCTGACAGGATTTTAAAGGGTATTGAAATTACCTTTATGAACGGAATTAGCTATGAAAATTTACAGGAAGAAATTCTTTGTTGGATGAAGAGAGCCGGTGTGAGGAAATTGGACCTATCCTGGGTTTCGGGTGAACCTTCATTACGTCTCAGGTATCACCGTCCTCAGAAAAAGAGCGAGGCTGAATTTTTTACCCTTCTGGATATAGCCCGAAGGATGGGTTTTTTCATCACCGTTTATCTCATCCTGGGACTTCCAGGGCAGACTAAAGAAGAAATTATGGCGACTGCCGAAAAGCTGCTGGAGAAAAACGTTCTGGTAGGTCCATCAATTTTTTATTTGACCCCTGGCTGCGAGCTTTACCGGGAATTAGAAATTCCACCCGAGATTAAAAATGACTGGGATATGTACCGTTCAACAGCCTTCGCCGTGGAAACTAAAGAACTAAAAAGAAGGGAGCTCATTGAGCTTTTTTTATACATTAGAAAGAAAAATATAGAAAAACTTGGCTTTAGACGTTCTTTAAAACCATCATTTAATAATTAATTTAGTCATAAGTTTGCCTAACGAGAGAAAAGATTAAATTTTAAGTTGCCTTATTTTTTTCCTGGGCAGTAGTCTTTTCTGCCGCCGGCAGGAATTTTTTTGGGAATTTTAGATGACTGTCTAATTAGAATTCAGCTTTTTGAATCATCTGTTTATGGCAGCCGTCTTTTACTACCATCTTACCCTTCTTCAGGATCATTTTTATCGGATTCCGTCCGAGGTCATAAGCCAGGGACGAATAAGAAGACATATCGCAGAGAAGGAGGTCTAAGTCCTTACCCGTTTCAATTGAACCAATTTGATTGTGGCGGTCAAGGGCATAAGCACCATTGATCGTGCAAGCATTAAGGGCCTCCTCCACGGTCATATGCAGAGAAAAGACACCAAGTTGAAGAACAAGAAGCATTGACATCAAGTGTGAACTTCCAGGATTGAAGTCAGTGGCCAGGGCCACAATGGCTCCTTGGTCAAGAAGTTCTCTGGCTGGAGCCTTTTTATCCATCATCAGGAAAAAAGAAACTCCGGGAAGCAGGATGGCTGCGGTAGGACTATGGCTTAGTTTTTCTATACCTTGGGGAGTTATGTTAATCAAATGTTCTACCGAGCGAGCACCAAGTTCCACTGCCAGGTCGGTTCCGCCGATGGGTTCAAATTCATCGGCATGGATCTTGAGCTTGAAGCCAAGGCGAAGAGCTTCAGTTGCCAGCTCTCTTGTTTCTTCTAAATTGAAAACCGTGGGTTCGCAGAAAATGTCAAAAAATTCTGCCAGGCTTCTTTTTTTAATCTCTGGCATTATTTCTTTTTTTAGTAGGCTGATGTACCCCTGGCGATTATTTTTATATTCTGGGGCTATTTCATGAGCGCCCATGAATGTGGGTATCAGGGCTACAGGCTGTTCCTGGTTTAATTCTTTGATGACCTCCAGCTGTTTTATTTCGTCCTGCAAGTTAAGGCCGTAGCCGCTTTTAGCTTCAATGGTAGTAGCTCCGTTAAGCAGCATCGTTTCCAGTCTTTTCTGGCATAGTTTTTTCAGTTCTTCTTTGGAAATATTTCTGGTAGCTTTGACTGTACTCTGAATTCCCAGTCCTTTGGCCGCCAGCTCCTGGTAAGTATATCCTTGAATTCTCAGAGAGAATTCCTCGGTCCGGTCGCCAGCAAAGGGTAGATGGGTGTGGCTATCGACCAGTCCGGGCAGACCGATTAAATCACTGCCATCGATAAAAAGCGCTTGGTCAGAAGTCTCAATCTTTTTTCTGAACTCATTCTCCGGGCCGACAAAGACTATTTTCCCCCGATTTCCAGCTAACCAGGCTCTTTCTAAAACTCCAACTTCCTTCATTTTAGGTCCAATTTTGGGTGCGGGACCGCTGCAGGTGATGAGTTGCTTGAGGTTGGCTATGACCAGATCAGCGTAAATCATTAGGTGTTTTTCTCATAGAAAATTGCCTGGTTTTTCTAATGAAAGTGGGAGTGTTAAGCTCATCCCAGTCTATTTGAGGTGGTCCTGAATCAACTACTGGCTCCTGATTTGCTTTGGGCTCAAAAAGATAAGGAGGGGTAGGGGAATTAACAGGGACAGATGGTTGCACATTTTTAGGTGTGCTTTTTCTTATTTCCTCCGGTGTAGCTTTTTTTATCCTGGTACGGTCAAAACCAGTAGCAATTACTGTAACTTTAATAGTATCGTGCATATTTTCATCTATTACCGTGCCGAAAATTATATTGGCTTCGGCATCAGCCAGACTGGTAATTAACTGGGAGGCTTTAGATACCTCATGCAGGGTCATATCTTTTCCTCCAGTTATGTTTATCAATACTCCTCTGGCACCTTCGATGGAGGTATCAACCAAGAGGGGACTACTGATGGCTTTCTGGGCTGCTTCCACTGCCCGGTTTTCCCCCGAAGCAATACCTGTGCCCATAAAAGCCATGCCCATGCCTTTCATAATAGATTTAACATCAGCAAAATCCAGATTTATCAAGCCCGGCTTGGTGATTAAATCTGATATTCCCTGAGCTGCCTGCCGTAGCACATCGTCTGCCAGCCGGAAAGCATCAGGAATTGAAGTATTGAGATTGACTGTCTCCAGCAGTCGTTCGTTGGGGATGGCAATTACTGTATCTACAACCGACTTAATTTCTTGCAACCCTTCCTCGGCTTGCCTGGCCCTTATCCGCCCTTCAAAAGCGAATGGCTTGGTTACAATGGCAATGACCAGAATGTCCATTCCCGAGGCCAGCCTGGCGATGACCGGGGCCGCTCCGGTTCCTGTTCCTCCTCCGAGTCCGGCGGTCAAGAAAATCATATCCGCCCCTTCCAGAATTTCAGTTAAATGTTCTGTATCTTCTTCTGCCGCCTGGCGGCCGATGTCAGGATTACCGCCTGAACCCAGGCCTTTGGTCAGCTTGCCGCCAATTTGAATTTTGACCGGAGCAAGATTATGATTAAGTGCCTGTTTATCAGTATTTATCGCTATAAACTCAACTCCTTCTATTCCCGCTTCAATCATCCGATTTACAGCGTTTCCTCCCCCTCCGCCAATTCCGATTACCTTTATTTTGGCACTCAAATTTTCTTCAGCTAAGTGGAACCTGATTTTACTGCCGATATCGTCTTTCATCTTGACCTCCTTATTCATTGAACCAGTCTTTAATCCTGGTCCAGAAGCCTTTCTTTTTATCCTTAGAGAAACCTTTTTCCTGAATCTCGTTATATCCATAAAGAATCAGCCCTACGGCGGTAGCATAATCGGGAGTACTTACCCGATCGATCAAACCGCTGACGTAATTTGGATCCCCTCGACGCACGGGCAAATCAAATATTTCTTCAGCTACCTCTTCCAGTCCATCCAGCAGAGCCGTGCCGCCAGTCAGGACTATTCCAGAATTAAGAGATTTTTCATAGCCCATCCTCTTGATATCAGCATCAACCAGCCTGAATATTTCTTCGGCCCGAGGCTGAATGATGTCAGCCAGAATCTGTCTGGATAAAAGGCGCGATTTCCGCCCTTTGCCTACCGGAGGAACGTCGATGGTTTCTGGTTCTTCAGTAACTGGCAAAGCAACGCAACCATATTTCTTCTTTATCTTTTCAGCTTCTGGAATGGGAGTTCTTAAACCTACAGCGATATCATTTGTAAAGTTATCTCCTCCCAGGGGAATGGTTGAAGTGTACCAGAGTGAGCCCCGTTCAAAAATAGCTACTTCAGTTGTTCCGGCTCCGATGTCAATTAATCCTACCCCTAATTCCCGTTCATCGTGGGTGAGCACAGCATAACTGGTAGCAATTTGATTCAAAACTATCTCCTGAATACCAATTCCTGCCCTTTCCAGGCAGTTTTTCAAATTCTGCAAAGAAGTAATAGCAGAAGTTACAATATGAACATTAACTTCTAATTTTATGCCGCTCATCCCTAAGGGGTCCTTTATTCCATCCTGTTCGTCTACTATAAATTCCTGAGGAATTATGTGAAGGATTTCCCGGTCCGGTGGAATGGAAAGTGCCCGGGCCTGATCGATTACGCGGCGTATATCTTCTCTTGTTATCTCTCGATTTTTTCCAGAAACGGCTACCACCCCACGGCTGTTAAAACTTTTAATATGGGAGCCTGAAATTCCCACATAGGCTGAATCTATTTCTACTCCGGCCATTAATTCGGCTTCTTCCTGGGCTCTTTTTATGGCTGAAATTGTTTGATCCAGATTAACTACTACCCCTTTGCGCAGGCCGCGGGAATCAGTCACTCCGATTCCAATGATTTCAACTTTATGTTCTTCGGTAATCTCTCCAATTATGGCCACAGTTTTTTTAGTTCCTATATCCAGACCTACTAAATAATTATTTCTGGCCATTAACTCGCCTCCTTTTTCTCGGCTGAAGAAGTCCCTCCAGACTGAGAGACTGGTTTGAGATAAGCCCGGTCTCCAATTCTCAGGTCTACATATTCTAATTGCCCGAATAATTGAGTCCAGGAATTTCGATGGTTTAAGTAATAATTAAGTTTATCGGCAAAATCATTTTCTTCTAAGATGATTTTTGCCGGGTCGCCATCAAGCTGGATCTCCATCGTCCTCTCATCTTGAAAAGTTATTTTTTTAATTAACGATCGAACTTCAGGCTGAAGGTTGTCCAGGGCCCGGCAGGCTGAAGCTATTTTTTGAAAGTAAGAATCATTAAATCCATTTTCGTCTTCCAGAAGAGGGAAGGAACCGGGGGGTTCATCATTCTGAGTTGATATTACCTGCCCTTCTTCATCGACCAGCCAGTAGTTTTCTTTATGCACGTAGACCTTTGGAGTTCGGGGAAAAACTTCTATTTTCAAAGTTGAAGGAAGAATTTTTTCCAGGTGTACTTCTTTTACTCCCGGAATCTGGGTGAGTGTAGTTCGAAGGAAATCAAGGTTGCAAATTAAAATATTTCCCAGATTTTTGTTAGCCAGATAACTTTCTACTTTTTGTTTAAGTTCGGGCAGGCTGCAGTTAACGGTAACCTGTTTAATTTTTAATTGTTCACTGGTAATGGCGTAATAATAAGCTCCAGACAGAAGGAAAAAGAAAAATAAAATGGCCAGAAATATAAGCCCGGTCTGCTTGAGAGCTAAAGTTTTCTTTCCCCGCAGAGTCCTCGATTTAACTCTTTGCCTGCTTCTCTGAAAAGCTGGTGGTTCAAAGGGAAGAGAAGTGATTAATTGTCTGTTTACCGGATAACGATTTTCAATGGCCATCCTACTTCCTTCCTTCCAGTTTAATTATAATTTCAGGAATAATCCGGTTAATATTTCCCGCTCCCAGCACCAGAAGAAGGTCATTTGGAATTAAAAGAGATGATAATAAGTCTGGGAGCTTGGCGAGAACCGGTTCGTAAATTACATTTTTATGACCAAATCTTTTGATCTCTTCATACAGGGCTTGACCGTTAACTCCATTAATAGGGTCTTCTCCGGCTGGATAAATTTCGGTAATTATAAGGATATCCGCCTGATTAAAGGAAGTGGCAAACTCATTCATTAATCTGGATAGCCGGCTATAACGGTGAGGCTGGAATACTACAACCAAACGCTTGTCCCAGCCAGTTCGGGCTGCTTCTAAGGTAGCTTTAATTTCAGTGGGGTGATGAGCGTAATCTTCGATTATCATGATATCTTGTATTATTTTTTTTAGCTCAAAACGTCGGCCGGTACCGGTATAATTTTCCAGAGCGGTAAAGATTGTTCGGGGAGAAATTTCCAGATCAAGGCCGACTGCTGTGGCTGCCAGAGCATTAAGAATGTTGTGCTTACCGGGAACATTTAACTTCAATCGGCCCAGTTTTTTCCCATAGGCATAAAGAGTTGAAGAACTGGAGAAGTTGACAAAATTAAAGTCCCGGGCCTGGATATCAGCCTGGGGGGAAAAGCCGTAAGTAATTATTTTTCTTTCAATGCCCGGAATGATACTCTGCAGGTTAGGATCATCCAGGCATAAGATGACCGGGCAATAGAAAGGAACCTTATTGGCGAAATTAATGAAAGTCTTTTTTATTTCGTCCAAGTTCCCATAGTGATCAAGATGTTCTTCATCAATATTTGTAAGGACAGCAATAAATGGTGAAAGGTAAAGAAAAGACCGGTCACTTTCGTCAGCTTCAGCTACGATGAAATCTCCCTCGCCCAGTTTGGCATTAGAGCCAATGGTGTTCAAACGTCCGCCAACAATAATTGTTGGGTCATAACCGCCAGCTTCCAGGACCAGGGCAGTCATCGAAGTAGTGGTGGTTTTCCCATGAGCTCCAGCCACGGCAATACCATATTTCATTCTCATCAGTTCAGCCAGCATTTCAGCCCGGGGAATAACGGGAATTTTTAGAGCTTTAGCTCTGACCACCTCAACATTATCTTCTTTTATTGCCGACGAGATTACTACCACATCAGCCTGGCCCACGTTATCAGCAGAATGGCCAATGTAAATAGTTGCTCCAGCTCTGGCCAGTCTTTCTGTTGCCTCGTTTTCTTGTAAGTCTGAGCCTGAAACTTCATAACCAAGGTTAAGCAGTACTTCAGCAATACCGCACATTCCTGTTCCCCCAATGCCAACCAGGTGAATGTGCCGTAACTTACGATATCCTCGACGAACCACTATGACCTCCTTAAAGTTGAATCCATCATTTTAAGGCACAGGTGAGCGATGTTTTCAGCTGCTTTTTCCTGCCGGATTTTTTTTAAGTTTTCTTCCATTTTGTCCAGGATTTCTTTATGATTTAAATAAAATTTTATTCTCTTTATTAAAAGTTCTGGAGAAAAGTCTTTCTCCAGAATTACTTCTGCTCCACCTATTTTCTCTAATTCCCGGGCATTGTATTCTTGATGATTGTCTGCAGCCTGGGCAAAGGGAACAAGTATAGCAGGTTTAAGAGCAGCGATGAGCTCAGCACAAGTGGTGGCACCTGCCCTGCAAATAATCAGATCTGCCCGGGCAAAGTAATCAGCCATAGGAGAAAAATAAGCGCCCACAGTAACCTGCTCAAAGCCAGATGATTTATAAGCTGCAGCTACTCGTTTGAGGTCCTTTTCTCCTGTTTGATGGAAAATAACCAAGGTTTTTTTAATGTCCTGGAGGTAAGGCAAGCTTTCTATAAGGCGATCATTTAAAAATTTTGAGCCCTGGCTACCACCAAAAATCAAAAGTGATAAGACTTCCTCCCTTTTTTTCTTTGGAATCTGGTAAAATTCTGGTCTAACCGGGTTTCCTAAACAAACTCCTTTATCTCCAAAATAACGAAGAGAAATGGGGAAAGAAACCACAGCCTTATCTACAAATCGGCTTAACTTTCGATTGGTAAAGCCGGGCAGGGCATTTTGTTCCAGAATAATTGTCGGTTTGCCCAGCCAGGAAGCCAAAATGACAATCGGACCGGAACTGAATCCCCCGGCTCCGATGACCAGAGCCGGACGATATTTGATCAGAATGAAAAATGATTTAAAAAAGGCAAAAGGTAAGAGAGCTACTCCCCGAATAGTTTTCCAGCCTCTCCCTTTAAGTCCTTCGATAGGCAGAGTAAGAAAAGTGGTGGATTGTTCCTTCATAATTTTCTTTTCCACCGCTCGCGGGCTTCCAACGTAAATAAGCTGGAGGCCGGGTCTGAGTTGTTTTAAAGTCTGGCCCAGGACCAGAGCTGGATAAAGATGTCCCCCGGTACCTCCTCCGCTAATCAGGACTCTTATCTCCTTCATAGGTTTCAAATTACCTCCAGCTTTCTCTGGGATATGTTTAGAAGAATGCCCACAGCAATAAGATTACAAAGCAAGGCTGAGCGACCAAAGGAAATAAATGGCAGGGGAATCCCGGTCACCGGTCCCAGACCAAGAACAACGCTTATGTTCATCAGGGCCTGAATAATAATACTCAGAGTCAGCCCATAGGCAATTAGTTGATAATTGGTGCTGGAGGCCCGGTTGGCGATTTTTAAACCGCGCAATAAAAATATTACAAAAAGGCCTACAGTGAGCATAGTTCCCAGCAGGCCAATTTCTTCTCCTATAATGGCAAAAATAAAATCGGTGTGAGCACAGGGAAGAAAATAGAGCTTTTGAGTGGAAGCCCCAAGGCTTACCCCTAATAATCCTCCAGCTCCTACTGCCAGCTTAGATTGTCTTATTTGAAAGGCCTTGCCCAGGGGATCTTTATCCGGAGAGAGAAAACCATGGACTCGATTTAAGCGGTAATTAGCCGATAGGAGAAATAGGCCGAAGATAATTATGGCTACGAGCCCCAGGATTAAAAAATATTTAAGTTTAACTCCCCCTAAATAAAGAATTATGGCTGAAATTAAAAAGACAAAAGCAGCTGTACTGTAGTCTGGTTCTATAAGAATAGCCAGAACAAAAGCCATAACCACTCCTAATGGAATTATCAGTGTTTTCCAGTTATTTAGATTGGGAGCTTTTTTTGAACAATAGTTAGCCAGGAATAAAACTATGGAAATCTTAGCCAGCTCAGAAGGCTGAAAGCGGAGGCCAAAAAGCTGCACCCACCGATGAGCATTGGCGGCCGGCGGCATTAGGAAACATAGAAGCAACAGAGCAAAAGATATTCCAGTAATAAGGTAAACGGCTTTGCTCCAGGTGAAGAAAGGCTGACGGATAGAGGCTATCACTAACATCAGGATCAGTCCAAAAATTCCAGCTACTATCTGCTGAGTCAGGAAATAAAAACTTTGCCTGTATTTTTCTGCAGCCAGTATGGCCGAAGAGCTGAAAACCATAATTATTCCATAAATCAGCAGGGCAATGGTGCTAAAGAAAAGTAACTTATCGAAAGAGTATTTTTTGAATATTTCCATCATTTCTTGCCTTCTATTTTTCTGGCCAATAACCTGACCTCTTTTTTAAATAATCTGCCTCTTTCTTCAAAATTATTAAACATATCCCAGGAAGTGCAGGCCGGAGCCAATAGAACCACATCTCCCGGTCTGGCTGCCTGGAATCCTTTTTGAACTACTTCGCGGAAAGTAAAAACTTCTTCAATCGGGCATACACCTTCTATTGCCTTTCTAATTTTTTCCCTGGCTTCGCCAATGAGCAGAACTTTACGGACCTTAGCTTTTAAAGCGCGACGCAGGGGGGAAAAGTCTCCCCCCTTGTCGCGCCCCCCGAGGATAAGAACAATTGGTTGGTCGAAACTCTGAATGGCCTTAATGGTAGCGTCAACCGTAGTGGCTTTGGAATCATTGACAAAGAGCACTCCTTTAATGGTTCTGACTTCTTCTAAACGATGTTCCAGCCCCTGGAAATTCTTTACACTCTCTTTGATAGCAGAAAGATTAGCCCCGGCCAAATAACTGGCCAGAATAGCCGCCATGACATTTTCCTGATTGTGAACCCCTCGCAACTTAATATCGCTGGTTTTTATAACCGGAAGTTCTTCCCCAAGCTTCAACCATAATGTTGAATCTTTGAGGTAGCAACCCCGGGGTACTGAATGCTTTCGGCTGAAAGCATAGAGCTCAACGGCTTTTTCTTTTCTCCAGGCCCAGAGATTGGAATCATCCCGGTTGATAATAGCTATGTCGCCTGGTAATTGATGCCAGAAGAGTTTCTTTTTTGCCTGGAGATAATTTTCTAAAGTTTTATGCCAGTCAAGATGATTGGGAGAAATATTCAAAAAGACTGATATGTCAGTCCGGAAATTTTCCGTGAATTCCAGTTGAAAACTGGAAAGTTCGGTGATAATAAGGTCGTCCTGCCGGCTTCTTTTGACAAAAGAAATTAATGGGGTACCAATATTGCCGGCAAGATGAACCTTGAAGCCACTATTTTTTAAAATGAGATAGGTCAGAGTGGTGGTGGTGGATTTCCCATTTGAACCGGTAATCCCAATTAATTTCCCCTCAAGGAATTGATAAGCCAGTTCAATTTCAGAAATAACTTTAATTCCCTTATTTCTAACTTCGAGAATTTCGGGTAAAGGAGGAACGCCCGGACTGAGTACTATTAAGTCAGATGTTAAAAAGATTTCTGGACGATGTCCTCCAGTTTCAAAATTCACTCCCTGAGCCTTATAAATATCAACCTTTTCTAATTGGCTTTCTGGTTTTTTATCATTAACTGTTATGATGGCCTGCTTTTTTAGAAGAAAATCGCAGAGGGCTTTTCCTGTTTTGCCAAAGCCGACAACCGTAACTTTTTTATTTTTAAGTTCCATTATTACCTCAATTTTAGAGTGGTCAAGGTGAATAAAGCGAAAATAATTCCAATAATCCAGAAGCGAATAACAATTTTTTCTTCGGGCCAGCCTACCAACTCAAAATGGTGATGAAGAGGAGCCATTCTGAATAATCTTTTGCCATGACTGAACCGGAAATAGGAAACTTGAAGGAGGACAGATAGAGCCTCGAGGATAAAAACTCCGGCCAGCGTAAATAATAAAAACTCTTGTTTAATCAGGATAGCTATTAGTCCAAGTGTACCACCTAAGGATAGAGCTCCCACATCTCCCATGAAAACTTCAGCTGGATGGCAGTTAAACCAGAGGAAGCCTAAGCAAGCGCCGGACATAGCTCCGGCAAAAACCGTCAATTCGGCGGCAAGAGGAACTCTAAGAATGTTCAAGTACTGGGACCAGATGGCATGACCGGCTACATAAGTTAAGGCAGTCAGGGCTACAGAAGCAATCAGCGTCAGGCCTATGGCTAAGCCATCCAGACCGTCGGCTAAGTTAACAGCGTTGGAAGCGCCAACCAGAATGAAAAGAACCCAGGGAAGGTAAAACCAGCCTAAATAAGGAGTTAGCTGTTTAAAAAAGGGGAAAGTCAGGTGCAAATCGAATTTACCTTTTAAGCCGATAAGAACCAGAATTAAAGCAATTCCGGCTGAAGCCAGAACTTGGAAAATCAGTTTTTGTTTAGCGGTCAGTCCCAGCGAACGGCGCGCCCGAAATTTAATAAAATCATCAGCCAGACCTATCAGGCCGAAGAAAATCATGCCAGACATTGCCAGCCAGACATAGATATTATTCAGGTTTCCCCAGAGAAGGGTAGAAAACAGAGTCGAGCCAATAATCATCAGCCCGCCCATGGATGGAGTTCCTTTTTTGTTCAGATGAGTGGAAGGTCCCTCTTCTCTGATTTCCTGGCCGATTTGATGCCTTTTTAGGAGGCGGATGAAAGCGGGTGTTAAAATAATCACGAGGAGAAGAGAGGTTAAGCCGGAAAGAGCCGTCCGAACGGTGATATAGCGGAAGACATTGAAAAAGAACCAGTGCGTTCTTAACGGCACCAGCAACCAGTATAACATCTCAAGCCTCCAGTTCTTTTTTCAGGAATTCAACTATTCTGCTCAGGGTTAAAGCGTGAGAACCTTTGATCAGGACGAAATCTCCAGGTTGAATGAGGGAGATAATAAAATCTGCAGCCTCATCTGTTTGTAGAAAAGACCAAATTTTAGCCTTACTTAAACCATTATCCAATGCTCCGGCTGCTATTTCCCTGGCTCTAAGTCCAACTGTAATTATAAGGTCCCAGCCGGTCTGAACAACTTTTTTCCCGGCTTCTCGGTGGAAGTAACTTTCCTGTGGGCCGAGTTCCAGCATGTCGCCGAGAACAGCTATTTTCCGTGCTGCTTTTATTTGTCCCAGACTTTCCAGTACCCGGTTGAGTGCCACCGGATTGGAATTGTAAGAATCATCATAGATGAAAATTTCATCTTTGAGCTTTAAAAGTTGGCCGCGATGCTCAATTGTTGGCAGGTCAGAAAAAGCCGGCTGGATTTCTTTTAATTTTAAGTCAAAAGAGAAAGCCACGGCACAGGCAGCCAGGAAATTATATACCAGACTTTCATTAAAAAATGGTACTTTAATCTCTGCTTCTTCCTGATCATAGATTAAACGGAAATAGGTCCCATTTAAGCCCTGAAACTTAATATCAACCGCCCTAATCCTACAATTTTCTTCGCTGCCAAAATAAATGATCGGGCCTTTAGAATAAGTTTCTCCAATTTTTCTGAGCAGAGGATCATCGCCATTAAGAATAGCTGTAGCACCCGGTCTGGCTCCATCCAGAATTTCTTTTTTAGCCTGGGCGATATCCTCCAGGCTCTTAAAAAATTCCAGATGGACAGGGGCAATTCCAGTAATGACTGCCACATCAGGTGGGGCTATTTCAGTTAATCTTTTAATCTCTCCAGCTTGGCTCATGCCCATCTCCAGAACAGCAATCTCAGAAGATTCATTTAAGGAAAGAATAGAAATGGGTAGACCAATCTGATTATTATAATTACCAGGTGATTTTAGAACATTAAATCTCGTGGAAAGAATCCGGGCTGCAAACTCTTTGGTTGAAGTTTTGCCCAGGCTACCAGTAATTCCAACCACCTTGGTGGAATGATTTTTCAGAATCCGGGCGGCAAGGAGCTGCATGGCTTTAAGGGTATCATCAACCAGAATCAGCCCAAATTCAGAAGGCAATCCCCTAACTTCCCTGGAAACGCAAGCTCCTTTAGCTCCTTTTTTAAGAGCCTCACTAATGAATTCGTGCCCATCTCGGGCTCCTTTTAAGGCGAAAAATAAGGCTCCTGGAGATATATCTCGAGTATCAAAAGCGTAAGAGTTGATTATTTCTTCAGGGCGGCCCTGCATTAATTTTCCTTCCATCAAGCGGGCCAGAGCAATTAGAGAGAGAGCGGCCATTTAATTTTTCTCCAATTCGCTTAGAATTTCTCTAACTGTTTCTACATCACTGAAATTTATGGTCTTATCCCGGAAAATCTGGTAAGTCTCATGCCCTTTGCCGGCAATTACTACCCAGTCGCCTTTTCTGGCCATTTTCAGGGCTTTTTCAATAGCCTGGCGACGGTCAACCACTTTTTCATAATTGGAGCTTCTGATCTGGCGAAATCCCTTCTCTATTTCTTCAATGATTTGAACCGGCTCTTCCGACCGAGGATTATCCGAGGTAATTATGGTCCAGTCAGCTAAGCGCCCGGCCACTTCTCCCATTCTTGGCCTTTTGTAGCGGTCACGATCGCCTCCGCAGCCAAAAACTAAGATGATCCTCTTAGGTTTTAAAGTTCTGACTGTTTGCAATAAATTATCAAGAGCATTATCGGTATGGGCGTAATCAACAATAATTTTAAACCCAAGATTATTAGGTATAAGTTCAAACCTACCGGGTACTACTTTAAGCGAACTGATCCCCTTAATAATGGCCTGAGATGGAACAGACAGGACCAGAGCAGTGGAAATAGCTGCCAGGAGGTTATAAAGATTATGGCGTCCGATCAATGAAGAATTGATATTTAGCTTTCCCCCGGGATAAGAAATAATAGCCTTCATTTCATTTTCTTCTATAGAATAGCTTTCCGCCCGAACAAGAGCCTGAGGCTTAAAGCCGAAAGTAATAGTTCTCATAGGCAGTTCGGTGATTAGTTTTTCACCCCAGGGATCATCGAGATTAATTATGGAAGCTTGCCGTTTATGATTAAGGGAAAAAAGTTTTTTCTTGGCTTCAAAATAATTGTCGAGCGTTTGGTGGTAATCAAGGTGTTCGCCACTGAGATTGGTAAAAACAGCTACATCGAATCCAATTCCCAAAACTCTTTTTAATTCCAGGGAATGAGAAGAAACCTCGAGCAAACAATGGGTGACCCCGTCAGCCACCATTTGACTTAAAATTCTCTGTATATCCGGTGCTTCAGGGGTGGTTCTTTCAGCTGACACCTTTTTATCTTTCCAGCGATATTCAATGGTTCCAATAACTCCAGGTACAAAACCGGCCGACCTGAAGATTTCCTCCAGAATGTAAGTGGTGGTTGTTTTCCCTTTTGTTCCTGTTATTCCCACAGTTTTAAGCTTCAAGGATGGGTAGCCATAAAAAGCAGCGGACATCAAGGCCAGAGCTTCTCTGACGTCAGGCACTTGGATCCAGGTTATTTCCAAATCAGCTGGCCGGGGTCTATCTGAAACAATGGCTGCAGCTCCTCGTTTTATGGCTTCAGGAATAAAGTTATATCCATCAGCTTTCTCCCCTTTAATGGCTACAAAAACTTGATGGGGCTCTACCAGTTTTGAAAAATAGGCCAGACCGCTCACTTCAATTTCAATCTGACCCGAAAGGTTAACAAGCCTGACTTCTTTTAAAATTTCTTTTAGTTTCATTTCAGTCAGTTACTCCTGCGTTTTTCTCCTTTTTCCCGGCAATAATCATTTTTTCAGATAATCTGGTTGGAGCCTGATGAAGGTAAAGTAAAACTTTTCGAGCGATTTCCCTGAAAACCGGAGCGGCTACCTGCCCGCCATACTGGAGTGGACCCTGGGGTTCATCGATGACGACTATCATAGAAATAACTGGATTATCAGCCGGAGCAAAACCCACGAAAGAGGCTATATGTCTGGAATAAGAATAACTTTTTAAATAAGGATCAAATTTCTGGGCTGTGCCTGTTTTCCCGGCAATTTCATATCCATCAATGCTGGCTTCCTGACCGGTTCCTTTTTCTACCACGGGCTTAAGTATTAGATTTACTACTTCGGAAACAGTCCGGGGCGAAAGAATCCTGGGATAATCATTAGAAACTTCAATTCCGGCCTCTATGACTGACCGGATAGGCTGTGGCTTATTTAAAGTGATTCGCGGCTTGACCAAAAATCCACCAGAGGCATACACGTTCATCGTCCTTAAAATTTGAATTGGAGTGGCTGAAATTTCATAGCCGATGGCTACGCGAAGAGAAGTGCGCCGCCATTTTTCCAGAGGATGAATGATTCCTGATTCTTCACCAGGAAGATCTATCCCGGTTTTTTCTCCAAATTTAAAAGTTTTAAACATCCGATAAAGATTTTCTTCACCAATAATCTCTGCAATTTTTATTGAGCCAACATTAGAAGAGTGGATAAAAACTTCAGGAAAGCTGAGAATGCCCATGCGAACATGGTCTCTAACTGTAGTCCCTCCAAGGATAATAGCTCCCTGGCTGCAATCGTAATAGGTATTGAGGCTGATATTTGCCAGTTCCCGAGCCGCTGCTACCGTAACCAGCTTGGCTGTAGAACCCGGTTCATAAGTATGTTGAATAGCCTGATTAACCATCAAATTTTCTGGGGGTGGGAAATCATTGGGATCATAGGTCGGATAGTTAGCCAGGGCCAAAATTTCACCGGTCTGAGGGATGGAAATTATTACCGTTCCCCAGCTCGCCTTAAATTTTTCCACTGCCTGTTGTAGTTCTTTTTCGGCCAAAAACTGGACAGTAGAATCAATGGTTAAATAGAGATCTTTTCCTGGTCTGGTTTCTTTGATAGTTTCAATAAAATATTCTTTTCGCCGTGCATCTTTCATAATTAACTGCTGGCCTTCTTCTCCCCGAAGCACGGAATTGTAAAGATATTCCACTCCGGCCAAACCATAATCATCAATATTAACTCCACCTAAAATATGAGCGGCCAGCTGGCCCTGGGGGTAAAAACGTCTGTTTTCTTCTAAAAGGTAAATGCCAGTTAATTTCAATTTCTTAATTTGTTCAGCTACTTCCAGGGGGATTTTTCTTTTAATCCAGGTGAATCTTTTTCTTTTTTCAATTGAACTGGTTATTTTTTTTAAATCTGTTTCATTAAGCTGAAGAAGATTACGAAGTCTGTAAATATTTTGAATTTGCTTTTCTAAAGGCTCTTCTCTGGATGGTGAAAAAAAGACGGAAGCAGCCGGCAGGCTGCGGGCAAGAATTTTCCCCTGACGGTCGTATATTGTTCCTCTGGTAGGAAGGATGGTGATCAGGTCCTGACTCTGTTCAATAACTTCCGCTTTCAGCTTTTTATGCTGGATAACTTGCAAATCAACTAAACGGAGAATAATTATCAAAAACCAGAAAAGCAGAAAGGTTAAAAACAATCTGTTTTTTTTCCGGTTCTGACCGAAAATTTGTGTTCCTTTCTGTCCTATAATTTTCATTTGCTAATTTGTTCCTCAAAAATTATCTGACCAGGCATCGGGTCCTGAAGGTTTAATTTTTCTCTGGCCAGTCGATCCACTCTTTCCAGCGATAATAAAGATTCTTTTTTGGCTTCCAGAGATTTAATTTCTTCCTTTAATTGTTCTACTTTAATTTCCAGTTCATGGATTTTATAGCCAAGTTGGATCGATTCGCTCTGGTACCAGATGTAAAAAGTCAGGTTACCCAGGAAAAGAAGAATTATTCCTGCTGCCAGGAAAATCTGTTTCCAGCTATATTTTTTCCTAACCATGGCTATAACCTTTCTGCTGCCCTTAGCTTGGCTGAATGACTGCGAGAATTGGCTTCCACTTCTTCTGAGGTAGGAATAACCGGTTTTCTGGTCAAAATTTTAATCAATGGATTCTGGTCGTCGCTTCTGGCCAATTTTTGGAAGGTCTTTTTTACCAGGCGATCTTCAAGAGAGTGAAATGAGATGACTACAATTCTTGTTCCAGGTTGAGATAAAAATATCAACTTCTCCAGGAATTTATCCAGTCCTTCGAGTTCCTGATTAACTTCTATCCTTAATGCCTGGAATACCTTAGCTGCCGGATGTAGATGGCCTTTTTGTGGTACCCAGTGATAGGCTTCTTCCACTAATTTTTTTAAATCAGTAGTAGTTTTAAGCAGCCCCAGCTTCCGCTGATAGACGATTTTTCTGGCTAAGAGACGGGTATGATGAAGCTCTCCATATTTTTTGAAAATTTCAGCCAAGCGAGCTTCGGGGTAGTTCAGCAGAATTTTCTCGGCTGTTGTTTTCTGTCTGATATCCATTCTCATATCCAGTGGGCCTTCCTGATTAAAGCTGAATCCTCTCTCCGGATTATCAAGCTGAAAAGAAGAAATTCCTAAATCAAGCAATACACCTCTCAGTTCTTCAAAATTAATAAGCTGTTCCAGCTCTCCTAAGTTCTTAAAATCTGCCTGAAAAAGCTTTACCCGAGAAGAATATTCAGCCAGTCTTTGGGCGGCTTCTTTCAGGGAAGCTTCATCTTTGTCCAATCCGATTATTTTGGCTTCTGGATTTCTTTTTAGAAGCTCCAGAGCATGTCCCCCTAAACCGATGGTACAATCTAAATAGACCCCCGGCCTTGAGCTTTGAAGAAATTTTATAGTTTCTTCCAATAAAACTGGCTTATGCCCGTAATCTTTCATTCAGTCTTTCCTCGGGGGACAAGACGGGCGATACTTTCAAAATCCTCCTCGGTCAGGGGTTTTTCTTCAATTACTGCATTTAAAGCTTCTTTGTTCCAAACTTCCAAATGATTATTTAGACCTATCACCTCCACTTCGGTATTAAGCCGTGCTTTTTCTCTTAAAGTTTGGTTAATTAGAACTCGCCCTTTACTATCTATCTGGTGGTGACTGCCTTTAAGGTTTACCCGTAACAAAAATCGACGGACATCAGGTCTGAGATGAAGAGCTCCTTCGTTAGCCACGCTGGTCATTTCTTCCCAGACGGAAAGGGGATAAATCTGAACAGCCTCATCAGTTAGTGAAGTAATGAAAACATCCTGTCCATAGAAATTTTCAATAACATCCCTGAATTTTTCCGGAATTTTTAGTCGTCCGCTGTTGTCCAGCCGGGCTGTGTAACTTCCTATCAGCAAGTTATTAGCCACTTCTTTTCCCATTTTATCCCGTTTTATCCCGTTTTGACTTAAATATAAGAAAGAAAAAAATAAAAGTCAAGAAAAAAATCCCTTGTAAGGAAAAATATTTTTAAGGAAAGATAGGCAGGATTCAGACTTTATTTTCGGTCTTGGGAAGGGAATATTCTTTCAGCAGGTTCTTGGCTTTTTCCCAATCTTTTTCCAGGACCAGAATGATGGTTTCTCCCAGTCCATCCATGGTAAAAGGATAAATCGAATGGACTATCTGGCCCTTAAGAAGGCACATAACTCCATTGGTTTCCAAAAAGCTCTTAATTACTTCGGCCTCGGCCAGACTCCACACTCGGCAGAGCTCGGTTAGAGGCCCCTCATTTGTCTGATTTTCTTTATTTTCTTCTTCTGAATTCTTGAGGTTGATTTTTTCTTCCTGGCTAAGGGGATTTTTTTGTCGCCAGGCAAAGTAATCTTTTAGAATCTGGGCATGATCAAAAGCTAAGGGAAAATTTATCTCTTCTTTGGTGAAGATTCGAGCTGTCTTCGCATCATCTCTGCCTTGCGGTTGGCCGGAAGCTCGAGCAATGAAAACTGTAGAAATCGTGTGGAACCTCGGGTCGCGCTGTGGATCGGAATAGGTATGAAACTGACCAACCAGTTCTACCTCCAGATTGGTTTCTTCCCTGGCTTCTCGGATGGCAGCTTGCTCCAGGGTTTCGCCATATTCTACAAAACCACCAGGTAGAGCCCAACCCGCAGGTGGATTTTTTCTTTCAATCAGGACCACACCTGTTTGGCCAGAGGGAAGCTTTACCTCGATAATTATATCCACTGCTGGAACTGGACTTTTTCTTTCCTTCATTGTCCTTAGCTTTCTTAGCTAAAATACAGCCAGAAGTTAAAAAAGTCAATCAGTGAGGATAAACCTTTTTTCCAGCTCCCGGAGCTTTTCCACGACTCCGCCATATTCCAGTTCTGAATAGGGCAACATTGACGGCCCGCAGAATCCCTGCCTTCTTATTTCTGTAGCTTTCTGAGCGATCTGAAAGCGGATAGCCTCCCAGTAAGGGTGATCGAAAACATCCACTGGTTCTGAAAGATTCCCTTCTTTCATAGAAAAGGCTGCTCCTGTAATTACCGGTGGGCCGTCAAAATAAGAAATAGTAGAATTGAGGCGGCAGGGCATAAGTGGACCGATATGGCTACCTCTCATAAATCCGGCGACATAATGGCCAATATTGAAAGGAGCCAGCACTTCACCCGTGGCCGGGAATTCTCCCTGAACTCTGACCAGGGCTATGGGGTCATCTTTACCTGTATATTTACCGGCGATGTTGTGTAGCCTCTGGGTGGAAATAGCTACGGCTTGATTCCCCGTGCTTCGAGAATAAATGCTTTCAATCACATATTTTTCTGTATCTCTGAGCAATGCGGCCAGATCATAGAGCTCTTCAGGAGCATTGAGTTCAATAATCTTGTTTTTCTCAATATAGCTAACATCAATAAGGCGAAATTTATATCCCCGACTCATCTTTGGACTGAGAATGAGACCTGAACAATACATCGGATCGGCAAAAGCTAAATAAAAGGGTAAATTATAAGCTCCGGGGTCGGTTTTGTCGGCCGCAAAAAATATGAAAGGTTCATTTTCTCTTTCCTCAATTTCCATCTCAGCTACTGACGGACCAAGGCCTTTGACATTTCCAGAAAAAGCATCTTTAAGCAAGTCTTGCCCGGCTCCATATAGCCCGGTCTTTTTAGCTACTTCGGTTCCAGCCAGAAAAGCTTCCCAGGCTAATTGATGGATCTGGCAATCTCCAGTCCCTCGAGTGTGAGTACAAAGTATAGCTATATCATCACCGGTCGAGCTGAGGTAATAATCGATCAAGAGACCTTTAGCACGCCTACTTATAAAGTTTTTGACTTCTTCCATTAAGGCGCGGCTCGGTTTAAGATGCCCGCCGATGCTCCCCACATCGGCTTTTAAGACACTAATAGTTATTTTCATGGTGGGCCTCCTTACCCTTTTTTTCTGACGATTAGATTTTAAATAAAAAAGCCAGTGGAAGTCAAAATTAAAGTGATTGCCTTTTAACGATGTGCTGGTCGAGCAATTAAATACAAAGCAACTTTCTTAGATTAAAATTAAAGAGGAATAAGCAGTAAGAGCTGGCTCTTGGTTTCAATTCCAGAAGATTAAGTTTAATGGTAACAAAAGCAAGTAGCGTTTGACTTTTACCAGATTTCTAAATATTTCCATATACTTTTTTTCTAATGGCTCAGCCGGTTTAAATTTCCAGCCCAAGGGGTTTACATATTGGCCATGATAAATGATTCTATAGTCAAGGTGGGGACCGGTAGATTCACCGCTTGACCCTACATAACCAATGACCTGTCCGCTCTGCACCCTGGTTCCAACACTTAATCCAGGAGCGAAAGATTGAAGATGAAGATACATAGTTTCATAAGCATTATTGTGTCTGATTTTGATCAGGCGACCGGCTCCACCGTTCCAGCCAGCAAAGGTAATTACTCCAGCAGCTGTAGCCTGCACTGGTGTGCCAATGGGAGCGGCATAATCAACTCCATAGTGGGGCCGATAAATTTTATAAATAGGGTGCAGCCGGCTATAGCTAAAACGGGAAGTAATACGGCCGTATCTTAAGGGCGATTTGAGAAATTCTCTTCGAAGAGAGTTTCCTTTGCTATCAAAATAATCAGCCTGGCCGCGTTCAGGATCTTCAAAGCGGAAAGCCTCATAGAGTACTTTTCTGTTTAAAAAATAAGCTCCGAGGATTGGTCCATAACCGCAAAACCGGCCATTTTTATATCTTTTTTCTACCAGCAATCTGAAGGTGTCACCTTGACGAAGATCAAGATAAAAGTCAATGTCCCAGCCAAAAATTTCAGCCAGGCTCAATGCCAGGATGTCCTGTTCGCCGGCCTGGTTAATGGCGGCTATAAGAGAGCCCTCAATTATTCCTTCAATTAGAACCAGTCTCTTCTCTATCGGATAGGATTTAATCTCAGCTTTTACCGGTTTGGAGGAGAGGCTGATCTCAAGATAATGTTCAGCGTCTAAATCTATTTCCAGTCCGGTATAAAGGTTATTTACCTTTATCAATCTCAGCTCTTGGCCTGCAGGAATTTTAGCCAGATCATAGACCGGCCTGACCTTTTCTCTAATTTCTATCACCTGAGCCCGGCTGAATCCGTATCTGGTTAAAAGATCAGTAATATTTTTGCCGGCCATTATAATTGTTTTTTCAATTGTAGGTGGAGGAGGTTCAGGGGTTTTCCCCAGGTCATTTACTCGGGGTGCTGGGGGCTCGACTTTTTTTGGTGATTGTTGGCGGAAAATCAGGAACAAAGCCAAAAATCCGATAAAGAGGATAATTAAAAAATACAAACCTTTTCTTTTTTTTATAAAACTCAAATTCATAAGTGGTTAAGTTAGTTGTTGAGATTAACCGGTCGGGTTGATTTTTCAAGGTGATGTTTTTTCCGCCATCCTTTTTTGAATCTAAGGATTAGAAAATCAACCGGACCATAAAACACATTGGCCGTGAAGAAAATCATCAGAAAATATCTGGGTTTGAAAAGAAGCCCAAAAATAATAATAGCCAGAAATAGAGCATTCCTTATATCAATTGGTCGATTAAGAAAAAGAGTAATAAAGTTACGATAGCGCAGGGTACTTACCATTAACAGGCTGATTAGGAGTACTATGCCTGCTAAGTAAAAAGAGGTTAAACGCTCATAGGCTGGAGCTGGATGGAATAGAACCAGAGAGGCCAGAAAGATAGCAGCAGAAGGCACAGTCAACCCCTGGTAGTAGCGACGGTCAGTCTGGGTTTTAGTCCTGATATTATAACGAGCCAGCCGCAAGACACCGCCAACAGAAAAGAGAAAAGCAAAAAAGACGCCGGCTTTTCCGGCTGTTTTTAATCCCCAAAAATAGATAAGCAGAGAAGTTGCAGTAGCGAAAGATACAGCATCAGCCAGAGAATCTAACTGAATACCAAAATCAGAATTAGTTTTGGTGGCTCGAGCAATCAAGCCATCTAACCCATCCAGACCGGCGGCAAAAATTATCCAGAGGGCTGCCCAGCGGTATTTGCCGTAGAAAGTAGCAGTAAGACTTAAAAACCCAAAGAACAAGTTAGTCAAAGTAAATAGGCTGGGGAGAAAATAAAGCCTGGGAACTTTTTTATTCAATTTTACCTTCATTTTTAATTTCTCCTATGATCGTGAGGCCGCCTTTTACTTTCTGATTCAAGTTGACTTTGAGCTCGATATTATCGGGAAGATAAAGGTCAACCCTGGAACCAAAGTACATAAGTCCAATTTTCTGCCCGGCCTCAACTTTATCTCCAGGCTTAACATAGCACTTTATGCGTCTGGCGGCAATCCCCACCATTTGCTTTATGAATATATTTAGCTTCTGATTACTCAGAAGGAGGCTATTAGATTCATTTTGGGAACTGGCTTCTTCCCGATAGGCCGGGAAAAACTTTCCTGGATGGTAATCTACTTTTTTTATCTCTGCGCTAAGGGGAGACCGGCTGAAATGAACATCAAGCAGGGAGAGAAAAATGCTGATAACCTTTCCCGAACCCATTAATTCTGGATGATTAGAGTAGTCAGCAATTTTAATTACCCGACCATCAGCTGGTGAAAGCAATAAGTTCTCACCAGAAGGAGGTTTCCTTATCGGGTCACGGAAAAAGAAGGTGAAAGCAGCCGATAGCAGCAAAAAGAATATTCCTCCAACCCACCAGCCCGGCAGAAAAAGCAGCAGCCCTAATGCTAACGCCGGCAGGATAAAAATTAAACCTTCTCGGGCGATTTTCATCTTTGGCCTCACCTGTCAGCCAGATAATAAGCACTGAGTAGAGCAACTCGGGCAATATTCCCCATAATTTCGGGGTTTAACCGATAAATTGTATCTCCGGTAGTGTGATATCCAAAATGGGGTCCGTTAGAGCCAAAGCTGGCGCATGGAATTTCCTTCAGGAAAAATGGAGCAAAGTCAGAACCTCTGACCCCAACATTTCTGATGACGCTCATTCCTTTAATTATATTAACATAATTATTAGCCTTTTCTAAAATCTCTTTTAATTCTGGAAGAGTAGCACTGATTCCGCACCAGGCTCCATCGCCCTCTCCCTCCATATCAAAATTAAGCATAGCCGTTATCTTACTGATTTCTGCGGGCAGATGGTCAATAAAATAACTCGAGCCCTGAAGGCCCATTTCTTCACCGCCGAAAAGGACAAACAGCACAGATCTTTTTGGCCTGATAGAGGAGGAAGCCAGGGCTTTAGCTGCAGTCATAACTACAGCTGAGCCACTGGCATTGTCATCAGCTCCTGCAAACAGCAAGCCAAGATGCTGACCGCAATGGTCAAAATGTCCTCCTACTACCACCATCTCTTTCTTCAGGTGGGGATCCGAACCTTCAATCCAGCCAAGAATATTATAGCCTATCCCATCAGGAAAGTGCCTGGAAGCAACAGAGTAGGATAATCTGGATTTAAGTGGAAAAGAAATTGGTCTTTTATAGGTTTGAAGAGCCTTTTTCAGCTCAGCTGTGGTAGAACCAATTTCCTTAAAGATTAAATCAGCAATTTTTTCTGTAATCACTCCGGGCATGAAACCTGAAAGCCAATCGCCATTGGGATTGGCCTGCACTTCAGGATATATATAGATCAGTCCTAAGGCCCCTTTTTCTTTAGCTACTTTCATTCTGGTCCGGTGTTCGTCATAGTACTGAAATTCTTGTCTGAGTGGATCGGGTGTACCTCGGAAGCAAAGAACAAATTTTCCCTTAACTTCCACACCGGCATAATCGTCATAATTTAGCTCGGGGGCGGAAATTCCCCAACCGACAAATACCAGCTCAGCAGATTTATCTCCGCTATCAGAAAAAAGAAGGGGTAAAAAATCTTTTTCTGGTAGCAGTTCCAGTTTTTGATAGGCAATTTTCCCTTCTGAATCTGATTTTTCAGGGATAAAAAGATTCATAGAAGCCTGGTCAATTATAGTGTAAGGTGAGGGATAAGGTTGCAAGTAACCATGCTGGCTATCAATAGGTTTTAGTCCCCATTCTTTAAACCTGGCCGCAGCCCATTTAGCTGCTCTGGTATAACCTTCACTCCCGGTCAACCTTCCAGCAAATTGGGCCGAAGCCATAGTTCTTGCTAACTGATACGGGGTAAGTGGATCAATTGAATCAACCGCCTTTTTTAATAGAGGAGGCAAATTTTCAGTGGCCAGAGCGAAAGACACAAAGATTACTACGAACAAAAAAATGGCGGAAGCCTTTAATAAAATAACAGATTTTTTCATTGAATACCTCTTTTCATCAAAACTAAATTATAACACATTTTTAAGGCGTCCCTCTAATAGATATAAAGCTGTGGTTCTCTTTTTTCCGCCTTAAATTTAAATTTTTTTCTTTTTGTCACTTTTTCTTTTTCTCTTTATTTCCTTGCGAACGGCTGGATGGAGAACAATGAAATAATAAATTAATAAGAAAGATAGCAAAATTAAACCTGACATCCAGTGGCCGGTTAATAATAGGAAAATGGAATAGAATAAAAGTCCAACGAAAAGAATTAAATGGACAAAGGCAAAAATCCAGCTAAGCATACCTTTCTTTTTAGACAATTAAAAAATTATTTTAATATTATATTGCTGAAAAAATTTTTACTGGATTCTGCTCACTGAAATAATGATAATTGGTTCTACCGGAACATCTCGGTACATTCCTTTTACTGTGGTGGGAGAGGCACCAATAGCGTCTACGACCTCCATTCCTTTTATAACTTTGCCAAAGACTGCATACCCGAAATGGGCTGGGTCATTGGGGACATGGTCCAAAAAGGGATTATCCACCAGATTAATAAAAAACTGACAGGTAGCACTGTCAATATCGGCTGTCCTGGCCATGGAAATGGTGCCCCGGAGATTCTTAAGACCATTACTGGCTTCGTTTTTAATCGGTGGTCTCTTTTCTGATTTAGTTTTCATATCCGGGGTTAAACCTCCCCCCTGGATCATAAATCCTTTGATTACCCGATGGAAAATTGTCCCATCATAAAATTTATCATCAACATAAGCCAAGAAATTTTTGACCGTAATAGGTGCTTTATCAGGATAAAGCTCAATTATGATATCTCCCTTACTGGTTTTCATCAGGACCTTAGGGTTGGCCGCCAGGAGAATTCCAGCAGAAAAAAGAAGGAAAATAGAGATAAAAATGAGAATTAATTTGTTCATTTCACACCTCCATTATGAGCTTTAAGATAACAAATAAGCTGTTAATAATCAAATAAAATTCGGAGTAATTACTTAGAGCGCCCTTTTATCATCAGGTAGTAAAATGTCGGGGTAGCAATAAGAGAAAGGAGTACTGAAATGGTCAAGGCTCCAATTACTGCTATAGCCAGAGGCTTAAGCATATCGGCTCCTGTGCCTATGCCATAAGCTAAGGGCAACATTCCGAGAGCGGCCGCCATAGAAGTCATCAAAACCGGACGGAGCCGACGGCGGCCAGATCGGACAAGAGCCTCGGCCAGAGGCATTCCCTGAGTTCTCAGGCGGCCGGCGTAATCCAGCATCAGGATACCGTTTTTGGCTACAATACCAATGCCGATTATTGCTCCGAGGATAGAAATCACATTGAGCGAAGTCCTGGTTAAATAAAGAGCCAGAACTGTTCCGAAAAGGGCCAGGACAGCTCCCAGAACAATAGAAAGTGGTTGATAGAAACTTCGAAATTCAGCCAGAAGCACGGTAAAAACCAGAACTATGGCCATCAACATTACGATCAGTAAATTGCGGAATGATTCTTGTTGCTGCTGGTATAATCCGCCGTATTCAATCGTTCCTGGAGGTATAGCTTGATCCTGGCTCATAACCTTTTTTATTTCGTTCATAGCGCTGCCCAGGTCTCTTCCTTCCAAACGAGCAGTTACCGCTATATCCTGACGGAGGTCTTCACGCCTAATTTCTAACTGACCGGCTTCTTCTTTGAAATCCACTACCTGCGACAGCTGAATAATTCGGCCATCGGGTGTTCTTATGGGCAAGACCTTTAACATTTCCATCGTGGTCAGACTGGCCGGGTCTGCTTTTACTCTGATGTTAATGACTCGATCTCCCTGAAGGACGCTGGAGGCTGTACGGCCAAGCATAGCAGTCTCTACTGTCGCTGCTACATCATCAGCTGTGAGACCGAAACGCTGGGCTTCAACAGGTTTCATCCTTAGGCTGAGGGCTGACCCGGTATAAACCAGGCCATTAAAAGTATCAACCACGCCTTTAATCTGTTTTAATTTTTCTTCTATTTCTGGTGCCTTTTTTTTAAGAAATGCAGCGTCTGTAGAAAAGATCTTGACTTCGATGGGCTTAGGAGCCCACATTAAGTCTCCGATTAAGTCACTCAAAATTCCAGGAAATTCCCAATTAATTTGGGGCAGGGCTGCATTCAGACGCCTTCTAAGTTCTGATATTACCTCTGCAGTTTTCCTTTTTCGGTTGGGCTTGAGTTTGACCAGGAAGTCTCCCGTATTCGGTTCGGCAATTGACAGTGCCAGTCTGGCTCCAGTGCGGCGAGAATAGCTCTCCATTTCTGGTATGCTTTTGAGAATTTCTTCAGCCTGCAGGAGCTGACGGTTAGTTTCAGTCAGGCTGGTACCTGGTGGAGTAAAATAGTCAATAACAAATCCTCCTTCGTCCATCGGCGGCAGAAATTCACTTTCTAAATGACGATAAATAAAAATTCCAGCAGCCACTATGAGCACACAGATAAAAAGCAGCCAGTGATAATTTCTGATAGCCGCTCTTACTCCGAGTTCATAAAGCTTGATTAATCTTTTTAAAATAGTGCCACCCTCAACTTCTTCGGACTTGACTAAATGGTCTTTTTCCTGTTCTGACCTTACCCTGATAAAAATGGCAGCCAGAGAAGGAGTCATAGTTATTGCCAGAAGCAGTGAAGTCAACAGAGCTACTACCATAGTCATTGCCAGAGCCCTAAAGAAAACGCCGGTAATTCCAGTAAGGAAAGCCAGGGGAATGAAAACTACGACCGGAGTCAGGGTAGAAGCGACCAGAGGCGGAAAAATTTCGACCACTGATTCCCTGATGGCCTGAAATCGTTCTGTTTTTAGAAGCATTTTGGTGTGGATGGCTTCGGCCATAACAATGGCATCATCTATAACTAGGCCTATGGCTGAAGCAATTCCTCCTAAGGTCATCAAGTTAAAAGTTAGACCAGTAAGCTTCATAGCTACAAGAGTAGTAAGCACGGTCACCGGAATGACCAGAATGGTAACCAGAGTTGTGCCCCAATTTTTAAGAAAGAAAAACATAATGAACATAGAAAGAAAAAAGCCAAAAATGATGGCTTCCCAGACACTGCGAACTGAAGTGCGGACGATTTCAGATTGATCATAGAAAAAAGCTAATTTCAAATCAGGAGGAAACAACTGTTTTATAGTTGATAATTCTTTTCTCAAAGCGCGGGCGATATTCAGGGTGCTGCCATCTGGCTGGCTATAGATATTAAGAAGGACCGCATTTACTCCCTCTGCAGTAACCACATTGAAAACCGGCTCAGGGCCGCGTTCCACTCGAGCTACATCCCTGATTAGAACTGGATGACCATCATTTATGGCTACAACCAGTGAAGAAATTTCTTCTGGATTATGCAAGCGTCCATCAACAACGGTGAGATATAGAAAATAATTTTCTTCATGCATACCGGTGGAGGCAACCAAATTATTTTTTTCCAGGGCAGAAATAATCTCGCTAAGGCTGAGATGAGCAGCCTGTAGTTTTAGGGGGTCAACTATTACATGAAATTCTGGAGTTCGGCCCCCTACGAGGTTAACTCTGGCCACTCCGGGAATTCTGATGAACCGGGGTTTAAGCTCATAGCGGGCGATTTCCCAGAGTTCAGTTAGGTCACGCCTGGAGCTAGTCAAGCTGATACCAATAATAGGAAACGCAGAAAAAGTCAGGCGATATACAGAAGTGGTGGCAGCAGCAGGAAGAGTGCTTTTAATCTGGGAAAGACGTCCGAGAACATAAAGCTCTGCTTGAATCATATCAGTTGACCAGGTAAAGAAGACACTGATTTCGGCTGACCCCCGACTGGTAGCAGAACGAATGTTGAGGGAGCCAGGAATGTCTTTCATAGCTTCTTCTATCGGCCTGGTGATTGTAGCCATCATTTCTTCCGCTGGCATCACTCCGTTATCTACGAGGATAACTACACGGGGAAAATTGGTCTGAGGAAAGACAGAAGAGGGAAGGTTAAAAGCAGCATAAATTCCAGCTAAACATAAGGCAGCAGCCAAAAAGATAATAAGCGAATTATGCTGGAGAGCAAGGTCTCCCGGCCTAATTTTCTTCTCCCCTTGGTGATTAAAATTATTCTTAGCTTCAGTCATGGTATTTTCTTAGAATTATTTTTCAATTATTCTGATGTTGACTTCATCAGGTAGAGCATAAGCTCCAGTCGTGACTACAGCCATTCCTGCTTTTAGTCCATCGCCTTTTATTTCTACTAAACCCTGATCGCGCAGGCCTGAGGTAACCGGTATTCGACGTGCTTTAAGGCCTTCCACAATGAATATGCTTTCCCCTTCACCTGGATGGCTTACCAAGCTTGCTATCGGGACGGCCAGACAATTCTGATGCTCCTCAGCAACCACTTTGAATTGGAGAAAGGTTCCCGGCAAAAGCCCAGAGCCTGCGGGCAGCTGAACGCGAACAAGAATTGTATCAGTTGAAGGATCAATATCTTTACTTACATAAATAAGGGTGCCGAAGGAATTAAGTGCCGGCGTTAAATCTACTTTCTGACCTGGTTGTAAGCAGCTAACTTCCGAGCTGGGAACCCGTCCGGTAACAACCAGGCGATTCAGGTCAATCACTTCAGCTAATGGAGCATTAGGGTCAATTACTTGCCCCAGCTGGACGTTTATTCTGGTTAGAAGGCCTCTTAACGGAGATTTAATTTGCAGGTAAGATAATTTAGTTTGAGCTGCTGCTAAATTTTCTTCAGTAGTACGCAGCTGAGTTTCGGCCTCTTTAAGGCTTTTTTCAGAAGTTGCTTGGGTTTCTAAGAGCTTTTTTTGACGCTCATAATTCTGCCGGGCAAATTCCAGCTCTTTTTTAGCTCGAATGATGTCAATTTCAGCCATCCGGGAATCAAGTTTAAAAATTACCTGTCCTTCATCTACTCTCTGTCCTTCCCTAACCAGAATTTCGGTAAGGATTCCCCCCACTGGAGAGGAAACTAAACCCACGGCCGGTTTCCGCCCTTCAGCAGGAGGTTCAGGTTCAACATGTCCATAGGCAGGCACATAACGATGCAAGGTCGTCTTTATAATTTGGCCAACTTCTACAGCCACTTCAGGAACAATCTGTTCTTCTTGCGATTTGGAATTTGCCTGGTTTTTTAGCCATAAAAACAGTACGACTAACAAAATGAAAGTGAAAATGGAGAGAGCAATAAATCTTTGTTTTTTAGTGAATTTTTTTCCCATTTGCTTTTTCCTTTATTGCCTCTGGTTCACCAGGCATCCGGTCAAGAGTTAATACCCATTCTTTGACCTGAAGCGGGCTCTGGAGAGCATTTTCCAGATGGTCATAAGCTTTTTGAGCTTGAATCAGAGTTTCTAAGCGGAGCAAAGCTGTATTTTGTAATTCGATCTCTATGTTTAAAAAATCAGGTTTAGAAATTTCTCCAGCTTGGTACTGACTTCTGGCCATTTGTTCCCGGTCCCTGATGTTTTCTAAAAGGAAGTCGGCTGTCCGCATTTTTTCCTTAGCAGCCTGGCATTCCTGGATAGCCATTTCCAAATCGGACAGGACCCTGGATTGAAGAGCTAAAAATTCGGCTGCCTTTTCCTTTCGTCTAGCCTCGGCTTCAGCTATCGGGCCACGATTATGGCTGAAGACTGGCAATTCTAAGCTTAGTCCAATCGTCCATTTATTATCTGTCTGATCAAGCTGATAGGTGGGCCCAAAGTGAAGGTCCGGGTATTGTTTGGCTATTTCCAGGCGTAAAGCTGCCTCAGTGGCTGCATATTCTGATAAAGAGCTAAGAATATCGGTTCGGTTCAGCAAAGCCTGGCGTCTGATTTCCTCAGGAGGAATATCAAAGTCAACTTTTTCCAGGTCATCAAAGGAGATAACTACTCCTTCCAGGGCTTTAAGTGGAATCCCAAGAATTGAAGCCAGGCGGGTCCGAGCTTCCTTTAGAGCTCTTTCTGCTTCTACCTTTTCTAAGTCGGTCGAGTTTAAGGCCATTCTGAACTGGCTCAATTCATAACCTGATATTTCTCCAGCTTCTTTTCTTATGTTGGAAAGTTTAACCAGTTCAGTTAATAACTTGTATTTTTCTTCATAAATTTTTTTTCTGTTTTCAGCTGCGTAAAGGTCTATCAGAGCTTCTCGTAATTCATATCTGACCTTCCAGGCGGTGGAGAGAAGATTCCAGCGGGCAGCGGTAGCCAGGTGGGATGCCTGGCGAAGACGTAGTCCTCTTTTTCTGGCCACTTCTAAGGGAAGATCCAGCGCCATTTCTGGTATCCAGGGAGGCATCAAGCTAATAGGCGTAGTTGAATTATAACCCAGCTTTGGATTTATTGTAGGGTTGGGAATTTCGCCCGCGGTTATTTTCGCGGATCTGGCGACACTCCAGCTGGCTCTGGCTACATCCAGTTCTAGATTGTAATAAAAGGCTACCAGAGTTAAAGATTTGAGATCCCAGGAATTCGGAGGCCAGTAGCTTACTTCTCTGTTGGCCTTTAAAAAATTAGCTAAATCTTCTGAATCCAGCCTTCTATCTTCAAAAATCTTCAGGTTCTTTTCGGGTGAAAGTGGGTGGGGATGATACTGTATACAGGAAGAAGTGAGAACAATAATTAAGATGGCCAAAGCAAAACCAGGGGAAAGCAGATTAAGTAGGGCTAAAATGCTGACCCGATTGTTTTTTCGTTTGGACGAAGACATCCCTTTCCTCTTATTTGAATTTGTTCTCTAAAGTTACGCTGAATGTCATCAGTTTTGATCTAATTTTTACCTTTATAAAGTTTTTTTTCACCTTTAATTGGCAATATAATAAGTTTTTTTATTTTATAAATAAAATTCTTTTTTCATTTATTTTAATATTTTAATGAATTTTATTTATACAGCTAAGATAAGCACAGAATAAACCTTTGTCCTTACTAACTTTATTGACTTGCATTTGTGGAATTTCTTCCTGATAAGGATGAATGATTTCTTTAAAAATTTTACAGCTTAAAGCCAGCTCCGCCAGGAACCGGCCATTTCTGACCGGTTCGCTCTGGCGAAACATTAATTAAAATCAGAAAGGTCCTCAGTGAAAAGATGGTTACTTTATTTTTTCATCTTCCTGAGCTATTACCTGACCGCTTACAGCATCCACATGGACTTCATGAATGGTCTGGCTCCCGGGGAAAGGTAAAAGGTCAAAAGAAAAAATAATCTTTCCTTTTTCTTTTTCCAGTTCAGCAGAAATAACCTGGCCACTACCTGCAGCTTGGGCCGATTTTAAGGCTTGAGCCAGTGATACTTTTGCGGCTGCAGCCAGGTCTTTTAGAGAAAGATGGGCTTCTTCCTTTTCTACTTCTTTTTCTTCAGTCTTTTTCTCTTCCTTTTCTTCAGTTTCTTCCTCTTCTTCGCCGGCTTTAATTTTTTCCAGAGTTTGGTCCAGGAGCTTTCCACTTATGGCGTCTATGTGGACTTCGGTAATGGAAGAACTGGTCAGAGAAGGAAGGATATCAAAAGTATAAATCAATTGGCCCTTTTCTTTTTCCAGCTCCCCGGCTACCGCCAGTCCTGGAGCAGATTTAAGAGCTTTGTCCAAGGCTTCAGCCATGGTAATTTTAGCTGCTGCTACCATTTCTTTTAATTGTTCGGCTTTAGACTTTTGGGCATAAATTGCAGACAAACCTGTCAGGCAAAAAGTAATTACCAGCAAAATGGCAACTGACCAGAAACGTTTTTTCATTGAAACCTCCTTAAATTATATATTTTTTAAAACCATTCTAAGGCTGGCAAGATTAATTTAAGATTAATTTTGGAGAAAAAAATTTATTTTTTAAACTTCAAATCAGAAAAAGGGAAAATATTAAGGCTGGATTTATCGATTGCCCGGCTGGCAAAAGAAATCTAACTCATTACAGAAGGAAAGGAAGGGTAATTATAAAAGAAGTTAGTCCACCCTCGCTTCTGGCCTTGATTTCTCCTTTATGAAGTTCCACAATAGCTCTGACTATGGGCAGCCCCAGGCCTGCTCCTTCCACTAAACTGGAGTGAGATTCATCACCACGATAAAAACGGTCGAAAATATAGGGAATTTTTTCTGCTGGTATTTCTGGGCCGTCGTTTATGATCTCGATAATAATCTTGTTGTCAATTATCTCAGCTTTTACCCATACATGGCCTTCCGGCCTGTTATAGTCGATGGCATTCTTAAAAAGATTAAGGAAGACTCTTTTTATTTTGTCAGGGTCAATTTTAGCTTTAAAGTCTGGTGAAATGTCATTTGAAAAAGTAATATTTTTTTGCCTGGCCTTATTTTCCAATAATTTCCAAGCATCATTTGACAGGGAAAATAAGGAAACTTCTTTGAGCTGGAGTGGACTTTTCCCGGCTTCGATTCTGGCCAGCATCAGCAGGTCTTCGATGATATTCTGAAGAGTTAAAGACATTTTTAAAATTTCCTCGTTTGCCTCCTGATATTCTTCACAGGTCCGATGGCGCCTCTTTAGAACTTCCAGAGAATTAATTATAGCCGTGAGCGGTGTCCTTAATTCGTGAGAAGCATCGGCGGTAAATTGTCTTTCTCGCTCAAAAGCCTTTTCCAGTCTTTCCAGGGCTTCATTCAGTTGCTCAACCAAAGGAACTAATTCTCGGTCATAAGAGCTGGGAGGGATTCTGGCTTTCAGGTTCGAAGCAGATATGTTTTTCAGGGTTGAGGAAATAGTTTGGACAGGCTTAAGTGCTCGTTTAGAGATGAAGATTCCACCAGCCAGGGCTGGCAATAACACGACTATTCCGCCTATAATGATTATTCTTAAAATTTCTTCCAGCTCTTCATCTATGGGGATAGTGGATTTTAAGCCTAATAGGTAAATAGATTGCGACGTAAGACCATCTTTTCCCGCTTCTCTTTCCTCATCTTCTTCCTGAGAGATTGATGTTTTAAAAAGCAAAATTCGCCAGCTCTTTTTATTTTCTAACCTAACAGTTTTAATAAGAAAGTTTCCTTCGGCCGGCCATTTTCCCTGACCGGCAAAAGTTAAAATAGCGAAGTTGGCAGGTTTAGCTGTATCATATTTGATTTCATTTGGCCAATGCTCAAATATAAGCTGGCCGGCGGAGTTAAATATTCTGAACTTTATTGATCGGCCGAGAATAGAATTTGCTTCTGAGCTTATAGCAATTTTTTGATTCTCTTCCAATTTTAAACTTTTAGTCAGAGTTACAGCGGTTAATTTTAGTTCGGAATCAAGCTTTTGATAAAGAGCTGCTCTGTGGCTTAAAAAGAAATATAAACTTAAGGAAACATAAACAAGTAGCAGCCAAACTGAAAACCAGGCTATTAGCTTGATTTTTAGCGATTTTAATTTAATCAGCTTTAAGGACATAGCCTGCGCCTATTATGGTTCTGATTAACTTTTTCTTGAATCCCCGGTCAATTTTTTGTCGAAGATGGTAGATATGAACATCAATTACATTGCTGGTAATTTCAGAGGCCCAATCATAGAGATGCTCCCATAACTCTGTTCGACTGATTACCTCTTCCGAATGGAAGGCTAAGTACTCAAGAATAGCATATTCCTTTGAGCTCAGGAGAATTTCTTTTTTGGCTCGCCAGACTTTTCTCTTTCTGATGTCAATTACCAGGTCGGCTATTTTCAGAACGGATGTTTTTTGCTGATGTTCTCTTCTAATTAAAGCTCTCAGCCTGGCCAGTAATTCTTCAAAATGAAAGGGCTTAACCAGATAATCATCTGCGCCCGCATCTAATCCCGCTACAACCTGTTCAGGGGAATCAAGCGCTGTCAAAATCAGGACTGGCATTAATAGCCCTTTTCCCCGCAATTTCCGGAGGAGGCTGAGACCGTCAAGTTCTGGAAGCATTAAATCAAGAATGATGACATCGTAGGGATTATTTTCTGCCATAAAATAGCCCTCCTGTCCGTTAAAGGCGAGGTCAACGGTATAATTTTCTTCTTTAAGCCCCTTAGCCAGGCTAAAGGCCAGCTGCCGGTGATCTTCAATTAGCAGAATTTTCATTTTCTCTGCTTTATTCTCTTTTTCTAAGGATCTTTTATATTAACAGACTTCAGGCTAAATCATAATGTTTTAACTTATTTATGATAATTCTTTTGACATTAATTTAAAATTAATTTTATTAAATGAACTGAAAAATTTCCTAAAAAGGGAAGAAAAAAAAAGCTGATATGTCTAAAGTAGACGGACATTTATGTTAATATTAAGAAAGTTAATCAATATTTAGTTTAGAGAGTCTTAGTTCGGATCTTATGTTGGAGGTTATTGACTTATTTTAAAACTAAATCGTAAAAAGAAAGCCTGTAATAAGATAAGAAAAGATAAAAGTGGCTGATGGATAAAAGCTGGATATATAAAAAGCCGTCTTCCTAATTATTTCAGCCCAGGAGGTAGAGTTTGATGCGGATAATGAATAAGCTTCTGATCAGGATGTCAAGACCGAACTACCAAATTTTGTTTTTGGTGTTCGGTTGTTTTGCCCTCAATATCTTAGCCCCTGAACTTTTCCCCCAATCCCAGGAACAGAGCGTTTTAACCTTGAATGAGGCGGTTAAATTGGCCTTAACCCGGAATGAAAAAGCCTTACTGACCTATCAAGATGAGCAAATAGCTCAGTCAAAGTTTGTTCAGGCCAGGTCTTATTTTCTACCCCAGATTTCAGGGACGGGCACCTACACCCGGAGGCCATTTGAAGTATCTCGTCAGGTAGGGAGCCAGAATATAGTCATTCAAAGATATAATGCCCTGGCTGGAACAGCCCAGTTTAATTTAAGTCTTTTCAACCCTCAGAATATTCCAACCTTAAAGCAGTACCTATCTGAACGAGAAGTGACCAGACTTACTGCCATGGAAACCAGGAGGCAGCTGGCTTTTGAAGTCTGCCATGCTTATTTATCCACTCTCAGCTCTCAGTATCTGCTTGAAGCTGCCCGCCACCGGTTTGACTATGTCCGTCAGGCTCTGGAAGCAGCTCAAGCCAGGTTTAAAGCCGGGCTGGTTTCTTCCAATGATGTCACTCAGGCCGAGTTGGAATATGCTACTGCCGAGCTGGGGATTACCCAAGCTGAGGGACAGGTCAAAAATAGTTTCCTCCAGTTGAGTTATTTGCTTAATGAGCCCGATATTATCAATAAAACCTTGGCTTCACCAGATTTTCTCATTAAGGCTTCAGAGGAGAATTTTGCCGAATCAAAACAATTAATTGCTGAAGCTCAAGCCAGGCGCCTTGATATTAATTCTTTAAAATATCATTTACAGGCACTTCAGGCTTTGACCTTAATACCTACTCTTAGCTATCTGCCCTCACTGAGCTTTACCGGCCAGTTGCGTTATACCAATGAGCCCGGTTTAACAGGCAGATATATCAACTGGAATCTGGGTATGTCACTTAGCTGGAATTTATTTGATGGCTTTAATCGCGAAGCCAGCTATAAGCTAACTAAAGCTCAGGCAGCTGAAGCTGATCTTAACGTTAAAGCCGCTTTGCGCCGGGTCGAAGTGGATGTTCAGGACGCTCTGGTCGCTCTGGACAATCAGCGAGCGGCGTTAAAACAGGCCACTGTGGCTTATAACATAGCAAAAAAAAATGCTGATGAGACAGCGGAACTGTACCGCCAGGGTTTAACTTCTATGCTTCAGGTGGAACAAGCCAATCTTAGCTTGTTCGAAGCTGAAGTTAGCCTAATTCAACAGCGTTATGGCTTGGGTGTAGCCTATTTAAACTTAGAAGCAGCTTTAGGACTTGATCCTTTTGGTCAGGAGCCTAAAAAAGAAGAATGAGGAGTTATACTATAATGAAAAAGTCAGGAATAACTGATAGCCGAAAGTACCATCTGATAATATTGATTCTTGGTTTTATTTTCCTGGTTGGCTTTAGCTTTTTTAGCTGCCGAAAAACTGATAAACAAAATCCTTTGCCAGTAGAAAACCGAAATTCTGGAAAACAGACTGGCGGACTTGCAAGACGGTCTGGGCGGGGTGAAGGGGTATCCCCTTTAAGCCGCATGAATATTGTTTATCCCGTAGAAGCTACAGTAGTTCAACTTCAGGACTTAGTTTACACCGTCAGTGCCGTGGGCTCAGTAGAAGCTTTCGAAAAAGTTCAAGTGACAGCCAGAGTTCCCGGAGTAGTAGAAAAAGTCCTCTTTTCGGAAGGAGACCACGTTCAGATTAACCAGGTTCTGGCTGAAATTGAGCCGGAACGCTATCAACTGGCTGTGGAAGCAGCTCAAGCAGCTTATCAAAAGGCTCTGGCAGCTAAGGCTGATGCTGAGGCCGGATTGAATCGCCGGGAGTTAGTGGCCAAAGAAACACCGGGATTGATTCCGGCTGAAGAAATTGAAACCTGGCGCACCAAGCTTCGTCTGGCTGAAGCTGATGTAGCCCAGGCGAAAGCGGCCCTTGACCAGGCCAATCTTAACCTGCGTGATGCCTATGTCCGGGCTCCATTTTCTGGAATAATTCAAACGAGAACAGTAGAAACGGGCCAGTATATCCAGGTTGGGGCTGTACTGGCCTCTTTAATCAGAAGAGACCCACTTTTATTGAGATTTAAAGTTCCAGAAAAGGATGCCAGCAGAATCAAAGTGGGAATGCCGGCCAATTTCAAGGTAAGAGACGTGGATAAGGAATTTACATCGACCATAATTCATGTGGCCGCTTCAGCCGAAGAGGCCTCGAGAATGGTAGAAATTGTAGCTAAGGTAAAAGATACAGGAGATGAAGCTCTGCGGCCGGGAGCTTTCGCTGAAATTACCGTCCCTGTTTCTACTCCTCGGCCGGCTGCGGTTATTCCTCAAACTGCCATCAGGCCCAGTGAGAGGGGGTTTCTGGCTTATGTGATAAAAGATGGCAAGGCGTTAGAAAGAATCGTCAAGATTGGAATGAGAACTTCTGACGGCCGGGTGGAGGTTGTTTCGGGGATAAATCCGGGGGAAACAGTGGTAGTAAGAGGAGGAGAAGCTTTAAGAGATGGTGTTAATGTCAGAGTGGTCAGTAGCTTAGAAAAAAGCCAGCCTCAAGTACCTAATTCCTCTGGCCAAAAAAGCCAGGCTCAACCTCACTCTGGAGAGAAAAATAATAAACAAAGCTCAGAAAATAATTGAGACTGGAGCGAGAGGTAAAGGCTATGAATTTAACTGAAGTTTGCGTTAGAAAGCCAGTCTTGGCCTGGATGATTATGGCTGCAGCCGTAGTTTTTGGGCTGGTTACAGCCAACAGAATAGGTATAAGCCAGTTCCCAGATGTTGATTTTCCAATGATTTCTGTTTCGGTAACCTGGGAAGGTGCAGCTCCCGAAGTGGTAGAGAATGATGTAGTTATTCCTCTGGAAGAAGCCCTGGCCCAGATTGAAGGTTTGAGAACCATAACTTCTTCTGCCCGAATGGGCTCAGCTAATATCTCCATAGAACTGGAACTTTCCCGCAATGTAGACCTGGCCCTTCAGGATGTGCAGGCCAAGGTATCACAGGCAGCTCGAATGTTACCCAGAGATATTGACCCACCAGTAATTTCAAAATCAAATCCTGAGGACCAGCCTATTATGATGCTTGCTATGAGTGGTCCTTATCCTAACCGGGTTATAAGTGATTATCTCCAGTATGGATTGGCGGAAAAACTCCAGACCATTCCGGGGGTGGGCGAAATAACTATGATGGGATTTCAGGCTCGAAACATTCGGGTCTGGTTAGATGCCAGCAAACTGGATGAGAAGGGCCTGACAGTTATGGATGTAATAAATGCTCTGCAAAGAGAACACGTGGAGTTACCAGCAGGTCGAATTGAATCGCCTGGTAGAGAGATCAACGTCCGGGTTCTGGGCGAAGCAATAGATCTTGAAACTTTGCGCCGGATTGTTATTAGAGAAATTAACGGAGCGCCAGTTTATATCGGGGATGTGGCTCTGGTGGAAGATGGCTTTGAAGATGTCCGCCGTATCGCCAGGTTAAATGGCGTTCCAGCCCAGGGCCTGGGAGTAAAAAAGCAGCGTGGGGCCAATGCTGTTGCTGTGGCCAAGGCCGTTAAAAGCACGGTGGACGAATATCAAAAAACCCTACCCGAGGGATTAAGGGTGGATCTGGTTTATGACGCAACTAAATTCATTGAGGATTCAGTAAAAGAAATTGAATTTGAACTTTTGCTATCTATCATCCTGACAGCCCTGGTTTGCTGGATGTTTCTGGGGTCTTTTTCCAGCACTCTTAATGTTATTCTGGCTATACCTATGTCACTTTTGGGCACGGTAGCTATAATCTACTTTTTGGGTTTCACCTTCAATACTTTTACTCTTCTGGGTATGGCTCTGGCAGTAGGAATTGTGGTTGATGATGCCATTATGGTCATGGAAAATATTTTCCGCCATCGAGAAGGGGGGAAGAGTCTGGTAAGGGCAGCTCTTGATGGAACCAAAGAAATAGCTTTTGCTGCTCTGGCCGCTACTCTGGCAGTAGTGGCCATTTTTATCCCGGTAGTCTTCGTCAAAGGAGTCATTGGCAGATTTTTCCTTCAGTTCGGGATAACTCTATGTTTAGCCGTGCTGCTATCCTACTTAGAAGCAGTTACCCTTGCTCCAGCGAGGTGCTCTCAGTTTCTTAAGACTTCAAAAGAAGGCAGGAGTAAGTTAGGGCTTTTAGTTGATCAGAGTTTCAGCCGCCTTTCAGAATTTTATGGAAAATCGCTTCAAAAAAGCCTGAAGCGCCCGGGGCTTGTTCTGATTTTGGCTGCGGTGATTTTTATCATTTCCATCATAATCTTTATAAAGATGCCTTCGGAATTTGTTCCCTCTCAGGACGTGAGTCGGTTGATGATCAGGTTGCAAACAGCAGTGGGCTCGGATATCAGCGAATCAAATCGTCTTGTCCAGAAGGCTGAAAATATTGTAGCTTCCCGTCCTGAAGTTAGATTGATGTGGAGCAGTGTGGGAGGAATGTTTGGCGGAGGAGTAAATCAGGGCTTTATCATGGTAACTCTGGTTCCTCCAAGGGAGAGAAAAATTACTCAAAATCAGCTGGCTGCTCAGCTCAGGCGAGAGTTAAATCAGATTCCAGGATTGAGGGCGGTAATTCAGGACCTGTCGCAACAGGGATTTACTGCCCAGCGCGGATTCCCGGTAGAATTTTCAGTAAGAGGCGCTAACTGGGATGAACTGGTAAATATAAGTATGGATGTTATGGATAAATTACGGACAAGCGGACTGGTTACTGACTTAGATACTGATTATCAGGTTGGAATGCCTGAACTCAGGGTAGAACCTGATAGAAATCTTTGTGCAGATTTAGGAGTCTCCATTGATGAAGTGGCTACTACTCTGAATGCCCTGGTAGGCGGGGTTAGGGTCGGCAAATACAGTACGGGGGGCCGGCGGATAGACGTCAGATTAAAGCTTATGGCCATGCAGCGCTCCCGACCAGAAGATATAGCCAGGTTAAGAGTGCGTTCCAGGAATCAAGAATTGATCCCTCTTTCTGCTTTGGTTACCTATAAAGAAGAGCCGGCTCTCCAGGCCATCACCAGAAAGGACAGGGAAAGAGCTATTTCCTTTTTTGCTAATGTTGCTCCCGGTCATTCACAGAATGAAGCATTAAAATACATTGAAAGTCTGGGGAAAAGCCTGCCTGTCGGCTACCGCATAGTTCTTGGTGGTTCTTCCTTAGCTTTCCAGGAATCTATGAGCAGTCTGTTATTTGCCATGTTGTTAGGTGTTATTGTGGCCTATATGATTCTTGCCTCTCAATTTAATTCCTACATAGACCCGGTAACTATAATCACCATTTTGCCTCTGTCAGTGGCTGGAGCAGTATTCGCCCTTCTTATTGCCCATCAAACCCTGAATGTTTTTAGCATGATCGGCTTACTGCTGCTGATGGGAATTGTGAAGAAAAATTCAATTATTCTGGTTGACTATGCCAATGCCTTCCGTGAGAAAGGAGCCAATGCGCGGGAGGCAATGGAAAAAGCTGGACCTATCAGATTGAGACCTATTCTGATGACAGCTACTGCTACCCTTATGGCGGCTATTCCGCCTGCTCTTGGATTGGGTTCCGGGTCGGAAATAAGAAAGCCAATGTCCATTGCTGTTATTGGAGGACTGGTTCTATCGACTCTTCTCAGCCTGGTAGTTGTTCCTTCTTTTTATGTCCTGGCTGATAAGTGGTTTAAACGGAAGAAGAGAGTGGTAGAAGAAAGTGAGATATTGGCTCAGGTATCAGCTCCGGCCAGCGATCCTTCCCTTGACAATTAAATTGAAAATAAGATAAAAAATAAAGCACCAGAGTAATTTTTATTCATATCGAGAAAAGGCTGAAATAAAGGCAGGTGCTTATGGCAAAAAAAATTCTGGTGTGGACAACTTTTATTTTGTTTTTCTTCTCGGCCCATCTTTTGGCCGACGGAAACTTTGAGTTCAGCTTTCATTATTCCTACTGGACGCTTAATGTAGCTAAGAGTCTGGTAGAAAATACTGTAAGCAGTGCCCTGGAAAGTGATCTGAAGGACAGATTTATTAAACAGATTCAACAGGATTATCCTTCTCTAACTGAAAGTGGTTACAATCAACAGGTGGTATTTGATGCTCCTGGCAATAATATCGGTTTCGAACTCAGGTTTTACCCAGGAGGCCGAAAAGGAGCTTTCAGCCTTGCTCTGGGTATCGAGCAGACAACCATGAAGGTTTCTTTTCCCCAGGTATCTGCCAATTTGCAGATGACCGATACCAGCAGCGGTCAGATGGCCAATTTCCAGGGGCTGGCTCATGGTCAATTTGTAATTAAGCCTTTGTCTTTTCATTTCAATATGCGCTGGGAACTTTTGCCTTCCAAGGTTATCTCTCCTTATTTTGGTGTTGGCGTTGGAATTTCTACTTCAGGCAGCTTTTTTGATGCTAAATACGAATATGCTTATAACGGCATATTAACTCTTCCAGATGGCTCTACCAGACAGTATTCACAGTCGGACACCAAGACTTTAAGACAGATAAAGGATGACCGCCTGGCAGAAGGGAAGAGTTTTCCTCTGAATTTTTTACCCATCGTTCAATTAAACTTCGGACTTCGGGCCAGATTATCTCAAATGATTAGTTTAACAGCCGATGCCGGTTTTTTTGATGGCTTTCTCTTCAGAGGAGGGCTGGCCATCAGGATTTAATTAGGTGAAGTAGAGTAACTTTAAGCGGTTCTGACTGCTCACGAATTGTACTGGAAGAAAATGATTTTAACGGGAGAAATGAGCGAACTCCTTTAAATCTAAAACCGGTCGTATCAGAAATGCTTAATTATTCTATGATATATGAATAAAAGTTCATATGTCCTGTAAAAAGCAAAATTAATTGATTAGCCTGCTCATAGCAATCCTCATCCTTTTGAAGCCAGCTGTAAAAGTTAAATAAGTTTTTTACTCTTTTTCCCCGTTGTGATAAAAATATTATCTCTGATAAAAAAGTTCAAGAAGGAGATGTCAGATGAGAAATTATCTAAAACATAACCGGGCTAAGAGCCTTTTTTTAATTCTGTTTTTCCTCCTCGGCCTTAATCCAATATTTCCCTTATCTCAGGCCAGAAGCAATAATGATTATCAGGAACTTCCGCCAGTTTTTCATTCCATTTCCAGCAATCAGCTTTTGGAATATGTTAGAGAATTAAGTTCGGAAAAATATGGTGGTCGCCTGTGTGGTACTCAGGAATTTAACCAGGCAGCAGCCTGGGTTTCTTCTCTTCTTTCCAGCTGGGGAGTGGAGCCGGCAGGTGATAATGGGAGCTATCTTCAGGCTTTCCCTGATCCCTATACTCTTGTTCTCGATAAAGGGGAGGTTTCTCTGCACTTTTTTGTGGGGAAAAATCAATCGAAGAATTTAGACGAAATAAAAAAGTACTATAAATATGAAGATGATTATTTTCCTGGAGCAACATCTGCTTCAGGTGAAATCACGGCTGAAGTTGTCTATGTTGGTTATGGGATAACTGCCCCAGAACTTGGCTATGATGATTATAAAAACGTTGATGTCCGGGGGAAAATTGTCCTGATGGAAAATGAGGTTCCAGTGAGTCCAGAAAAAGATCCGGAACTTTTCAAGAAGTGGCGGCCCTATTCTTTTCATCAATATAAATTGCAGAATGCTGCAGCCCATGGGGCGAAAGGTCTACTTTATTTTTATGGGCCGATAATAAACCCTAATAATGATTATATTGAGGGTTTTATTTATAGTCATGTCGGGCAGGAAGTAGTCAACGACATATTTGCTGGAACTGGAAAAACTTATCAACAGACAGTCGAAAAAATAAGAAAGACACTTAAGCCTCAATCATTTGCTACCGGGAAAATATTTACCATAAGGAACAGGACTGAACATCATCCAGAAGGAATAGGCTATAATTTGCTGGCTAAAATAACCGGCACCGATCCCCAGCTGAAAGATCAGGCGATTATCATTGGCGGTCATCTTGATCATGTTGGACGCTGTCCGGAGTTAATGCCCGGAGCCAACGACAATGCTTCAGCGGTAGCAGTTATGCTGGGCCTGGCTGAGGCGCTAAAAAAAGGACAGATAAAATTAAAAAGAACGATTCTTCTGGCATTTTTTGGTGCCGAGGAACAAGGGGTAAAAGGTTCGGAATATTATCTCCAGCACCCGGTTTTTCCCCTCAGAGAAACTGTAGCTTTTATCAATATGGACGGGGTGGGCTCAGGTGAGGAGATTTTTGCTCTGGCTGGAAAGAATTTTCCCTGGTTATTTTCTCCCTTCGAAAAAGCTAATAGTTCTTTTATCCATCGAAAGCTGGAAACCAATTACTGGGCTAATTTGGCTAGACCCCGATTGGACGCAGCCAGATTTATGGATAAAAACATACCTTCTATTTCCTTTTCAGCTTCCGGTTCTAATATTTCCTACCCGGCCTATCATAATACCAGAGATAATTTGAAGATTATTAATCCTGAAATTATGGAAGATATGGCCAGGCTTCTTTTTCTTGCCACCATAGAACTGGCCAATTCTTCGGTTTTATCTATCGAACATAATTAACCGACCGGAATTTAAAGGTGCAGTTCCACTACATCTTCATCATTAAGGATATAATCGCGATTAACCCGCAAACCGGAAATAGTTCCGGACTTGTTCCAAACCCGGGCATAGTTTAAATTTTCGGCAAAATCTTTGTGGATAAGCCGGGCCAGTTCCAAAATGGTGCTTCCTTTTTTAAGGATAAAGGGAGAATCAAGGTCAGGTTTTTTTCCGGGAACTTTACTGTAAAGCCGAACAATCTGAAGAAGATGAAAAATTTTTTGGCGTAGCAAATCCAGGTTTTCACCTGTTCGGGCAGAGACAGAAAGGATTTCAAATTCTAACTGGAAAAGAATCCTTATTTCCTCAAGAGTTCTATCTGATTGGAGCAGGTCATTTTTGTTCAAAATCAGTAGGGTCCTTTTCCTGAACTGGAATTTGTCAGCTGGAATTAAAGATGACTCAGAGACTGGTTCTATCTTTTTTTCCTGAAGATGATTAAGAATTATAGATAGCTGCTCGCAGGCTTCATCATGGGCAGAATCTATTACTATTAACATAGCCTCAGCAGCTTTTATCATTTCGGCCAACCAGGGTTCAAAATAGTCCCTGGTAATGGGGGGAGTATCGATTAATTGAATTTTTATATTCTCATAAGGCATCATGTAGGGAGCGGCCTGACGGGTGGTAAAGGGAAAGTCAGCCACTTCTACTTCTATCCCTGTTAAAGCCCTGATCAAAGCGGATTTTCCGGAATTGGGCGGGCCAATTATTATCACCTGGCCGGCTCCTGATTTTTCAATTCGGAAAAGAGGACCTTTCTTGGTTATGGCCGGCCGGTGCTCCAATTCTTCTTTAAGTTTGGCGATTTTTGCCCGATATAAAGCCACTAATTTTTCTGTTCCTTTGTGGCGGGGTATTATTGATAGCAATTTTTCTATGATGGCCAGCTTTTCTTCCGGTGTTCTGGCCTGGCGAAGGCTTTTTTCGACTTCATAATATTCAGGGGGAAGATTGGCTGGCACTTTCCTTTCCTTTCGCCCTTATATTTTAACTGATTTTAATTTAAATTTTAAGCTTGAAAATCACAGGCAAGGCTTTTCTGCTGGTAAAATAAAAGCAAATTTGGTTAATTGGAGCCTTTTTTTATCAGAAAAAGCCATTATTGCTCTCAACATATTGATAATAAATAATTTATTGCCTAAAAAAATTTAATTTTTTATGCTTTTTTTCTTTACTTTCAGAGTGATTTCGGCTATAATTTAATCTAAAAATGTCCTTCAAAAAAGAAGACTTTTCCTTCCACTTGAAACCCGATATTTTTTTCACAGGAAGTTAAGATGAAAGATGAAAAATATACAGCTGAAAGTATAAAAGTTTTAAAGGGTCTGGAAGCTGTCCGCAAGCGCCCGGCTATGTATATTGGCAGTACCGGACCAGACGGATTGCATCATCTGGTTTATGAAGTAGTTGACAATTCGGTGGATGAAGCTCTGGCGGGTTATTGTACCAGGATTGAAGTAATTATCCATGTTGATAACTCCGTAACAGTTATAGATGATGGCCGGGGTATCCCTGTAGAAATGCACCCGAAAGAGAAGCGACCGGCGGCTGAGGTTGTTCTGACAGTGCTCCATGCTGGTGGTAAATTTGATGATAAAAGTTATAAAGTATCTGGCGGTCTCCATGGAGTTGGTGTCTCGGTAGTTAATGCTCTATCGAAGAGGCTGGAGCTGGAGGTAAAAAGAGACGGAGGAATTTATACCCAGGTATATGAACGAGGAAATCCGGTTACTCCTCTAAAAAAAATCGGCAAAACCAATAAAACTGGAACAAAGATAACGTTTTGGCCCGATGATGAAATCTTTGAAACCACGGAGTTTAATTTTGAAGTTTTAACCCAGAGAATGCGGGAACTATCTTTTCTTAATCGGGGATTGAAGATTACCATCACCGATGAAAGAATCAATAAATCGCATGAGTTTCAATATAAAGGCGGTATTCTGGAATTCGTTCAGTATCTCAACCAGAATAAAACGGTGCTTAATCCCCGGCCCATTTATTTTGAGGCTCAGAAAGATGACATCATAGTGGAAGTGGCTTTTCAGTATAATGCAGGTTATACCGAAAATATTTTTACTTTCGTTAATAATATCAATACTATTGAAGGGGGGACTCATCTTATTGGTTTTAAATCAGCTTTGACCAGATGCATCAATAATTATGCTGAATCCCACAATCTTCTCAAAGACCTTGGGACAGGCAGCATTTCCGGTGATGATACCAGAGAGGGGCTGACTGCCGTTTTAAGTATTAAAATGCGCGAGCCACAGTTTGAGGGTCAGACGAAGACCAAGCTGGGCAACTCGGAAGTGAAAGGAATTGTGGAATCGCTGGTCAATGAGAAATTAACTGCCTATTTTGAAGAAAATCCAACCAACGCCAAAAGAATTGTAGCGAAAGCTATTGATGCTGCCAGAGCCAGGGAAGCTGCCAGGAAAGCCCGGGAACTGGCTCGCCGGAAAAGCGTTCTGGAAACCACTTCTTTACCCGGGAAACTGGCTGATTGTCAGGAAAGGGATCCAGCTCTGGCTGAGTTGTTTATTGTTGAGGGTGATAGCGCCGGTGGCTCGGCCAAACAAGGACGGGACCGGAGATTTCAGGCTATTCTGCCTCTAAAAGGTAAGATTCTTAATGTCTGGAAAGCCCAGCCTGATAAGATATTTCACAATGATGAAATAGGAACTATTATTGCTGCTCTGGGCACCAGTGCCGGAGAAGAAAGCTTCAGCTTGGAAAAGCTTCGTTATCATAAAATTATCATTATGACTGATGCTGATGTAGATGGTTCTCATATCAGAACCCTGCTTATGACCTTTTTTTACCGCCAGATGAAACCCTTAATTGAAAATGGTCACCTTTATATTGCTCAGCCGCCTCTTTATAAGATATCGCGAGGAAAAGAAGTTCAGTATCTTAAAGAAGAAAGAGAATATGAAAGATGGCTTGTCAAAAAGATATCAGAGGAATTCAAGCTAAAGGTAAAAAATCAGAAAGAACTGTTGGAAGGGGAGAGGTTCAGAAAATTTATTCTGAAAATAATACAGAAAAGGAACTATCGGAATTATATGGAAAGAAGGAATATCCCCATTCACCTGATAGAATTTCTAATTCATGAAAATATAGCTGATCTGGAAGCGCTTCAGGATAAAAAGAGGATGAAAAAATTGCAGGAAGGAATTTCTGCTCTCGATAAAGACTTCCGTACAGAACTTATTCATGATGAAGAATACGATGCTTATGAAATCATAGTTGACTACAAAGTTAATGGGTTTGCCAGCCGGACAAAAATTAATCTGGATTTAATTAATTCTATTGAATATAAAAATCTTTACCGCCTTATGAAGGAATTGGAGCAATACCTTCCACCCTTCGATGTAATTAATACTACCGAAACGATAACCATAGATAATGAAAGCAAATTGCTGGAATATCTTTTTGAGAAAGGCAAAAAAGGAGTAACCATTCAGCGGTATAAAGGCCTTGGTGAAATGACTCCGGAACAGCTCTGGGAGACAACTATGAATCCAGAAAAGCGTTCTCTGCTTAAAGTCTCCATCCAGGATGCAGTAGAAGCTGATAAAGTTTTTTCAATCTTAATGGGAGAAGAAGTTGAACGGAGAAAGGACTTCATCGAGGAAAATGCCTTGCTGGCTCAGAATCTTGATATTTGAGCCAGAAATCAAGTTTACTCAGAAAGGTAATGGCGATGCCGGGTAAGAAAAAGGAAGAAAAAAATAAGGAAAGACAAACCAACCAGGAGAGAGAAAAAGAAAAGGCAAAAAAAGAAAAACCAGAAGAAATAGATAAAAAAGAAGAAAAAACTACTCCACCTTCCAGCCAAAGGAATAATCCTTCTTCCGGGAAAAAAGCGGAAGATAACCAGGCTCAGCAAGCAGTGGTTATAGCTCAGAATCTTTCTACAGTCAGCCTGGAAGAAGAAATGAAGAAGTCCTATTTGGATTATGCCCTGAGTGTCATAATTGGACGGGCTATACCAGATATTAAAGACGGGTTAAAACCGGTTCATCGCCGTGTCCTTTATGCCATGTGGGAAACAGGGACTACCCATAATAAACCGTATAAAAAATCAGCCAGAATAGTTGGTGATGTTATCGGTAAATACCATCCCCATGGAGATGCAGCTGTTTATGATGCCCTGGTTAGAATGGCTCAGGATTTCAGTTTGCGCTACCCCCTGGTTGATGGGCAGGGTAATTTTGGTTCTATTGATGGCGACCCTCCGGCTGCTATGCGTTACACCGAAGTTCGGATGACCCGTCTGGCGGAAGAACTTCTGGCCGATATTGAAAAAGATACGGTTAATTTTGTTCCCAATTACGATGAAAGCTTATTGATGCCTGAAGTTCTGCCGGCCAAATTTCCTAATCTGCTGGTAAACGGGGCTTCAGGAATTGCTGTGGGTATGGCTACCAATATCCCCCCACATAACCTGGGAGAAGTTTGTGAAGGTCTGATTTATTTAATTGATCATCCTAAAGCCAGCATTGATGACCTGATGAGATTTATCCCCGGTCCGGATTTTCCTACAGGTGGCTATGTATTTAATCGTCAGAATATTCGTCAGGCTTACCTGGAAGGAAAGGGAGTCATCCATATAAGGGCAAAAACAACCATAGAAAGGGCAGATAAGGGTGAAAGAGACCGAATTGTCATTACTGAAATTCCTTACGGGGTTAACAAAGCCCGGCTTCTGGAAAATATAGCTGAGCTGGTTAATAATAAAAAAATAGAAGGGATCGCTGATATCCGGGACGAATCCGACAGGGAAGGAATAAGAGTAGTAATCGAAATAAAAAGAGGTGAATTGCCGGAAATTATTCTGAATAATCTGTACAAACATACCGCCCTTCAAACCTCCTTTGGCATTATAATGCTGGCTATTGTTGACAAGCAGCCCAAACTCCTTAATCTGCTGGAGATGATGAACTATTTTATTGCTCATCGTCGCGATGTGATTATCAGACGAACCAAACATGACCTGAAAAAAGCCGAGCATCGAGCCCATATTTTAGAGGGATTGCTTATTGCCCTCGACCAACTGGATGCCATTATTGACCTGATTAGAGCTTCAAAAACAGTGGAAGAAGCTAAGAATGGACTGATGACTAAATTTAAGCTGACAGCCATTCAAGCTCAGGCCATTCTGGAGATGCAGCTGCAGCGGCTAACCGGACTGGAGCGGCAAAAAATTGTTCAGGAGCACCGGGAGCTGATCGAATTGATCAAGAAGCTCAAATTGATTTTGAAAAACCCGGAAATGGTCATGCAGATAATCAAGGATGAGTTGAAGCAGCTTAAAGAAGAATATCAGGATGAACGTAGAACAGAGATTCGGGATGAAGTAATTACTGATATAAAAGCTGAGGATTTAATCAAAGAAGAAGATGTGGCCATTGTTTATACCCAATCCGGTTATATCAAGCGAACTTCGCTGAGTGCTTATCGCTTTCAGAGCCGGGGCGGGAAAGGCCGGAAGGGAATTGAGATGAAAGCTGAAGATGTGGTGGAAAACCTGTTTGTTGGCTCCACCCATTCATATCTTCTGGTTTTTACTAACATCGGCCGGATGTACTGGCTTAAGGCTCTTGATGTACCTGATGCCGGGCCTTCAGGCAGAGGGAAAGCGATTGTCAATTTGCTTGAACTTCAGCCAGAAGAAAAGGTCAAGGGCATCTTAGCTGTGAAGGAATTCCGAGAGGATCAATTTATTGTCATCATGACCAATAATGGGCTGATCAAAAAAACCAGATTGAGTGAATTCAAGAACGTTAGAAAAGGTGGGATTATTGCCATAAATCTCAAGCCCAAGGATAGTCTTTTTACCGCTGCTCTAACTGATGGCAAGAACGATATTATCATTGGTACCAAGATGGGAAAAGCTATTCGCTTCAAAGAAACTAAGGTCAGGCCAATGGGGCGTCAGGCTGCCGGGGTAAAGGCCATAACTTTGAAACCAAAAGATCGGGTAATCAGTATGATAGTCATAAGTCCTGAAGATAAATATATTTTCACTGCTTCTGAGCTGGGCTATGGCAAAAAAACGCCAATAGAAGATTACCCGGTTCATAACCGCGGGGGTCAGGGGGTTATTAACCTCAAAATTACAGAAAAGATTGGTCAGGCTCTGGCCATGGTTGGTGTTAATGAGGATGACCTGTTGATCATTACGGTGAGTGGTAAAGTGATCCGGATTAAAACCACAGCTATCAGACCTTTGAGCCGGGCAACTCAGGGAGTCAGACTTATCCAATTAGACCCTGGAGATAAAATCTGTTCTATCGCCAAAGTTCGGGAAGACTGAGTATTGAATATTCTCATCTAAAACTAATTGTTGATTTAAGCCCAGCCTTTTTTTACAATTTCTTCGGATTATAAAGTGGAGATAATTAATGATAGAAACCCTGGCTCACCTTTTTTTAAACACTGTTAGAAGTTATCCTAAAGATAACCTCATGCTCTATAAAAAAAACGGCCGTTACCTGCCAATCTCTACTGCTGAACTGGAGAAAAAAGTCACCTACCTGGCTCTGGGTTTAAATAATATAGGGCTGTCCAGGGGAGATAAATTGATTATCATTTCTGAAAACCGACCGGAGTGGGTAATGACTGACCTTGCTGTCGTCTGTCAGGGCGGATTAACTGTTCCTATATATACTTCTTTAACTTCTTCCCAAGCTGAATATATTATTCAAGATTCTGAGGCCTCAATAGTAGTGGTCTCTGACCAGTGGCAAAGGGAGAAAATCGAAGAAATCAAAAACAGACTGAATAAGGTTAAATATTTTATTACCTTTGAGGAAGAAGCTATTTCAGGATACCTTAACTTCTCTGAATTGCTAAAAATTGGGGGAAAAGTATTCCTTGAAAAGCCGGGCAGATTTGAAGAAATGATATTAAGCGTAGCTCCGGAAGATGAAGCTTCTTTGATTTATACTTCAGGGACCACCGGTGTTCCCAAAGGAGTTATTCTGACCCATCACAATTTTATCAGCAATGTTAGAACCTGTGTTTCCATGTTTGATATAACTTCCAGGGATACTGTTTTATCCTTCCTGCCTCTGTCTCATGTCCTGGAAAGAATGGTAATGTTTGCTTATCTTTATGCTGGAGCAACTATAGGCTTTGCAGAAAGTGTAGAAGCTGTGGCTCAAAATTTGCTTGAAGTAAGACCAAATATTATGGTCAGCGTTCCTCGGGTATTTGAAAAAATTTATGCTCGGGTGATGGACAGTATTTTAAGCGGCTCTCCCCTCAAGCGGAAAATCTTTTTCTGGGCTCAAAAGGTGGGGAAGAAATATGGGCAGAGAAAGTTGCTCGGGGCAAAAATTAGTCCGTGGCTGAAAGTAAAAAGAAGCCTGGCCCATAAATTAGTTTTCAGTAAAATAATTGAGAGAACTGGTGGACGGATCAGATTTTTCATTTCCGGGGGAGCTCCTCTATCAAAAGATATAGCGGAATTTTTTTATTTTATAGGTCTGGTAATTTATGAGGGATATGGCTTAACTGAAACTTCGCCAGTGCTGGCGGTAAATAGACCAGGAGCATTGAAATTTGGGACTGTGGGCCGGCCCATTCCTGAAGTGGAAATAAAAATTGCTGAAGATGGGGAAATTCTGGCTCGTGGCCCTAACATAATGAAAGGGTATTACAAGAAAGAAGCCGAAACCAGGGAAGCTCTGAAAGGAGGCTGGTTTCATACTGGCGATATAGGTTATTTGGATGAAGATGGTTTTTTGGTAATAACAGATAGGAAAAAGGACATAATCGTAACTTCGGGTGGGAAAAATGTAGCTCCACAGGCTATAGAAAATTTGCTCAAGACCAGCCCTTATATCAGTAATGTGGTGGTTATCGGTGACCGCAGAAAGTTTATTTCTGCCCTGATAGTACCTAACTTTGAGAAGCTGGAAGAATTGGCCCGAGCTAAAAATGTTAAATTTAATAATAGAAAAGACTTGGTTAGTAGAAGGGAAATTATTGATTTTATTAAAGGAGAGGTTGATCGGGCCACAGTTAACCTGGCCTCCTATGAAAAAATAAAGAAAATTGCCCTGCTGGAAAGAGAGCTGGAAATTGAAAAAGAAGAAATTACCCCTACTCTTAAAGTAAAGAGAACCTCAATTGAAAATCGTTACCGGGAATTGATAGAGGGCCTTTATCTGGAGGACTCTTCTGCTTCTTTGGAAGATTCTTCTGAAGAGGGTTCGAAATAAAGAATTCGGCCACAGCTTTCGCAGAGATGAATTTTGGAGTGGTCTCTGATTTCATTTAACATCTGGGGCCTGATTCTCATCTGGCACATAGAACAAAATTCACCCACTACCGGGGAGAGGGCTACACCTCCGCGCTTTCGGGCAATATCGAGATAAAGCTGTAACTGGCTTCGAGGAATAGATTTAGTGAGTTCTTCTCTTTGCCTTAATAGTAGAGATTTCTTTCCTTCCAGTTCTTTTTGATGTTGATTTAGAGCAGCTATTTCTTGCTTGAGATTTTCTTCCTGGTTTTTTTGCTTCACGGTAGCCGTTCTGATTTCTTCTTCGATTTCATCAGCCACCAGCAATTCCTTGATTATATTCTCTTCTAAAGCATCGATTTTAGCCTGAGCTTCCTGAATTTCTTTAAGCAGGGAAGTATATTCTTTGTTGGTCTTTACATCATTCAACTGATGCTTAAATTTGGCCACCATTGATTTTAAATCTTTAACTTCGGCCTCAAGATCACGGCGTTTTTTTTGATTATGAGTGAGTTTTTCTTTAGCTTTAAGAACCTGGTCAGAATCGGCTTTAATCTTGTTTTCAACCTGTTCGATTAATTTAGGGATATCAGCTAACTCTGTAGAAACCTGCCTTAGGAGATTATCAACCTCCTGCAGTTGAATTAATTTTTCAAATTCGACTTCTTCTCCATCCACTTTATTTCTCTATTCTTTTCGCCGATTTTAAGTGGGCCTACCAGGATTCGAACCTGGGACCTGCCGGTTATGAGCCGGTAGCTCTGCCGCTGAGCTATAGGCCCTTTCTGATTTTTATACCAGATAAAAGAATTTTAGTCAATCAGCTTCCGGTTAAAAGCTATTGGTAAAAGATCTCAATTTCTTGCTTCTGGTGGGATGCTTCAATTTCCTCAGAGCTTTAGCTTCTATCTGCCTTATTCTTTCTCTGGTGACCTTAAATTGCTGACCGAC
>Ga0315298_1000249_pt1 | contig 109303 bp, 107 predicted proteins | sample WHS_1_MG_FD_203077 | JGI IMG/M metagenome (GOLD analysis project Ga0315298, IMG submission 203077) | Extremophilic microbial mat communities from Washburn Hot Springs, YNP, Wyoming, USA - WHS_1_MG | ecosystem: Environmental > Aquatic > Thermal springs > Hot (42-90C) | place: USA: Wyoming...
TGTCTTAGAAAATCAAAACCATCACTTAAATCTAAGGGAGTATAAAATTGAGTGGGTGATTCTTTTAATTTAAACCTTTCCAAAGCTGGTTTAAGCGTCTCTTCTTCCCACCGTTTCTTCTCTTCTTCAATTTTTTCTAAGTCCTCCTTCATATAAAACCTCCCTTCAATTCTAATTCACCCCTCCTCATTTCTTCATTTAGATTTTAAGCCATAGAGGGCCCGGAGCTCACCGAGAATTTTAAATCCTAAACTTAACCCGCAGCTTACATACCATAATTTAAAACTTATTTCCCAATTTTCCATCATTCCATTTCCCTTATATGCCATTATTCTACGCGTATCCTTAATTTACCTTCTTTCAATATCCCTTTACATTTCCTCTCGGATTATTTTATCTACTATCTCTGCACAAAGGCCAGTGTACTTCTCCGGGTTTAAAAGTTCGTCAATCCTTTGGGGAGAGAAATATTTGTTCACCCTCTCATCCGCCAATAAGCAATCCTTAAAAGTCTGCCCTTCTGCAAAAGCCTTCATGGCTATTTCATAAATTAGGCGGTGAGCTTTTTGGTGCCCAACTTTTTCAGCCAAGGCGAACATTACTGGCTCAGCCATAATTAATCCTTGGAGCAGATCAAGATTGGTACGCATTCTTTTTTCATTTACCACCAAATCTTGCAAAATAACTACGGAGTGCTTTAAAACACCCGAGGTATAAAGGCAGGCTTGGGGAACTATTTCCCATTCAGCCATCCAAGAAGCCATATCCCGTTCATGCTCCTGCACCATCCCTTCCAAGGCTAAAGCGGCTTGATAACGCACGATCTTCGAAAGAGCTAAGATAGCTTCACAGAGATGGGGATTACGCTTCTGGGGCATGGTACTGCTTCCCACTTTTCCCATAACGAAAGGTTCAGCCAATTCGCTAACTTCCGTTTTTTGCAGATTGATAATTTCTTTAGCTATTTTGCCCAGCGTAGCACAAATACCCGCCAAAAGAGAGACGAATTCCGCCAAGCGATCTCGCGCAGGATGCCAAGTAATTTCCGGCTCTCCTAACCCTAACTCGGCCATTACTCTTTTTTGCACTTCAAGTCCCCACGCCCCCATAGCTGCATGCGTACCAACGGCTCCACTTAAATTACCCACTAAAATACGCGCTCGCGATTGCTCCCAGCGTTGCAGATGGCGCCTAACCTCAGCCAGCCAGACGGCCACTTTAAATCCAAAGGTCAAAGGCAGAGCATGCTGGCCATGAGTGCGTCCAGCCATAATGGTGCTTCGTTGTTTCTGCGCCAGATTTTTAAGAATCTGTTCGACTGTTCGCAAATCCCGAAAAATAATCTCTCCTGCTGCTTTTATCTGGAGCATCATTCCCGTGTCCATTATATCTTGGGTCGTCGCGCCCCAATGGACATATTCTCCATAATCTTTATTACAAACTTTTTGCAACCCCCAGATCAAAGGCATGATGGGATGCACCGTACGGTCCGCTTCTTTTTTAAATTCCGCAAAGTTTAAATTGGCCACTTTAGCCTTGGCGTAAATCTCTTCCGCTGCGGCGTGCGGAATTATACCCAATTTGGCCTGCACACGAGCTAAAGCAGCTTCCACCTCCAGCCAACACTGGAGACGAAATTCATCCGTAAAAATCTCCCGCATCTCCGCCCGGCTAAACCAATCGCCGAAAATCTGGGAATCGACCATCGTACTGGGCATTTCTTAACTCCTCCTCATCTCGGCATAAGTAGATTAGGAAGAAATAGAGTGTAGGCCGGCCAATAAGTGATAAGCGCCAGTTGTATAATGGTAATAATTATATACGGTGTTATCCCTCTAATAGTTTCAGCCAGAGGTGCCTGGGCTACTCCCGAAATAACATATAAATTAAGTCCCACCGGAGGGGTAATCAGGGCGATTTCCATGTTCAGGGTCATCACAATTCCAAAATGGACAAGATCAATCCCCAAGGCTTTGATCACCGGCAAAATGATGGGTAAGGTAATTAGCATGATGGAGACAACTTCTAAAAGGCAGCCTAAAATAAGCAGCGCGATATTTACGGATAAGAGAAACCAAAATGCAGTGAATTTCATATCCCTGGCTATTTCCACAAGCTTGGCCGGAAGTCCAGCCTCGGTAAGCCAATTGCCAAAAGTAATGGCCGTGGAAATTATAAACATGATCATTCCCGCCGCCTTCATGGCATCACCGCAGATCGAAATTACCTGGTCGGGCTTTACTTCTTTATAGATGAGAAGGCTGATGAGAATAGCCACTACAGCCCCCAAAGCAGCTGCTTCAGTCACAGTTACAAAACCGGAATATATACCTCCTAAAATTATGAAAGGCAGAGAGAGGGCCGGAGCAGCTTTTCCTGTAGCTCGCCAAGTCTCTCCCCAGGAAGCTTTGGGCTCCCCGCCAATATTTTTGCGGCGCGCATCAAACCGGATCCAAGCCATATAAAAGGCGCCTTGCATAAGGCCAGGTAAAAATCCGGCCATGAAAAGGCGTGGAATAGATTCTTCGGCCATAATCCCATATATAATCATGGCAATACTCGGGGGAATCATAATGGCTATCGTGCCCGCCGCCCCAATACATCCTAAGGCAAAAGGACGGGGGTAACCATGTTTTAACATAGCGGGAATTACAATAACGCCTATAGCCAGAGCAGTGGCCACGCTGGATCCGCAGATAGCTCCAAAAATCATACAGGAGACTACAGTGACCATGGCCAGTCCACCCCACCAATGGCGCACATAGCAATTAGCCATTTCAATGAGGTACTTGGAGCTACCTCCGCGGACCATAAATTGAGCAGCAATGACGAAGAAAGGAATAGCCATCAAAGGGAAAGTATCCAAAGCATTATACATCACTTCTGGAATCATATGCAGCGGCGCAGGGGAATAAAAAGCCACCATGACCATGCCCGTGATGCCCAGAGTAAAGGCAATAGGTAGTCCCAAACAGAGCAGACCAAGAAAAAGTAAAGAGAGGACTAAGATCATCATTGGCGTTTATCCTCGCGACTCATTTCATGGGTTTCCAGAATCAGTTGGGGGGTGAAATGGAAAATTAAACGATATACTCTTTTCAGATATCGTATGACTATCAAAGTACATCCAGTAGCCACAGATAAGTAAGGAATCCAAAGGGGAAATCGCAAAATAGTTAAAGAACGTTCATCGCGCAGATAGGCGGCAGAGACAATTCGGAATCCATATATAGCCACCAGAAGACAAAAGCCCAGAGCCAAAAAAGAATTTAAAATGGCTAGATATCGGCGAACTTTCATGGGAAACCGTTCTACTAATAAAGTAGCCGCCACATGGCTTTTCTCTTCGGCTAGGGTACTGGCACTCAGAAAAACAGCCCAAATAATGGCGTAAACCACCATTTCATCGGTCCAATCTGGTGCTGATTTAAAAAGGTAGCGCATGATTACCCCATAGAAAGCAATGACTACAGCCCAAAAAGCTAAAAGACCAAAAATAAATTTTTCAGCGGCATTCCATTTTTCCCATAATTTATGCACTCGGACACCTCTGTTCCGCTCTAAAATTTCCCCTTCCTTCTGCTTTCAGCAGAGTGATGGTATTTTGACTAAAAGATTGGCGTTTAGGCTTTTTATTGACTTCCTTACATCCCCAGCGCTTTCATCGCTATCTTAACGAGTTCAGGATCATGTCTGAGCTCTTTAATTAATTTATCCTGGATAGGCATAATCTGCTTCCGCCATTTAGCCAATTCTTCATCACTGGGATAATAAATATCCACTCCCTTGCTCATCAAAAATTCTTCAGCTTGTTTTTGTTCTTTTCTGGCGATTTCTCGTTGTTTACGCACAAGCTCATTCCAACTATCCATAAAAATCTTCTGCAGATCTGCAGGCAGGCTATTCCAAAATTTTAAACTCACCATGGGAATGTAATAACCTTGAAAGTTTCTGGTAAAGATGCCATATTTAACTCCGGCTTCATGAAGTTTAGCGCTCTCTACACTTTTAGCCGTAGAGGCCAAACCATCAACCGTTCCTTGAGCCAGAGCCATGGGAACATCTGGCCAGGCAATAAAAACAGGGCTGGCTCCCAAAGCCTTGAACCGCTCGGCTGGAATTGATCCACCAGAATGGCGCATTTTCAGTCCTTTAAAATCTTCCAATTTAGTAACTTTCTTTTTCAAAAACCAGCAATTATCATAACCAAGTTCATACCAGCGTCCTAAGGCCTTGACCGTTAACTTTTTTTCCAAAAGCTGATTAACAAATTTCCCTACTTCCCCGTCGACCAAGTCTTCCGTAACTTTCGCTGGCTGACCAAAAAACATAGGTAGCATAGTGATGCTCGTATTAGTCTCTACGCCTTCTAAGACCCAGTTGCCCGGAACACACATCTCTACGGTTCCCGTGCGGATGGCTTTACTCACGTGGGCATCTTTATAGAGCTGGCCACTGTGATAAAGCTTGGGGACAAGTTTACCACCTGATCTTTTTTGCAGCTCAGCAATGAAAATTTCTAAACCCATGTTACGTGGATGATTGGGCACAGTATCCACCGAAATTTTAAACTCAAATGTTTGCGCTCCTGTTTTGGTAAACCCCAAAAATAAAAACGAAACCAGCCAACCCCCTAACATCAAAATTACTTTTACTTTCATTTTTACCCTCCTCCTTTTTATAAACATATTGTCAAAAGTCATTTCCCCTCTCTCGGAGAGACTGTGTCGCCCTGGCGAGAAAGACCAACAGGCAGGCCCACGTCAGGCATGAAGCAGGCATGAAGCAGGCATGAAGCAGGCATGAATGAAGGCGCATCGGCGGGAGAAGAAGATGGAATAACCACTGCCTCATGATTCTGAATGAATGCCTGCCTCCGGCCTGCCTCTGGCCTGCCTTTGGCCCCCTCACCAAAAGTTAACTATTTATTATTTATGACCCAGTCTCTCTGAGAGAGGGTTTCTGCTTTGTATCTTTCAAGCCCAAATTGCTTTACTTAAAGCTTTTGACAATCTCTTTTATAAAAATAAAATGATTTTCTCTTTTACCTTAATGTTCCCCTGCTCATCGTAAGCGAGATATTTATGATTGGCCAATTGTGTTAAAGATCGAACTATATATTTGCCTGTCCTTTTTCCCCTTCTTCCCATCTCCCCATTAGCGACAAGGCGAGGAAGTGGGTTCAAAGACTGTAAACTCCGGTTAGCTTTTTTCTGGCTCTACCAGTTCGATTAATATTCCATAAGTCCCTTTAGGATTCAGAAAGGCGACCCGCGAATGGTGCGCTCCTCTTCTGGCTTGTTGATCTATGAGCGGAATTCCTTTGGCCTTTAGATCGGCTAAGGCTTGATCAATATTTTCCACTTGATAGGCAATATGATGAATACCCTCTCCTCTTTTTTCGATAAATTTGGAGATAACCCCTTCTGGGGTGGTGGATTGCAAAAGTTCAATCGCCGTATCCCCCACGGGAATAAAACTGGCCTTAATTTCTCCTAAATGCTCTCGATCTTGAATTTTTAAAGAAAGCACCTCCTCATAGAACTTCTCTGTCTCCTCAATATTTTTCACCGCCACGCCAATATGGGCAATTTTTTTAATCACTTTCTTTTCTCCTTTCCCTATTTATCTTTTGTTGATTTTCTAAAAACACAGCATATTAATTAGATGTTGCTAAGATTTTACTCTTTCTTATTAAAAATTCAATATACTTTATCTTCTTCCAAAAGGTTGGTTTGTTATTCGCTCTTCGTCGGATAGGCGGTGACCATGGAGAAGGCGTCACTTTTTTATTACTGATTTTTCTCGTTTCCATTGGGAAAAGATTACGGGCAATGCGCTTACCATCATGAAATCACCCCCAGCTTCTCCTCCAGAGGAAAAGGGAAAATTTATTTCATCATCTTGGGAAGCCAGAGCGCCAGTTCAGGGTAAAAGATAAAAGGGATTAAGACCGCAAATTCAATGAAAACATAAGGCAGGGCTCCCCGTAAGATTTCTTCCAGGGAAAGTTCCGGAATAATAGATTTCATCGTATATAAATTTAAGCCCACTGGCGGGGTAATCACCGCCATCTCCATATTCATAACCAAGATTATGCCAAACCACAAAGGATCATATCCTAAGGCCTCAATAGCCGGCAAAAAGATGGGCGTGGATATAATGGTAATGGAGGCGGCATCGATGAGCATGCCCATAAAGACGTAAATTAGCATGATCAATAAAATAACCGCATAAGGCGGCCAGGGCAATTTCGTACAGAACTCACTTACCCGGTCCGGAACGCGGGTATAGGTCAAAAATTGGCTGAAAATAAAGGCACAAGCCAGAATAATAAGAATGCTGGCCGAAGTGCGCGTACTGGCCGAAAATATTGACTTGAGATTATCCCAGGTCAAAGAATGATAGATGAAATGCGCAATTACTAAAGCGCCAACACAAGCCACGGCAGCTGCTTCTGTAGGCGTGCAGAAACCAGTATAGATTGAACCCAGAATAAGAATTATTAGAACCAAAGGAGGCCACAAGCGCTTCAGCGCAATTAATTTTTCTGACCAACTGAATTTTTCATCTGGGAGAGGAGCGAGGGTTGGATTTAACATTACGCGCATAAGAACATAGAGAGCCATCGTGATGGCCAAGAAAATTCCGGGAATTATACCCCCAATGAAAAGCTGGCCTACCGAAGTTTTACTCACGGAAGCATAAAGGATAAAAAGGATGCTGGGCGGAATAAGCATAGCTAAAGCACCAGAGGCCGTAACAGAGCCTGCCGCCAGACTACGGTCATACCCGCGCTTTAGCATCTCGGGGACCGCAATAATACCAATGACGGCTACTCCGGCAATGCTTACCCCACACATAGCCCCAAAAATTGCGGCGGCGAAAATACTGGCTATGGCTAACCCTCCCGGAATTCGATACAGCCAGCGATGGGCAGCCTCATAAAGATCCGGGCCCACGCCAGTATTAAATAGAATTTCTCCTAACAAAATATAGAGCGGCACAGCCACCAGAGTAAAATTGGCTAACTGGGCGATGATGGATAAAGGAGCCTGGGAAAGGCCTATTAGACCGCGAATAAGATAAATGCCCACTATCCCCGCGATCCCCAGAGACAAAAAAATAGGTACACGCCCCAGAATTAAAACCACGAGCAAGAAAAAAGTCAGTAAGATAGTCCCTTCGGTGCTCATGGCTCTTTACCTTTGGGGGCTTCCTCCTTAATTTTTTTGATTAAATGGGTTAAAAATTCAAAGGCCATTAAGATCATGCCCAAAGGAATCAAGGCGTACATAATCCAAACAGGGAAACGAAAAGCCCCAGATAAATATACCTTCCCCAAATAAGTACTCCAAGTGGCTTTGAAACCAATCCATACCAGGCAAACACAAAATAATATGCCCAAGATGGATGTGCAGATACGCGAAATCTTCTGCCCCTTTTCCGGAAGGCGCAGATAAATTAAATCCATCTGGATATGTTGATCTCTTTTAACTAATTCAGCTCCTGCTAAAAGGGTGATAAATACTAATAGAACTTCATTAAGCTCTACTGACCAATCCGTAGGCTTAGCAAAAAAATACCGCATAATGGTATCATAAGTGGTAGTCACCATCATCAAGCCGATGGTTATTTGGGAGAGAAAAAATAAAAACTTTGATATTTTCACTTTATCGCTTTCGAATTAAAAGCAAGCACACTCTGGGGAAAAAGTACTTCACCCTGCTTAATTAAAAGCCTTTTGATTTAGGAAGGGAGATTTAATTACTTATTATTTAGTGGCTAATTCAATAGCTTTGGCCCCCACGTCCGGAGGAACCTGTTTCTTCCACCATTCCCAGACTGGTAAACAAGCCTCTTTGAACCTTTTCGACTCTTCCGGAGGGGGATTTATTATTTCGACGCCAGCCTTTTTAATCAATGGCCAATATTTTTCATTATGCACTTTGATCAGTGTCTTAAAACCTTCTTCTTCAGTAACTTTTCCGGCCGCCATCAAAATATCCTTTATCTCTTTGGGTAGCGCTTGCCAACGATCATAACGCATATAGGGCTGGCGGCCGTAGGAGCCGAAATATCCCATGGTCACATAACGATAAACTTCTTGAAGACTCCGGCCGGGAACAGTCCCGGTGTAGTGGATGGATCCGTCAATCGTCCGCCTCTTTAAGGCTTCATACAATTCTGCGGAGGGCAGGGTTGTGGAAGCGGCTCCTAAGGCCTTAACTACTTCCGCCTCTAACAGACCGGCAGTGCGGAGGCGCATCCCTTTAAGATCTTCTTTAGCTTTAACCGGTTTATGTACCGTCCAAATTAACTCCGGGGTACTGGCCACACTGGCCAGCATGATCAAATTTTGCTTAGCTAATTCTTGATTAATAAGATTAAAGAGCGGGGTTCCGATGCGTGTCTTTTTACTAAAATCAATTTCATCTTTATAAAGGTAAGGAAGCTCCATGATCCCCAAAATTGGCGCCGTACTCATGACATGGGAATCTGTATGCACGATTATGTCTGCCGTTCCTTGCAGCAACCCCGGAATAAGTTCTTTGGCCTGTAAAAGTTTTCCCGAATGATAAAATTCGATTTGCACTTTTCCTTTCCCGTGTTTATTCACGTAATTGACAAAAATCTCATCGGCCGGGAAATAGTCATCATACGAAGGCGGCAGAAAATCTGCCATAATCAGCTTTAATTCCTTACCTATAGCGGGACTTCCTTGGATTCCTACCCCCATGAAAAATACCATCATCAACCAGATAAAAATTTTTTTCTTATTTCCCATTTTTTTCCTCCTGGTATTAGGATCACAGAATGTGATGTATTCTTTTTCTAAATTGGCCAGAATATGGCAACTATAATCAAAAAATTATTTATTTGCAAGTGGCCTTCATCTTCTCCTTAACAATTTTTCTTTTCCTCATGCTTTTTGGGCTATTGAGGAAACGCCAGAGAGACAATCGGTCAATTCCCCTGGCTGACTTATATTTTCCAAATTATCCACTATTTTAATAATCTTATCTATTTGCCCCTTGGTTAAAGTGTAAAGAGCCAATCTCCGAAATTTTTCTTTTACCTCCTCTTCACTCATAGGATTTTGCGGGTGGCCTTTGGGAAAAATAGATTCATGGACCAAATCGTATATCCAATGAAACTCCTCGTGGGCTAGGGGATAGCCAGCAATAGCGCAGCCCAAGGTATCTAAAATAACACCTTTCGCTTTCTGGATTACTTCCTCAGGAAGTTGGGAAAAAGATAAATTGCTTACGAACGCAGCTAATGTCCTTGTAGCCTCCATAATCTTGCCTTTTCTTACCCGGACTTTTAAGGAATTAAACTATTTACCGCAAGCATTTTTCTATGGCCAAAAATGTAACCTATGAGCACCTTTTGATTTGCCCCATAAGAAGGCTCTGGATATACGGTCTATTTTATCTAATATCGCTACTTTCCCCGCTGATAGCTAACCAACAACGACTATATCAAACTCCTTTATCCCATTTTTTGGTTTTGTTTTAATTTTATACACCCTTTTTGGCTCTTTACAAAGGAATATTCCCGTGTTTCCTTTCGGCCCGCGTCACTTTTTTATTCTCCAGCATCTCTAAAGCCTTGATAATCTGGGGCCTGGTCTCCTGCGGCTTGATGATAATATCTAATTGCCTCTTAGATGCTGTATAATAGGGATTCATAAACTTTTCGCGATACTCCTGAATTTTCTCCTCCCGCATCCGTTCTTTATCTTCGGCGGCCTCAATCTCCCGGCGATAGAGAATTCTTACAGCTCCCTCGGCTCCCATAATGGCAATCTCCGTAGTCGGCCAGCCCAAGACTAAATCTGTACCTAACTCTTTGTTACCCATAGCGGCAAACGCTCCGCCATAGGCTTTGCGAATGACACAAGTAATCTTTGGTACGGTCGCCTCTTTCCAGGCATAAAGCATCTTCGCTCCATGACGAATAATACCTTTATGCTCCTCTTTTACCCCGGGCAGATAGCCAGGAACATCGACCAAAGAAATTAGCGGAATATTGAAACAATCACAAGTACGAATGAACCGCGCCGCTTTATCCGCTGCATCGCAATCTATGGCCGAAGCCAGGAAAAAAGGATTATTGGCTACGATGCCCACCGGCTTTCCGTTCATGCGCGCCAGCCCAATCACCATATTGCGAGCAAAGTTCGGCTTTATTTCAAAAAAATCACCCTCATCGACAATTAAAGGGATTAATCGCCGCATATCGTAAACTTTCTTGGGACTATCCGGAAGGATCTCTAAAAGCTTCTCCTCCCCGCGATTAGGGTCGTCATTGGTCGATTTAATAGGTGGCTTTTCCAGATAGCTGGAAGGTAGATAGCTCAAAAGTTTTTTTATCTTCGCCATGCAATCCTGATCATTTTCACAGACCAAATCAGCGACACCAGAAATTTGCCCATGAACCCTGGCTCCGCCCAATTCCTGGCTACTTACTTCCTCGCCAGTGACTTCTTTGATCACCAACGGGCCGGTAATAAACATCTGGCTGGTTTTATCCACCATCAAGATAAAATCAGTAAGCGCCGGAGAATAGACCCCTCCTCCAGCGCAGTTGCCCATGATTGCCGAAATTTGGGGAATTACCCCGGAGGATTCCACATTTTCCGCAAAAATTAAGGAATAGGCTCCGCTCCCTTCCTGAATTCTTCCGCCAGCCGAATCGATCAAACCTATCACCGGAGCAAGCGCCTGGCGAGCCAGGCGAATTAGCGCCGCGATTTTTTGGCCATGCACTTGCCCTACCGAGCCACCCATAACGGTAAAATCTTGCGCATAAACAAAGACTACCCGCCCATTAACCTTGCCATAACCTGTAACTACTCCATCACCCCACGGCCTGTTCTTTTCCATCCCGAAATCCGTGCATTGATGCTGAGCCAACATGCTTACTTCAACGAAAGTTCCTGGATCTAGGAGGAGGTCAATTCGCTCGCGAGCCGTAAGCTTCCCTTGGCTATGTTGCTCTTCAATTCTTTTCTTTCCCCCACCCAGGCGGGCTTCTTCTTCAATCTTTTTTAATCTTTCTATTTCTTCCTTTAGAGAAAACATTTCTTCCTCTCATTTTCAATATGGATTTTTACTGACCGTCTAACAGTTTTAATATTTCTCGCCAGCAGGAAACAGGCGGGAGGAAGAGAGCCTCTCTCCCTCCCGCTTGAACTAAGCGGGAATTTAAAAACTGATCGACAGTAAGGGATTTTTAAATAAAAGGGCCAACTCAAATTTCATTTCCCCGATAAATTGGCTAAATCTTCGAGACAGGAATAGACCATTGTATGATCTTCTTTTTCTCCATTTTTAGCCAGAGCCAACCCGAATATCTGTTGGACTAAGTGGGCCAAGAACATGGGGATTTTGTATTCACGGGCCATGCGCGTCACTGTATCAATATCTTTGTACATTAGGCCCAAAGCAAACCCGGAGTTATAGGTACGCGGCAAAATATACTTCGGAAATTTAATCTCTGTAGAATAGCTCCGGCCGGTACTTACTTGGAGAACTTCCACTACCCTTTGCGGATTAAGCCCTAATTTAGTAGCTAAGATTAAGGCCTCGGAAGTGGCGGCTAAAGTGGTGGCGGACAAGAAATTATTGATAGCTTTCATGGCATGGCCCGCACCAATTCCGCCCATGTAAAATAAATTTTTGCCCATAACGGAGAGAATCGGTCGGCAAGCTTCAAAGATAGCCTCATCTCCTCCCACCATAATCGAAAGCGTACCCGCTTCTGCTCCTATTACGCCGCCGCTCACCGGAGCATCAATCATATGGATTCCTTTGGCCCTCAAGGCATCGTTTATTTTTAAAGTACTTGGGGGATAAGCACTAGTCATCTCTATGAGAATATCTCCACTTTGAGCTCCTTCAAGGTAACCTTGCGCGCCGAAAACTACTTTTTCTACCGCATCCGAATTGGGCACGATAGTGATCACCTTCCGGCATTTCATGGCGACTTCTTTAACAGAACCTGCCGCTTCGGCTCCTTTTTGCACCAAGGCCTCTATAGCTTCTTTTCTCAAATCATAGGCCATCAACTTGTAACCGGCCGCCAATAATCTTTTCGACATAGGCTGGCCCATGGCACCTAAGCCAATAAACCCAATTTTCTCACTCATTTTCTTCTCTCCTTAATAAAGAATTTTTCACCGCGGCTATTGCTGAGGACCCAGAGAAAAATTCCTAAGTTCTTTTGATAAAAATCTTCTCTGGACAACATACTTGCAAACCCTTTAAATTTTATTAAGAAAAAGGGTTACTCTCCCAGAGTTCGCCGAGCACGCAGAGAAAGATATAAATAAAATTATTAAAAAATAAATTTTCCTCGGCGTTCTCTGTGGGCTCTGTGAGAAACAAATTTTTGGTTGCGGCTTTGCCGCGCTTTGCCCTCTGCGTACTGAGCGGCGAAATTTTTAACACATCGTTAGCCCGCCAGATACACTCAAGGTTTGCCCAGTGATGAAAGCAGCTTCATCGGAAGCAAGGAAAGCCACTGCCCCAGCAATATCCTCCGGTTTGCCTAAGCGGCGGAAGGGAACTGCTTTGACCATAGCCTCGATGATCTTGGCTCCTGTTTCTCCTTTGGTTAATTCGGCCAATAAAGGAGTTTCCGTAGGTCCTGGGCAGACACAATTTACATTGATCTGATAACGAGCCATCTCCCGAGCAATTGTCTTGGTGAAAGCGATAATGCCTCCTTTACAGGCAGAGTAAACTGCTTCTCCAGAGCTTCCTACCCTTCCAGCATCAGAACTAACATTTACAATTTTCCCGTATTTTCTTTCGATCATATGATCCAAAACTGCGCGCGTACAAAAGATGGGGCCTTTGAGGTTAATGGCTATGACTTTTTCCCAGAATTCGGGAGTGTTTTTTATAAAGGGCTCAATAATATCCCAACCGGCATTATTGACCAACACATCTACCTTGCCGAATTTATCTAAAGTTGTTTTCACCATATCTTGCACTTGTCTTAGATCTGTAATATCAGTCTTTAAAGCTAAGCCTTTTCCGCCTTCTTTTTCCATAAGATTAATGGTCTCCTGAGCTCCTTCAGTTTTTATGTCCGCCACCACTACCATGGCCCCTAAGGAAGCAAATTTAAGAGCTATAGCTCTCCCAATTCCTCCTGCTGCTCCGGTAACAATAGCTACTTTATTTTGCAAATTCATTTTCTCCTCCTGATCTATAATTTTTAACGTTTACTTCCCCTCTTTCCAGCCGGAAATATGGGATCGAATTTATAAAGGTACCTGATAGATGAAAGGGCATCCTTTTTATCTTGCTATAAATTAAAAAGTTTCTTGGCATTATGTAGTAAAATTTTTTCCTTAGCCTCTGGTTTCATTTGGATCTTCTCGAAATCAGCCAGCCAGCGTTCAGGTGTAATGTAAGGGTGGTCAGAACCAAAGAGACATTTATCTTGTAAGAAAGTGTTGGCATATTGCACCAAAGATGGGGGAAAGTACTTAGGCGACCAACCGGAAAGGTCAATATAAACGTTCGCCTTATGCATGGCCACCGCCAACATCTCTTCTTGCCAGGGCCAGGCTGGATGAGCGCCAATGATGGTGAGTTCTGGGAAATCAGCAGCTAAGTCATCAATATAAGGAATAGGGCGGCAATATTTTAGGCGAATGCCGTCACCTCCAGGCGCGCCAGCGCCGTAGCCTGTATTGCCCATATGAAAAAGAACTGGAACTTTAAGCTCGGCAATCTTTTCCCACAAAGGGTAAAAGCGTTTATCGCTGGGATAAAAAGCTTGGGCCGCCTGCTGAAATTTAACCCCCTTAAGGCCCAGATCTTTAATAGCAATTTCTACTTCCTTGATAGCTACTTTTCCTTTCCAAGGGTCTACTCCGGCAAAGCCAATAAAAGTTTTGGGATATTTTTGGACTAATTTCGCTATGTATTCATTTTTCAAACGCGGATTCCCCGTATTGGTCTCTGCATCCCAGCCCAAAAGAATGCCCATAATGTCTAAAGATTGATACCGCTCCACAAGTTGCTCTTCGGTTAAAACTTCTACTTTTTTGCTGAAAAAACGGAAAGCATCTTCAATATACTTCCCCCCACAATCAACTACATCTTCTTTGGTTCCTGGATGGACGTGTGTATCGATCGCTTTCATTTCTTTACCTCCTGCATTTATAAATTATCTTGCCAAACTGAATAAATTATGAACGCATCCATTCTCCCGCTACCTAAACTTTGCCGCGTTGAAAAAGTTTTGAATTATTTAACCCTAAACTGAGCGATTTTTTTGATATTTATGAAGACTAAACCTTTGGGATTCCCGTTTTCACAAGAATAGCATTCTCATTCGTTGGGTTATATTCGTCATTCTTACGGAAGCAAGAAACCGGCATCTTTGGTGTAATGAATAAAGAAAAATCGCTCAATTTAAATTAAAATTATTTTCCTAATGAATTTTTCTCAATACGGCTTGGGCAAACTCCTTAGTACTGGCCTTACCACCTTGATCGGGAGTAAGGTACTTTCCTTCCTTATATACTTCGGCGACTGCTCTTTCGAGGGCTAAGGCTTCTTCCTTCATGTTTAAATGATCGAGCATCATTTTGGCGGAGAGAATCATGGCGGTGGGATTAACTATACCCTTTCCGGCAATGTCCGGGGCCGATCCATGCACTGGTTCAAAATAAGGTTTTTCCCCTCCGATCACGGCGCTGGGCGCCAAGCCCAAGCCACCTACCAATTCCGCTGCTTCGTCGGCCAGAATATCCCCATAGAGATTCGGGGTAACGATAACATCAAAAGATCTGGGAAAGCGCACCAGACGCCGGGCCGCATCATCGACATAGAAATGTTCATAAACTAAATCAGGATTTCGCTGACATTCCTCAGTAACTATTCTTTGAAATAGCCCATCAGATTGAGTTAAAACATTTGATTTAGTCACGATGGTAATTTTCCCGGGATACCTTTGCTTTTTTCTTTCCCGGGCAAAGATACAGGCATATTCAGCCAGGCGCTTCACTCCCTTTTCGCTAACGACCCGCACAGCAAATTTGCCTGGACCGAATTCTGAAAATTTTTTCCCCAACCGATCTTTAAATTCGGGCAAAGCCTGGGCTAAAAGGCTAAGTTCTCCCTCCCGCGCCGGATACTCTCCTTCGGTATTTTCGCGCAGAATTACAAAATCAATCCCCTTAGGATCTTTTAGGGGACTTTCTACCCCTAAATAATATTTTGCTGGCCGAATATTTACAAAATTATCTAACCCCCAGCGCAAAAAATCGAGAATCGGTCGGCTTATCCCTCCTTGAGCTCCAAAAAGGATAGCATCTGCTTGTAGACAAAGATTTTTTACCTCTTCTGTAAAAACTTCTTTCCCTAATTTTTTTGCTGCTTCGCCATGGAGAGGCTCTAAAATCTCCAAATCAAAACTGGCTTTTCTTAAAATTTCGCCAGTAACTTCCATTATTTCGGGTCCTACACCATCCCCTCCTAAAGCCACAACTCTTTTCTTCATCCTTCCTCCCTAAATCTAAAATATTTCACCCAGAGATCGCCTAGATCCCAACGCGGCCAAGCCGCCACCAAAAATTTATCTCTCGCAGAGCCCACAGAGAACACAGTGCGGCAAAGCCGCAACCCAAAATTGATTTCTCGCAGAGCCCGCAGAGAACACAGAGTAAAAAATTTATTAATAATTTTATTTATTTCTCTGAGTGCTCTGTGAGCTCTGTGAGAGTAATCTTTTTTTCTTAATAAAATTTAAAGGTTTTGCAAGTCTGTAGCTCAGAGAAAATCATAAAAAAATTTATACCTCCCTTTTTTAAAGGGAGGCAAGGAGGGATTATGATCCACCGCCGAGCACGCTGAGAGCGCAGAGAATTACATTTTAAGCTTAGCCACATAGGGCACGGAACACACAGAGAAAAAGAGAATATTAAGTAATTATTTTTAATCCTGAAAATCTGCGTTTATCTTCTTCCTTATAATCTCCCCCGTCCCCTCTTTAGAAAAGAGGGGGGTATTCCTCCCTTTTTTAAAGGGAGGCAAGGAGGGATTATGATCCACCGCCGAGCGCGCCGAGTGCACCAAGATTTACCCCAATATTCCATTATTCCACCATTCCATCATTCTATTATTATTTTTTCTTAAAACCTAACACTTATTTGCCCATTATTCCATCATTCCAATATTCCATTATTCTTTTATTATTTTTCTTAACACCTAACACTTAACACTCTTTAACTGTAATTTTCTGCGTCTTAAGATCATGACTTCCGTAAAACTTTCAAAACGCTATCGACCACTTTTTCGGCCAATCCGGTATGTTTTGCTGGATCAAGTAATCTTTCTATCTGCTCTGCCGTAAAAAATTTCTTAAGATCTGCATCTCCTTTTATTACTTCCGCGAAAGATTTCCCTTCGGCCACTGCTTTCATCGAAAGTTCATAGACTATTTCATGGGCTTTCTGCTTGCCAATCTTTTCGCCTAAGGCAAACATGAAAGTCTCGGACATGATCAGTCCTTTGGTTAAATTCAAATTTTGCAACATCCTGGCGGTATTTACTTTCAATCCTGTTAATACATTCTTGGCATTTCTTAAAGCCGCGCTCAGTACCAAAAATGACTCTGGCATAATCAAAAATTCACACCGCCAAGTTCCAATATCCCGTTCATGCTCAGTCTCCATGGCTTCCAGCATAACCCCAGCATATGAACGTAAGATCTTACCTAAGGCGATAATTTCTTCACTCAAGTTGGGATTGCGTTTATGAGGCATGGTACTGCTTCCCACTGTGCCCTCTTTGATCGGTTCTTCTACTTCACCAAACTCAGGCTTCATCATTACTCTAATTTCATTAGCCATTTTCGCTAAGGTAGATCCCACCATGGCTATCCAGTTAAGCAATTCGGCAAAATGATCGCGGGCTGCATGCCAGCAGATCAAGGGAGTTCTTAAGCCTAACTTGGCCAACGCTCGTTCCTGAACTTCCATCCCTCTCTCCCCAAAACCAGCAAAGGTCCCCACTGCTCCGGTAAGGTTACCCACTAATACTCGCGGTTCTATCTCTTGCAATCGTTTAAGGTGCCGCTCAATTTCTGCCGCCCAAACGGCCACTTTAAAACCAAAAGTAATCGGCACCGCATGAACTCCGTGCGTTCTTCCAGCCATAGGGGCAGTTTTATATTCCGCAGCCAGCCTTAAAGTGGCCTCGAGAATTTCTTTTAAGTCCCGCCGCACCAAGGTAAGGGCCTCCCGAATCAGCAAGACCATGGTCGTGTCTATAATATCTTGCGTGGTTGCCCCATAATGAATAAATTGACCGCTCTCTCCAAGACAATTTTCTTCCCAAACTTTCAATATAGAAACCAAATAGTGACCAACTCTTTTTTGGACTTCTTTTACCTTTTGAAGATCAATCTTATCCGCTTGGGCTTGTTCTTTAAGTAACGGGACTACAGAAGAAGGGATTAATCCTAATTCACTCTCTGCTTCAGCCAGGGCCATTTCTACATCAAGAATTTTTTGTATATAATTCTTTTCCGCAAAGACTGCTTTCATCTCTGAAGTAGTGAATTTCTCTCCGTATAACTGATAACTCATAGGATGGAAGTTCATATTTATCCCCTAACTTTTATGGCGCCTTTTTCTTGCAAAGAAATTATTTTCTCTTCGGGATATCCTAAAATGCTGGTGAGGACTTCGCGGGTGTGTTCTCCCAAGAAGGGTGGCCGCGTAAATGTTTCCACGGGAGTCTTTTCCATTTTAAGCGGATGACCAATTATCTTTATCCTCTCCCCGTGCGGCCCTTCTATTTCCTTGATCATTTCCCGGGCCAAGACCTGCGGATCAGAGAGTACCCGGTCAATTGTATTTATGGGGCCGGCGGGCACACCGGCTTTATGAATTAGCTCCAACCATTCGTCTCCTGGCCTGGTCTGTAAATGTTCTTCCATCATAGGTATTAAAATTGATTTATTTTCTAAACGCGCTTTACGCGTGGCAAAACGCGCATCTTGCGCCCACTCTGGCTTACCAATTGCTTCACAAAGCGCCTTAAAATGATGATCCTGATGAGCCACAATCACAATATAGATGTCTTTAGTCTTGAAGGCTTGGTAAGGAACCAATGATTGATGGCCCGAACCAATAGGCCCAGGAATCTTGCCCGAATGGAAATAATACTGGGCTACATAAGTCAGCAAATATACCTGCCCATCAAGCAAAGAAACTTCGATACGTTGACCCTCCCCAGTCTTTTGGCGATGAATATAGGCCGCTAAGACTCCGTGGACGGCTAAAAGCCCCCCTACCAAATCTCCTAAAGGAACCCCAGCCCGCACCGGGGAACCCCCAGGCTCACCAGTAATAGACATCCCTCCACTCATGGCTTGGACGATTAAATCGTATCCGGGACGATCACGATAAGGCCCGGTATAGCCAAAAGTAGAAATGGAACAACAAATGATTTGGGGATTATACTTTTTTAAAGTTTCATAATCAATCTTTAGCCGCTCTAAAACGCCTGGTCGATAATTGTCATAAACTACATCCGACTTCTTAACCAAATCATAAAGCACCTGGCGCCCCTCGGGGTGCTTAAGGTTTAAAACCACACTCTTCTTATTCCGGTTGATCGACCAGAAATAAGCACTGTCTTCCCCATAAAAATACGGAGGAGCAGAGCGCGTTTCATCCCCTTCCGGAGGCTCAACCTTTATAATTTCTGCTCCCAAATCACCTAACAACATGGAGCCCGATGGGCCAGCTAACATCATGCTTAAGTCAATGACCCGCAGGCCTTGCAAAGGCCCTCTTTTCCTATTAATCATCACAAATTTTTTTCTCCTTTCCCTTTCCCTAAAAAATTATAGGTTGCTCTGGGCGGATTCTTTGCGGCCAATAACCAAAAATTTCTTTAAGCGCCTGCCCGCCATTTCCAATTCGCCTGAACCAATTTATTTCATTATTCCATTATTCCACTATTCCATTATTCTTTTTTCCTTAACACTTAACCCTATACACTAAACACTTTTATATACTTCGGGCCGCCTTCTAAATGGCCGCCGGTTGATACTCGCCAAACACTTCGCGCAGAGTATCGCATATCTCTTGCAGAGTAGCGTAAGCCTTCACACACTCGATAAAGTGGGGCATGAGATTAACTTCCTCTTGCGCCGCCGCTTTCTGCAACTCTTTCAACAATTCAGCCACTTTTTTATTGTCCCGGTTTTGCTTTATTTCCTTTAAACGCGCAACTTGGACCTTCTCCGCATTTTCGCGGCGCTCTGGATCGTAAGGATGGGGTACTAGACGCGTCGTCTGCACCTCCAATTCACTCTCCCCCGTGTAACAATTAACACCTACGATCAGATCAATCCCTTCTTCTAACCTCTTCTGCCTCTCGTAGGCACTCCGAGCTACTTCTCTTTGCATATACCCATTCTCAATCGCAGCCACAGCTCCACCCATGGCTTGGATCTTCTCAAACTCATTCCAAGCAGCATTCTCAATCTCATCAGTTAGCGATTCCACATAATAAGACCCGGCCAAAGGATCCATGACATCTACTAAACGAGCTTCGTGCTGTAAGATACGCGCGGCATCTTCACTTAACTGGATCGCTTCTAAACTCCACCCCAGCCCCAATGGTTCATCAAAGGGCGGATTACAATTGGGGGGTCCCCCAGCCAAAGCCGCGGCAATTCCCCCCACAATAGCCCGGGTCAAATTATTTAGAGGTCGCTGCACCGTACAATTTACCCGCCCACAATGAGCGGTGGAAGCCACTCTTAAAAGCATAGAACGCTCATTCTTAGCCCCAAATTTCTCTTTTAAAATTTTGGCCCACATGCGCCGGGCAGCCCGATGAAAAGCAATCTCCTTAAAAAATTCCATGCTCCCCCCAAAAGCATTGAAACTAAAACGAGGGGCGAACTCATCAACCTGAAAGCCGGCCTTTATCCCTTCCTGCAAATAAGCCGCGCCAATAGCCATGCTAAACGCTAAATCCTGCTCTCGGGTAGCTCCCGCTTCCCGAATATGAAAACCGCCCATACTGACGATATTCATATTAGGTACATGTTTGGTAAAAAATACTAAACTATCCCTAAATAAGCGCATGGCCGGACGGGGCGGAAAGATGTAAGTCCCCCGCGCCACATATTCCTTGAGAATGTCATTCTGGGGAGAACCACGCAACTTAGACCAGGAAATCCCCCGCTTATCGGCTAAAGCCAAGTACATGGCGATGATAATATCAGCCGGAGCATTGATGGTAAAATTAGACGCCATACGATCAAGATCATTCTCCCCGGTGAATGCTTCGTAGATGATCTCCATGTCCCGCAGGGTATCTACGGCCACACCGACTTTGCCTACTTCTCCACTCACTAAAGGATTATCCGAATCATACCCACACTGCGTGGGCAGATCGAAAGCTATATTCGGCCCCGCTCTCTGGCCTAATTTTTTCATGTATAAATAATAATCTCTGGTATCTTCGGCCGATCCATAGCCAGAATAACGACCCGCGCGCACTAAACCTGGCGCTTGCGCAATCGCCCCAGAACCTCTTTCTCCAGTCCGGTAAGGAAAAGTAGGAAATGTGCCGGCCGTAAAAGGATATTGTCCAGGAAAGCCAACTTTATTCAGAAAATCAACCTCTCCCCCCACATCTAAGGGAGTATAAAAACGCGTGGGCGATTCTTTGAGTTTGAACCTTTCCAGAGCTGGCTTAAGTGTTTTCTCTTCCCACTCTTTCTTCTTTCTTTCTATTTCTTGAATAAGTTCCTCTTTGGGCATAATTTCTTCATCTCCTTTTTTAAAATTTACTCAAATTATCCCTGCTTTTTCGCACCCATCTTTTCTAAAAAAGTTTTATACAACTCATAATCTCTTAGTACATCTTTTTCCAACTGCGCCCGGCTTTTATAGTCATAGGGAATTTCTAAATTAGCTAAAAGTTTCTGAAATTCCTCACTCTCCGTTACTTTTTTGAATGTATCCTCCAGTTTTTTAGCAACTGGTTCGGGAAGGCCCTTAGGTCCGACCACTATATAGCCCAAAGCTGGCGCATCCTGGCAGCCCAATTCTTGTAGGGTAGGAACATCCGGGTATTTAGGATCTCTTTTATCAGTATTGAAAACCATGAGCAGGCGGAAAACCCCTTGTTTCAAATATTGGATATGCTGTCCGGCACCGGCTACAAAGTTTATGTGCTTGCCCAAAAGCTGCGTATTGGCTTCCGCTCCACCTTTAGTGGGCACATGCTTAAATTCCAGACCTTTGCATTGGCGGAAAAGTTCCACCGCCAGGTGCTGTTGAGTATACATTCCCGGAGAAGCGTAAGAAAGTCCGGGATGGGCTTTAGCATAAGCAATGAATTGGTCAATGGTCTTTAGGGGGGATTCACTTAAGACACAAAGGCCACCGATATAGCGCGCATATTGATTAATTAAAGTAAAATCTTTCAAAGGATCATAGCCAACTTTTAAAAGATGGGGTCTCACCGCAATTACCCCAGTAGAAACTACCCCCAAAGTATAGCCGTCAGGTTTCTTGCTTGCCACTAAAGCGGCAGCTACTGTAGCCCCTCCTCCTGGTTTATTTTCTACCACTACGGGCACACCAAGCAATTTTTCGGCCCCTGCGGCCAAAGCTCGAGCGGTGAGATCTGTTGTCGCTCCAGCAGCATATCCACAATAAATAGTTATAGGTTTATCGGGGAAGGTTTGAGAAAAGACGAATGCTGGACAAGAAATTAAAAAGACTCCTATAACAAGGAATATCATTTTGGTAACTTCTTTTTTTAATTTCATCTTTGACCTCCTTTAGTCTTCTTTTTCTTTTATTCTCACTTTTAAGAAAGAAATAAACGAAAGGACCAGAAGAAAGATGGCCATTAATAAACAGCCCAAAGAAATTGGCCGATTAAGGAAAATGCCAAAACTACCTCCGGAGAGAATAAGCGATTGCCGCAGAGCTTGTTCCATGATGGGACTTAAAACAAAAGCTAAAACTAAAGGAGCTGGCTCATACTCAAATTTTCTCATTAAATAACCGATAAGCCCAAAAAGAAGCATTAGAGCTACATCTATTATACTATTGTTTACGGCATAAGAGCCAACTAAACAGAAAAAAAGAATTAACGGGAATAGTATAGAGTAAGGAACCCGCAATAGTTGCACCCAAAGTCCGATAAGAGGAAGATTGAGTACCAACAGCATAGCATTGCCCACGTACATACTGGCAATTACTCCCCAAAAAAGATCCGGATGCTCTTTCAATAGCATCGGACCAGGAGTGATTCCGTGAATCATCAAAGCTCCAATTAGGATGGCCATTACCACATTGGCAGGAATGCCCAAAGTTAACAGGGGAATAAATGCTCCGCCGGCGGCCGAATTGTTAGCAGATTCTGGGGCTGCTACCCCCTCGATCGCCCCCTTCCCAAACTTCTCTGGATTTTTGGAAACTCGTTTCTCAATAGCATAAGATACCAAAGACCCAAGGACGGCCCCTCCTCCTGGAATAACCCCTAGGAAAAATCCGATGACTGAGCCACGGGCAATAGCCCATTTACTTTCCGCCCAATCTTGTAAGCTTGGTAATAAACGGGTAATTTTGGCGGCAATGACCTCGCGTTGGACAACTTTTTCTACATTAAGAAAAACTTCGGAAATGCCAAATAGACCCATGACCAAAGGCACCAGGCCAATCCCATCTAAGAGTTCCGGAATATCGAAGGCAAAACGCGGTTGACCGGTCATCGTATCCAAACCCACAGTTCCCAAAAGGAGACCTACACCTGCCATCATCAAAGCTTTGGCCATGGATTTTTGCGCTAAGTAGGTGAGAATAACCAAGCCAAGAACCATTAAAGAAAAGTATTCCGGGGGACCAAAGCTTAAAGCTACCCGCACTAAAGGAGGAGCAATGGCCTGCAAAGCGATAACGCTAAAAGTTCCGGCTATAAAAGAGCCAAAGGCGGCAATTCCTAAGGCAGGGCCTGCTCGTCCCTGCAAAGCCATTTGATAGCCATCGAGACAGGTAATTACGGAGGCCGCTTCGCCAGGAATATTGACTAATATAGAGGTGGTCGATCCTCCATACTGCGCCCCATAATAAATACCCGCCAGAAGGATAATGGCCGTTGTTGGGGGAATTCCGTAAGTAATGGGGAGAAGAATGGCCATCGTTCCTACAGGCCCAATTCCCGGCAGCACCCCAATAAGAGTGCCGATAAAGACACCAAGGAAGCAGAAAAAAAGGTTTAAAGGCTGGAAGATTACACTGAAGCCGACCATCAAGTTGTTAAAAAATTCCATGGAAGATAACCTCCCAGCTAAAAACCAAAAAGTCCTCTGGGAAGAGTGGTTTTCAAAATTTTATTGAAAAGTAAAAATGTTCCCACAGAAATGGATAGCGAGATCACTATAGTTCTTGTCCATGATAATTTTTCCACTAATTTGAGAATAATGAAAAGCATGATCAAAGAAGTTAGCAAAAATCCGCCTCTCTCCAGGCTAAAAATATAGGCGATGAGAATTACTCCTATGGCCAAAGGACGGCGCCAGCTCGCCCCTTCCCAAAGAGTGGAAAGTTTATTTAGAAATCCCCTTTTAAGAAATAAAGATTGAAATAAGACCACCAAGGCCATTAGGCATATGAAACTGCTGGCTAAAAAAGCTAATAGTCCCGGCCCAGGTTCCCGAAACGTGCCCAAGCCTAACTTAATAGATCCAAAGGCACTCACTAAGCCAAAGGTGAGCCAAAAAAGAGGGCTTACTTGATCCGCTTTCATCTACACCCTCCCCCAATTTATCTTATCTCGTTAAATCTCTATCGCCCTTTAAAGACAGGTTTTCTTTTTTCTTGAAAGGCTCTTTGCCCTTCTTTTATATCTTCACTATGAAAAGCCCGATCAACAATTTCCTCCATCTCGCGCACATCTTCAGGGGAAACTTTCTGATTAAAAAGATATTTGTTAAAAATGGTTTTTAGGCCTTTTAAGGACAGCGGGGCATTTTCTGAAATTTCCTGCGCCATTTCATAAGTGAAGCTCACCAGCTTTTCTGCCGGCACCACATAATTGACTAAACCCATTTCCCTTGCCCGCTGAGCTTCATAAGCTCTTCCCGTAAAGAACATCTCTTTAGCATTGGCCAAACCAGCCGTATTGATAAACTGGAAGACCCCTCCCCAATGATAAACTATTCCCAATTTAGCAGGTGGCATAGCCAGTTTAGCTCCCTCGGCGGCGACGCGGATATCGCAGGTCATGGCCAACTCGCATCCGGCGCCAATAGCGTGGCCATTGATCATTGCTATTACCGGATAAGGAAAGTCAATTATCGCCTTCAGCGCTGTGCGCAGAGGATTCTTAGTGCGAAATGCCTCAGCCATCTCGGGAGTCAAGTCTACGGGTAGGTCAGAAATATCATACCCAGCAGAAAAGGCTTTGTCTCCGGCTCCTCTGATTACTGCACACCTTATCTCATCTCCCTTTTGCAATTCAGCTAAAAGCTCGGCCATCTTAAAAAGCATTAAAGGGGAAAGGGCATTTCTCCTGTCAGGGCGATTAATAATAATTGTCCCTATTCTTTGTTGTTTTTCAATAATTAGAAAATCTTCAACCATCAGACCTCCTTTGTTCCTTTCTCTCCCCTGCCTAAGAGAAGATTGGGGGGAGCAGTTTATGTTAGTTAATTTAAATTCGGCAATGCGAATTCTTTATGAGGAAAGTAAAAATAATATGCGCCAACTAATTGGGGATGTCAATATTTGATTTTCCTGACCCTCAATCACTTTTATTATTTTTTAAAGTGAGCAAGAAAGTAATAATCTCCCCTAGCCCCTCTTTAAAAGAAAGGGGAATAAATGGGGAATTTCCTAACTCCCCCTCCCCCCTCTTAAATTTAAGAGGGGCTGGGGGCGTTAGGCCCTTACGCTAAGAATTATATTTAGCAGGCGACAAGTCCTTGCCCTGCGAGCAAATATGGAATACTGAAATGAGGGAAAATTGGAATGATGGAATGGTGGAATAATGGAATGATGGAAGAATGGGAAAATAAGTGTTAAGTTTTTAGTGTTAAGAAAAAAGAATAATGGAATATTGGAATAATGGAATATTGGAATATTGGAAGTATGGAATGGTGGGATAATGGGGAAAATGGCGAGGCGGGGAGCAAGGGGCAGGGAGCAGGGCGGTGAATCCTAATCCCTCCTTACCTCCCTTTAGAAAAAGGAGGAATACCCCCCTCTTTTCTAAAGAGGGGGCGGGGGAGATTATGGGACGCAGATGGACGCAGATGAACGCTGATTTTAGGGATTAAAAATAATTGTTTAATATTCTCTTTTTCTCTCTGGGTGCTCTGAGCCCTCTGTGGCTAAGATTAAAATGTAATTCTCTGCGCTCTCAGCGTGCTCTACAGTGGATCATAATCCCTCCTTGCCTCCCTTTAAAAAAGGGAGGTATAAATTTTTTTATGATTTTCTCTGAGCTACATACTTGCAAAACCTTTAAATTTTATTAAGAAAAAAATGACTCTCCCAGAGCTCCCAAAGTACACAGCGAAAGAAATGAATTAATTTATTAAAAAATAATTTTTTGCCCCGTGTTCTCTGCGGCTCGGCGAGAAATCTCCATAAAAATCCATCGGGAAGTAATACTGTCATTCCTATGAAGGCAGGAAGGCAGTATTCTCAAAGAATTTTTGGACTCCCGCTTGCGCGGGAGTGACCGAAAAGTTGGTTTTTAGGGATTTTTATTCCTTTACTTGACTTTCTCCGGCTATTGCAGTATGAATCATATTTGATTTAGCTCATAGGAAAAATAAGGTAGGTACCAAAGTTTATGCTCAATAAGACCGCCATCAAAGGGCAGAAAGAACTGCGCCAAGAAGTTATAGAATCTGGCCTTTGTACTAATTGTGGGGCTTGTGTAAATCTTTGCCCTTACCAGGCTGCTTATCAAGATAATTTGATTATAATTGATCCCTGTGATCGCCAACAAGGTCGGTGCTATGCTTTTTGCCCGCGCACTTTTACTGATCTGGCCAGCTTACGATCCCTCATTTTCCCTAATGAGGAATTTACTCCCGAACTCGGCCCCCTAAAAGGTTTTTACCTAACCAGAGCAGCGGATCCTGAAATTCGGGGCCAAGCGCAACATGGAGGAACGGTTACCGTTCTTCTTTCTTTAGCTCTTAAGGAACGGCTAATAGAGACAGCCATTGTAACTCAAGAAGTGGACACCTTTCTGCCCATGGGAATCGCCGTGAATAATTCTCTGGAAATCCAAAAAGCTGCCCGCAGTAAGTTTGTAGCCTCCCCGAATCTGGCCGCCTTTAATCAATTGGCCAAATCGCCCATCCAGAAAATTGGCCTGGTAACTACTCCCTGTCAAACTCTGGCTTTAGCCAAAATGCGCGCTAAAAATTATGAGTCGAAAAATTATCATATAGATAAATTAAATTTGGTCATCGGCCTTTTTTGTGGCTGGGCTCTTTCTTGGCGCGAATTAAAAGAAATAATCAAGCAGAAAGTCGGCGATAAGAAAATTATTGGTTTGGATATTCCACCGAGTAAATATCAATCAATGGAAGTGCATACTGACCAGGGCATTAGCGAAGTTCCTCTGGAAGAAGTTTTACCGGCAGTCCGTTCATCTTGTCGTTATTGTCTTGATATGACGGCCGAGTTTAGCGATATCTCCGTTGGCTCTGCCCGCCTCCCCGAAGGCTGGGATGTGGCTAGAGGCTGGAATCAGGTAATTGTCCGCACAAAAAAGGGAAAAGAGTTATTAAACTTAGCTAAGTCTCGCCGGCTTTTGGAATTTCGGGAGATGCCCCCAGGGAATTTAGAAAAATTAAAAAAAGCCTCAGCCAATAAAAAAAGGGCGGCCCTAAAGAACCTTATTCAAAAAAGCGGCCACCCCCAAAATCTGGTCTATCTGGATGGGCAAGATCCGATTCTAAAAAAGTTTAGAGGATAAAAAAATATGGAATGTGAAATGAGGGGATAATGGGCAAATAAGTGTTAAGTGTTGAGTGTTGAAAAAAAAGAATAAAGGAATAATGGAATATTGGAATGATGGGTAAAAAAAGATTAGAGCACAGAAATAAAGAAAGTGCGCAGTTAAGACATTTTCCAGTTTGTTTTCTTGAAGATCTGGGTGATCTTTTATCTCTGTGATCTCTGCAGTCTCTGTGTGAAACAATTTATTCTTAGAGGTATTTAACGATGTCCATAATTGATCTTGATGCCCCGGGAAAAGAATTATTACTTATGGGGAATGAAGCCATAGCCCGTGGAGCTTTGGAAGCTGGCGTAAAAGTGGCGGCCGCTTATCCGGGTACTCCTTCCACAGATATTATTGAAAACTTAGCGGCCGTGGCTAAGTCCCGAGGTCTTTATGTGGAATGGTCGATCAATGAAAAAGTAGCCTTAGAAGTGGCGGCGGCGGCTTCTTTTTCGGGCTTGCGGGCGCTTTGTGCCATGAAACAAAATGGCCTGAATGTGGCCGCAGATTTTTTGCTCACCTTAAACCTGGTGGGCGTGAAAGGTGGCCTGGTGCTCGTGGTTTGCGATGATCCTTCTTCTCATTCCAGTAATAATGAACAGGATTCACGACCTTATGCCAAAATGGCTGATCTGCCTTTGTTAGAACCGTCCACCTTCCAAGAAGCCAAAGACATGACTAACTGGGCTTTCGCTCTTTCAGAAGAAACAGGTGTTGTCTGCCTATTACGGGGAGTGACGCGCACTTCTCATGCCCGTGGAAATGTTGTTCTGGGAGAGCTTCCCCGAAATGGCCAGAAGGCCTTCTTTGATAAGTCTAAACAATGGCTCACTGCCCCTGTCTTGCCCAAACACAACCAGCTTCATTTAAACTTAGATCGTCTCGAAGAAATCTTTGCCCAGAGTTCTTTTAACCAATACCTTGGTCCAGAAAATCCTTCTTTGCTTATCATTACCTGCGGCAGCGGCTGGCTATATAGTCAAGAAGCAGTTGAACTAATGGGCTTGGAGAAAAGAGTAGGAATTCTGAAGATAGGAACTTCCTGGCCTTTGCCCACCAAGACGATAATTGAAAATCTAAAAAGATGCGAGCAGCATCTCATAGTTGAAGAAGTTGACTCTTTCCTTGAGGGAAACGTCAAAGAAATCGCTGCGCAGTTCTCTAAAGAAATTGGTCCTAAAATTTTTTACGGCAAGAGATCTGGCCATATCCCTTACTTTGGAGAAATGAATGTTGATCGAGTAACGGATGCCCTGGGGAAAATTTTTAAAATAGATTATCAGGCTCGCGATGAGCAGTATGAAACCCGCGTGAAAAATTTACCTAAGAGCCTCCTTCCCTCTCGGGTATTAGGTTTTTGTCCAGGCTGTCCCCATCGGGCTTCCTTCTGGACTATTAAAAATGTTCTGCAATTGGATAACCGCCAGGGATTTTTAACTTATGATATTGGGTGTTATGCTTTGGGTCGGGGCCCTGCCGGCTATTCTCTGTTGCGGGTAGGCGGGGCTATGGGTACGGGGACAGGGTTAGTCAGCGGCTTTGGGAAACTTGCTCAGCATGGCTTTACCCAACCGGCCGTGGCCATGTGTGGAGATTCCACTTTCTTCCATGCCGCCATGCCTGCCTTGGCTAACGCCTGCTATAACCAAGCGAATATGGTCATGATCATTTTGGACAACAGTGCTACAGCCATGACTGGTTTTCAGCCCCATCCGGGTGTGGGTAAGAATGCTATGGGCGAAGCGGTAAAACCCATTAGTATTGAAGAAGTTTGTCGAGCTTTCGGCGCCAAGGTGGAAATTACCGATCCTTTTGATCTCCAAGGAACAAAAGAAAAACTATTGCGGGCCTTAGCCGATCCAATCGGCCCTAAAGTCTTGATCATGCGCCGTCCTTGCGCCATGATAAAACTCAAAGAAGAAAAGCCGCCTTATAAAGTTAGGGTGGCCATCGAAAAATGTATTGGCGAAGAATGTGGCTGCAACCGGCTTTGCACGCGCATCTTTAAATGCCCAGGCTTAATGTGGGATAAGAAAACCGGTCAGGCCAAAATTGACGAAGTGATTTGTATTGGCTGTGGAGTTTGTGCTGATATATGCCCAGAAAAAGCCATTATCAAAGAGGAAAATAAATAATGGATGCCCATAAAGATTATTATAATCTGATCATAACCGGGGTTGGGGGCCAAGGAAATGTTTTGGTATCTCAACTACTCGGTCAAGCTTTCGTGAACAAAGGCTTCTTTACTACCATAGGCGAAACTTATGGCGCATCGCAACGCGGCGGCTCAGTGATGAGTCATCTGCGCTTTTCTAAAAAAAAGCAACTGAGCCCTTTGATCCCTAAAGGGAAAGCTGATATAGTAGTCGCCCTGGAACCGGTAGAGGCTTTGCGGGTACTAACTTATTATGGAAATGATAATACAATAGTTTTTTGTAATACTCGTCCCATATACCCCATCGATGTAATCTCTGGGGACGAAACCTATCCGGAATTTGCCGAAATTGAGAAATTTCTAGCGCATTTAGCTAAGAAAATTTTCTACATTCCGGCGACGGAAAGAGCTATGGAAATGGGCCACCCCATCTTAGGAAACATGATCATCATCGGCGCTTTGCTTACTGCCCAAACCCTGCCTTTGACTTTGGAAGAATTTCAAGAAACTCTAACTGCTAATTTTACTGGTTCCAGGCTGGAAATAAACATCAGGGCTTTAAAGGAAGGAGAAAAGTTAATCTCCAGCTAAGAGCGCTTCACCCTGCCTATACCTGTTGGGACTGTTTCATATTCCATTTTTGGCTATAGCGATCACCTATTAGTAGTAAGGAAAACTATTTACCTTGACGAGGCATTTTTTCGGAATATTTATATTCGCGTTTTTTAATTTTTTCTGATTTGCATCTGAAAGCTTATTTTACAATTCCGGAGCACCTGCAGGCACAAGACAGACAAAAACGAAGACCTCTTTACCTTTGTTTCTTAATTGGTGCTCTTCATTACCCGGAATAAAAATAATATCACCTGCTTTGACTAACCGCCATTGTCCTTGATAGTAACATTCGCCTTCTCCCGCATGGACAAAGACCTCATGTTCCCATTTATGAATGTGTTTGTGCGTATATCCCCCAGGAGCAACCTCAAATATACGCATGTAAAAATTTTTTGCCCCATCATTATGGCCTATAACGACCCGTCCGGCCACGCCTTTCATCTCGCCGTTGTCGAAATTAGTGGGTGTGATGTTTTTATATGCTACTATTTTCATATTGTCCTCCCCTAAAGTTGTCTGATTAAACCTAAATTACGCGATTTTTATCAAAATATGGATAGCTACCAGCTATAGCGAGTTTTCAATGCGTGACACCGACCTAGGTCTTCGCCTGGGACTGACGATTGAGAATCGCTCAATTTAGGCTTAAATATAAAAATGGTGAGCCGTGCAGGAATCGAACCTGCGACCACCTGATTAAAAGTCAGGTGCTCTACCGACTGAGCTAACGGCTCACCTAATCTAATTGGACGCAGATTAAAGCAGATTTTCGCAGATTTTAATTTTTAGGCTCCTTACGCCTCACGTGATCACGTCTAATGTAAATATTTTAATCTTTTTCTTCTCGCGGAGCAAGCTTTTTTTATGGGAAAAATGCATTCTATCATTTAATGGTGATGGAATGCAGGAATAATGGGCAAATAAGTGTTAAGTGTTGAGTCTTTAGTGTTAAGTGTTTGAGTGTTAAGAAAAAAATAATAAAGGAATAATGGAATGTTGGAATGATGGAATAATGGGATAAATCTCGGTGCACTCGGCGCGCTCGGCGGTGAATCCTAATCCCTCCTTGCCTCCCTTTAGAAAAGGGAGGAATACCCCCCTCCTTTCTAAAAAGGGGACGGGGGAGATTATAAGGAAGAAGATAAACGCAGATTTTCAGGATTAAAAATAATTATTTAATATTCCCTTTTTCTCTTAGTGCTCTGAGTCCGCTGTGGCTCATAATTAAAAAATTCTCTGCGCCCTCGGCGATCTCGGCGGTGAAAATTTTAACATTTATGGCTTGCCGCATAAGGCAAGGAACAAGCCCTTGCCCTACGTTTGAGGACTCTATTTAAATAAAAGGATTGCGCCGCAAAATAGTCTCTTCGCGCCGCTCTCCCACTGAAACTAAAATAACTTCTGTTTCTGTCAATTCTTCAATGCGTCTTATGTAATCTTGAGCAGCCTTGGGCAAATCCGGAAATTTGCGAAAATTCCGCAGTTCCGTTTTCCATCCCGGAAATTCTTCATAAATTGGCGCGCATTTGCTCAAAATCTCCACCGAAGAGGGGACTTCATCAATCAGGTCTTTTCCATACTTGTATCCGATGCAAATCTTTATCGTAGAAAATTCACTTAAAACATCCATTTTGGTTAAAGCGATACCAGTAAGCCCATTAAGGCGGATAGCATCTTTAAGCAAAGGAATATCCAGCCACCCACATCTTCTGGGCCTTCCCGTAGTTGCTCCAAATTCTCTGCCTCGCTCTCGAATGCGCTGGCCGATCTCATCTTTTAATTCTGTAGGGAAAGGACCGCTACCCACACGAGTAGTGTAGGCTTTAGAGACGCCGATTACTTCGGTTATCTTTGTGGGACCAATGCCCGCGCCGGTACAAGCTCCTCCGGCTACTGTGTTTGAAGAAGTAACAAAGGGATAAGTGCCGTGGTCTACATCCAAATGAGTTCCTTGCGCGCCCTCAAAAAGAATGTGGCGGCCATTTTTTATCTGCTGGTTTATAAATACAGAAGTGTTAGCTACGTATCTTTTAAGTTGCTCAGCATAGCCGGTATATTCTTTATATATCTCTTCTAAATCAAATGCTTTTTCATTAAGACAGGCCGTAAGAAAGGAATTTTTTATGGCCAGGTTAGCAGTCAGCTTTTTGCGGAATACATCTTTATCTAATAAATCTCCTACTCTAATTCCTTCTCGGGCTACTTTATCTTCATAAGCCGGGCCGATCCCTCTACCGGTGGTGCCGATTTTCCCTTCGCCTTTCAACCGCTCACGGGCTACATCTAAAAGCTTATGGTAAGGCATAATTAAATGAGCATCCTCACTGAGGAGAAGCTGCTCATCGCTTTTAAAATGCCCTAATTTTCTAAGCTCATCAATTTCTTGCAGGAGAACTTGCGGATCAACCACTACCCCATTGCCGATAACACATTTTTTATCAGCATAAAGAGCGCCGGAAGGAATTAGGTGGAGAATAATTGTTTGATCCCCTACTACTACAGTGTGGCCGGCGTTGTTGCCCCCCTGGAAGCGAACGACCACATCAGCATATTCGGTCAAAAGGTCCACGACCTTGCCCTTACCTTCATCACCCCATTGCATGCCCACAATAACTATATTTGCCATAAAATTTCCTTTTTGATTTAATAATCCCCCTCCCCCCTTTAGAAAAGGGGGCTTAAAATGGTTATTTAACGCCTCGCGCTCTGCGCTAGGCGCTTGGCGTTTTTCATCTCGTGCCTTACGCCTTATTTTTTGCTGCTTACCCGCTCACGCCTTAACCCTTTCGCCTTAAGATTACTTATTAAGCACTTCCATCGCCGCCTTCACGCCTTTTCCTAATTCTACAGAATAACCAAGCTCCCTTAAAGTCATCTCGACAGCAGCCACAGCAACGATTATATCAGATTTATCAATATAGCCCATATGAGCAATGCGGAAAATTTTTCCTTTCGCCTGATCTTGCCCACCGGCAATAGTTATATTGTATTTGTCCCGGAGAGTCCGGACTACTTTTTGAGCGTCTATCCCGGGAGGAGCCATTATGGCAGTAACTGCATCCGAGTAAGCCTGCGGAGCATAAAGCTTGAGGCCTATGGCCAACATGGCTTCGCGCGTGGCTTTGGCCAACTTAGCATGGCGGGCAAAAATATTCTCTAATCCTTCTCTCTGAATAATTTTTAGCGACTCTGCTAAGCCGGCGATTAATGATACGGCAGGCGTATAGGCCGTTTGATTCTGTCTTAGATTCTTTAGTTCTTTTTTAAAATCAAAATAAAATTTGGGCAAGGTAGATTTTTCCACAAACTGCCAGGCTTTATCGCTTAGAGCCGCAAAAGCTAAGCCTGGCGGAAGCATGAGCGCCTTCTGCGAGCCCGCCACCACTACATCTAATTTCCATTCATCCATAGGCAGTTCTACCGCGCCCAGATGGGAAATAGCATCCACCACAATTATCGTATTTGGATATTGAGAAACTATAGCTGCAATTTCTTTGATGGGATAAAGAACGCCTGTTGAGGTCTCTGTGGCCTGGGTAAAGACGGCTTTAATAGAAGGATCATCTTTAAGAGCTTGGGCAATTAAATTTGGATCAATGCTCTGCCCCCATTCCACAGGCAAAATATGCGCCTTAACACCATAAGCTTTGCAAATATTTCCCCAGCGCTCGCCAAACTTTCCTCCTTGAATGACTATAACTTTATCCCCAGCACAAAGAGTATTAGTTATGGCGCCTTCCATTGCGCCAGTTCCAGAGGAAGCAAAAATCAATACTTCGTTTTTGGTTTGAAAAAGATATTTCAATCCTGCCCGCACTTCTTCGAGAACTTTTTCAAATGCCGATTCTCGATGGTGAATTATCGGTTCCGACAATTTCTTTAGTACTTCTGGCGGAACTGGCGTAGGTCCCGGAGCCAGAAGATGGTATTTATCAGCCAATTTTACTCCTCCTTTCATTTTCTTTTCTGTTCCGCCCTCACCCCTGCCCTCTCCCCTGGGGGGGAGAGGGTACCTGCCTGAGATAATTCAATAATATTTGCCTCTCTGCGCAGCAGAGAATATTTTCTAATCAACTTCCTCTCCCCTCGGGGAGAGGATGAAGGTGAGGGGGATTTTCCCTCGATATGATTTAATACCTCATTATTACTAAATCTTATTATCTCGATATCATGTCTGGCCAATTGTCTTGTCCTAATTAAGTCTCTTTTTAAGTATTCCGCCTTGTGATGTTCTCCGCCATCAACTTCAACTCCAAATTTTAGTTCAGGGCAATAAAAGTCAACTATATAATTACTAATGGCAAACTGTCTTCTAAATTTTACTCCCTCAATTTGGCGATTTCTCAACATCGTCCAGAGCTTCTTTTCAGCATCAGTCTGATTTTTCCTGAGGTCTCTGCATTTTTCAATATTTTTTCTTTTCATGTTTTTTAACTCCCCCTCATCCCCACCCTCTCCCCCAGGGGAGAGGGAAATAAGAATGGGGAGAGGAGAAAGGTCAGGGGGAATTTTTAAAAATGCAATTCCCATATAAAGCATTTTTTTCTACCAAACTTTGAGGCTCCGTGTCAAGCCAATTTCCTTAGATCTCTGAAAAAAGCGCCTTTTCTTTTACTCCAGCGCAAGCGGGAGTCCAGAAATGTCTTGAAAATAATGGAAGAATGGAATGATGGAATACTGGGGAAAATGGCGATGCGGGGAGCAAGGGGCAGAGAGCAGGGCGGTGAAACATAATCCCTCCTCACCTCCCTTTAGAAATACACTCCCCTCTTTTCTAAAGAGGGGGCGGGGGAGATTATGGGACACAGATCAACGCAGATGAACGCTGATTTTCGGGATTAAAAATAATTGTTTAATATTCTCTTTTTCTCTGGGTGCTCTGAGCCCTCTGTGGCTTATAACTAAAAATTTCTCTGCGTCCTCGGCGCTCTCGGCGGTGAAACATAATCCCTCCTTACCTCCCTTTAGAAAAGGGAGGAATGCACTCCCCTCTTTTCTAAAGAGGTGATAGGGGAGATTATTAGGACGCAGATAAACGGAAAAACCCCACCAACCTCCCCTTACCTTAAGGGGAGGCAGGGAGGGGTTAAGGAGATTATGAGACGCAGGTAAATGAGCGACAATATTAATCGAAACTTATCGAACCAAATTTTTTCTTTGGGCATCTATATTATAGATATTAATGAAACAGACGATTTGGAAACTTAGGGATAATGACAAAAGAAAATGCTTAGCATATAATTAAATAAAAAGCTGGGAGGTTAGAAATGTATAAGAAATTGGCGGTAGCTATTAGCTTGCTTTTTTTATTGGCAAGCTGTGCAGCTTTAGATCCGATAGGGGTAAAGGAGCAGAAATATGGAAAATCTTCTCCTATAATCAGCGAATCTTTTGCTTCCAAGCAAATTAAGCCTGGAGATACTTGGAAGGTTTATTTAAAAGCCACAGACCCTGATGGGGATATGAAAAATATTGTCTGTATCATAGATCAAGCAGGAAAAGGGGTTTACCCAATTAGCTATATAAGAATTCGAGAAGAAGACCAAAGAGAATTTTCGGGATTTATTTACTTATTTACTGCTGGCATTCAAGGAATAAATTATGTGCCCCTTACCTTGACTGTGCAGATTCAAGACAAAGCTGGACATTACAGTCAACCAGTAAACTTCCCTCTCTTCCTCAATAATAAATCCACCCAAGAAAAACCACCAGCTGGAATTTTCCAAGAAAGAGAATTAGGACCAATTCTAATTAATTTACGGCCTCTCGGGGAAGATGGAGATAAGCAGGATTTTGATAAATAAAATTGCTGAATGAAAAAACCAATAAAAAACCCCGGGATTTACCCGGGGTTTTTTATTCATGTCCAGCTCGTTTTAGAATACGTACTTCAAGCAGGTCAGCAAGGCCCAAGCATTGTCTGGATTCTTGGTGGCTGTCTTATAGACATCGCCCGGGAAGAAATAGCCGAAGCCAATGTTATAAACCAGAGGATCATAAATTTTGATTTTAGCAATAACATTCAGCTCCTGGCCAACATAAGATTCGTCTTTGTCTGTTCTTGAATATCTGGGGCTGTTGATCCCCGCTTTTCCAGCATCACCTTTAGAAGTATCGCCAATGTAGAGGTAGTTGAAGAGCAGATTTAGCCAAGGTAGAGGGGCATATTCAAAGTTTAACCGGGCATACCAGAGGCCTTCATTATATAGCTGCTTGCCGTAATAGTACATGAAGTCACCGTTGTAGAAGTAGAATACGCTGCGGTCATTGCCAAATCCCCAGTAAGTTTCTGAGCCAGCAGCAGCTGCGAATTTTTCCTGCTTGTTAGTAGTATTTGCATCTTCTCCAGTTGAATAATAACCTTCAATAGCGGCGAACATACCAGGCCCGATTTGATACCTGGCTAACAGTTCAGCTACCCAACCAGAATAATCAATATCATCACCAGTTACGTAATCTTTCTTGCCACCCATGTAAATGAACTGGCCGCTTAAAGCGAGATTACCCAATTTGTAAGCCCCGCCTAAGCCGATCCACCAGGGATGATCTGCATAAGCAGCATTGCTCAGGTCATTTTTGTAGAAGAAATAAGCGTAGAGATTATAGAGCTTCTGAGTAAGCTGATACTGCAACCCATAAGTGTCATTTACCTGGTAATTAAAAATGGTAGTATCAGTCTCATTACCCACATTCTCTACTCTGGCGTTGAAAGAAGCGTCTTTTTCCCTCCACCAGTAACCGATTACCTTGTGGGGAGCAAAATCAGCAGTGATAATCAACCCAGGAAGGTCCCGAGACTGGAATAAACGACCACCAATCCCATAGAATTGCAGACCAGCAGAAACTGAAACTGGCGTATTAGGAATGACAAAATCCAAATACGCATGTTTCAGCTCTAACTGCACCTGGTCCGTAGAAGCAACTCCCATCCGACCGCTGGGATTAGCAACTGCTGAATAATTTGGATCAGTGGATGTCGAAGTATTCGACCATGCCGATTCACCCCAGTTGCTGCTGTCAGCCTCAAAACCGATTACGGCACGCACAGTTTTAGGATCACCATACTGCAGGTAGAAACGATACCGCTGAGCGATTCTTTTGTAATTTAAGTCAGACCCTTCAGGGTAAGTTTGGCCTGCAGTAACAAGGCCCGTGTTAAAATCGGGCTTACTAATCCAGCCAGTAGCTATTTCCATGTGGCCCCATGATTTGAACTGGGCCGGAGCTGGTGAGGTCATGGCTAAAACCAAAACCATTGCCCCAATTAAAAGTAAAAACTTCTTCATTCTTTTTCCTCCTTTCGCTTGATTCTAAATGTCTTTAAATTTGGTTTAAATTATTCCTCCCTAATTTTCCCTTCCTACGCTATCCTCCCCTTTCTCACCCCCTTCCTTTGGGATTTTTACAAAGAATTTTAAATTTCTTTGTCTCAAAATACTTATCTTCAAAAAATTTGTCAACAAAAAAATTAATTATTTTTTTCACCCTTGCCCCTTGGCTTCTCCATTACTTTCCACCTTCCCATCTGGTAAGCAAAAGCACGCTATTTTTTTCTAAAGAAAGAATCGACTCTCGGGGTAAATTAACCGCCACAATTAATTCTTTCGTTTGGTCACCATCCAAATCCTGAATTTGAAAATCTGCCAAATATCCGGATATTTCCCGTGATTTCCAATTTTCCATGAACATTGCGCCAGTCCAAATGAGACTTTGGATTTCCCCTTTATTAAAATATTTCTGTCTTTTAAAGAAATCGCCAATGGGTGAGATATTCCGAATGATTATTAATTCCTTTCCTCTGGAAATAATTCGGACATTGACGAAAGCAAATTCATCGCCTTTATCGGGCCCAGTTCCCGTAACTAATGATTTCACTTGGATTAAATTTTCTGACCCATATATCTCTCTGCTCTTCCAGATTACTTTTCCTTGCGAATTCATTATTTTCATTCTAAAGTCAGCATCGATAAAAATAAAGTCAGTTTTGTTATCGTGAATAAAAGGAGCAAAGCTATATATGGGCACGCCCAGGGGAATTTGGGCTTTGCCCATTTCTTTAATATCTTTTCCTTTCCACCCCAATTCATAAATTGGCCCTTCCCAAGCTGCTTGCTGTCCTTTTCCCTGCCCCAAAAGAACTTTCCCTCTTTCGCCCCACTCTATTACTCTCAAAAACCAATCTAAATCAGAGGCTACTTTTCGATAAGCGCCTTCTTTAAAAGCTACCACAAAAGAAGCCAGGCGGTCACTTTGGATGTTCGTCACAAATATTTCGGCTTTGCCATCTTTGTCAATATCAGCCGCATCCACAGCCAAATATTTATCTCCCGTCCGGCCATTAAATTTCCAGAGAAGTTTAAATTCCCCAGTCTCCCAGCGGTAGATATATAAATTCCGCTCGTCAATTAAAGCTACTTCATTGCGCCCATCGCCATCAAAATCATCCACCGCCACGCCTTTTATCTGGAAGGGGAAGGATTGACTCTGCCAGAACTCTTCGCTTCGCGCAGTTCTAACTGGAACTTGCGGTTTGCTCGCTGGCGCGGGAATTGGAATGGTCGCCAATTCCTTCTCTTTAACTCCCGGCGCCGCCTTTTCCGCTACCGCTGGAGTTAAAGGATAGCCCAGGATTTGCTCATCAATCTGCCTGGCTAAATCATCAACCCGGGCCACAATCTCTTCCATCTTTTTAGCCTGCACGTAAACTGGATTGGCTGCTTTTTCTTCCTTGACAGATAAAAGCTTTAAATCCAGACTGGCGCTATCTCCTAACTTAGTAAGACTGCCAAAGATAACATAATCTACGCCTAAAATCTCCCCTATTTTTTTGGCATTCTCTCTATCTATCTCTCCGGTTATCTGGCTTAAAGCTTTTTTAACCTGGCTTTTTTCGACCACCGCTATTCTGCCTGGAAGTTCAACTCGCGAAGCAAGCATATCTAAAAGCCCAGCCTTCATGTAGTCGAGATTCTCAGGGCTATGAATAGTCACGGGCAGAATAGCCACTTTGAATGGCGGCTTTCCTTTTGCCGCTTCTTTTTGGTCAGGGATTACTTGCCCTGGAAAAGAAAAAGGAGCTGTCACCGCTATTAAAAATATTAATATTTTCAAAGAGCTCGATTTTCTTCGGAAAGAAGAAAAAATTTTTACAATATATTTTATTAAAAATGCCTTTTTAATTGCCAAGCCTTACTCACTTTTAAATATTTTTAGCAATTTTAGTGCCGCAATTTTAGCAAATTGCGGGTTTACCAAACTCATTTCTCAGGAATTAATTTTTAAAATTAAAACGCATTATAACTAATCGATATTAATTGAAAATTTTTAAAAACTTTCAAATTTAAGCTTAAAAATATAATTATCTCCCGTGGCGAATTAAAATTGGTTCAAACTATTTAGTATTTTCCTCGAAATTTAACATTTATTTTTGTATCAAAAAAACCACAACAAATTTGAAATGATTGTCATTTATGCAACAAAATCAAAGTCCTTGTTTCTTTACCGCCGAGATCGCTGAGAACGCAGAGGAATCTAAAATTTTTAATTTTGCCAAATAGGGCCCAGCGCGGCAGAGCCGCAACCAAAAATTTATTTCTCACAGAGCCCACAGAGAACACAGAGCAAAAATTTATATTTTTTAATAATTTTATCCATTTATTTATCTGGGCGCTCGGCGATCTCTGGGAGAGTCATCCTTTTTCTTAATAAAATTTAATCCTCATAATCACTTAATCGCTAGGCGCTTAGCGCTCGGCGCTTTGCTTTTTTCAGGGCATTTTAAATTCTTTCCCCGGAAGCCGAACACTTAATACAGGACAAGGAGCCTTACGCACCACTTTTTCGGCTGTACTCCCGAATAGAACATGGTCAAGGCCAGTCCGGCCGTGAGTACCCACAACAATTAGATCAACTTCTTTTTCTTTGGCCGTACGAATAATTTCCATAAAAGGAATGCCATGGATAATCATAGTTTCATAATTAGCGAATTCTTGAAGTCCATCTTCACAGAATTTTTTCATTTCTTTGGCCACGGCTTCAGTAACATTGCGATTAAATTTATCCAGCGCATCGAAGGCAATTTCGGCATATAGATCAAAAGGGTAAGTAGCTTGCTGAATTACATGCACAATATAAAGTTTTGATTCATATCTGCGGGCTAAAGATAAAGCATAAGTCAAAGCCCATTTTGAATTTTCGGAAAAGTCCGTGGCCAAAAGGATTTTTTTAAACTCAGCCATGATAAATTCCTTTTCTGCCCTTAAACAAGAGCTGAGTTATTTTTTAAATTTTGCAAGATTTATTATGTTAGTCAGTCTTTATAAAAAGTCAAGATTAAATTTTTCTGACCGCCGATCAGTTTTTAAATTCCAGCTTAATTCAGGCGGAAGGGGAGAGACTCATTAAATAAAGAAATATTGGAAATTTGGAATAATGGAAGAATGGAATATTGGGGTGAATCCTAATCCCTCCTTGCCTCCCTTTAGAAAAGGGAGGAATACACTCCCATCATTTCTAAAAAGGAGGTGGAAAGATTATAGGACGCAGATGAACGCTGATTTTCAGGAATAAAAATAATTATTTAATATCCCTTTTTTTCTTAGTGCTATGGGTTCTCTTAACTACATACTTGCAAACCCTTTAAATTTTATTTAATAAAAAAATTTTCTCTGTGTTCTCTGCGGGCTCTGCGAGAAATAAATTTTTGGCTGCGGCTTTGCCGCGCTTTGGCTTATAAATAAAAATTTCTCTGCGTCCTCGGCGTTCTCGCCGGTGAATCCTAATCCCTCCTTGCCTCCCTTTAGAAAAGGGAGGAAATCCCCCCCTCTTTTCTAAAGAGGGGACGGGGGAGATTATAGGACGCAGAAAAATATTGACTTCCCCAAGAATTTTAGATATTTTATTTTAAAAATATTGGGGGATCGTTCAACGGTAGGACAACGGACTCTGACTCCGTGAATCAAGGTTCGAATCCTTGTCCCCCAGCCAATCTTTTTATTGGGCGCAGATTAACGCGGATCTTACCGATTTTAATTTAAACCAAACCTCCAGCCATGTATTTGCTAGCCGCATTCATCATTTCCTCAAATTGAGACCTGGTAAAATCGTCTTTGTAAGGGAATAGAGCAACGGGAAGAGGACAGCGCAAAATTATAAAGATTTAATCGTATGTCCTTAGGCCTGAGGCGCAAGGGTAAAAAATATTATTTTATATTTTCGCTTTTGCCTCTATTTTGGCCCAGGAATCTTTAAGGGTGACGGTGCGGTTAAAGACTAATTTGCCCGGCGCGGAATCAACTGGATCCACACAAAAATAACCTACCCTTTCAAACTGATAGCGACTTCCCGGCTCGGCGTAAGCCAAGCTTGGTTCCACTTTACAATTTTGTAATATAACCAATGATTGGGGATTTAAATATTTTATAAAATCCTCTTCTCCAGCGGGATCAGGAATGCGAAAAAGACGATCATAAAGGCGTATTTCCGCTGATGCAGCATGGGCCGCTGAAACCCAGTGAATTATTCCCTCAACTTTCCGACCATCTTTAGGGGGACGATCTTTAGTCTCTGGATCGTAAAGGCAATGTATCTCTTTTATCTCCCCGGTCTTCTCATCTTTAACAAAATCTATACATTTAATTATGTAAGCATACCGCAGGCGCACTTCTCTTCCTGGAGCTAAACGATAATATTTTTTAGGCGGACTTTCCATAAAATCGTCTTTTTCAATATAAAGTTCTCGAGAAAAAGGCACCTTCCTGGTACCCATCTCTGGCTTTTGCGGGTGATTGGGGCAAATTAATTCTTCTATTTGATTTTCAGGATAATTATCAATGATGAGCCTAAGCGGGTGTAATACTCCCATTACCCGGGGTGCTCTTTCGTTAAGGTCTTCACGCACACAATGCTCTAAAAGGCTGAGATCTACCACACTATCATTTTTAGCCACCCCAATTCGGTCGCAAAAGTTGCGGATAGCTTCAGGAGTATAGCCGCGCCGGCGCAGGCCAGCAATAGTGGGCAGGCGCGGGTCATCCCAGCCGGAAACATAACCTCTCTCGACTAATTCTATGAGGCGGCGTTTACTTAAAATGGTGTAACTCAAATTAAGCCGGGCAAATTCAATTTGTTGCGGGTGCCATTCCACTTCTAATTGATCGAGAATCCAATCATAAAGCTCCCGATTATTTTCAAACTCGAGGGTGCAAATGGAGTGCGTAATTTTCTCGATAGAATCAGACAAGCAGTGGGCAAAGTCATACATGGGGTAAATAACCCATTTATTTCCCGTGCGGTAATGAGGCTCCCGTTTGATGCGGTATAAAACCGGGTCGCGCATCACCATGTTCGGAGAAGCCATGTCTATTTTAGCTCTGAGTACATGGGCTCCATCCGGAAATTCCCCAGCCCGCATGCGGGCAAATAAGTCCAGATTCTCTTCGATCGTCCGTTGGCGGTATGGACTTTCTTTCCCTGGTTCGGTCAAAGTGCCCCGGAATTCTTTCATATCTTCCGGGCTTAAGCTACATACATAAGCTTTTCCTTTTTTGATCAACTGCACTGCATATTGATAAAGCTGCTCATAATAATCAGAAGCAAAAAACAAACGATCTTGCCAATCAAAGCCCAGCCATTTTACATCTCTGATGATGGCGTCCACATATTCTTGGCTTTCCCCGCTGGGGTCCGTATCATCCATGCGCAGATTGCAAGTTCCTCCGTACTCCGCGGCAATGCCGAAATTAAGGCAAATAGATTTAGCGTGCCCAATATGTAAATACCCGTTCGGTTCGGGCGGAAAGCGGGTAGCCACCCGTCCACCGTATTTATTCCTCTGCAGATCAGTATCAATGATGGTCCGGATGAAGTCTTTAGGGGTAAAATTTTTCTGCATAAAATTTTTTCTTTTTAGATTTTACAATCCTAAATTCTCACCCACGAGAAAAATAGAAATATCAGTCCGCCGCGGCTTTTTTGCCAAAATAACATAGGCATTACAGATGCGCTCTGGAGAAGCACAATCGGAGCATTGTCCGGTCTGAGCGCAGGGAGTCTTGTAACCTAAGCGCTTGGCATTCATAGGCGCAGTTACTTCTTGAACCTTGCGTTGAGCCTCAGCTATATCTTTAACGATTTTATTCGCGCCGCAAACTAAAATTACTTTCTTCGGGCCGAAAATCATAGCTCCGACTCTATTTCCTGTAGCATCTATGTTGAAAAGCTTGCCGTCTTCGGTTATGGCATTACTGCTGGTCAAGAAAAAATCGGCCAAAAAGATTTCCCGCCGGATCTTTTCGGCTTCTTCGGCAGATAGTCCTTTCGCAAAAGGATTTAAGAATTTTATCGGCCGTTTCTGGGCTTCTTCGATGAACCCGATCTGGTTTAGGGTAAGCGAGCCGCCATAACCAACAGTGGCCCCTTCGGGTATCATCTTCCAGATTTCTTCTGCTGCCTCGGCCGCTTTGCTAAAGAAGCGCGCATCGAAGTTATTTTTTTTGAGAGCGTTGATCGTCCTTTCTACCTGCATTTGCTGATACCATTCATGAAACTTAGTCATTTAAAACCCCCTTTTCTTCTTGGCCACAGAGTTCACAGCGCGGCAAAGCCGCAACCAAAAATTTATTTCTCGCAGAGCCCACAGAGAACGCAGAGGAAAATTTATTTTTTAATAATTTTATTTATATCTTTCTCTGCGTGCTCTGAGAGCTCTCTGAGAGTCATGCTTTCTCTTAATAAAATTTAAAGGGTCGTCAAGTATTTAGTACAGAGAACACAGAGAATATCCCCTTCAGAAATTTTTTTCAACTTATATTTTTAATATTTTACCCTCTGTGAACTCTGTGCCCTCTGTGGCTAAAAATTAATAAACTGAGCGGCCGCCGCTTATGTCGTAGCATTGGCCAGTAACGAATGATGCTTCGTCGGAAACTAAAAATTTTACCACCGCCGCCACTTCTTCTGGCTTTCCTAATCTGCCCATGGGAATTTTAGAAGTAAGCAAAGCCCTCTGTTCCGGGGTCATGCTTTGCGTCATTTCCGTCTCTAATAAGGCGGGTGAGACGGCATTTACCCGTATTTGGCTAGTGGCCAGTTCTTTTCCCAAGGTTTTGGTTAAAGTAATTATGGCTCCTTTGGAAGCGGAGTAAGGAGCCATGTTGGCATTTCCTTCTTTCCCAGCCACCGAAGCAATATTTACTATACTTCCTTTGCCCTGTTTTTTCATGATGGGAATCACTGCTTTACAACAAAGAAAAGTCCCTTTTAAATTGACTGCGATAACTTGATCCCATAACTCTTCAGGATACTCTTCCACTGGGTAATATGGGCCAAGGATGCCCGCATTGTTGACCAGAATATCAATACGCCCAAATTTTTCCAGAACTTGCTCAACCATATGGGCTACCTCCTTAGCTTTACTAACATCCACTTTAATGGCCATTGCTTCCTGGCCCATTCTTTGCAATAGTGCCGCTTTTTCCTGAGCCCTCTCCCAGTTTATATCGGCTATGACCAGGCAAGCTCCATCATCGGCTAAACGTTTGGCAATAGCCCATCCGAGCCCTTGGCCGGCTCCTGTAACTATCGCTACCTTTTCTGCTAAGTCCATTTTTTTCTCCTAAAAATTAATAGCTCATTTTTGCCAATAAAAATTATACCTACTCTTTGCCCCTAAATTCAATCAAAGAAATTAAATATTTGTAATACCTCCCTAAAGGGTAGAAACTTTAGCTTTTTAGGCGGCAAATTGGAAAAAATAACTTCTGAGGCATGCGGTTATTTTTATATAAGCCATTAGGAAACGGAGTTTGGCGTAAGGCAAGGGTTTATCCCATGCCGTATGCGGCAAAGCCGCAGCCAAAAATTTATTTCTCGCAGAGCCCACAGAGAACACAGAGAAAAAAATTTTTTATTAAATTTATTTAATTCTTTCTCTGGGAGCTCGGCGAGCTCTGGGTGAGTAATTTTTTTTATTAAATAAAATTTAAAGGGTTTGCAAGGATGTAGTACAGAGAAAATCATAAAAAAATTTATACCTCCCTTTTTTAAAGGGGGGCAAGGTGGGATTAAGATTCGCCGTAGAGCACGCTGAGAGCGGAGAGAATTACATTTTAAGCTTAGCCACAGAGGGCACGGAACACACAGAGAAAAAGAGAATATCAAATAATTATTTTTAATCCTGAAAAGCAGCATTCATCTGGGTCCTATAATCTCCCCCGCCCCCTCTTTAGAAAAGAGGGGAGTTTATCCTCCCTTTTCTAAAGGGAGGTAAGGAGGGATTATAATTCACCCCCATATTCCACCATATGGCAATCCATTTCTCGCCATGGCAACACAGTCTCTTGATGCGGGGAAGGGAGGGTTGTCTGGAGCTATGGTCCCCGTGCTTTCTCGCCATAATTTGATGGTAGAACCTCCTCCCCGATGGGAGGAGGCGGAAGGATGAGAATTAAACGAGGGGTTTAAAGAAAGGGCATAATGAGAAATGCCCTTAAGAAATTTTGACGAATTTAGATGCGGGAACGCCGCAAATGGGGCATTTATCTGGAGGCTGCCCCTCTACCGTGTTCCCGCAAACAGAACAAACATAATAATCTACTTCTTCGTTCTTCCCCAGGTTGGCCAAAGCTTTTTCGTAAAGCGCGGCGTGGATCTTCTCCACCTGGTTGGCATAATCAAAGCTAATTTCTGCTTGCTTTAGCCCCTCTTCTTTAGCCTTGGCGATCATATCTGGGTACATACTTTTGAACTCATGCGTTTCCCCAGCGATAGCTGCTTGGAGGTTTTCTTTAGTTGATTTTATCGCGCCTAAAGCCCGCAGGTGGGCATGGGCATGCACTGTTTCTGCTTCGGCGGCGGCCCTAAAAAGTTTGGCAACTTGCTTAAACCCTTCGGCTTCGGCTTGTTTAGCAAAGGCCAAATATCGCCGGTTGGCCTGCGACTCTCCCGCAAAAGCTTCTTTTAAATTCTTCTCCGTTTGCGAGCCGAACAAAGCCATAAAGGAAACACCTCCTTTTTATTTATCAGCCTTGGTAATTTTGTCTCGGCCTTCTTCAACATAGGCGTAATCCTGCACTACGCCATTTTTCAAAAGCACTTCTAACCGCTCATGTTCAACCTTGGGGAGAGTCCACCAATTAGTATACTCTTCTTTGTAATAACGGTAGATGTATTTTTCTTGCCCGGCAGATAACTTTTCAATTTTAGCCGGCTGCCCTAAAATTTGGACCACTTCCGGTGCGGTCGTTTTCATTTTTATTATTTCTACTCTTTTGTTCGCATCAAATTTCTTCCCTTCGATAATGGTGTAGCCACAAGCCGCAATAAATAATAAGGATAATACAATTACTAATCCTTTTGCCTTCATTTAAAACCTCCTTTCGTATTTATCTTCTCTGTAAAAAATGTTACTGTTTTAAAACAACTTCTTTCCCTTCTGTGCGCAGTTTGTACTTTTGCACAACTCCATCTTTCAAAACCACTTCTAACCTCTGTTTGTCGAACTCATTTATAGTCCACCAATGGGGGTCTTTCACTTCGTAACCATAAATATACATTTGCTCGCCTGTAGGCAGCTTTTCTACTTTATCTGGTTTACCAAAAAGTTCTTCCACAGTTCCCACTTTGGTCACCCCCGGCTGCATCTGTTTAACCTTGACCGGATCGATCTTGCGCCCTTCAATAATCGTCGGGGCACACGCTAAGGTTAAAGAAATAACCGCTGCTAAAACAATAACTAACATGCGCATAATTTTTTCCTCCTTTCCCATAATTTACTTAAAAAATTATGTTTAAGTCTAACGCTCCAAATTTTTATTGTAAATAAGGTAAAAACTGTATTTTTCAGAATTCTTTTTAATAGATAAATCTTTTTTCCTTTAAAAGCAAGCCTACTTTAAAAATTTTAATTTGCAGATCTTATTCTAAATAAGCACCTTGATCAGCGCTGGTCGCATGATTGGCAAAGAAAGCCAGCCAACCATGGGTTACCTTGGGAGCAGGGGGGTGCCATTTTTCTTGGCGCTGCTTAATTTCTCGGTCACTAAGTTCCACATTCAGCCGACGATTTGAAATATCAATATCAATTATATCACCATCTTTCAGTATAGCAATTGGTCCTCCCACCATAGCCTCGGGCGATACATGCCCAATACATGGACCGCCAGAAGTTCCCGAAAAGCGACCGTCAGTAACTAAGGCCACTGATTTATCCAACCCCATTTCCACAATCAAGTAAGTAGCCATCACCATTTCCCTCATGCCCGGTCCACCCCGAGGTCCTTCATAGCGAATAACTAAAACTTCGCCCTCTTTTATTTGACCCTTTATGAGCGCATCGATACAATCTTCTTCCTGTTCAAAAACTCTTGCTGGTCCACGGTGTCTGTACATCTCTGGCCGGACTGCTGTTTGTTTTACTACCGCCACTCCTAAATTCCCACGCAGAATAGCAAAGCCTCCTTCTTTGTTCCAAGGATTGGAGAGAGGACGAATTACGGTTGGATCCTTCACCTGAGCCTCTTTTAAATTTTCTCCAAGTTTTTTGCCGCTAGCCGTCATCACTTGGGTATCAAGCAGAGAAGCCATTGATTTCATGACCGCTTGCAGACCGCCAGCTCTGCTGAAGTCCTCCATGAGATAATTTGGATTGGAAGGTTTTATTTCCATAAGGGAGGGAGTTTCCCGGCTAATTCGGTCAAAATCATCAAGGGTAAAAGAATAACCTAACTCATGAGCAATAGCTGGAAAATGCAAAGTAAGATTAGTTGAGCCACTCGTAGCACAGGCCACTTTCACCATATTCAAAAAAGCCCCCTGGCTGAGGATGTCTCGGGCGCGCAAATTATTTTGCAAATGCTCCATCACCTTGCGGCCTGCTTCTTCGGCCAGCCGTTCTAAAGCCGCATCTGTAGCGCATAGGGCCGAGTTCCCGGGTAAGGATAGTCCACAGGCTTCGGCGGCTATACACATACTATTAGCCGTGCCCATGACACAGCAAGCTCCCGGGCCAGGACAGGCACAAGTTTCTACTTCATTTAATTCTTCTCGGCTTATTTTTCCTTGTTTATAAAGCACAAAATACTTGCCCAAAGAGGATATATCTAAGCGATCTCCTTTGTAATGACCTACGGGCATCCACCCTCCGGTAACCAATACAGTGGGCAAGTTGCAGCGGATGGCGGCCATGATCAATCCCGGAATAATTTTATCGCAAGTTCCGATCATTACCGCTGCATCATAGCTGGCATGTTCAATCATCATTTCTACAGAAGAAGCGACTAACTCCCGGCTGGGCAAGAGATACTTAAAACCCACATTGCCAGCTCCTTGACCGTCACAAGGAGCCATTACATTAAAAATAGTAGCCAAGCCGCCCGCTTCTTGAATCCCCCTTTTTACCGCCAGGGCAATTTTGTTTAAATGATAAGCCCCAGGCAAGATTTCATTCCAAGTATTGGCAATGGCCACTAAGGGTTTTTCTAAATCGCGATCAGTATAGCCCATCGATTTGAGTAGAGCTCGGCGGATATAGTATTGAGGAACATCTGGACCCAGACCTTTACTACGCAGATTGGCAACCATCATTACCTCCATGAGTAATTAAATTTTTCCTATTAGGCGGATTGTTAAGATCCTCTTTTAGCCAATAGCTTCTTCACTTTTTCCAGAAGCGCTTGCGGCCTGATGGGTTTTTCCACAAAGTCATCTACCGGCAAAAAATCTCCATCAGCCTCTGGAGAAAATTTCATCCTCTTTTTTTCCACAATGGCGGTGAGAATCAAAATGGGAATTTTTGAGTAGGGAGCGTACTCCGAGTTGGGATCTGGATTGCGCAATTGATATGATACTTGGAATCCTTCGGTGATAGTATCCATCATGACATCTAAAATAATTAGATCGGGATTGACCGCTTTTACCTGTTTCAACCCTTCAGTTCCGTTGGCTGCCGTAAATACTTTGTAGTTATTGGCCTCCAAAGTCATTTTCAGGGCTTCCACGATATCTGGATCATCATCAACGATTAAAATTTTTGCTTCTTCCATATTTTCCTCCTGCTGGTTTTATTAGCACATTTTAAAAATTTAAGCAAGGCAATCCCAAGAGCCAATTTAATCCCTCACTCAAGGGTAAAGCTGCCGATGCCCCTTCATTTATGCCTGCCTCTGGCCTGCCTCCGGCCTGCCTCTGGCCTGGCTCTGGCCCTATCTCTCCATGGCGACACAGTTTCTGGGGAGAAGGCCCGATGATAGATTAGAAATATATCAGCAAATCCGGGGCAAAGCCTCGCCCACTAACATGTCTATGATACGGGTCGAACCCAAATTTGTCCGCAGGACTACCTTCCCTTTAGGTTCGGCCCGGACTTCGCCAATTATCCGAGCTTCTTTTCCCAAAGGGTGGGCACGCATTTGGGCCAAAATTTTCTCTGCTACCGGAGCAGCGACTATGGCGATTAGCTTCCCTTCATTGGCTAAATGCCAAGGATCTAATCCCAAAAGTTCGCAAGCTCCTCTAACTTCTTCTTTTATGGGTACTAATTCTTCTTCTATCCAAATGCCTACTTCAGCTTGACGAGCTAATTCATTTAAAGCACTGGCTATCCCTCCCCGAGTTGGGTCACGGAGAGAATGAATCTCTAAAGAAGTGGCCAACATTTTGGCTACTAAATCATTTAGCGGAGCACAATCGCTTTTTAAGGTGGTAGTAAATTGCAGTCCTGCGCGGGAGCTTAATATAGATATGCCATGGTCCCCAATGCTTCCGCTAATAATCACCTTATCCCCCACCTTAGCATTCCGCCCCGAGACCTCAACGCCAGGTGGTATTAATCCTACTCCAGAAGTGTTAATAAAAATCTGGTCCAGGCCCCCTTTATTAACTACTTTAGTGTCACCAGTTACAATTTTTACGCCAGTGGCCATAGAAATTTCCTTCATCGAGGCAATTATTTTCTCTAAATCCGCGAAGGGGAATCCTTCTTCAATAATAAATCCGACACTCAAAAAAAGCGGGGTGGCCCCACCCATGGCCAGGTCATTAATCGTACCGCAAACGGCCAGCTTGCCAATATCCCCGCCTGGAAAAAATATGGGAGTTACTACATAGCTGTCCGTGGTAAAAGCTAAACGGTTTTCCCCAACTTTGAGGACAGCCATGTCGTCCAAAGGATCAAGATAAGGATTAGTAAAAGCGTTTAAAAAAAAGGTGCTAACTAACTGGTGACTAAGTTCGCCACCACTTCCATGGGCTAAAAGAATCTTCTCTTCTTTGTGGTTTTTACTTAATTGCGCCTGATAATTCATATTTAAAAGCTGCTCCACAAGACCCCTCAGAAGAAACCATACACGGTCCCCTTGGTTTCTGCGGGTTACATTCTTTGGCAAACAGAGGACAGGCGGTCGGTCTTAATACTCCCCGGAGAACGTGCCCACATCGGCAGGCTGTATTCTCGGCTACTTCCGGAAGATTTATGTTATTTTTTAGGGCGGCGTCAAACTCGGCCCACTCTTGGCGCAATTTAAGTCCTGTCTCTGGAATAAATCCTAAGCCGCGCCATTCTACATCTGCCGGTTCAAAAACTTGCCGCATAATCTTCTGGGCTTGCCCATTTCCTTCCGGCCGTACTCCTCGGCGATATTGAATTTCTACTTGCGGTTGTCCCATATTTATCTGGCGGAGAAGCAAGAGGATAGATTGCAAAATATCCACGGGCTCAAAGCCGGAGATGACACAGGCCAAACCATATTCGCGAGCTAAAAATTCATAGGGCTGACTGCCAATGATAGTGCTGACATGCCCAGGAAGCAAAAAGCCGTTTAATTTTATTTCGCCTAAATTAAGCAAGGCTTTTAAAGCATAGGGAATAGTCTTATGGAGAGAAAGAACCTCAAAATTTTTTATATCTTTTTGTCGGGCTGCTAAAAGGGTAGCGGCCACAGTAGGAGCCGTGGTTTCAAATCCTACGCCCAGAAAGATCACTTTATGATCCAGATTTTCTTGGGCAGCCTGCAAAGCATCTAAAGGAGAATAAACCACCCGCACCTTCCGGCCAGTCGCTCGTTCTTCGGTTAAGGTAGAATTTGAACCAGGGACGCGCATCATATCCCCAAAGGTAGCAATAATTGTCCGGGGAAGTTGAGCCATAGCAATAGCTTTATCCAGATCTCTTTGACTGGTGACGCATACCGGACAACCGGGTCCGGAAACGAGTTCGATATTTTGCGGAAGGAGTTTGCGCAAGCCAAAACGGGCAATAGCAACCGTATGCGTGCCACATACTTCCATTAATCTTACCGGCTGTTTAGCCTGCTGATAAATCTCTTGCAGCAACAACCGGGCCTTTTCGTTATCCCGATATTCATCAATGAATTTCATGAGGTGAGCAAAAATTAATAACCTTAATTTTTAATCTAAATTTGCGGCGGAATTTAAACGCTCAAGCTCGGCAAATAATTTCAGCGTTTCTTGCGCTTCTGTCTCGTCCACAATATTAATGGCGAAGCCCGCATGCACTAAAACATAATCGCCCTTCTTTGCTGCCGGAGTTAATTGCAAACTAACCTGCCGGGAAACTCCTCCCACTTCTACTTCGGCTACCAAGCCATCTATGGAGATTATTTTTGCTGGAATAGCGACACACATCACCGATCTCCCTTTGACCAATGCTTAATCATTTAGCGGCAAAATGGGCAATTACGGCTTGCCCTAAAGATATACCCCCATCGTTGCTGGGGACTAAATGGTGCGTAAAAACTTCGAACCCCGCATTTCTTAAAATGTTCTTTAATTTTCCCAAAAGCAGACGATTTTGGAAAACTCCCCCGCTTAAAGCTACCCTTTTAATTCCTTGCCGACGGGCAATTTGCTGACATATGTAAAGACTCATCTCTACTATGGTATTATGGAATTTTCCCGATATTTCAGCGGGGGAGACTTCTTTGGCTAAGTCTTTTAAAATACCTATCCAAATAGGCTTAAGCCGAATAATTTCTTGGCCTCCTTCTTCTCCTACCTGAAAATCATAAGCCAGGTTTACTTGAGGATCGGCGATCATCTCTAACTCCACAGCAGCCTGGCCTTCATAGGAAATGGATGAACAAAGCCCCAGCAGGGCGGCCACGCCATCAAAAAGGCGTCCTAAAGAAGAGGTCAGGGGTGAATTTATCCTCTGGTCTATTTGCTGCAAAATAAGGGAAATTTTCTCTGCGCCAGATATGGGCCAGCGAAAAAGATGCCGCAAGAGTTCCTCTTTACCCTGGTAAATATACGTATAAGCTAAGGCCATCCGCCACGGATTCTTTATGGCTGCTGCTCCACCGGGCATGGGCATATATTCTAAATGGGCGTATCTCTGAAAAGAATGATAATCGCCGATAAGAAATTCTCCTCCCCATAAAGTTCCCTCAGGGCCATACCCTAAACCGTCAAAGGTCAAACCTATGGTCGGCCCATCTACGCCATTCTCGGCCAGACAGCTAACCAAATGAGCAAAATGATGTTGTACGCCAATCTTCGGCCCAGGCCATTGGAGAGCATATTTTGTAGAAAGATATTCCGGATGCAGGTCATAAGCTATCCATTCGGGCTGAATCCGAAAAAGCTCCTGGTAAATTTTTACGGTACGCTGGAAATGCTCGAAGGTTTCTAAATTTTCCATATCCCCAATGTGCTGGCTGACAAAAGCGTAATGATCACGGGTAAGACAAAAAGTATTCTTTAATTCCGCCCCACAGGCTAAAATCGGCTTTAGCCCAAAAGGTAATTTAATGGGAAAGGGAGCATAGCCACGAGCTCGTCTAAATATACTGGTCTCTCCATCAATTACTCCTACTACGCTATCATCATATTGCCCATAAATGTCCCGGTCATGGAGGAGAAAAGCGTCGGCAATTCCGCCCAGCCTTTCTATTGCTTCTTCATTGTCCTTAGCTATAGGCTCTTCGCTCAAATTGCCGCTAGTCATGACCAAAATCATCCCTGACTCTTGGAGTAACAAATGGTGCAGAGGCGTGTAAGGCAACATGGCGCCTAAATATTTTTGCCCGGGCGCCACCTCAGGAGCGATGGGGGAACTTTCCTTCCAGCGTAACAGAACTATAGGACTCTCTGGGGAGCGCAGGATTTCTTCTTCTTGCTCATTTACCCAGCAATGTTCCTTAATCTGCGCTAAATCTGGAAACATAACAGCTAAAGGTTTAGCCGGGCGTTTTTTCCGCTCTCTTAACCGGCGCACAGCTTCTCGATTTTGGGCATCACAGGCTAGGAGAAAACCCCCTAACCCTTTGAGGGCCACAATTTTACCAGCTTGGAGAAACTGGATGGCGACTTTTAAAGGATCACTCGCGGGAATTTTTTCTCCTGCCCTATTCCAAATTTCTAATCGCGGGCCGCATTGAGGACAGGCATTAGGCTGGGCATGGAAACGGCGATTTGCCGGGTTCTCATATTCGCGCCGGCACTCGGCACACATGGAAAATTTGGCCATAGTCGTTTTCGGCCGGTCATAAGGGATATCTTTGATGATGGTAAACCTGGGCCCACAGTTAGTGCAATTAGTGAAAGGATAACGGTAGCGGCGGTCAGCGGGATTGAAGATCTCCTCTCGGCAGGCTGAACAAGTCGCGATATCCGGAGAAATCAATTGATATTCTCCTCCCTCCTCTACGCTTTCTCTAATGGCAAAGGTCTCATATCCAGCAGGGGGGAGGTCTAAAAAATCTAAAGTTTCCACCCGTGCTCGAGGCGGAGCTTTTTTCTTTAAATCTTTAGTGAATCCTTCTATTGCTTCCCTGGGCCCTTCCACTTCTATTTGAACCCCCGCTGAAGAATTATTAACCCAGCCAACCAAGCCGTAGTCCGAAGCCAGGCCATAAACAAAAGGGCGGAATCCTACTCCCTGCACCACTCCTTTAAGAAAAAAACGCCGCCGACTGGCCGAAGAAACTGCCTCCTGCCCCTTTTTGCCCAAAAAAGAATTAATCTCCTGAAAAACAGCGGTAATTACTTGCGGAATTACCGCCGCCACCTCGGGAGAAAGTTCCATCCCCCAAGATATTTCTTTGGGTTGAATACCAAAGATGACTATTTTCAGGGAATCATTAGTCAAGGCCCGCCCTAATTCTATAACTTCGGCCAAGCTAATTTCGTGGGCCGAAAACGGCCCTTCCTTTACGGGCAGTTTTAACTCCGTCGGGTCAAGACGAACTACGGCTCCCGGCTCCAGGCCCATCTCCGCCGCATCGATCAGGAGCACTTTTTCTGCTTGGGAGAAATAATGAACCAGATCCAAACCACTAACGCCCCCGTCTAAAACCTCTACTCCTGCGGGGAGCTCCCTTTTCTGCAGCTCCTTTATGACGTGGATGCCCACCCCCTCATCGCGGAGTAAAATATTCCCGGCGCCTATGACAAAAATTTTCTTGGCCATCAGCCAACCTATTTAATAAAATCTACTTTTAATAAATGGGTCGAGCACGAAATACAAGGATCATAAGCCCGCACTAACATCTCTAAAGAGAGGCGGATCTCCTCTTCGGGCTTATCCAAAAGATGCGGAAGAAAAGCCTCCATATCTTTTTGAATGTTGCCATGATTTTGGTTGGTAGGAATTACGCAATTAGCCGCTACGCAGACGCCATTTTTATCATAAGTATAATCATGGAAGAGAATACCCCTGGGGACATCCACGGCACCTACCCCCCGCCCCGCTTTAATCAAAATCCGCCGGTCTTCCTCTTGGAGGCCCCTCGCCAAAAGTTCATCGATTAAACGGCTAGACTCCTCCACGGCGTGCACCACCTCTACCAATTGGGCTATATTATTCATAAAGGGGTTATAGCAAGGGGCCTTTAGCCCCAATTCAGCGGCTGCTTTCTTAGCCCCGGGAGAAAGCTGCTCATAGTTATTGTTGAAGCGCGCTAAAGCTCCCACCATGTAGGATTCGCGGACATTTTTGGTATATTTGGCTGTAGAATGGGGCACACAATATTCATTGGTCCATTGCCGATAATTTTCTACTGGGGTGGTACCCGCATCCGTTGAAGCAATGACCCCGTCGTATAAGGCATATTCCTCTTTCGATTTCAAAGATATGTACTCAGTCTCTCTTTTAAAATCGGGTATTTGGAAACTTTTAAAAAGTTCCACGGTGGCCTCTAAATCAGGTTTAGCTTTAGCTAAGCGCTTGCGGATTTCTTTTATCGCTTTGATTTCTGGTAATTTAGTAAAGCCATTCACCGTCGGGGTAATGGGATGTACTGTCCTTCCGCCAAAGACATCGCAAAGATCGTTGGCTAATTTCTTTAACCGCAAAGCCCGTAAGACCACTTCGGGATGGGTCTTTACTAAAGGAAACACACTCGGAGCCCCTACGAAATCCGGAGCCGCCAGGAAGTAAGTATGGAGCACATGGCTCTGCATATTTTCCCCTTGAATAAGAATGCGCCGCAAAAGACGAGTCTGTTCTGATATTTGCACGCCCATGGCCGCTTCGGTAGCTTTGAGGGAAGCCAAAGTGTGGCCCACAGAACAAATACCGCAGATGCGGGAGGTGATATGAGCTACTTCTAAATAGCTCCTCCCGCGCACGAAGGCTTCGAAGAAGCGGGGAGCTTCTACCACTTCCCAACGACACTCTTCAATCTTCCCTTCTTTAACATTGACTACTATATTCCCATGTCCTTCCACACGAGTTACATGATCAACATGGACATTTATATATTTCATTTAGCCACCTCCGTATAGCCTAAGAAAATCCGGAACTGACCTAAGGCCTGCTCCACGGTTAACCCATATTTTTGTAAGACTTCTTTTTCGGCATTGGTATTTGGGTCAGGGACTAAGCCCCGACAACCTTGACAACTATCTTGATGAGAAGGACACCAAGCTCCACAGCCAGCACGGGTTACCGGACCGAGGCAGGTCATTCCTAACTCAAACACACATACATTGCCAGCCCGCTTGCATTCAACACAAACTGGATAGGTGGGAATCTCCGGCTTTTTACCTAAGAGCAAGGCTTTCACCACTTTTAAAAATTCTTCTTTGTGGATGGGACAGCCATGAATGTAATAATCCACGGGCACTACGGCATCGATGGGCCGGGCGGCAAAGGTCTCATACCAATCTGCTTTATCTCCATATACGTACTTCCTTACTTCTTCCAAAGGTTGAAAATTTTTTAAACAATTTACCCCGCCAATACAAGCACAAGCGCCGAGGGCAACCAAAATAGCGGCTTGCTCCCGGATTTTCTTTAAACGGGGAATGTCCTTTTCCCGCGTAATACTACCCTCCACGAAAGCGATCGCGTAATCGTCGCTTTTTTCAGTCATAGCTTCGCGAAACTGGACGATATCTACTAATCCTAAAAGATCCACGATTTCGCTCTCTAAATTAATCACCTGCAATTGGCATCCTTCACAGCAAGCAAAATCGAAAAAGGCAATCTTTGGTTTCATTTAAATAGCCTCCTTTATATCTTTAATCTGCGCATATTTAAAAACCGGCCCATCTTGACAAACGTACAAATGGTTAATCTGGCAGTGCCCACATTTACCTACGCCGCATTTCATTCTTCTTTCCAGGGAAACTATAATTTGTTCATCAGGAATACCTTTTACTTGTGCTTCCAAGATAGCAAAACGATACATAACTGGTGGTCCCACAATCACGGCTACGGTCTTTTCCGGATTAATATTAATCTTGGGGAAGAGCGTAGTTATGACGCCCACATTTCCTTTCCATTTCCCATCGGCGCGGTCCACTGTTTCCCAGTACTCTAAATCCGGGCGTGTCCGCCAGCCAGCAAGTTCATCCAAGAACAATTGTTCGGCCGGAGTTTTTGCGCCAAAAAGAATTAAAACTCTGCCAAAATCAGACCGCTTATCTAAAACATAATTTATTAAAGACCTTAAAGGAACTAAGCCAATGCCTCCAGCCACAAAGAGAATGTCTTTCCCTTTCATTTCTTCCACGGGGAATCCTTTACCATAGGGTCCCCGAATGCCAATTATGGCCCCTTTTTCCAACTTATGGAGAGCTTTGGTCACATTGCCCACGGCGCGCACCGCCAGCTCAAATGATCCCTTTTTGGTCGGTGAGGAAGAAATAGAAATTGGGGCTTCGCCAATCCCCAAAAGGGAGACTTCTACAAATTGCCCTGGCTGATGTCCTAAATCCTGACCGTTGAGCAGTCTTATTTCAAAAAGTTTTTCCATTTTGGTGAGCTGTTCCGTCCTGATTATCTCAGCGAGCTGGGGCAAGTAAATCGAATTTATTTGTAATTGGGGAGCGTTCATCATTATTTACCCTCCTTTAGGCGATTGAAAATTTCCACTGGATTGGCAATATCAGGAAGACAAGCCGCAGCGCATCTTCCACAACCTACACAGCCATGTTCTCCATATTTTTCATAAATATATTTCCCCTTCCTAAAAATCCGGTGGCGAATTCTTTCAGCTCGATCTTTCCTAAAATTTTCCCCTGTAGCCACTACCGCAAAACCAGTCAGCAGACAGCCATCCCACTGCCGAAACCGTTCTCCCGTAGATAAATTTAAAGCTAAATCATCTTGCACGTCAAAGCAGTAACAAGTGGGGCAAACCAAATTGCATGAGCCACAACTCAAACACTTTTCGGCCAGTTCAGCAAAAAGCTTGCTTTCCTTATGGGCTTCCAAAAGTTTGGGCAAATCTTCGTAGGGAGTGGTCACTGTATTCAATGAAAAAAGGTAGGGAATCTTTTCTTGAATCTCTGCTTTTTTAGCTATCTCCTCTTTAGATGCTGCTCGGGTGCGGGCGTTCTTTTTAAGTATTTCCTGACCCTTTTCCGATCCCACGGTAACTACAAATTTATCGCCAATATCCGTCAGCCATAGATCAAAGCCCTCTCGGGCCAAGGCGGAATTCATCGATTTACAAAAGGCATAGGGAGAAGCTTTTTTAATGTCTATCCCAATGATCAAAGTATTCTTTCTTCTGGCCAAATAATGTTCATCTCTTTGGCCATCACTGAAGATGCGATCAAGTTGGCCGATGGCTTTTAGGTCATAGGGGTGAATACCCACTATGGCCCGGGGGTTATTTTCAAACACAGGTTGGCAGGTCGTCTTTTGACCTATCTGGAACTGAAAGATGGTCTCCCGCGGGGGTAAAAAATATTTTTTGGGGGGCAGAATCGTCACGTCATAATCCAAACAAAGCTGCGTGGGCGAATCTAAAACGGCAAATTCGTATTTCCCCGTCACTTTTTCTTTTACTCCTACCACCTCCATAGAACTCATTAGATTTTCCAGAAAGGGCAGGAGGTCCTTCTTTTCTAAGATCTGTAAGCTCATCACTACCTCCTTTTTCTGCTTATGGCCAGCATTTAATTTTTTAAATGTAATTCAAAAGAGATAAACTCCTTTATCAACTTTGTGCAATATCCGGCGTCCCTCTCGCCCTTGGAGGGCTAGACGTATCTCCTCCAAGGTGGGCTCGGCTAAAAGAAAAGTGGTATAGGCACTGCCCACCTCTACTAAGCGATGCGCGTCCGAAGAAATTATCCGCGGAATCGGCAATTGCTCCCATCTTGCTGGCGGATGAAACTCATTTTTACGACTCATCTCTACTGCTTCCCAGGCCAGTTCATAGGGAATTAAACCCAATTGACTGATTAAACTGTAAGATTCTTTATCAAAATGGGAAGGGATGACTAATCCGCCCAGTTCTTCAACTCTTTTCTTGACCTCCTCCATAGAAAGCTCTAAGGAATTGAGCAATACCCGTTCTTCAAATTTTAAAATATTTCCTTCTTCATCCACGACCGGCTGCTCACCAAAAATTTGCGGGTCATTTTTCACCGCCGGTAAGTGTTGGTATGCTTCTTCATCCCAAAGTTCTGCCCGCCAACTGTCCGAAAAAATAGTTAAAAGATGAACTTCTTCTCTGGTTTGCACTTCCATTCCGGGAAGCACTTTTATACCCCCCCTTTCTCCCCAGAAAATAACTGGGCGCACATTTTGAGCCGTATTATGATCGGTTATGGCGATAATCTTTAGGTTTTTCTTCTGCGCCTCTTCGATAATGGCCCGGGGGGATAAATCCAGTTCCGCGCAGGGAGAAAGGCAAGTATGGATATGTAAATCTGCCCGAAATTCTTTCAACATTTATCTTTTTCTAGGCCATACCGCGGCCTACTTTGGCCTTTTGGGGCTTTAGGTCAAAATCTGTCACCTCTCTTCTATCGCCGAATAATAATATCTAACTCTGTCCCCTGCCCTACCACGGAGCTAATCTTAAATTCATCGGCATTTTTTTTTATATTGGGCAGACCCATCCCCGCTCCAAAACCCAATTCTCGAATTTCAGGCGGAGCAGTAGAATAGCCCTCTTGCAAAGCCAACTCTATGTCCGCAATTCCTTCCCCTTCGTCTTTAACTTTTATATGCAAAAGTTCCGGAGTCACGCAAAGCGTTAACACGCCTTTCCGAGCATACCAGACCACATTCATCTCCGCCTCATAAGTAACGATGGCCGCTCTTCTAATGATTCTATTGGCTACGCCCATTTCTTGCAAAATTTTCTTTATTTTGCTGGACACTTCCCCAGCGTTGATGAAATCTCCTCCGGTTATCTCAAAAGATTGTTCAAAACAGGGCTTATCGCCCACCAGCAGCACCACTCCCTTCTTCGGCCTCTGAACATCCCGGAAGTCCCCGGCGGTAGAGTCGGCCACACGCTTCGTACATGGGCAGATCGGTGAGCAAGACCGGTATTTTTTTCTCCATGGCTAAGGCAATGGTTTCGCGGTCCGGCTCTTTACCGCGCACAAAGACCAAAGCTTTTATATTAGCAATTTCGGCCGTCCGGACCACTTGCAAGTTAGTCAGGCCAGTGAGCAACAAAGATTCTTCTTTGGTAAAGGCCAACACATCGCTCATCAAATCGCAGCCGCAAGCCATTTTTATTTCCATTTGCATATCCTCCGGAGCCACAATCACTTGGGCATTGAGGATTTCTTTCACTTCTTCTAGCTTCATATTTTTGCTCCTCTTCGAGAAAAGTAACTCATCTACCCATCATCATTATGCGCTTTAAATTACCATAAGCAAAACTGGCCTGTCAAACTGGAATTGCAAGGGTTTAATCAAAGCAAAAAGGGCGGATTTTCCTCATGGCTTAAGAGCTGGGGCAAGCTTTTGGGGGGCCAAAGGATTATAAATTGTGCCCTCTATTACATCAAGGCCACAATAGACTTTTTAGCCAAATCAAGGTACGGAGAAGGAATGATGCCGATCTGTAAGGTGGCCACGACAGCAATAATGAGCACAATGATTAAAGCTGGCGAAGGTTCCAGCTTGATTAGCTCTTTTTCGGCTGGCCGCATATACATCATTACCGTTACGCGCAAGTAGTAATAAACCGAAAGGGCACTATTCAAAACGCCAATAATAGCCAACCCAATATACCCGGCCTTGACTGCCGCACTGAAGATATAAAATTTGCCCACAAACCCGGCCGTGGGGGGAATCCCAGCCAAAGAAAACATAAAAATGGCCATGGCTAAGGCTAACAAAGGATATTTAGAGGCTAAGCCACTATAGTCACTAATATTAACATTCTCTTCCCCTTTGCGGCCATAAAGGATGACCACCGCAAAAGCGCCCAAATTCATAAACGCATAAGCCAGTATATAATACAAAATACTCGCCACCCCCAACTCATTCGCCGCCACCATAGCCACGAGAATGTAGCCCGCATGGGCAATGCTGGAATAGGCGAGCATGCGCTTTATATTTTTTTGGGCAATGGCCACAATGTTTCCCAAAGTCATAGTCAATACAGCCAATACCCAGAGCACCCAGCTCCAGTCTGTCTGCAAGGAAGAAAGGGCATAAAGAAAGACCCGCAAAAAGGCAGCAAAACCCGCTGCTTTTGGCCCCACGGACATAAAGGCCGTGATGGAAGTGGGTGCTCCTTCATAGACGTCTGGGGTCCACATATGAAAAGGAACCGAAGCTACTTTAAACCCAAAACCCACAATGAGTAAGGCCATGCCGATGAGCAGCAAAGGATCTGGAAGGGCGGGGATTTTACTGACAAAATCGTATATTTTCTTTAAGTTAGTCGTGCCGGTAGCTCCATAGATTAAAGCTATGCCATAGAGTAAGAAACCGGAAGAAAAAGCCCCTAACAGAAAATATTTCAGCGATGATTCATTGGCCTTTGGTTGATTGCGGAAAAAACCGGCCAATACATAAATGGAAAGCGAAAAGGTTTCTAATCCTAAGAAGATAATAATTAAATCAGCCGCCGCCGCCATGAGCATCATGCCCACCGCAGCGAATAAAATTAAAGCGTAATATTCGCCATGGTCAAACCCTTCTTCTTGCAAATAACGAATGGACATTAAAATCGTCAAGGCGGCTGTGATCAAAAAGATTATTTTAAAGAATAGGGCATAGTTATCCAAGATAAGAAAATTTTGAAAGCCATATTGTTTTTCCCCCCAAAGAGAAAAAGCATAAAGCAAAGCCCCCAGAATGCCCACCAAGCTGAGATAGGGGATAAGCTCATTATTTCTCTTTCTGGCCCCAAAGCTCAACAGAAGTAAAATCATTGCCGTAATAGTTAAAATTAATTCCGGCCCAATAGCACTCCAATTAATTTGGGGAATGTCTATCTTCATGAAAATTTCCTCCACCAATTTCCCATAACGCTAATTAATTTCTTGGCCGCTCCGCTACTAAAAAACTCTCCGATTTAGCCATTTTTTCTCCCGCCTGGTATTTAGCTTGAACCTGGACCAAGTAATTTTTGACGGTTGGCTCCATACGGCTTAAAAAAGTCTGCGGATAAAGGCCAATCCAAACTATAAATAAGGTAACGCTACTTAAGACTAAAATTTCTCGCGCTGAAAGATCTTTCAGAACCTTGTTTTCTGGCTTAGTTAATTCGCCAAACATCACCCGTTGATACATCCAAAGCATATAGGCTGCCGCCAGAATTATGCCTGTAGCGGCCAGAATGGCATAAACTGTCTTAGCCTTAAAAGTGCCCACTAAAATTAGAAATTCTCCTACAAACCCATTTAATCCAGGCAAGCCAATAGAAGAAAGAGTTACCACCATGAAGAAAGCCGCGAAAATGGGCATTTGTTTCCACAGGCCCCCGAAGTCTTCGATCATCCGGGTATGTCTGCGCTCGTAAATCATACCTACCAGCAAGAAGAGAGCACCGGTAGAAAATCCATGATTGAGCATCTGCAGGATTCCGCCTTCAATTCCTTGAATATTTAAAGCGAAAAGGCCTAACATGACAAAACCCAAATGAGAGACGGAAGAAAAAGCAATCAAGCGTTTAAGGTCTTTTTGCACTAAACAAACCAAGGCCCCGTAAATTATGCCAATTATAGCTAAGATAGAAACCAAAGGGATCAATTGGTAAGCGGCGTTGGGGAAGAGGGGGATACTAAAACGCAAGAAGCCATAAGTACCCATCTTTAAGAGCACAGCCGCCAATAAAACTGACCCCACTGTTGGCGCTTCGGTGTGCGCATCGGGCAACCAAGTATGGAAGGGGAACATAGGCACTTTGATAGCAAAAGCTACGCCAAAGGCCAAGAATAGCCAAACTTGGAGATCCAGAGGAACAGACCATTTATAAAGTTCTAACAAATCAAAGGTATACTTTCCCGTAACGGCTCCGTGCTGAAAATATAGAACTAAAATAGCCACCAACATGAGCACGCTGCCGGCCATGGTGTAAATGAAGAACTTAATGGCCGCATAAACCCGGCGCTTGGGGTTGCCCCAAACGCCAATGAGTAAATACATGGGAATAAGCATTACTTCCCAAAATACATAAAAAAGGAAAAGGTCTAAAGCTACGAACACCCCGATCATCCCTGTCTCCAAAAATAGGAGACAGATCATAAACTCTTTAACTTTTTCCTGGATGTCTGTCCAGCAAGCGATAACCGAAACGAGCGTAAGGAATGTGGTCAAAAGGACTAAAAATAAGGAAATGCCATCAATACCCAAAAAGTAGCTCATTCCATATTCCGGAATCCAAGGGGCTTTTTCTACAAACTGCATGCCCGCAAAATCAAGGCGAAATCCCCAAAATAGAGGAAGAGAAAAGATGAACTCCCCGAGGGCAACTATTAAAGTTACCCAACGGATGGTTTCTTTCTTTTCCTTATCAATAAATAATACAACCACCGCCCCTAATAGAGGGAAAAAGGTAATCAAAGTAAGGATAGGAAAATTGCTTTCACTCATCAACCGCGCTCCTTTTACAAATGGCTGATTGGCTCTTTAAATTCTTTTACTTCCCATTTTATTAGTAATCCTTGGGCCCAAAATTACTATTTCCCAAAATAGATAATATAACCAATTATCAAAACCACCCCGACTAATATAGAGAGGGCGTAGCTTTGCACATAACCAGTTTGCAATCTTTTAAAAATTTCACTTCCTAAGCGGAAGAGAGCAGCTACCCCATTTACTGTCCCATCCACGATCAGGTCATCGAATATTCTCCACAAGAAAACCGCCAACCGTATAAGGGGGCCGACAAAGAAAAAATTATATATTTCATCCACCCAATATTTATTAGCGATCATTTTGTAAGGAACCGCAAATTGGCTGGCCATTCTTTCGGGCAATTGCGGTTCTTTGATGTACATCCGGTAGGCCAGTAGTATTCCTAAACCAGCTATCCCCATGGAGACAATCATCATGGCTACTTCTAATCCTACAGAATGATGAGCCGCGGCCGCTTTCATCTGCTGTAACGGTGCCGGCAGGGCAAAAACGGGGGCTAAAAATTCGGCAAATTTGTTTCCACCTTCGATAATTGGGAAACCAATAAATCCTCCAATAGTGGAGAGTACCGCTAAAACAATTAAAGGCCCAGTCATAATTGGCGGGGATTCATGGATATGATGGGCAACTTCGGGCGCTACCCGAGATTGACCGTGGAATGTTAAAAAGACAGCCCGAAACATATAAGTGGCTGTCATAAAAGCTGCTATGGCCCCTATCAACCAGAAGACCAAGCCGCCATCTACCAATGCTTTCCAAAGAATCTCGTCTTTGGAAAAGAAGCCGGCAAAGGGGAAGATTCCTGAAATAGCTAAAGTGGCGATGAGGAACGTCCAATAAGTGCGGGGCATATGCGGTTTTAATGCCCCCATGCGCCGCATATCTAACTCACCGGCTAAGGCATGCATGACCGATCCGGCTCCCAAGAAGAGTAAGGCTTTGAAGAAAGCATGCGTCATCAGATGAAAAATACCGGCAGTGAAGGCGCCCACGCCGCAGGCCAAGAACATGTAGCCCAACTGACTGATAGTGGAATAAGCCAAAACTCTTTTAATATCATTTTGGGCTAAACCTATAGAAGCCGCAAAGATTGCCGTAGCCGCCCCAATGGCCGCCACTACTAAAATAGAGGTGGGCGCCAAAAGGAAAAGGATATGACAACGAGCTACCATGTAAACGCCCGCCGTCACCATAGTTGCCGCATGGATCAGAGCGCTGACCGGGGTTGGCCCCTCCATAGCATCAGGTAACCAAGTATAAAGAGGTATTTGCGCCGATTTGCCGGTAGCGCCCATGAAGAGCAAGAGCGTGATTAAGGTCATGAGTGAACTTCCCACGGCAAATTTGGCCGGAGCAGCCGAGAAGACTTCTTGGAAATTAATCGTGCCGAAAGTAACAAATATAAAAAATATAGCCAAAAGGAAACCATAATCGCCGATGCGGTTGACGATGAAGGCTTTTTTGCCGGCATCGGCAGCGGATTTTTTCTCGTACCAGAAGCCAATGAGAAAATAGGAACAAAGGCCTACTCCCTCCCAGCCGACGAAGAGAAGAAGAAAGTTATTCGCCGAGACCAAGAGAAGCATAAAAAAAACGAACAAATTAAGGTAAGTAAAATAACGGGGAAAACCTGGGTCATCGTGCATATAGCCATGAGAATACACATGAATAATAAAGGAAACCCCGGAAACGACCATCATCATAACCACGGACAAAGGATCGACGAGAAAACCGACCACTGCCTGAAACTCTCCGGATAAAATCCAAGTATAAATTATTTTTTCCACCGTGCGCGCTGAGGGAGGCATCTTCAATAGGTCGATAAAGACCAAAAGGGAGAACAAAAAAGAAAGGAAAATAGCTGTGCAAGCGATAAAGCCTACTGCTCCTTTGGATAATCTCCTCCCCCAGAAAAGATTAATCGCAAATCCTAAGGCTGGAAATAAAGGAATTAATCCTACATAATCCAACATGCTCCGATCTCCTTAAAGGCTTTTAAAAATTTACTCTCGCCAAAGTTTAGCATGATCATAATTTTGGGCCCAATTTTTACCATTTCATCAAATTCATCTCATCGGCATTAACCGTTTCTCTGGTACGGAACATAGCCATAATAATAGCCAGGCCCACGGCCGCCTCGGCCGCGGCTACGGCCATGACGAAGAAAACAAAAATTTGGCCATCGATGGAATCCAAAAAGCGCGCAAAGGCCACGAAGGCCAAGTTAGCGGCATTGAGCATGAGTTCAATGGACATAAAAATAACAATGGTATTCCGCCGCAAAAGAAATCCCCCTACCCCAATACTAAAAAGGATGGCGCTTAATATAAGATAGCTTGATAAAGAAACCATGAGTGCTCCTTTTTTATTTCATAGCTGTTTTTTGGCTAACACAATAGCGCCCACAATGGCCACTAAAAGCAAAACAGAGGTTATTTCAAAAGGAAGGAGGTAATCTGTAAAAAGGAGGCGGGCCACCACTTCTGTGTTGCCTAAGGCAGCTACTTTTTCCATAGGGAAATGGCCTTTCGGCGCCTCGGGAAAAACTGAAGCAAAGATCAAACCTATTTGCCCCAGGAGAATAATCCCTAAAAAGACGCCCAAAATTCTTTGCAACCTATGCCGCGCAACCAGCTTTTTTTCTTTTTCCAGGTTTAAAAGCATGATCACAAAAAGGAAAAGGACCATAATGGCCCCGGCATAAACTAAAACCTGAATAATAGCCACGAACTGGGCGCCCAAAAGAAGATAAATGCCCGCTAAGGAAAATAAAGTAACGATTAAATAGATAGCACTGACTACTGGATTCTTTTGGGCAATCACCATCATAGCCGTTACCGTAGCTACCACCGCTAAAATAACAAAAAAGCCCATTTCTAACATGGGATTAAGCCTCCCTATTTTTGATAGGCATGAAATAATTTATCCCGGTCATAGATTAAATCTTTCCGGGTATAATTTGCTGTCTCAAAATTCTCCCGAAGGACAATAGCCCCGTAAGGGCAAGCCTCTTGACAAAAGCCGCAGAAGATACAACGACTTAGATCGATTTCGTAAATTTTAGGGAAACGCTTGTGCGTCGGACCTTCAGCGGGTTCTACGCGGATACATTTTGCCGGACATACGGCAGCGCAGAGTTCACAAGCCACGCATTTTAATTTCCCTTCTTCGTCCCGCGTTAGTTCGTGCAAACCACGAAAACGGGGATACATGACCATCTTTTCGTCCGGATATTGAATGGTTACTGGCCGAGTGAAGAAGGTGCGTAAGGTTAATCCTAGACCCTTCAGTAATGGTTTAATCATCTGTCTTCCCCGTCCTTCTCCTGGAAAATAATCCTTCCCCCCAGCCCTATCGCAGATTTAAGCCTGAAGAGAAATGATTAGGGCCGTGATCATAATATTTAACAAAGCCAAAGGCAAAAGCACTTTCCAGCCGAATTGCATGAGCTGGTCATAACGCAACCGTGGGTAGGTAGCTCTAATCCAGATAAAGATAAAAATAAAAATAAAAACTTTAATTAAGAACCAGATAACTGGCGGAAGGAAAGGCCCTAGCCAGCCGCCAAAGAACAAGGTCACTGCTACGGAACTAACTACTAAGATATGGGCGTATTCAGCTAAATAATAAAGACCAAATTTCATAGAGCTATACTCTGTCTGGTAGCCGGCCACTAACTCATTTTCGCACTCCGTTAAATCAAAGGGCGTCCGGCTGCATTCGGCCAAAGCAGCGATAAAATAAATGATGAACCCTAAGGGCTGATAAACAATAAACCACATGTCCGCTTGGGCTTCTACGATTTTGACCATAGAGAGGGAGCCGGCTAGCATCAAAACGCCAATGAGGGAAAGTCCCAGTGAAATTTCATAACTGATCATCTGGGCGGAGGAACGAATTGAGCCCAATAGAGAGTATTTATTATTTGAGGCCCACCCGCCCATGACTATACCGTAGACTCCTAAAGAAGAGATAGCCAAAAGATATAGGAGACCAACGTTTACATCAGCGACTACTAAGTCTATCTTATATCCCCAGATTTCCATGCTGTCCCCAAAGGGAATAACGGCATAGCTGACCAACGCCGTAATGACGATAACAGCCGGGGCCAAAGTGTAAATGATCCGGTTGCTATAGGGGACAAAAATATCTTCTTTGAAGAAAAGTTTGAGGCCATCCGCAATGGGCTGCAAAAGGCCAAATGGCCCTACTCGGTTAGGCCCATAGCGAACCTGCATGTGGCCCAATACTTTTCTTTCCATCAAAGTCATATAAGCCACGATGAGTAACATGGCTGTAAATACCACTAACACTTTAATCACGGCTATAACCACAAATGCCCACATATCACCCTCATGTTAATTCATACTTTTTCCAATTTTACTCGCCCTATGGCCAAATCCCAACCGGTTAGTTCATTTCCTCCGCCAGAGCTAAAGTGATAAGGAAGGAAAAGAACACCCGGAGCTGCTTGGCGAGATAAAGTTACTTTAACTTTGGTTTCCCCATACTTTGATTTCAACAAAACTTCTTGCCCTTCCCGCAACTCTAACTGGTGAGCGTCCGTGGGATAAATTTGCAAGTAGCTTTCTTTGAAGAGTTGCTTTAACCCTGGGCTTCTTAAAGATAAAGATCCCGAATGATAAAGAACTGGTCCAGTAATTAAATAAAATGGGTAATCTGTTTCTGGTGGCTCATCGACATACTCCGCGGCCAGAAATCTTGCTTGGCCCCGGGGAAACTCTTTTTCATAAAGCACCGCTGTTCCCGGATGATCTAATCCAGGACAAGGCCATTGGGGACTAAGAAGCCCGTCAAGTTTTTCGTAAGCCATCCCTCCATAAAATGGCACGGCCACTCTTATCTCTTCCATAACTTCCCGCGCCGAATTGGGTACTACAGGGGCCCCGGATAATTTGGCTAATTGGCGAAAGATCCATAAGTCCGTTTGGGCTTCCTCGGGAGGGAGGAGAGCTCGCCTTACTCTTTGCACCCTTCTCTCCGCATTGGTGAAAGTTCCCTCTTTCTCCGCAAAAGTGGCCGCGGGAAAAACAACTTGCGCCAAGGAAGCTGTTTCGGAAAGGAAGCAATCTTGGACTACTAAAAAATCAACTTTCTCTAAGGCCTTCTTAGTCAATGCTGCTTGCGGATAATTGACGAGGGGATTCTCGCCCACAATATATAATCCTTTTATCTCTCCGTTCAAAGCGGCTTGCAAAATTTCTCCAGCACCTTTTCCCGGATTTTCGGGAATGCTCATTTGCCAAAGTTTCTCTAAGCGTTTTCTTTCATTTACATTATCCACCAAGACATACCCGGGAAGTAAGTGCGGGGTTACTCCCATATCCAAGGCTCCTTGGGCATTATTCTTTTCGTTCAAGATAAAAACACCCGCGTTTTCTTTCCCTATCTGACCAGTCATTAAAGCCAAATTAGCTGCTGCCCTAGCCAAGGCCCAATCATGCTTCGTAGAAGCTTGACCAGTAGCAATTAGAATCACACTATTAGGTCCCCGTGCATAAAGACGTGCGGCTTCTTTTAAAGCGGAAACAGACACTCCACAAATTACGGCCACATTTTCCGGGGTATATTGCTCTAAGGTCTTTTGCCATTGGGCGAATCCTTCTGGGCGCGTGGCCATAAACTCTGGGTTGGCCAATCCTTCTTGACCAATAATATACGCTAGTCCGTTGAGCAAGGCGACTTCCGTTCCCGGCTTTAAGATTAAATCCAAAGAAGCAAATTTCTTCAAATAAATATGGCGACTATTAATTACTACTAACTTGGCCTTGCGCCGCTTTACGGCCATCACCACTTCTGATTTAATGATCGGGTGGGTAGCGGAGAGATCGCACCGCACCGCAAGAATTACATCAGCCTGGCGGATTTGATTAAAAGAATTCGTGGAGGCCGCCCAACCTAAGGATTCCTGCAAAGCTAAATTGGCCGCATAGCTATAACCGCCAGCATGGTCTATATTATTTGTCTGCCAAACTCCGCGCAGCAATTTTTGGAAAGTATAGAGTTCTTCGTTAGTCAGGCGGGGAGAGGCCAAACCAGCTATAGCTTTTCCCCCCTCCGTATCCTTAATTTCCTGGAACCCCTTGGCTACTAACTCTAAGGCTTCCTCCCAAGAGGATTTTACCAGAGTTCCATTCTTTCTAATTAAGGGGGCGGTTAACCTCTCTGGATGATGAATATATTCCCAGCCGAATCGGCCTTTTACACACAAGTTGCCTTGATTCACTCCTAAATTCTCCTCCGCCCGCACCCGTTTAATTTTTTCGTCTTTGGTACCGATAGTGAGCGTGCAACCTACTCCGCAATAACCACAAATGGTATTAGTCTCCTGCAGATCCCAAACCCGGGCTTTGTGCAGAAAAAGCCGGTCATTCAAAGCTCCTACAGGGCATACCGAGATACAATTACCGCAGAATTCGCATTGCAGGGGACGATCAAAATCAGTACCAATTTTAGTCTTCCAGCCGCGGTTAACAAAAGAGAGTTCATTGGCCCCTACTACTTCATCGCAAATCCGCACACACATGCCACAAAGAATACAGCGGTTGGGGTTTCTCTCAATAAAAGGAGAAACATGGTCTACCGGAAGGTGAGCTTTTTCGCCCTTAAAAAGATTATCAGCCACACCATATTCGTAAACTAAGTTTTGTAATTCACATTGCCCACCCGCGTCGCAAACTGGGCAATCCAGGGGGTGGGAAATAAGGATAAGTTGCAGTTGAATTTTTCGGGCTTTAATGACTTCGGGAGTATTAGTTAAAATTTCCATGCCATTGCGCACCGGATTGAAACAAGCCGGAATTAAGCCGCGACGCCCTTTCTGTTGCACCACACATAGCCGGCAGGCCCCGAAGGGCAAAAGTCGTTTATTGTTACACAAAGTGGGTATTTTAACTCCGGCGGCTTTGGCTGCCTCTAAGATCATCGTCCCGCGCGGGACCGTAACTTGAATACCATCAATCGTCAAAGTGACCATCTTTGCCTCATTAAATTTCTTTATATTTTCAACGGCACTCTCTTAATTTATCGCGCCAAATTTACACGCCCGAATACACGATTTGCATTTCGTGCACAGATCTTTATTTATTTTAGCGGGCTGTTTTTTCTCCCAAGTGATGGCGTTACTGGGGCAAGCCTTATAACACAATCCACACATCTTACATTTTTCCTCAATAACTTCAAAACGGATCAGGGGAGTACAGACTAAGGCGCGGCAGTGCTTGTCCCGAATATGCTCATGATATTCCTCCCGGAAGTGGCGAATGGTGGAGAGGACCGGATTTGGAGCTGATTGCCCTAGACCGCAATGAGACATATTAGCAATGTGACGGCCTAAATCTTCCAAGAACTCTACATCACCCTCTTGCCCTTTTCCAGCGACGATGTCTTCTAATTTTTGGAGCATAACCTTCAAACCAATCCGACAAGGCACGCATTTCCCGCAGGACTCATCGACGCAAAAATTGGTAAAGAATCTGGCCGAATCTACCATACAGGTTGAATCATCGCAGATGACGATACCCCCCGATCCCATAATGGCCCCCGTAGCTTGCAAGGATTCATAATCTACGGGGGTATCGAGCAAACTTTCGGGAACAAACCCGCCGGAGGGGCCACCTAACTGCGCGGCTTTAAACTTTCTTCCTCCTTTGATCCCTTCACCGATATCGAAAACTATAGAACGAAGCGTAATACCCATGGGCACTTCGACCAAGCCAATGTTATTTACCGCCCCAGCTAAGGAAAAGACTTTCGTTCCTTTACTTTTTTCCGTGCCTAAACTGTTAAACCACTTAGCGCCGTTAAGGATAATCTGCGGCACATTAGCAAAAGTTTCCACATTGTTTAAAACTGTGGGCATGCCCCACAAACCAGCCTCAGCCGACCGCGGTGGTTTAACCCGCGGCATTCCTCTTTTACCTTCTAAAGAAAACATTAGAGCTGTTGATTCACCGCAAACAAAAGCACCGGCCCCCGGATAAACATAGGCATCGAAATCAAAACCTGTTCCAAAAATATCTTTTCCTAAAAGACCGTATTTCCTTGCCTGCTCGATGGCTAAATTAACTCTTTTGATGGCTAAAGGATATTCGGCCCGGATGTATAAATAACCCTCATGGGAGTCAATAGCCTTAGCGCAAATAACCATTCCTTCCAAGACGGCATGAGGATCAGCTTCTAAAATAGACCGATCCATGAAAGCTCCCGGATCTCCCTCATCTCCATTGCAAATCACATACTTGGGGAAACGATTGTATTTACGCGCTTCCTCCCACTTTTCCCCGGTGGGGAAACCGGCTCCGCCTCGCCCCCTTAATCCGGACTCCTTTATCTCTGCAATGATCTGCTCTGGGGTCATTTGGGTCAAAGCCTTATGCATGGCCACATACCCATCTTTGGCAATGTATTCCTCGATTGATTCCGGATCGATCAAACCCCGATTACGCAAAACCCTAAGCACCTGTAATCCGAAGAAGGGAATATCCTTCATGCGCGGGATAGCTTCTTTTTTCACCGGTTCCTTATAGAAAAGCTTAGGTACGGGGCGCCCTTTGAGGATATGTTCTTCGACTATCAAAGGCATGTCTTCGGGTTTTAGCTTCCCGTAAAAAATTCCTTCCGGATAAACGACCATTATGGGCCCTTCCGCGCAGAAACCGTTGCACCCCGTAATAACTACTTTTACTTCCTCAGCCAATCCCCGATCTTTGAGCTCCTTTTCTAAACGCTCCCGCACTTTGAAAGATCCGCTGGAGACGCATGCGGTTCCGGCGCAAATTAGTATATGGGAACGAAAAACTTTAGTGGCCATTAAATCTTTCCTCCATCTTTAAAACGTGGTTTCGCTCCCCACGGCCAGGGCATACTTCTCGACCACCTTTCCACCCAGGACGTGTTCCACGAAAATCTCCCGCATCTTTTCTGGAGTGAGATCGACATATTTTACCGGGGCTTCCCCAATTCTCTCTACCGTAATCATGGGTTCACGGCTACAAAGGCCCGCACATCCTGAGGTAGTGACAATGACATCCTTAATATCTCTTTGGGCAATTTCATCCAAAATCGTGCTCATAATCGCTCGGGCGCCTGAGGCTATCCCGCAAGTTCCCATATGGACATTAACTTTAGCCCGATAGCCCCCTTCCCTGAGCGTAACGCTTGCTTGCACGGATTCTTTTATCTTCTTTAAATCTTCCAAGGATATTTTGGCCATGGGTGATCTCCTTTTTAAGTATAGTCTTTTAAAATCTCCAAGGCTTTGGCTGGTTCCGGAATCCCATGGACATCCTCATCTACACACATAACTGGAGCCAGCCCGCAAGTTCCCGGGCAGTTAATTACTTCTAAGGTAAACCGGAGGTCCGGAGTTGTTTGGTTAACGTCTATCTTGAATTCTCGCCGCAATAAATCTAAGATGGCCTGCCCTCCCCGCACATAGCAGGCAGTTCCTAAGCATACCCGCACCGTATGCTTTCCTCGGGGAGTCATGGTAAAGAGGGAATAAAAAGTAACTACGCCATAGACTTGGCTGGGGTGGAGACGGAGTCCCTCAGCAATATAATGTTGTACTTCTAAGGGCAGGTAGCCGATCACTTCTTGGGTTTCTTTGAGGACGGGAATTAAAGTTCCCTCTTTGAATTTATATTTTTCAATGATCTCGTCAATCTTTTTCCATTGTTCCGGAGTAATCTTGCTGGCTGAACTTTCTCCCCGGTCTTTTTCTTCATCCATATCTTCTTCCTTTTCCTTCCTCAAATTATATACTCTTTATCAAGGCCTAATTCTGCCAGTTGAGAAAAAATATAAGTTCTTAAAAAAGAAACTACTCCAGGATCGTTTAAAGGAACATCTTCCAAGATTGCTCTAATCTCTTTGGTATCCAGGGAAAATTTGATGCCATCTCTTTTGTGTTCATAGTAGATATCCACATCCGGATGACCCACTATTAAAGCTAGTAAAGTTTCCCCCAAATTACCTAAAGGTTTCCGGTCAATATGGGCATAAGGAAAGATTGCTTTTATCTTCGTCCCCTTTCCCGGGTGCGATTCTAACAGAAAATGGCCCTGGCAAATTTCGCAGGTTTCTTTGAATAAGGGTAATCCTAAGCCTACCCTCCGGGTCGTTTTCGTAGTAAAAAAAGGGTCTAAAGCCTTCGCTTGCATTTCGGCATCCATCCCTTGGCCATCATCTATGATCTCAATGGTTAATCTATCTTGGCTAATATCTTCCCCGATACGGATTTCTACTTTTTTTGCTCCGGCCGTCAAAGAATTTTCCACAATATCTAAGATATGCAGAGAAAGGTCTTGCACTAAAGTCCTTCCTATCTCTTTCCCGAAATACCCATTTGATAAAGTCGCCCGACAACTTCAAAAGCGGGGAGTTCCGAAAGCAACAAAGGTATCTTTTCCGCCTCCGCTTTCAGTAATGTTTGTCGATCCGGTTCCCGGCCTCCTATAATGATTATTCCCACAATTTCTTTCAAACTGGCTACCGCCACGATATTTTGGTGGGTCTGCATAGTAACCCACAGATCTCCTGCTTTAGCGTTAGCCATGACATCACTCAAAAGATCGCTCACGTAGCCAGAGGAAACTTCTTTGGAGAGCATGTCTAAAGCGCAAAGGGGTTTTAAACCTATTTTTTCCGCAATTTGCTGCAAGGTCATTTAAAATCTCTTTTTAACGGTCAATTTCAGCTAAGACTATATCTATAGAACCAATAATTGCCACTACATCTGCCACTAGCCTGCCTTCTACCATTTTGGAAAGAGCGCTTAGATTTATAAAAGATGGTGGTCGCACCCGAAAACGCCAAGGTTTATTGCTGCCGTCACTAACTAAATAAAATCCCAGCTCCCCTTTAGGAGATTCAATACTTGCGTAAACTTCTCCTTTCGGGGTGGGGAAACCAGCGCTAGCCAGATGAAAATGATGAATCAAGGCTTCAATGCTTTGGGTAACTTTTTCTTTGGGCGGATAGACTACTTGAGGAGCATCCGCTTTAATAGGCCCCGCGGGCATTTTATCCAAGACTTGCCGCACAATCTCATTGGCCTGGCGCATTTCCATTAATCTAACTAAATACCGATCGTAGACATCACCATTCTTCCCTGTGGGAACTATAAATTCGTAATTTTCATAACCCGAATAGGGCATGGCTTTGCGAAGATCCCAAGCTACGTTGGAGGCCCGCAGAATGGGTCCGCTTAATCCAAAATTAATAGCTTCTTCGGCCGAAATTGCCCCTACCCCTTGGGTGCGCTTCATCCAGATTTTATTCTTAGTTAATAGGGTTTCATACTCGTCTACCCGCGCCGGAAACTGCCGCGTAAATTCTCGACATTTCTCTGTAAATCCTTCGGGCAAATCTTGGGCCACTCCGCCTACTCGAAAATAGGAAGGGGTTAGCCGCGAACCGCAGACCATTTCAAACATGAAGAGAATTTCATCCCTTTCCCGTAAGGCATAAAAAAGCGGAGTCATGGCGCCAATATCATGAGCGTGCGTACCTAACCAAAAAAGATGACTCGCTATCCGCTGCAATTCACACATCAAGACTCTTATAGCCTGAGCCCGGGGAGGGACTTGTAAGCCTAATAATTTTTCTACAGCTAATACATAAGCAAGATTATTGGACATTCCCGCCACATAATCCAGCCGGTCAGTTAAGGTAATGCATTGATGATAGGTTTTGCTTTCAGCCAACTTTTCTAATCCCCGGTGTAGAAAACCAATATCAGGAGTGGCTTTGACGACAACTTCTCCATCTAGCTCTAACACCACTCTTAATACGCCGTGGGTGCTAGGATGCTGCGGTCCCATATTTAGAACCATCGTCTCGGGCTTAGCCATCTTTGCTATTCTCCATTCTCTCTATTGCTGCCGCCTATCCGCGCAGCGGATAATCCTTTCTTAAAGGATGTCCTTGCCAATCTGGGGGCAAGAGAATTCGGCGCAAGTCTGGATGGCCAACGAAGCTTATGCCCAAAAGATCATAAACTTCCCTTTCCAACCATTCCGCTCCTTTCCATACAGAAGTTACGGAAGACAATTTAGGGCTTTCCCCGGGTAAAGGCACTTTCAAACGCAGGCGGCAGCGGTTCTTTAAAGAGCACAAATGATAAACAACTTCAAACCTTGGTTCGCGGGGGAAATAATCTACGCCGCAAAGGTCCGTCAAATAATCAAAAGAAATCTCCGGTTCATCGTGCAGATAGCGGCAAATATCCAAGAGATCTTCGGCGCGCAGAATAATAGTATCTTCACCCCGAAAAGAAGAAGTGGCCAAAATGCCTTGCGGGAACTTTTCTTTTATTTTATTGCTGAGCTCATCCAGATTCATTATTAATTACCTTTCTCCCAGTTTCTCTTGGCTTATTTTTTCATGCAGCTTTAGAATCCCGTAGATCAAAGCTTCTGGACGGGGAGGGCATCCAGGAATATAAACATCCACAGGCAAATATTGATCGATCCCCTGCACGGTAGCATAGGTATCAAAAATGCCGCCGCTGGAAGCACAGGCCCCCATGGCAATCACCCATTTGGGCTCAGGCATCTGTTCGTAAATGCGAATCACAGCCGGCAGCATCTTTTTCGTAACTGTTCCGGCCACGATCATTAAATCAGCTTGGCGCGGCGAGGGCCGAAAGACTTCCATGCCAAAACGAGCCAAGTCATAACGTGCTGAAGCAGTAACAATCATCTCTAAAGCGCAGCAGGCCAGACCAAACCCTGCTGGCCAAAGTGAAGATTTCCGCGCCCAATTAACCAATTTTTCTAAAGAGGTGGTGAGGACATTATTACCTAAGCAAGTTTCTATTCCCATTCTAAGGCTCCTTTTTTCCATACATAAATGAAGCCCACCAGCAGAATACCAATAAAAATAGCCATCTCAATCAAACCGAATAGTTTCAACTCCCGGAAAATGACCGCCCACGGATAAAGGAAGACTACTTCGATATCGAAGATGATAAAAAGCATAGCGATAACGTAAAATTTAACTGAGAATGGTTTACGGGCTTGCCCCACGGGATCCATGCCGCATTCGTAGGGGATCATTTTTTGGGGAGTGCTCTTTCTCTTTCCGATTATAGCCGAAAGAAAAATTGTAGTTAAAGCAAACCCTACGGCCACGACAAAAAAAATAAAAATCGGAATATAATCAAGGAGCATAGCTTTATTCCCTTTACCTAATTATTTTTCTTATTTTTAGTTTTTCCCCTGCTTCTCTTATAGTGTTTCCCAGCGTTTGCAAAACCTTTTTTACCAAAAACCGAATGAATCTTCATTCGGAATTTCGGAATAATGAATTAGCAAAATCCCAAAATTCTGTCAAGTAAAATGTGCAAAGTTGCAAAAATATTTCTTTTAACAGCCAAAATCATCCCTAATTTTATGAGGGCTTTGAATATTTTCCTTTTTTCCGCTCCGAAGATGTTAGGGAGAGAGCAAAGCTTTAGCGCTTACGCTCCTCGCCCCGATTAAAATAGAAGGCGAAACAGAATCTGCGCTCATTATTAGCAAGTAAGTTTTCCCTCCGTTTTTAATTTAAAAGACGATGTTTAATAGTATAATCGTTTAATCATTAAATCATTTTATTATTTAGCTTTTTCTTTTTGCGATTGTCAAGGGAAAAATGCGCGATCTCGGCAAAACCAACTTTTCGGTCACGCCCGCGCAAGCGGGATCCCCGAAATGCCTTGAAAATACTGGATTCCGGCCTGCTTCAGCCTGCTTCAGCCTGCTTCATGCTGGCGTAGGAATGACAAATTACATCCCGAAGGACTTTTGCAGAGATTTCAATGTAACTAGCTCTTGACCATCTAACAGTTTTAATGTTTCTCCCTAGCAGAAAAAGGGCCGGAGGGGAGAGGCGAAATTAAGAACGGCGGTCTAGCCAGATCAATCATAAAAATTTCCTGGGGAGGCTCGAGGCAAAAGAGAGAGCAGGGCCGGGGTAGGGAGAGAAAAGCTCCCTTATGCTCTTCCGTGAACCTCCTTGCCCCCTTGGCCATTAAAATTTAAGCAAAAAGTGAGGGTGGGTAAGGAAAATGGGGCCGTATTTGAAGTTGACGCCTTCTCCAAGTTTATGTTATAAAATTTTAAAATTAATTGGCGCGGTAAGGATTTGTGATTTTAAAGCAAACTCCCCCAAAAAATCTTCTAACAACGGATCATCTCCTTCAACATGATGATAAAAAATTGATTCAGCAAATTCAAGATGATTTACCCCTTTCCTTAACCCCCTATTCTGTTTTAGCGCAGAAAATTGGCTGGCCGGAAAAGAAAGTTATCCAGCGAATTCGTTTTCTTAAAAAATTGGGGATTATCAGGCGATTTGGAGCCATCTTGCGCCACCAAAAAGCAGGCTATTTGGGAAATGCCCTGGTGGTATGGAAAGTGCCCACCGAGCTTATATCTCCTTTTAGTCAATTGATCAGCAATTTCCCCGCCGTGAGCCATTGTTATCTGCGCCCAACTTTTCCTGATTGGCCTTATAATCTTTACACGATGGTTCATGGCCCCACCACTAAAGACTGCTATATCTTGGCCCAAAAGATCTCGCAAAAAACAGGAATAAGAGAATACCGCGTACTTCCTTCTTTAAGAGAGTTTAAAAAATCAAGCATGCATTACATCCCCGAAGGTTAAATTCGAATTCAATAAATTTGGAGGAGGTTATGAAAGTTTCCAAATCAAAAAAAATTTTTGCCAAGGCGCAGAAAGTTATTCCCGGTGGAGTTAATAGCCCTGTCCGGGCTTTTAAGGCGGTAGGGCTTGAACCATTCTTTGTGTCTCAAGCTCGGGGAGCGAAAATTTATGATGCCGATGGCCAGGTGTATATTGATTACGTTTGTTCTTGGGGACCAATGATCTTAGGTCATGCTCACCCGCAGGTGCGCCAGGCGATGACCAAAGCCTTGGCCAAAGGCTGGAGCTATGGGGCAGCTACGGAGCTGGAAGTGTGCTTGGCCCAATTAATTTCCAAGGCTATACCTTCCATGGAGATGATTCGTTTGGTAAGTTCAGGAACTGAAGCAACAATGAGCGCTATTCGTTTGGCCAGAGGATTTACAGGACGAGATAAGATAATTAAATTTGCAGGTTGTTATCATGGACATGGCGATAGTTTTTTAGTCAGAGCCGGTTCTGGAACTATTACCTTTGGTATCCCTGATAGTGCGGGAATCCCTAAAGCTATTGCCGAAACTACTCTGGTTGCTCCTTACAACGACCTCGAAGCCGTGCGCGAACTGTTTGTCCAAAACCCGGCCCAAATAGCCGCGGTAATAGTTGAGCCCATAGCGGGCAACATGGGCGTGGTTCTACCCAGAGAAGGTTTCTTAAAGGGACTGGAAGAAATTTGCCGTGAGCATGGAGCCCTTTTAATCTTTGATGAGGTAATTTCTGGTTTTCGAGCCTCTTTTGGGGGAGTCCAACAACTATTCGGGGTCACACCCGACCTTACTTGCTTAGGGAAAATAATAGGTGGAGGAATGCCTGTGGGGGCTTACGGAGGTAGGCGAGAGATAATGGAAAAAATTGCTCCTCTTGGCCCAGTTTATCAAGCCGGGACCCTCTCCGGTAATCCGGTAGCTATGACCTGTGGGTTAGCTACTCTAAAAATTCTCCAGGATAAGAAAATTTACAAGAAAATTAATAAATTAACTGACGAGCTTTGCCAAGGATTAACAGAAATTGCCCAGCAAAAGGGAGTCCCCTGCCGGATAAATAAATTTAGCTCTATGTTCACCCTTTTCTTTACTGAGGAGGAAGTTTTTGATTACGCCTCGGCTAAAAAAGCAGATACTAAGAAATATGCCCAATTTTTCCAAAAAATGCTAAAAGGAGGAATCTGGTTTCCGCCATCGCAATTTGAAGCTTGTTTTGTATCGTTAGCTCATACCGAAAAGGATATTGCGCAAACCCTAAAAGCGGCTGCGACCGCCTTTGAGCTGAATTAGTATTAGGCCATCCTGCCAAAACATGAAGAAAAATTTTTGTATTTGGAGGCTTAAAGAGATCTCGGAAAAAGTTCTTCGGGATGTAATTAAGTAATTCCTGCGCCAGCATGAAGCAGGCTGAAGCAGGCTGGAATCCAGTATTTTCAAGGCTTTTCTGGACTCCCGCTTTCGCAGGACTGACCAAAAAGTGGGTCTTGCAGAGATCTCTTAAAAATTTCTTGACAATTTTTTAAAGAATATGGTAACAATTTATGGCTTGAATGAATATTCATTCATTACGAAATTATTAATGGGAGGTAAGCGGGAAAGTGAGCGGTTAAAATAAATTCTATTTTATGGCTATGGAGCAAAACAAAAAAACTCTTTATAAAAAAATTGCCAGATTTAGCGCTTTGGGCATCGAAATGGGATTAGCCATAGCCATTGGGATAACTATTGGAATTTTTTTAGATTTATATTTTAAGACAAGCCCTTGGTTAACACTTTTTTTTCTTTTTTGTGGAATAGCTGCTGCTTTCCGCTCTCTTTTTACCTTAATGAAAAGAATTGACAAAAATAAGGAATAATAATAAATTTCGAAGAATGAAAAACTTAATTCCGCGAGAGGAATCTAAATTGTTCGCATTCAATCCAATTGAAAAAAAAGCCGCCATAATTTTAGGTCTCCTCCTGCTAGCCAGTCTCTTTTTCCAAAGCTCGGCAGTTTTTTGGGGAGTACTTTTGGGTGGCTTATTAGGTATCCTCAATTTTCACTGGCTATGGTGGATAACGGCTAAAGTTTTCCTGGAAAATAAAAAAATATACGGATTCCAGTATCCCACAAAGTTTTTCTGTTTAGCGGCGATAATTTTTTTTATTTTACGCCGCGGGGATATTAATTTCTTGGCTTTTTTAATCGGCCTTTCTGTTTTTATCCCCGCTATTCTAATAACTGCTTGGCCGATTAATTTTTTAAAACAAGATAGGTTGAAGAAACTCTAATGGCCGAACACGCACCTTTTACTTGGCTGAATTATTTGCCCTTGATTGGGGATCTTCCTCATCAAGTAAGTGGAGCTTTATTTATTCTGGTAATTCTTTCCCTTCTTTCATATTTCGCCTTTCGCCGCATCGCTCTTTTTAAGCCAGAGGAGTTGATTCCTCCGGAAAAATTAAATATCCGCAATATTTTTGAAATTTTTACGGAAGGGGTCATAAAATTTTTAGATGATATTATTGGGCCCCGGGGCCGGGAATTTCTGCCCCTTATGGGTACCCTTGCTTTCTTTATCCTTTTTTCTAACCTTTTAGGATTAGTCCCTGGCTTCTTGCCTCCCACTGATAATCTTAACACCACAGTCGCTTGCGCCTTAGTAGTATTCTTTGCTACCCACTATTACGGAATTAAAACCCATGGTTTAAAATATATTAAGCATTTTATGGGGCCAGTCTGGTGGTTATCGCCATTATTCTTCATCATCGAAGTCATTAGTCATTTAGCTCGCGTCCTTTCTCTTTCTATGCGTCTTTTTGGTAATATAATGGCAGACCATACTCTTCTATCTTTGACTCTTTTAACCCCTTCTTTCTTGGTTATTTTTCTTCCTCCTTTAGCCATGTTTTTGGGAATTTTTGTTTCTCTAATTCAGGCATTTATTTTTACTCTGCTTTCCATGGTTTATATATCACTGGCTATAGAGGAAGCAGAACATTAAGGAAGAACCGGCGTGAAAAAAGGCTGTTGAAAATAGAAAAAAGGCAAATCAAATGGGAGGTATTTAATGATGCAAAAAAGATTGGGGCTGGCGCTTTTTATCGCTTTATTTTTGATTCTAAGCCTGAGCAATTTGGCTCTGGCTGCTGAAGAACCGCTGGGACAAGAGGTTAAAAAGTTTATCGGCTTGGCTTGTGGCTTAGCTATAGGTATTGCCGCATTCGGAGGCGGACTAGGCCAAGGTATTGCCATTTCTAAAGGTTTAGAAGGAATTGCCCGCAATCCAGAAGCTCAACCAAAAATCTTCATACCTATGATTGTAGGGTTGGCCCTGATAGAATCCTTGGTAATCTATGCTCTGGTAATTTCCATTATGCTTTATACCAAACTCTAATTTCAGGAACCTCTGGATAATCTGGCAGGCCCTTCTGGAGAAGTCCAAAAAATAAAATATTTTGGCTCAATTTTTAACCAGAAAAAAGTATTTAAAAAATTATCTAAGTAGCAAAAGGGAAGAAAGTTACCTCTGGACTTCCCAAGGAGGGAAAGATGGATGTCAGTGTACTTTATAACATTTTTCCCCAAGAGACCTTCGGTACTCTCATAGCCATCTATTTTTACCTTACGGGGTTAAGTGCCGGTTCTTTTGTCCTTTCCACGCTGGCCTATGTGTTCGGAGTCGACAAATATAAGCCCATCGGCAAAATCGGGGTTATTTTAGCTGCTCTATTTTTAATCTTAGCTCCGGTGGCCCTTCTCGTTCATGTGGGCCAACCTTTAAAGGCCTGGCATCTTTTTGTGCATCTCAACGTCACTTCCCCGATTACTTGGGGGTCATTTCTCCTCACCCTTTACCCCATTAACTGTGTTATTTATGGGTGGTTCATGTTTAAAGGGAACCATAAGATGACCCGCCTTTTTGGCACCATCGGCATTCCCTTAGCCGTTTTTGTGCACGGCTATACCGGTTTTATTTTAGCCTTGGGGAAAGCCCGGGCTCTTTGGAATACAGCGCTTATGCCTTTCCTCTTCTTGGTTTCGGCCATGGTTTCTGGAATTGCCTTGATGATTATTATTTCTCTAATCAAAGATCGCTTCTTTTCCAAAGAAAAAAAAGTTAATCGAGAACTCATCTTTGGTTTGGGAAATCTATTAGCGGCAATGATCCTCATTGATCTTTTCTTGGTGTTGAGCGACGTGCTTGTGCTCCTCGTCTCCCATACCGAAGCCCAAGAAGCCGCCCATTTATTGTTAAAAGGGAAATTTAGCCTTCTGTTTATTTGGGTAGAAAATATCATGGGGAAAGTTCTCCCGGTCATCCTCCTCTTGTTCCCGCGCTTGCGTAATTTGACTACCGTGACTATAGCCTCCATCATGGTAATAGTTGGTATATTTATTATGCGCTATGTAGTAGTCTTAGGAGGGGAGTTTCTACCTTTGGTTTAGATTTCGAGGTTAACCCATGGTCAAGATCAGTAGAAGGAATTTCTTGAAATTTAGTTTTAGCAGCGCCGCCCTGGCCGGGCTAAGTGGACCTTTATCGGGATGTTTTGGTCCAGCGCCTGAGGCACCTCGCCAAGATACCCGCACGCTTAGCCCCGTGATTACCATACCGAGCACCTGCCAACTTTGCCCGGCCGGTTGTGGAATTTTGGGAGAGGTGATCGACGGACGTTTAGTAAAAATAAGGGGTAACCCCAAACACCCCAATAACCACGGTAAAATATGTGCGCGGGGTTATGCGGGGATAAACCTCCTTTATGATCCCGATCGATTACTTTACCCTTTAAAAAGAACAGGGGCTCGGGGCGAAGGAAAATGGACTCGGATTTCTTGGGCAGAAGCCCTCCAAGAAATCTCCTCCAAGCTAAAAAAATTAAAGGAAACCGGCCAAATTGAATCTTTTTGGATAGAACTGGGACAAGCCCATTCCCCAGAACTGCTGGTGCTTAATTTTTTGAAAGCATTGGGCAAGCCAACTTTATTCTCCGAAGCAGGGGGAATAGATCCAAATAAGAGTTTTGCTCAGTCGGCTACATTTGGGACGGCAGGCCTTTTCTATGACGTGGCTAAAGCCCGCTATATCCTTAATTTCGGCGCTAATCCTTATGAAGATGGCCCCCAATATATTTATTTAGCTCAGGGCCTAATAGAAGCGCGGATGACCAACGCGGCCAGACTAATTACCTTCGATGTCCGCCTTTCCCAAACTGGTGGGCGAAGTAATGAATGGATTCCTCTCAAACCAGGGACAGATGGGATAGTGGCCTTGGCTATGGCCCAAAGTATTATTGAACAGGGACTACATGATCAAGAATTTTTGGCCCGGTGGACAAACTTTCCTCTTCCTAAGCTGCAAGAATATTTGGCTTCTTATACTCCCGAAAAAGCTGAAAAAATCAGCGGAGTCAGAGCTAACGATATTCGCCGGCTGGCTAAAGAATTTGCCCAAACAAAACCTGCGGTAGCGATTTCGGGGAGGGGAGTGAGCGGCCACCAAAATGGCTTCCACAATGAAAGATGCCTAATCCTGCTTAATGCCGTAGTCGGTAATATTGATAGTCCAGGAGGATATTGTTTACCGCGCACTATGCCCTTAGGGGAACCCCCAATTCAAAATCTTTTTTCTTCTTCTGCTCAAGCTTTTGCAGCTTTGGGACAAGGCCAAGTTAGACCGCAGATTTATTTTTCTTATTTGGCCAACCCGGCTTACACTAATCCAAATAGTGCCGAAATATCGCGCCTGCTCCGGGATGAAAAACTAATCCCCTTTATAGTAGTGGCGGAAACGCATCTTACGGAAACTGGAGACTTAGCTGATCTATTGCTTCCGGTAGCGTCTTACTTAGAAAGTTGGAACTTAGAAACCCGCCCAGCTATGAATTTGATTCCTTATGTTAGCATTCGCCAGCCAGTTGTTCCTCCTTTGGGTAATTCGCAGTCGATCGGAGACATTTTTCTCCAATTGGCTAAACAGATGGGGGGGCAAATAGCTCAAGAATTCCCTTATCAAAACAACGGGGAATTTATTGCTAAAACGGCGGCACGTTTACCTGCTTTAGCTCAAGCTGGTGGCTGGGCCTCTCTCCAAAAAGACGGCGTGTGGTTTGACGCATCAGCAAAACCTTCTTATCGCCTCTTTGAGAAAAAAGGATGGACTACTCCTTCGGGAAAAATAGAAATATTCCTGAGCAAACTCCCCCAAAAGGACATCCCTCCCCTACCGTCCTATATACCTATCTCTGCTCACGAGAATTTAAAGGAAGGAGAATTAATTTTAACCGTCCATAAAAATAATGTCCTGACCTGGCGATTGGCCAATGCTAAATGGGTAGCTGAGATCATCCATGAAACCCCTCTTTGGATTAATCCTCTAACTGCCCAATCTTTAGGGTTGCGTAATGGCGAGCGCGTCAAAGTTTCTTCTGCGGTAGGTAGCTTTGTGGTGAAAATTCGTTTTTCCCAGGGAGTCCATCCGCAAACTGTTGCTTTAACGGAAGGGTTAGGCCATTGGGCCTTAGGTCATATTGCCCAGGCGAAAAAGGTGAAGACTAATGATTTTGATACGGACCTTCTTTGGTGGGAAAAGGAAGGTAATGGGGTAAACCCTAATAAAATTATTCCATTAAATTTTGACCCCGTAGGTGGAGGGGTTGGCTGGAATGATACCAAAGTAACTCTGACAAAAATTTAAAGAGGATTACCGAGTATGGCTATAAATTTGCCCGCGCTGCCTAAGTTCTCCAAAAAGACCTGGATTATTATACTTTTAATTATGCTCGTTTTGGCTGCTATTCCTGGTTTGGCTTTAGTTCGTTTTACCACTTCTCACCCCTTTTTCTGCCTTTCCTGCCATAAAAATCAAGAACCTCTTGAGCGTTGGCTTCCCTCCCGCATGCATCCAGCTTCTATTACCTGCACCGAATGCCATTCTAAACCCGGGGTATTTATTTGGAGACATTTTTCGGCTGGAGATACATTGCTAAATGAGAATTGTTTGCGTTGTCATCCCCTCGCCACCGTGCCAGAACAAATGACCTTAGATAAAATTCGCTTAGTTAAAATTTCCCACAAAGTGCATGCGCAGCAGAAAATCTCTTGCCTCGATTGCCATCGGAACATTCAACATGACCCTCTAAATCCGCGTACTAACCGGCCGCGGATGGAAACCTGTTATCATTGCCATGAAGCTCATCCGCGCACCCAAGCTTGCGACTTTTGTCATCCCATAAACCTTGTTTACCCCAAAAAAAATCCGTAACCTTGACTTTCCTTAGCCAAAATATTTTACTTCTCCCTACCCTTTTGCTATTATTGTTTTGATTTAAGATATCATCTTTGCTTTAGCTATTTTTAAAGAATAGGGCTTTCCGGGCAGAAGAGCAGGCCCTCCTGCAAATAACAATTTTTGCTTAATATAAGTCAACCCGTTTAAGGGAGAATGAATATGCCCATGATTTTTATAGCTTCTACGGGTGGTTCGGCTGGCCGTTCCCTGGCCGCCTGGGCCTTAGCTAAAAAATTAAAAGAGAAAAAGCTGCGCGTTGGTTTCTTCAAACCTTTTACTCTTAGGCCCCCAAATAAAATTTCGCCAAAAGATGAGGCTACTGATCCTGACCTCCTTCTGCTCAAGGAAGTCCTGCAATTGGAGGAGCCGGATAATCTCCTTTGTCCAGTGCAACTAACTCCTGACCTACTATCCCAAATTTCTAAAAAAGAGGTCGAATTGCTTTGGGAAAAAATTCAGCAATCTTTCCGAGAAATCTCGCGCACGAAGGATATTATCTTAGCTATGGGAGGAAAAGAAATTTTTTGGGGTGAAGGAATTCCTGATTTTTCAGATAGTATTCTAGTGAAAAAATTCAATGCGGCAGTTATTCTATTGGACCATTATCAAAAAGATAATTTAACTATGTTCTCTCTCCTCTCCCTTAATTCTTTCCTCGAAGGTAGAGTGCGGACTGCTATTCTAAACCACATTCCCTCGGAAAAAATGGCTCATATAAAAGATAAACTAATCCCTTTTTTCCAAGGCAAGGGCATAAAATCAGTAGTGCCCATCCCCGAGGATTCGATTTTAGCCGCTAATTCGGTAGAGGCCATAGCAGAATTAATCGAAGGAGAAATTATTTGCGGAATAGAGTACAAAGGAAACCTTATCCAAGATTTTACTATCGGCGCTAAACATCTAACCGGAGCCATTTCTATTTTTAAGCAGGTTTATAACCGAGTAATTTTACTGCGCCTCCCTGAGCAAGGGACGGAACAAGCGGCCGTGGGTGGAATAATTCTCACGGGAGGAAAAAAGCCTGGAGAAATCCTTCTCCGCGTGGCTCAGGAAGCTTCCCTGCCCCTGATCCTGACCAGGTTGGACACCTTTCAAACCGTGGAACGGATGGAGAAGACCAAGCCGATCTTGAGCGTTAAAGATAGCTTCAAGGTTAACCGGTTCCTTGAGCTTATTGCCCAAGAATCTCCCCAAGAAGAGTGGTTGGAGGCTTTATTATAAAAAGGGCTGCGGGAAAGAATCAGGGTAAAAATTTTATGAACAAAGTGTTCCAGAGAAGAATTTCCGGGTTCAAGGAATAATCATGCCCTGGATACAAAGGATAAACAATTTGGCCCCCCCAGTAAAAGAAGGATTATACCGTCTGCTCATCCCTCCTTCTCTATTCCATCGCTTCCATATAAATCCCTTGACCTTTTCCGATTATAACGGGAATAAATTAGTGCGCTTTTACTACCCCGCGAAAGAAGAAACGGTCATGGTGGAAGTTAAACGAAAGCTTGAAGATCAAGATCCCATTTATTCGATTCAGATCTCTGATGGTGCTGATTTCACTCAACTTAACTGGGATTTCCTTATTGTCAACGACCCAGAGAGCGAAAGATTTAATATTGATGTGGATGAACAGGGGAGAGATACTCTTTGGGGGCGAGCTTCGCGTAACCTACCGGAAGAAGTGCGCGCTTTGCACGCGGGGTTAGCTCCAGGGCAAGTGCGCCGAGGATTGCGGTTAACCAGGGAAGTTGTAGCCAGTTTAGAATTTTTTGCTAAAATTTTAAACATCAAAGTCATTAGCTTAGAAGCCCTTTTTTATCATAACGCTATTACTTACGAACGTTGTGGCTTCACTTATTTTGAAGGTTTCAAAAGGATGCAGCGCATTCATCAAGCCTTTCAACCGGGAGGAAAATTGTTCGCTAAGCTCGATTCGTCCACCCCTTTTCGCCAACCCGATTTTGCACGCACCGTACGAGGCCGATCGTGGGCCATCCACGACGGCATAATTAGTGAAATTGACGATGATCTCCTGGAAGAAGGATGGACTTCCCCCAAAATGTATTTACTCGTAGGCAAACCACGGCAAGTTTGCACTTTCCCCGAGGCAATTTATTAAGTCCTCTATATAAAGCTATGTGGGCCAAATATTTATTCAACAAAAAATATCCGGAATTAAATTCAGTGCGTTTAATCTTGGTTATTTATGCTCTGGGTTTTCTCTACGGAACCAAGAATCACCTTATCGATATTTTTCAGGATGGTTTTTTCGGTTATACCTATGTTTCCTGGCCTATTAATTTATATTGGACGATGCTCACTTTTTTAGATCCCCTAACCGTGTTCTTGTTCATCTATCGTCCGTTAAAAGGAATCACTTTGGCCGTTTTAATTATGGGTTCTGACTTGCTTATAAATTTGTCTGTTACTTTTTATTTTTATCAGCAAACCGGCACATTCATCGATGGCCTACTAGCCAAGCAAATCTCTTTTGGTCTTTTTGTTTTCATCACTTTCCCTTATGTTAAGAAAAAGCTCATAAATTTTTGGCAAGGGTGGACAAGAAATGGTTCCTTAAGCAGTGGAAATTAAAACTGCTCGCCGGTCAAGCAAAAGTTCTGCTTGACAGGCCGGCTTTCTTTAATTAACATTTTTAAATAAATTAATTTTAAAAAGGAGGAATGAGCTTTGAGCAAAAAAATTCAGAAAGGTATTGCTTGGTACTTGGTGGTAGCGATGTTTTTAATCGGAATTGTTCCCCGGGCTTATGCCGGATTCTCGCCTTCAGAAATTGCTCCCTTTTCTCCAACAGAAAAGGCCACCGATCTCCAAAAGGTAAAGAACTTTTTGGAGAGAAAAATTGTGGCCGAGAAACTTAAAGAACTGGGCTTTTCCCCTGCGGAAATCCAAAAAAGGCTCCATGATTTAAGCGACCAACAAATCCATCAATTAGCCTTGAAGATAGATGAATGGAAAGTGGGCGGTGATTCTGGCTTAGGAATAGTTATTGCCCTCTTAGTAATTGCTATTCTCATAGTCCTCTTTCTCCAACTCACTGGCCATAGGATAGTAGTCAAGTAAATTTAAAATTGGCCATCTTTCTTCAAGACCACCCGTTTCTACCTTCCCCAAGAGAAGGCGGTCTTCAGTTAGACCGCCTCTCCTTATGTCTGCTCTTCCTCATGATCATCCTTCTTTCTTGCGCACCTGCTGCCTTTTATAATAAAGACGCCGAAACTGTTATTATCGAAAAGGTTCCCTTTTTCCCTCAAGAAAAATATCAATGTGGACCAGCTTCCTTGGCCGGTGTTTTGAATTTCTGGGGACAAAAAATTTCCCCTGAAGATATTGCCCAAGAAATTTTTAGCCCCACGGCTAAGGGTACGCTGAATTTGGATTTGCTTTTTTATGCTCAAAAACGAGGACTGCAGGCTCAACAATACCGGGGTTCGTTAGAGGATCTTAAAAAAAATATATCGGCGGGTATTCCCCTTATTTTGCAAGTAGATTATGGCTTCTTGATTTATGAACAAAATCATTTTTTGGTGGCTATCGGTTATAATAGTCAAGGAATCATAGTCAACTCGGGAATAGAAAAGGGTAAGTTTATCCCTAATTCCTCCTTTTTGAGGATCTGGGCGAAGGCTAATTATTGGACTTTACGCATAACTCCCCCATGAATAACTTCTGGCTATTCTCCAAAAATTATGTTTTTAAGGCGAGCGTAGTCCTTTTTGTTTTTCTTAATTTAAGTTGTTCCATGCCTAAGATAATCATCTTGCAGGACCCCCTCAGCCCTGAGGAGCACTTAAACTTGGGTGTAATTTATGAAAAAGAAGGACAATTAGAGGCGGCCTTACAAGAATACCAGAAGGCTGCGCCCAAGTTGCCTTTAGCTTATCTTTATATGGGAAATGTTTATTTGCAGAAGAACGAATTGGCGGCGGCGGAAAAAAATTATAAAAAAGCTATCCACGAGCTTCCCGATAATGCTGATGCGGCCAATAATTTGGCCTGGCTCTATTATTTAAAAAGAGAAAATCTGGAACAGGCTGAAGAATTAGCCCGGCGGGCTATAACTTTGAATCCCGCTAAAGGTCATATTTATTTAGATACGCTGGAAAAAATTCAGGCGGCTAAAAAACTTAACCCGTGATTTCTTCCAGCAGTTACTCCATCAAGCCATATAACTCCCGCCGTTTACATCAATGCATACGCCGTTAACATAACTGGCATCATCCGAGGCTAAGAAAGCAATTACTGTGGCCACTTCTTCGGGTTGGGCGAGTCGCCTTAAAGGAACGCGTTCTAAGATGCGGCGTTGTTCTTCCTCCGTCCGCGCAGCCCACTTAGCTTGCACCCGCGCGGTAAGGACAATGCTGGGAGCTACAGCATTGACGCATATCCCGAAAGGACCTAATTCCGCGGCCATGTGCTTGGTAAAACCTAACAAACCGGCCTTGGCCGAAGTGTACTGGGGGCCAGAAATGAGGCTATAATTTCGGCCAGCGTAAGAAGAAACATTGACGATGCGCCCATATTTCTGTTTTTTCATAAAAGGAACAACAGCGCGGGTTACTAAAAAAGCTGACTTCAAGTTCAAAGCTATGGTCTGGTCCCAATCTTCTTCGCGAATTTCTTCTACCGGAGAAACCGGTGTACCCAAACCAGCATTGTTGACGAGAATATCAATCCTCTTCCAATTTTCGATTACTTTTTTTACCAGGTTACCAATCTGATTGACGTCCAGCACGCTCCCGGAAACAACCAAAGCTTCGCCACCATTCTGCCGGATAGTTGCCGCAACTGCCTCCAAATCAGAAACTGTGCGGGCCGCTAAAGCTACTTTTGCTCCCCTTTTGGCTAAAATCTGGGCGGTGGCCGCCCCAATGCCTCGCGAGGCACCGGTAACTAAAGCTATTTTATTTTCTAAAATCATCCAGGCCTCCTTTAGAAAAGTTCATAGTTCATCAATGATAAATCTTAAGCAAATTTTACGGCAAAATTTTTCAGTCATTTTAACAAAAGAAAAGTTGAGGTCAAGCAGATTTAATGTTAAAAATTAAATAAATCGTCTCTTATGGAGATTTAAAATTGGCTACTTGGCGGCAACTTTTGCCTATATATTTAGGGGCCGTAATTGGTCCATTAGGGGGCGTGGGCGTAATCACTCTATTACCCACCTTGGCCCGAGAATGGCAGACTAACATCCAGTGGATTTCCCTTACGGTCACGCTCTATATGATTCCTTATGTTATTTTTCAGCTTTTTTCCGGATCTATTGCCCAAGTTTTTAACACGCGTCGCACTCTTCTTTTCGGCTTAGGCATTTATAGCTTAGGCGGATTGTTCTGTGGACTTTCTCCCACCTTAGAAATTCTCTTGGGAGCACGTTTCATCCAAGGTTTTGGCGCGGCTTTCATTGCCCCCCTTGTTTTAGCTTTAGTTGGCGAAATGGTCAATCCCCAGCAGATGGGCCGATCTGTAGGCATCCTGGGCATGATGTATACCCTCGGCGTAACTATGGGGCCTTTGATTTCAGGAATATTAGAAGTCAACCTGGGATGGACCTTTTTCTTTTTTTTCTTGATGGCTTATGCTGGAGGCGTGGGCTTATTATACTTTTTTACAGAAAATCCCTCCTCCCAAAACCCAAGCAGATCTGGCCGGTTGGCAGATACTCTCGTTTTTGTAAAAAAGGCCTTATCTTTTCCAAAAGTAAGGTTTCTGAGCTGGGCTGCTTTCAGTTTATTCTTTGGCTATATAGGTTTGATGACTTTTATTGCCGATAATTTGAAAAATTCTTTCGCCCTTCCCTCAGACCGGATCGGTTTAATCCTTTCCATGACGGGGTTTTGGGGGATTTTGGCCTCGCCCCTTGCTGGTCTACTGGGCGATCGTTACGGGAGGATAAAAATAGCCTATCTGGGCGGGGCGATCATGATTGCCGCGATCATCGGTTTGGAAGTATTCACCTACTCTTACTTTAAATACCTCATTCTTTTTGCCGTCTTTGGCACGGGAGCAGCCACCGCTTGGACTTCTTTGAATACTTTGGCTGTGGAAATTGTTCCTGATCTGCGCAAACCCGTGGCCTCGGTTTACAATTGTTTCAAGTTTTCTGGCTACGCTCTTTCTCCTCTCTTGCTCTCTCTTCTGTACATCCCTTTCTCTATCTCCGCCGTCCGCATGACTTGTATCTGCTTTGTCCTTTTAAGTTTATTTTTAGCCTCCCGCGTACGCCTCTAAATACCGCTTGGAAAATCTAAAGTAAATGATCTTGAGGGAAGATTAAAATCTAATTCTCTGATACAGCGGGACTAAATCTTTTAACATAGCTACCGAACGTTCCGGATTATAAATCCCACAGGTGCATGGGCCAGCTAAAATTATGCTTCCTTCCGCAAAATTAATTTCTCCTTTTTTGACTCGACGCAGGACATCCCGCACTAAACCAGGCGCTACCATCCCATGGCCGCACATAGTGGTAAATTGGCGAATGTCCGGCGGTGGAAGACGATCTGTCCGACCGTGAATACCTAAGGAAAGATTGATTGTATGGGGGTTAAGGCCTAATTCTGTGGATAACTCCCGCACGCGATCAATCATGCCGCTCACCATGATGGAAATCCCTTCGTCCATCTCTATTATGCGCTGCAGGGTTTTTTTAACCTTTTCCCGATCATTAAAAACACAATAGACCTTCGTCCCATCCTTTACACTCTGCAGCACCTCTTCTGGTTTTACCCCGCTGTACAAATTTTGGCGCAGAGATGTGGCGATGAGATTCACTGGTCCTTGCGTATATAACATCTCCAAGAGCCTTTTTACCTTAGGGCCACTCCCCTCGTAATTAAACCCTCGGGCGGGATAAATAAAGAGGACAAATTCCTTTTCCAGCAAAGCCAATGGTCCTTCCCGATGCAAACTATGAGTCATAAATAGTTCCTTTTATTTTTTATTGGCCCTTCCCAAGCCCATATTGATTTTGGCGTTCGGCCTCCAGGTAAAACCTGCCGCCTCAATGGTCTGAATAATTTCCGACGGGATCTTCAATCCTGGTTCTAACCTAGTATAAACATCCACTACAAAAACGCTATCTACCTCTAAGGCTACTTTCTTTATGGTACGTAAAACATGGCCTAATTGAGACCGGGGCACCTTAAATTCCATAATCGCGCTGAGCACTCTTTCGCCCATAAGTTCTGGTTTGAGATCGCCCGTTCTTTTGTCCTTAATCAAGTCATTGAAGGGATTTTCTGGTTCGATTTCCGTAATTCCCGCTTGAGCCATCGCCCGCGTAATCTTCTGAATATTCGGTAAATCCATACCCAAAGTCGGCCGCCCCACTTCTATGGCTATACCAACTTCTTCTGGTCCGACCCGGTTAGTAACATCATTAGTTTTGGATTCTTCTGTGCCTCGCCCGGCAATGCCCGTTAAGGCATGCGTAGCGTTTGGATCGCTAAAATACTTGCGCAGCGCCCGGGGATATTCGTAGACATAAGGGGATTCACCGATGGCCTCCACTGGGCAAATTCGGGAACGAAGACAAGTTCCACACTCATAACATTTTTCCTGGTCGACTACACTTTTTAAATCGGCGAAGTAGATGGCCTCCGCTGGACAATAAGGATGGCATCTTCCGCATCCTACACACAATTCTTTGTTGATGAGCATGGTTTAATCTGTCCTCCTCTTAGAAAATACGCTCTCTTATACTGCCGGCTGTCCCTAGATAAAATCGGATACATAAATTGATAACTGGGCCTAATCAGATTTGTCCATTCATTTTCCTTCTCATTTATAACCAAATAATGGACCAATCCGGTCTGCGAGATATTTCCCATAAAAACTCCGCCCACCAATTTCTGCGCCTTTAAAAATATTTGGCGGAAACAATTTTCTCGGGACGAGGCGTAAATGAGCTCCTTATCATAATCCTTATCTCCTTCAATAATATGGAGCGCAAGACCAGCCAGATTTAAAGAATTAGCCTTCGTAAAAATTTTAAGATTTAAAGGATTGGCACGGTAAAAATTAGCGGCGGCCAGCCGGCCTTGTCTTACTGCTTGCGGCCAGGTCCAAAGATTAAGTTCTCGGCCATTTGGATGTTTGATAGTGGCTGCATCTCCGGCCGCAAAAATTCGCGGGTCCTTAGTTTGCAAAGTGGGGGAAACTAATAATTTCCCCTCCGTCAGCAATTCGCTTTCTGGTAAGAAAGAAAGATGGGGACGAGCCCCTAGGGCCAATAGAAGAGCATCACAAGCGTACCATTGTCCCTTTAGCTTTACTTTTTTTATTTGCCCGCCAACTTCTTCTATTTGCGAAATGGTCTGCCCTAAAAAAATTCTTATTCCTAACTTGTGCAAATAATCGGCCAGGAAGGCTGCCGCCTTGGAGGATAAAACTTCGGGCAAGAGATGACCTTCCTTCTCCACTAAACTGATTTGCCAACCAGCCGTTCGTAAATAAACTGCCGTCTTCACCCCGACTAAACCTCCCCCTAAGATGAAAATTTGGTGATCTTTTTTTATCCATGCTTTTGCTTTTTTAACTTCGGGGAAGTTGCGTACGGCAAAAATCCCTTGCCCATTATGCCGACCCTCTAAATGGGGGATAATCGGTTTTCCCCCCGGCGCTAATAATAATCGGTCATATTGAATTTCGGTCCCATCCTGTAAGTAAAGTATGCGCTTGTAGCGATCAAGACTAATGACTCTCTTCCCCGTGATAATATTTAATTGCTTGTCTCCTTGGCCAATCTGATTTAGAAAAACTTTTTCTTCCCCAACTTGACCAGCTAAAAATTGGGGTAAAAGAGGACGGCAACAGCCTATGGCCTCTTCTGCTTCTATTATAACCACAGACTTATGGGGCCATATCTGCCGACTTTCGCAAGCTGCGGCTATTCCTGCTGGTCCGCCACCAACAATTACGATATCCATCTTTGATTCTTTTTGAATAACTCTTCTTAATGCTGCCTGATGAAAAAACTCAATGGTCTTTTATTTTTTAAACCAATCTATAATCTCCTCGGGCTGAGCAAAATGGTCATAGTGGGTAAAACTGCCCCCCAATTCCCCAATTCTTTTTTGAATGAAAGAGCGGACAAGCTCACTTCCCCATATGGGGAGAGGGATCGCTACGCCCACTTTCAGACCTAAGGCAGCCAGACCAAGGCTAAAAGTTAGGTCAAAGGAATTTTTAAAACTAATAAAGAAGATACCACCTATGTTATGAATCTTTTTCCCTTCAGCTAAAACAGACAAAGCTGCCAGAATTGTGCTCTGCTTATCCAAAAGATGGAAAGGCCACTTTTTTTGCGGATTTAACATTCCTTTTTTGACCATCCATAAGCCCGCATCTCCCCAAAGAAACACCCTGGCTTTCCCATCGGTCAAATTTGGAGCCACTTCTGTAGGTATCCAGCCCAAGGGTTGCCCAGGATGATCATCTCCACCTAAAAAGAATATTGGGGAGGAGGAAGATGTACGCAATAAATCTTTTATGGCTAAAGGACCCCCAAAAACTTCGGCTTCTTCCACCAAATCAGGTGGTGGATTAAAATTCACTGACCGATTAGTTTTCTTGTCTTTAATTTTTTTTATTATTTCTTTAAAGGAAGTTCTATCTGCCGAATTCATTACAGGTATAGAAATGGATTGGCAAAGTTCCCTAACGGCTGGATCAATCTTTGGACCGGCAATGAGTAAATCTATTTTTCCTGAACTCAAGATTAATTCTGTTTCTCCAGAGGTGCCTACGCAGGGCAGGCATTTTTCATTGAGGATTATAATCTCTCCCAGGGATATTAATTGCCCTTTTTCCGCGCCGCTCTTTTTTATCTCTTCTGCGGCCATCTTTAACAATTTAAGGGAAGGGTACCCGCTTACCCCTATATTTATTTCTCTTTGGGCCAAAAGGCCATAACCGGCTAATATGGGTAATGGTTTTAGCTTTTCTTGCCACATTTCCTTATCCCAAATAAGCCCTAAGGTTAAAAGGGCCAAACGAATTGCTTGGTTAACTAAAGTCTCGGCAGGTTCGGCCGATCTTTCTAAATAGGAAATAGAGCGGTTTAAATCATTTCGGGAAATTCTCTCTCCTCCTAACTTTTTTCCCGCTTGGCCGAATATTTTGCGGGAAAATTTGCCCCCACCATCTTCCCATTTTAGACCAATTTTAGAGAGGGCGGCCAAGCTTCCTAAAAGAGTTAGGCGCAGAAAAGAAGCGGCCACCATTTGGTCTCGGTCAAGCCCGCAAAAGCCTTTCTCTGGCCCACGACCGAAAGGGTCAATCCGACAAGGCCCGTGCCAACAACCATAAGGACAACTCAGGCCTAACCTGAGAAAGCCATCTTGAGGCTGAAGTTTTTCAAATCGATCCCAGCTTAAAAATAACCCTCTTTGCCCAGCAGATTTCAAAAGTTCTTGACCCAAAGGATCAACTGTCTTAAGCTGTATGGTCTCCATAATTTTTTAAATCTCCTTTTAAAAACCGAGTATGCCCATCGAAGGATTAAAATTATCTAAGCCAGATCAAGGATGATTAGCCCCTTTTTATGTTCACTTATTTGCTGAATAATTTCTTTCCTTCTCTGGCGCGAGGCCTCTACCAATTCTTCTAATTCGACCAACTCCAGAGCCTGGCAAGGGCAAACATCAAGGCATACAGGCTTTTCCATGAAGGCGCAGCGGTCGCATTTCAAAGCGACTTTACGTTCTGGCCAAGGGTAAATTACGCCGTAAGGGCAAAACATGGTGCATGTCCAACAAGCTATGCATTTATCCTCCTTGACGATTACCAAATTACTTTTCGGATCACGACTTAAAGCTCCGGTCAAACAGGCATCCAAACAAGGCGCTTTTAAACAATGGCGGCACTGCCAAGGAAAAGATAAATTGTTTGTTCCTTCTACCCGCACTCGCGCCTGGGGAAGAGGGTCTTCTTGGACTGCTTTCCACAAAGTCTTCCCGTTACTTCCTCTTTCTACGGCACAATAAATTTCACAGGTCTTACAACCGACACATCTTTCTAAATGAACCCCGATTACTTTCATAAAATTTTCCCGCTAAAAATTTTTAATGGTAATTAAAAATCTGCAGAGCTCTCCCATTTAGTGAGTAAAATTTGCCGAAGAAGGTAATGTCTAATTCAAAAGGGGGCAAACTTTATAATTCTCCGGTAATAGAAGAAATCGCCATGCGCACAGCGATATTCAAGGCTGCTTGAAAAGCACCCACATCGGCTATCCCTTGGCCAGCAATATCATGGGCTGTTCCATGAGCGGGCGTCGCCACGATAATCGGCAGCCCTCCCCCGATAGTCACCCCGCGATCAAATCCCAAGATCTTTGTGGCGATCTGTCCTTGGTCATGATACATGGAGACAATCCCCGAAAACTCCCCCTTTCGAGCGCGCACGAATATGGTATCAGCAGGAAATGGCCCCCAGGCGGAAATTCCTTCTTGACGAGCCTTTTCTATAGCAGGGGAAATAATGTTTTCTTCTTCGGGACCGAAAAGCCCTTTCTCACCTCCATGAGGGTTGAGGGCAGCCACTCCTATTTGAGGGTTTTTTATTCCTGCTTTTTTCATGGTTTCGTGAAGAAGTTTAATGGCCCGCAGGATACCTTCAGGATGAAGATGACTGACTATTTCCCTAAATCCAATATGGGAAGTTACCCGGGAAGTCCAAAGAGGTTCCAGATAATTTATTTCTCCATAATTATCAGCTTTAGTTAAGTTGGCTAAATACTCCAATTCTGCATTATAGGGAGAGCCACCCAACTTCATGGCCAATTTATTTAAAGGGGCAAAGACTACGGCCTGGGCTTCTCCGGCCATAGCTTGCGCCACGGCCATTTCCAAATATGCGAGGCAGGCTTTGCCCGCTAAAGCACTTACCTCGCCCATTTTATAATCACGGGGATCGAGGTTATGCAAATCAAAAATTTCCAGCAACCCTGCTTCACCGCTGACTTCCTGCCAATTTTTGCGCGGCACGATCTTCAAATCTAAGCCGGCGATATTAAGCGCCTGCTTCATTACGCGGGCATCACCAATGACTGCCGGCCGGCATTGGCTGCGGGTATTTTGGGCATGCAGGGATTTAACTACTAACTCCGGGCCAATCCCCGTAGCATCTCCCATAACGATGGCCACTTTAGGCCGCTGCTCGATCTTTGTTTCGGCCATAGCAATTTTCTTTGCCCCTTTTGGCTATATTTTATTGCCCAACTAATTTGCTTAGTAATTTTGCCGCCCGATGGGGATTGAAGATTCCGCAAAGGCAGGGTTTAGCAAGTTCGACAGCTGCCTTCTCCACGGTAATCTTGTTTTTCTTAATGTTTTCCACCATTCTTTTTACCAAATTGCCCGATACCAGACCATGTCCGCACATAGTCACAAAGTCTAAAATTTCCGGCGGCCAAAGTTTTTTCTTATTGCCATGGATTCCTAAGGCGAATTCAATCAAGGGCGGCTTAATCCCAGCCTTCTGACAGCAATCGAATACCTCGTCAAAAAGACCAGAAACAACAATGGAAATCCCTATATCCTTCTCCTTTAATTCTTTCAGGCAAGCAATCAAGCTCTCTTTGTCTTTAAAAACCACTTGACAGCCTACGGTCAATTTATCCATTATCTCTGCTGGATCCATGGTATATTTATTGCCTACTTTGCAATCGCCAAAGTGCAGGTCAGTATATTTGGTCATAATCTGCGCTATCTGCTTCAACTTAGGCCCAGCGTCTTTATCATTAAAGCCCCGGGCTACGTGGGCAAGCATGGGGAAATCTTCCCTTAAACTTTCTAAATCTCCAGTACGATGTAATGTGTGGGTCATATTCTCTCCTTATTAAAGATTTTTTTAATTAATCCCCTCCTCAGAGACAGGGTCATAATTAATAAATAGCTAACTTTTGGTGAACAGGCCAGAGAAAGGGCCGGAGGCAGGCCAGAGGCAGGCCAGAGGCAGGCATGAATGAAGAAGCATCGGCGGGAGAAGAAGTTGTTCAAAATTAATCAACGATTCTCCGCAAAGGGCCGGCGGATCGCTAAACTAAGCAAGATGATTGAGCTTCTAAATCCGCCCGTACCCATGGAAGAAGCACTGCCTCATGATTCTGAATGAATGCCTGCCTCTGGCCTGCCTTTGGCCCTTTCTCGCTATGGCGACTCAGTCTCTCATGGAAGAGAGACTAACGCAATATTCTTCCCAACCCCAGGTTTACTTTGCCGTTCGGATATACGGGAAAACCCATTTCTCTTATTATTTTTAAAGCCGGTCCTTTCTCTTCCTCTTCGGGATAAGTTATTAAGTCCAGGGAAAAAACTGAATCTATATCTTTTTCAATCTCGCGTAACGCTTTCAGTACCTCTCTAAGCTTTTCTGGTTGGACTACAAATTCAATAATCGCCGAAAGGACTTTTTCATTGCGGACTTCTGGCTTTAGCTCACCCGTTTTCACATCGGCAAACAAAAAAGTCACCGGATTCCGCGGTTCAAATTCCACGCCAATTTTAGCCAGGGCCATGGCGATTTTCTCTAAATCTTTTAAACGGGCACCCACTCCCGGACGACCAACTTCTACAGCCATTCCATAAGCTCCTCTTTTAAAACGGCCTGTGACTTCATTCGTCTTCATCTCTTCCGTTCCTCTTCCAGGAACGCCCGTTTGTTTATGTTCCACCATGGGGTCACTAAAAGCAAGACGCACGGAACGAGGCCATTCAATTTCCTGGCGATAAATGGCCTGGGGTTTACAGACCCCCGCCCGCAGACAAACTCCGCATTCTACGCATTCATCTTCATCAATCAAAGCTTTTTTCTTCTTAGGATTTTTTTCATCCTGAACATAGGTTATGGCCCCTACGGGACAATAATCCCCGCAGAGTTGACAACCAATACATTTTTCTTGATCGATTCTCATATTCTTCTCCTTCTTCCTTTGAGACTTAAAGCCCTTAGAGCTTTCAAAAGTATTTTTTAACCTCCCACATAGACAGGCATCACCGTTATTTTACATCCTGGAGGTAATGGGTCTTTTTCTAAGTTAAAGGGACTCAAAACTATATCGTCCTTAGTCACAATAGCACTCAAATTTGGCCGAAATTTTTTATTATTCCGATCGAATAATTTTTCCGCCAGCAGCGGATATTTAGCGGCCAAACGGTCAAATAACTCTAACGCCGTGACCCCCTCTTCTACCTCCACCTCCTTGGCCGAACGCATCGGCGAAAGCTTCCGAAAATCAGGTTCTAACTGGTCACTAAGCCACAGCCAAAGTTCTACCTGCACCCGCATATCAAACCATTCATCCTGGAATTTCCGTTAAAATTCCCTCAACTCCAGCTTGCCCTACTCCTATTTTAAATCTTTTATAATCTCTGCCAAACCGAGCTTCTCTAAAGTTTCCGGCAAAGGTTTTCCCGTTTGAGGATCCCAGCCCATCAAGCGATAATAATTCTCCACCATCCAAGACCACTTCTCCATAATATTCTTTCCCTGAGCCGGACCATCCACAGGAATAGAACCATATCGCTTAGAAGGCCGCTCATCTTCCACCCGCAATCCATGCCGAAAATTAAATACGCGCAATAGATTTACTATGCGCCTCCCCAAAGTAAAAGCATCCGGTAAACTCCACTGCCAACCCGTAACGGCATTAAAACACTCCAAAACTAACTTAGGATGCGGGGCAGCAAAGCGGCAAGTCCCCACACAATCATCAAAAAGCCGAATCCCATTATATTTAGCATTAAATGTAGAAACCTGTTCAGGCGAAAAATGATCCGTGGGCTCCTCTAAATCCACTAACTTCGGATGAATTCCCCCCCAAGTAGCCTCTATGGTACTGGTGTTGGTCAAACAAGTATCAAAAAGCTCGTACCAGCGCGTCGCTCCCCGATGATCATGACTGCGCGGCGCAGACCCTTTAGCTGCATAAATCGCCCAATCCGCAGCCGGTCCGCCAACTTTCTGAGAAGCCCTCATCACCCCATCAGCCAAAAGATTCCCAAAATTACCCTGTCGGCGAGCAATGCGATTCAATAACTCCTTAACGGCCTCTACATTTCCCCAAGTCAACTCTAAACCCTCTGTATCTTTTTTAGTAAATACTCCCTTCTCATAACACTCCATCGCCCAGCCAATCACCCACGACCCTTCATTGCAATCCATACCTAACTTATCAACCTCGCGGGTTAACATGACCACGGCCCCCAGGCAGCCATGAGCTCATATTCAGGTTCTTCCCCAACAAAACCAGTATAAGGACCCTCCGTGACCGTAACCTCCTTCACATGCGCAATCCGACACTGGTAACAGGGAACCGGCCGAATCTTAAAATGCGTACGCAAATACTGACCATTCATCTTCTCATGCTCAGGATAAATATTCGTGGTGTAATTCTTCACCGGCAAGGCCCCCTGCGCATAAAGAGTAGAAAAACCACCACCAGAACCCCACTTGTAAATCACCCCAAAGTTCTTAGCAAACTCCAAAAGCTCATTATTTTTTACCTTTAAACCTTCCGGATCATGAATAGCAAAATTCCTCGGCCCCCGATAAGCCACCACCGCCTTCAACTTCTTTGCCCCCATGACCGCTCCCATCCCATTATGGGCTACCACGTGTCCCCGATCACCAACAATCGTAGCATAAAAAACCTTATTCTCCCCAGCCGGCCCTATGGCATAAACACTCACTTCCTTCTCGCGCACCCCCAACTCTTTACGTAATTGATCTTCTACTTCCCAAACATCCTTGCCCACTAAATGCCGAGCATCTCTCAGCTCTGCTTGGCCATCTTTAATTACCAAATAAACCCAATCAGAAGCTGCCCCCTCAAAAATTAAGCCATCAAAACCTGAAAATTTCAGATAAGCCCCAAAGTAGCCATTCGCCTGAGACGAGCCCGCCAAATTGGTCATCGGACCTTTAGCCGAAACATTAAAAGTAGCCGCCCCATAAACTCCACTGCCCGCTAAGGGTCCAGTAGTCCAAATCAGCCTATTCCGCGGATCATCCCACTCCACCCCCGACGGTACCTCATCATATAAATATTTAGCCGCCAAACCCACACCACCAACCCACTTTCTTAAAATTGCCTCATCTAAATCTTCTACCCCTATTCTTTTCTGGGTCAGGTCAATACGTAAAATTTTACCCACATATCCAGGAACGTGAAAATTCGCCATAAAATCCTCCTTAAATCGAAAATTTCTTTAATATACCTATTTTTTGAAATAGTCCGTTCGCCAAATTTTCCTACCCCCTTCATTTTTTCCACACCAGCGATGGTAACCAAGTGACTAACGGGGGATATAGCGTTATCAATAAAAGCACGGCTAATAAAGGAATGAAAAAGACCAGCAATGATCTTTGTAACCTGGCAAAGGAAATGTCAGCCACTCTCTGCACTGCATAGAGAACCATGCCGACGGGAGGAGTCAAAAGGCCGATCATAAGGTTCAAAACCATGATTAACCCAAAATGCAATGGATCTATGCCCACTTTCATGACTAAGGGAAGCAAAATAGGAGTCAGAATATTTATAGCTGCTAAACTCTCTAAGAAGCAGCCGACAATTAATAAAAACCCATTTATTAAAAGAAGAATAATCCAGGGATCAGTAGTTATGCTTAAAATCTTTTCCGCTATCCCCGAGGGGATCTGGTAACGCGCCAGAAGCCACCCATAAACCGAAGCTGCTGCAATTATGAATAATATAACGCAAGTGTCATCTAAGGCTTCTTTTAAAACTTTAAGCAGACTTTGCCAACTAAGCTCCCGGTAAAGAACCATGCCCAAAAATAAGGAGTATAAAACCGCTACCGCCGCCGCTTCCGTGGGTGTGAAAATTCCTGACCAGATTCCCCCAATAAGAATGACTGGGCATAATAACGGGAAGATAGCTTTTCCTGAAGCTTTTAAAATAGATATAAACTCGGCCCGTTTCTGGATGGGATAACCCTTTTTTTTAGCAATAATGGATACGACAATCATCATGAAGAGCCCCATAAGTACCCCGGGAATTATGCCGCCGATGAAAAGGGCTCCTACGGAAACGTTCCCCAGAACGCCATACAGGACCATGGGTATGCTCGGAGGAATAATGGGCCCAATAGTGGCCGAGGCCGCAGTCACCGCCGCACTAAAATCTTCATCGTAGCCCTGATCTTTCATAGCTTTTATTTCGATCTGGCCAAGCCCTACCGCGTCTGAAACGGCTGAACCGGACATACCCGCAAAGATCATAGAAGCCAAAATATTTACATGTCCCAAACCTCCGCGCACGTGCCCTATCAGAGCATTACAAAAATTAAAAATGCGGTCGGTAATTCCTGCTGTATTCATCAGCCGCCCGGCCAAGAGAAAAAAAGGAATGGCCAATAAGGGAAAAGAATTAACCCCGTAAACCATCCGTTGGGCCAGAATGCCAAAGGGAATATTAGCCAAGCCCCGGTCGATTATAACTACAATCAGAGAGGTAATCCCCATGGAAAAGGCTATGGCCATTCCTCCAAAGATCAATAAGAGCAGAACTATCAAAAATAGCCAAACAAGCATATCTGTTTTAAACTATATTTAACCCTCTAAAGTTGGTTTCGCAGGGGCCGAAATAAGTTGATAGAGATTAGCCCCCACAAAAACTATCATTAAAATTAAGCCAATAACAGGTCCTAAATATAAATACATCATGCTTAACCAAGTTATCGACCCAGCAAAGATAGGCTTGGCTTCTCCCATCATTACTAAGGCCCCATACAAAATAACGACTAAAAACCCCAAGATCAAAATATAGAAGAAGAAAGTGATAAATTTAGCCGCCTCCTGATTAAGTTTATTAATAAAAAAATCAACGGCTAAATGTAGTTTACGACGGGTGGCACTAGCTGCTCCCAAAAAAGTTACCCAAACCAAGGTAAAACGGGCCAACTCTTCCGTCCAAGGCAATGGGTACATAAATACATAGCGAAAGAGAATTTGCAAAGTAGCTAAAATAATAAGGACTACAAAAAGGAAAAGAGCAAAACCCTCAAAAACAATCGCTAAGTTATTTAATAAATGAAGGAAAAAATTTTTTTCAGAACTCATTTGCGCTAAGGCTATTTCCTTTTTAGGCGAATTTTATAGGGAACGATCTCGAAAATTAGTCATGGCGAGGACCAAAGCGAGGCGGCCATCCCTGGAGATTGCTTCACATGGTTCGCCATGATACCTGATGCATGTCAGCCTATTTAAGTCTTTCTCTCCAGTCCTGCTGAGGAAAGCCTCAGCAGGACTTAGGCAACTAATTTTATTTCCCCGAAATCTTCTGTACTTCTTCAAATACTCCTTTGGCCCATTTCTGGCGGATTTTATCAATAGCCGGCTGAGCCTTGGCCATAAAGGGCTTAATATCTACGGCAACCACTTTCATTCCTTTTTCGGCCAATTTTTTCTTGAAATCTTCTTCTTGTTCTTTGGTTATCCTATCCCCATAAGCAGCAGCTTCTTTCGCTGAATTCAATACTATCTCCTGTAAATCCTTGGGTAAAGAAGATAGTACTTTATCACTCATTAGCCAATGAAAACAGGCGTGCACGTGAGCCGTAAGCATAACATGACTCTGCACTTCATAAAGCTTGGTGGTATAAATTAAATAGAGGGGATTCTCTTGGGCATCAACCACGCCAGTCTGGAGCGCGCCAAAAACTTCCGGCCAAGCAACGACCGTGGGCAAGGCGCCCATTTCTTTCCATACTGTAACCCAATCGGGAATTTCGGGAACGCGGAGTTTTACCCCTTTAAGATCATCAGGAGTCCTAATTTCTTTTTTGGCCGTTAACATTCTGGATCCTCTTCTCTGAATCCCCACGATATGGACTTTCCCTTTAGCCATGGCCGCTTTTCTAATTTCTTTACCCATCCATCCATCCCAGGCTTTAAACACTGTTTCCACATTTGGAAAAACAAAAGGAACTATTAAAGCTCCATATTCCGGAGCATAAAGAGAGATGGTTAAGTCCCCGGACTGCGTGAGGGCCACTTCTCCTTGTTTTAACTGCTCTAAGTTATCCCTTTCACCTCCTAACTGAGCCCCTGGGAAGATGTTAACTTTGAGCCGATTTTTGCTCTTGCTTTCCACCATTTCCTTAAACTTCTGTACGGCGGCGTGGTCTGGCCCGCCAGGGGCGGTATGTAATGCGAAAGCTAACTCAATTGGCTTTTGAGCCTGCGCACTAATGACCAGTAAAAAAGTTATGGCCAAGAAAAAAACCAAAAACAAAGCTTTCCCACCCTTCTGCCAACTCATATTTTCCTCCTTCTTATTTTTTGAGAACTAAAAAGTTCTCTCTTACGGCCCATAAACTCAATCTCCTTCTTTTCTTACCTTAACGCCTGCTGTTTCCTCGATCAATTCGATAATGGCGGACATGTCTTTCTTCCCTAATCCTTCGGCGGAAGCTCGGGTATAATATTGATAGGCCTGGCTGGCCATAAAAAGGGGGATTTTCGCTACTTTTGCACTTTCTAATGCTAACCCCAGATCTTTGCGCAGCAAATCGATGGCGAATCCCGGTTGGGTAAAATTCCCTTTGAAAATGTAATCTGGGACTCGATGATCGATGAGGAAAGAATTGCCCGAGCTGGCGCGAATTATCTGGTAGAGCACCTCGGGAGCTACGCCTAATTTAGTGCCCATGACCAAAGCTTCGGCGATTCCCGCCATATTGATACCTACTAACATTTGGTTAACCATTTTCACTGTTTCACCCATCCCCACTCCGCCTACATGGTAAATGGTCTTCCCCAATGTTTGCAAAATATCTCTATGCGCCTCCAGAAGTTCTTTTTCTCCTCCGACCATTATGGTCAAAGTCGCTTTTTCAGCTCCAACTGTCCCTCCCGAAACAGGAGCGTCAAGAAATTTGACCCCCTTTTTATTGGCCTCCGCTGCGATCAGCATAGAAGTATGCGGGGCAATAGAACTCATATCTATGATCACTAATCCTGCTTTGGCCCCAGAGAGAACCCCTTCTTCCCCTAAAATCACGGCTTTAACTTCCTCATCAGCGGGCAACATGGTGATCACCACTTCGGCATCTTTAGCTACCTGCGCTGGAGTCTCTCTCTTTTCTGCCCCCCAGGCCACAAGTTCAGCTACCGGTCGGGGATTGATATCAAAAATGGTAAGTTGATAACTTGCTTTGAGCAAATTTTGGGCCATGGGTTTTCCCATAGCTCCGAGTCCGATAAAACCTATTTTCTTCTTCATTTGTTCACCCTAAATCCCCCCAAGAACTTTATGTATCCATGTATCCAATTTTTTTTAACAAAGATTTATTGTCGCTGTCAAGATTTTTTCTCAAATTTAATTTCCCCTGTACCTTTAAAATATTCACTTACTTCAGCATACTGGGTATCCACAAAGTAAGCTTGGGGAAATAAGTAATTAGAAAGAGCGTAATTAACAAGGTAATAAAATAAGGCGGTAATTCCTTGATAACATCCTTAATCGGAATTCGGGCTATACTGCTTACCATGAAAAGAGATAAACCCATGGGGGGCGTCAATAGGCCGATCATGAGATTAAAAATAATTATCAGACCTAAATGAACTGGATCAATCCCGCAGGCGGCAACTGGTGGAGCCAGCATGGGAATAATCAATAGGGTAGTGGTCGTACTATCCAGAAACATGCCCACGATAAGGAAAAATAAGTTAATCACCAGCAGCAGAATTAAGGGATCTTGTCCAAATTTCATTACGATCTCGCGCACCATCTGCGGAACTTTTTCTACGGCCAAAATCCAACCAAAAAGAGAGGCCGCGGCTATAATGATCATTATACTGCAACTAGTTTTAATTGTTTCCAAAGCTGATTTTAGGAGCCCCTGAAAAGTTAATTCGCGATAATAAAAATGACTAATGATTAAAATATAAAGCACGCAAATACTGGCCGCTTCTGTGGGGGTAAAATATCCCGTCAGCATCCCGGAGACTAAAATCACTGGCGCCATAAGAGCGGGCAGGGCTGGTTTCATATCCCGCATTACTTCTTTAAGCGTGGGCCATTTCTCTGCTCTCGGCCATTTTCTTCTCCAAGCGAGTAAAGCCACAGTTATCATGAGCATCCCGGTGCAAAGAATCCCCGGAATAATTCCCCCGACTAAAAGTTTCACCGCTGACACCCCGGTGACGGCTCCGTAAATAATTAAAGGAATGCTGGGCGGGAAAATTGGTCCGACTGTAGCCGAGGCTATCGTGACCGCCGCGGCATCGGCTTTCCGGAAACCATTATCCACCATGGCTTTAATTTCAATCTGTCCTAAGCCTCCTACATCAGCTAAAGCGGCTCCCGACATGCCGGAAAAAATCAGGCTGGCAAATACATTTACCTGCGCTAAGCCGCCATGCACTCGGCCGACTAAGGTGTTGGCAAAAGTAAAAAGGGCTTTAGTTATTCCCGTTGAGTTCATCAAATTGCCCACCAATATGAAAACAGGCACGGCCACTAAAGGATAAGAATCGAGGCTATATTGTAGCCTTTGCCCGATCATATCCAAAGGAAGGTGGTGAGTTAACAAATAGATGATGGCCGGAATAGCGATAGCCAAAACAACGGGAAACCCCAGGAGGAATAAAATTAAAAAGCCCAGCAGAATTATTAAACCCATTTTATAGATTAGCCCCTCGCCGCTTCCTTCTTCCAAATTAGCGAAACTAATATGATGGCATACTGGATAGTAGTCAATAAAAATCCGATTATCGTAGGAAAGAAGAAAATAACCATGGGAATTTCTAAAGTAGGTGTTGTATCGTAAAAATTATGTGCTGTGGTCGTTAAAACAGAAAATGTAATGATTCCGAAAATAATTAAGGCGGTTAAATTTATCAAAAAATTTAGAAATTTTTGCACAATAGGTGGAGATAAGGCCATTAACTCGCCCATGCGGATATGAGCATTTTCTTTAGTAACTAAACGCAAACTAATAAACACGCTCCAGATCAAAAAGCACCTCACCAGTTCCATAGTGCCCATAAAAGGAGTCATCGCAAAAGCTCTTAGAACAGTGTCCAAAAGCACTAGAATAATTAAATTAAATAAGAAAATAACGCCCAGATAACGATCAACCGTCGTTAATCCTTGCCAAACCTTCTGCCAAATTAGCAATTCTTTATCTCTCCTATAACTTCCCCTGGCAATTTATCTGCCAGGGGAAGGATAACATTTATTTAACGGCCTGGATGCGGCGAATATAATCAGACCATTCTGGGAAATCTTTTTTGATCTGAGCCATTACTGCTTCTTTAAAACCCTTCTTATCCAAGCCATCTTTTTCTTCAATGATGATCATCCCTTTTTCCTTGAATTTGGCCTTGAGCTCTACTTCCGCTTTCTTGGCCAAGGTAGTTTCGATATCGGCCGACTCGGTTACGCAGGCTTCTAAAATTTTCCGGTCTTCAGGAGAGAGGCTTTGGTAAGCTTTTTCATTGATGAAAACGGGCAGTAGATCCAGAATATGCTCGGTAATGATCAAATACTTCTGCACTTCATAATATTTGGCCTGCCATTGCTGTTGCAAAGGATTTTCTTGACCTTCAATCAATCCCGTCATCAAAGCGGTATGTACCTCCCCGATATCTACGGGCACAGGTATTGCTCCCATTCCTTTGAGCATGGACATCCACAATTTGTTCGGAATCCCTCTGATCTTACGTCCCTTCATGTCTTTGACTGAATAAACTGGGAAGTTAGTAGATAGGTTTCGCCAACCGCGGGTCATTGTAGTCAGAATGCGCATATTACCTTTTTTAATGAGGTGTTCATTCATTTCCCGCACTAATTCGGAAGTTTGCGGACGAGAAGCGCGCAAGCCTTGATCCATGTCCGTGTAGATGTAGGGCAGATTAAACACGGTTATATCCGCATGATATCTGGCTAAAGTGGCATGCACGTGGTTGCCCATGGTGATCGCTCCAGATTTAATTCCATCCATCATCTCACTGGGCGGCCCCAACTGGCTGGCTGGATAAACTTCTACAATTATTCTTCCTTTGGTGCGCTCTTTAACCAGATCGGCCATGCGGGTAGCAAAACGATGCTGCGGGTCTCCTGTTTGCTCCACATGGGCATACTTAAAGACCACAGGTGCAGCCTCAATAGTCTTTAGGGATGTAATGACCATCAAGGCCGCTAAGGTGAAAACCAAAAACACTGCTAAAATTTTTTTCATCTTCTTCCTCCTTTCTTTTTGTTTATTTGATCATTGATTTTTCCCAAAATATTTAAGGAAAAATCCATGGCTTTCTAACTCAAATTTCCTTTGAAGGGAAATATCTTCCTCGAAAAAGACTGATCGTATCCCGAATTATAAAGCCTATAATTAAAGCACCAGTTATAGGAATAATTATAAACCATAAACTGCGCGGTATATCCAATATGGGCGAGCGGTCTACTGACCGCATCGTTAGGAGCCAGCCTTCCCAGGTAAACAGAAAAAAGAAAAAAAGGGAGATTAATTGCAATATTATTTGTAAGAAAACGCCCGCCTTGGAGGAACCTAAAGTCTCTGGCAAAACCTCCACGCGGAAATGAGCTCTTTTTCTCCACAAAAAAGCAGCCCCCCAAAATACCATCCAGGCAAAATTAAGTTCAATAACTTCATCAGCCCAGCCCATAGAACTAATAGGGACAAACCGCACAAAAACTCCGGCGGCAATAAGTAAAAACAAGGCTATTAGGCAACCTACGCTAGCCCACTTAAGAAAATTATTAAGCCCCTGATCAAATCTTTTCCATTTTGCCGTCATTATTTAGCTTTCCTTACCCATTATTAAATTAGGAAGCCAAATTACCAATTCGGGAATAAAAATAATCAAGAAAAGAACCCCAAATAGGGCCACAATATACCATTTTAATTCCTTGGCTAATGTCCAAAGGGGAACTTTTCCTACGCCCGAAACGGTATATAGAACCATGCCCACAGGCGGAGTTAGTAAGGCAATCATCAAATTTAAAGTTAGCATAACCCCAAAATGAACTGGATCAATGCCTAACTTGCTTATTAAGGGCATAAAAATTGGGATAGTTAAGAGCATTACTGATCTTTAACAGTTGTTTTGTGATTGGTTTTTATAACTATTTGTAATTATTCAGTTTGCTCTTTGAAAATTCGTAAAAATGTTTAAAATGTGGTGCCACAAAATATGATGATTTTTATTGAT
>Ga0315298_1000250_pt1:0-80000 | contig 109011 bp, 87 predicted proteins | sample WHS_1_MG_FD_203077 | JGI IMG/M metagenome (GOLD analysis project Ga0315298, IMG submission 203077) | Extremophilic microbial mat communities from Washburn Hot Springs, YNP, Wyoming, USA - WHS_1_MG | ecosystem: Environmental > Aquatic > Thermal springs > Hot (42-90C) | place: USA...
TCCGGCACTCCGCGTCAAGGCGGTCGGCGATCGCCTCCGCCACGGCGAGGTCCTCCATCGAGAGACGCAGCCTGCTCATGAACCGGTGCGCCTTGCGATACTGTGGCTCGAGCGTGAAGAGGACGTGAAAACCGGGCATCTCCCTCGCATCCAGGACAGGGATGCGGAGGCGCGCGCGGTCGAATAGGATGTTGATGAGATTCAGGTCCTCGACATCGCTGTAGCCGTGCGCGCGGGTCTCGTCTATGACGAACGCATCTCCCTTCGATATCGGGTACCTTTCTCGGCCGGTAAGGTGGATGCCCCTGCCGCCGAGTATGAGGACGAGTTCCCCGAACTCGTGCTTGTGCATCCTGAGGGGTATCTGCGGTGTCTGACGCTGGACCCAGACGGGAATCCGCCGGTCCCGGGTGACGTTCTTTTCCCAGGTGAAATGGGTCGGCCTCATGCTACAATCTCGACCTGTGCAAATTATGCTATAAATTGGGAACGCCGTCAAGGAATGCCGGCGGACGGCATGGTAATTTCCTCATCAAGGAAAATAACCGAATGGGCAAGGGCGCACCGCCATGGTAACCGCGAGGACCGGATTGCGATGGGCAAGAGCCGAAAGAGGGTGCCGATCGAGGTCAAGCGAAGGATACTGCGCCGCCACCTGCTCGAGGGTGTACCCGCCGAACGGGTGTGCGCGGAACACGGGATCGCCCCCGGTACTCTACGCCAATGGCGACGCGAGTTCTTCGAACACGGCGAGAGGGCACTCGCGCAGGGGAGCGACAGTGCCGAGAGGAAGCGCCTTCTCTCCGAAGTGGAGTCGCTCCGGCGCCAATTGCACCGGGAGCGACAGGTGGCCGCTTTCCTGGCGAGATCAAGCCGCCTGCTCGACGGAGACCGGCTGCTCGCCAGACGGGAAGGAGGTGATAACGACACGCAAGCGCGCATGCGAAAGGGCCGGCGCAAGAAGTGATTCTTGAACCAGGGAGGGCAAGACATGTTGCGAAGACTGAAGGCGTTGGGAATGGGATTCTTACGCTGGGTGCTCGCGGCGTTCACGCTTATCGAACTGTCGGTAGTTATCGCAATCGTTGCGATACTGGCGGGGCTTCTCCTGCCGGCCCTGGCGGCTGCACGAGAGAAGGCGCGTCGCACCGCATGCCTCAACAACCTCACGCAGATGGCCAGGGCGCTGGAAAGCTACTGCGGCGATTACAGCGGCTACTTCCCCTCCTGGCCCGGCCAGTCGGGCTCGTTCGCCCCGCAATCGGCCGTGGGTTGCGCCAATCCCTACCCAATGAACTACTACACCCAGGATGGCTGGGTGAACAACGGGCTCTACTCGGAGCCCAGGCTCCGTCAAACGATCTACACCGCCGTGCCTGACCAGAACTGGCCGATGGACTGGATGGGCGTGGGGTCCATCACGCAGTTCCGATGCATCTTTACGGGCGCGAAGGTCCGCACCGGTCGCGGCAACGACGCGAGCCTCACCACCCAGTTCAGCAGAGGCAATCTCAACCTGGCACCGGTGGGCCTCGGCATGGTTGCCGCCTCCGGATATTTGAATGACGTTGCATCCCTCTACTGCCCAACGGCCGAGGGAATGCCGCCCGCGAAGAACACTTACTGGCTGGACGCCCGACAGGCTCGCGGCGACGAGATTGGCAGACATACGGACGGCGACCGCGGGCGGGATGGACGCCTACTCGGTCATGCATGGGGACTGGAACTGGCTCGTGGACGCATACGGGCGCGGAGGCCACTGCTGGGCCGGTGACGGGCCCATCAGGGCGGTTTACTCCTCCTATTTCTACAGGAACGTCCCGTTCGTCGTGTACTGGAACTTCGCCTGGCCCGGCTGGCCGACGCTCCGGCTCCGCCCCGACTGGATACGGCCAAAACTCTGGATAGACGTGGAGCACGATGAGGGCGGCCCGATATTCAAGACCCAGAAACTCCTCGCAGGCCGGGCGCTGGTAGCCGATGCCTTCGGCAAGAGCCGCGGTTGCATCACCACCGAACCGGGGCCGGGTGCCTATGCCCACAGGGATGGTTACAACGTGCTATATGGCGACTGGAGCGCGAGGTGGTACGGCGACCCGCAACAGCGATACATCTGGTGGCCCGGAAGGGATCAGATGACCGGCGCGGACGCGCCCGCCGCGCAACGGTGGGGTGGCGATTCCAACGTGATAAACGATTACTGGCTGACGACGTTCGACACGTCCGACGGCCGTTTCGGCCGCGAGGGCCACATCGTCACCCTGGGCGGACCCATCATGCAGTGGCACCTCCTGGACGTCAATGCCGGGGTGGACGTCACACCCGAGGACGATCCCTCTGCTGATTGGGGCTACGCCCTGGGGTGGGGCGCATTCAGGCAACCGCCAAGATAGTCATGAGAGGGGGAAGCCGGCCAGGCCTCCGGAGATTGCGTCCGGAAGCCTGCCGGCTTCGCAGCATAAGATGAGTAGCCGAGCGGCCCGCATCATCCTCCTCGCGGTGGTCGTCGCGATTGCCGCCCTGGTCTGGGCGCTCGCCATCGCGCGAAGGGCCCCGAGACCGACGAGGGAAGCCCTCGCCACCCGCATCGAGAAAATAGACGAGGATACGCTCGAAACCGTTACCCTGTCCCTCGGCGACTGGCAGAACCTTGGCCAGAGAAACGGGAGGTTCAGGAATCCGAAGACGGGAAAATACACGATGCTCCCAGTCATGACCTGTGCCTCCTGCGGAGCGAAGATTCCCAATCCGCTTCCTATGTGGGGAGAGACTCCCCAGACCGACGAGGAGATGTCGAGGACCCGCCAGGAGTTCGCCAGGGTCATGGCCGAGTACAGGTGTCCCCGATGCGGGAAGAACCCGTTCTCAGGCGGCCCGACGGGGCAACGATAGGTCGAGCGCCCGACGGCGTCGTTTCAACGATTGGCCAGGGGTGAGGAAACCCAGCCAAAAAGGGGCAGCCATTTCTTGCACGATTGAAAGGAGAAGGGATGAAGTCTCTGGTGACCCTTGCGATCCTCGTGGCCGCAAGTCTCGCTGGCCAGCAGTCCGAGGAGTCGCGTGGCCTCCTCGCGCACTACACATTCGACGAGGGCGGCGGCGTCGTCGCGCACGACAGCAGCGGGAACGGCAATGACGCCAGGATCGTCGGCTGTCTTCACGTGAAGAGCGACCGCGGTTTTGCTCTCGACTTCAACGGTGTCGGCCCGAATCCGACAAACCACGTCGTCTGCCCGGACCTCGACATAACGGGCGGACTCACGATCTCGACGTGGGTCTTCGCCTACACCTGGAGTGCCTCGGACTGGAGCGGCATCGTTTACAAGTCGGACCAGACGTATGGGATCAGGAACTTCTACATGCGCCCCGGTGCCATACACTTCCGGGTTGACGGCCGCGACCTCGTCAGCCAGATACAGCTGGAACCACAACGCTGGTATCACCTGGCGGCGGTGTTCGAACCCGGATCTTATATGCGCCTCTATATCAATGGCAGACTCGACAGCGCTCAGATAGATAACATCCCCACAAGAATCCCAACCGACGACAGCCCACTTCTCGTGGGTGCGTGCGGCAATCAATACTTCGCGGGCAGGATGGACGACATCAGGATATATGGCCGCGCCCTCGGGGCGGAGGAGGTGAGGGCGCTCTATACGATGGAGGCTGGCGCAGGGGCAGCCCTCGACGAACCCGCCGGCGAAACGGCAGAGCCCAGCGTCGCACTCGAACGCGAGGGCTGCAGGTTGAGCATATACCCGAGGGGAGGAATCGAGATCGCCTGGAGAGATGGCCTCTACCGCCTCTCCAGTGCCTATAGCGCGCGAGGTGGATACCGCAACCTCCTATCGCTGTCCAAGTCGCCTGCGAGCACGGAGGAAAAGGCCTGGTCCCCCGCAGTCCGAGCGGCCGATGATGCCATCGAGGTCTCGGCCACGGGGGCCTCTTACCGCCTCACGCGCCGGGTCTCCATCGCCGGTGCACGGGTGACGGTGACCGACACGTTCAGCAACATCGCGAGCCGCGACATCGGAATCGAGCAGTGGCACAGCGTCAACGTGATACAGCCCCTCCAGCGCTGGTTTCTCTTTGGAGTCGAAAACGCAACAGGTCCGCACGACCCGAGAACTCCCGCCGTCAACCCCACGCTGTTCGTCTCCCAGGTGGGCGGCAGCCTGGGGATACTGGTTGAGGACGACGTCGTCCGCAACCAACTCGAGGGCACCGTCTCCCCCGATGAGCGCACCGCGAAACTCGGGACGAGACACTTTGCGCTGCCGGCGGGAGAAACCCGCACGGTCACCTGGACTATCTACCTTTCGGGTGCCGACTACTTTGACTTCATCAACCTGGTCCGGACCGACCTCGATGTACCCCGTGTCACCATACCTGGCCCCGCCGCGTTCTTGCGTGTTGCGACGCGCGCGTCCGACTTCTACCGTAACGAGATGGCTCCTCACCCGGATGTCTTCCGAAGATACTTGCAAAGAAAGCGCATAACGGTCTTCCTCATGTGCCCCTGGTTCAGGTACTGGGATGGGTTCGACCTGGGCGACGACGAGTTCAAGAAAACGATGCAGGATGCGATGAAAACCGTCAGGGCTGTCGAGCCGGATGCGAAATTTCTCGCATGCCTGGAGACCTACTATTATTACGTGCCCCGGTCGATTCTCGGCGATACTGTCCCCCAGCAGTGGGAGGAATGGTCGAGGATGCCCAACGAGTTTGCCCTCCCGCCGGCGGCAACGAGGATCATAGATAACACCCCCTGGAGGGATTCCGTTTACCGGGACGCGAACGGGAACGTTATCGTCTCGCGCTCGGACCCCGGAGCAGATTCGGATTACAAGACGCCCCCGCTGTGCCTCTGCGTTTACCCCGAGATCCGCGAGGATGGCACGAGCAACTACTTCTTCAGGCTTCGCATGGACGAGATAAACTACCTCCTCGACGAAGTTGGCTTCGACGGCGTCTACATGGACATGTTCGGCTACGGCGGGGGTAACCACACTTTCGAGCGATGGGACAGGCAGACCGTTGACATCGGCCCGGACGGGGAGATAACGCGCAAGTACGCCGACCTCGCCACCCTGACAGCCAGGGCGCGCCAGGTCTGGCTCGAGAACATCATCGCGCGAGGCAAAATCGCGCTCGTCAACTTCGGCCAGCCCAACACGAGGTCGCTCCAGCGCATCCCTTACCTGTCATTCGTCGAGGCGGCCGACATCGGACACGTTGACCTCCAGGCCCCGATCCCTGACTCGTCCGGCGCCGCAGGATGCCAGCTCACGGCCCCCATAGCCCTCGCAGCCGGCAGACCAGGCTCGGAGGTCGCCGACAAGGTCCTCGCCAGAATGAGGGCCTTTCTCCGCTACGGCGTCCTCTACTATCACTACCGGTCGGACCTCATCTTCCCCGAGTCCGGAGAGGGCAGCGGCGAATACGGTCCCATCAATCACATGTTCCCCATCACGCCGATGCGGCTCGGCAAGGGATTTGTTATCGGCGAAGAGCGCATCGTCACCACTGTCTCGCGCGACTTCGAGTGGCATGGACGCAGTCGCCCCCGGGTTCTCCTGTTCGACGAACTGGGCCGGCCCCGACCCCACGCTATCGAACCGGTCCGCGCGGATGATGGATGGATCGTTCCCATCCGATTGACCGACTGGCGCGACACCGCTATAGTCGCCGCCGAGTGATTCCTCGCAGGAGGCCGTATGAACTTCATCGTGATCATCTCCGACACGTTGCGCCGAGACTATCTCGGCTTTTACGGGAATAACTGGATCAGCACGCCCCATATAGATGGGTTCGCCCGGGGCGCCCAGGTATTCCAAGGCGCCTACAGCGCCAGTTTCCCCACTGTCCCGCACAGACGGGACGTGATGACAGGCCGGTTTACCGCCGCTTACACCGGATGGGGGCCGCTCACCGAGTCCGAGATCGTCGTCGCACAGATCCTCTCCGAGGCCGGCTACGCGACCGCCATGATCACCGACTGCCCCCACATACTCGAGAACGGCTATCATTTCGACCGCGGCTTCGAAGCGTGGGAATGGATTCGCGGCCAGGAATCCGACCGGTGGAAGACCTCACCCCGCCAGCCGTCGCACCCCTGCGACCCGCGCAAGATACGAAACGCCGACCATATAGCCCGCTGTCACCGCCGTGCGGTCGCACACAGGCGTTACGAGTCCGACACGTTCGTGGCTCAGACCATCACCAGGGCCTGCGAATGGCTCGAGGACAATTATCGAAACCACCCCTTCTTCCTCTACGTCGACACCTTCGACCCTCACGAGCCGTGGGATGCACCGCCGTGGTACGTCGAAAGGTACGACCCGGGATACGCGGGCGAGACGGTTGACTATCCACTCTACGCCCGTACCGACTTCCTCTCGCCGTCTGAACTCGCCCACTGTCGCGCACTCTACGCCGCAGAGGTCACCCTCGTTGACCGCTGGATCGGCCAACTTCTCGAGAAGATCGCCGACCTCGGCCTCATGGAGGACACCACAGTCATCCTGACCACCGACCACGGCTTCCTCCTCGGCGAACATGGCATCATAGGAAAGGCGCTCATCTCTGAGAACTCCATGAGCTACATCCCGCTCTACGAGGAGATCAACCACATCCCCCTTGTCGTCCATCTCCCCGGCACCAGGCCCGGCACGCGCCATGCCTTCGTCCAACCTCACGACATCATGCCTACCATCCTGGACCTCGCTGGCATTCCGATCCCGGATGGCGTCAACGGCCGCTCGTTCGCACACGTGCTCGCCGGAGCCGGCGACAAGCACCGCGACTTGGTCGTCAGCGCCCCCTATCTTGCTGCTGCCACCGCGGTGGCAACCGTCAGAAAGGGCAACTGGACGGCCATCCTCCGCCCGCGGCTCCGGGCAAGACCCGCCGACCAACTGGACAAGGCCGTGGACGGACTCGCAAAACTGGAGAGGGTGGAACCGGGGCAGGACGAGATGCTCTTCGACCTCGCTCGAGACCCGGCACAGACCGAGAACCTCGCAGAGCGGAACCCCGGAATCCTGGAGGAACTTCGGCGGGACCTCCTCGACTACCTCGCTTCGGTGGGAACAAGCGACCAGATCATGCGCCTCTGGCGCGGCGACCTCCCGCCGCGCTGAACGTCGGCCCGCAAACCCTGCCGCATGGGCCCCTCGTCCCGACTGTCACCCGCTCTCCGATGACGGGGGCAGAGCGGGGTTCATCGCCCGCACCTCGAGCGTCGCGACATCGCGAATCGCCTGGCAACCCTTGACCGGTGCCTCGATCCGGCATAGCACTAGGAATGGATTCCCTTGCATCGCTTGCGCCGGCGCCTGATCCGCTGCAACGTCCTGGACGCAACAGCAGGGCGACTGTGGAGGAATCGAAAAAATGGGGACGCGAACTCTGTCAGCGTTGAAGGCGCTCGGTGCCACCCTGATTATCGCCGGCACAGTCCACGCACAAACTTCCGGTGCCAGGGCCTCCAGGCTCATAGAAATCCCTTCGACACGTATCGTGTGCGCCCCACGTGCCGGAGCTAACATCTGGATTCCCGGAGAGATCGCGCCTGTCAGGGTTACGCCGAGTCGTTGACCCCCTTTCCGTGTGACGTGAGAAGGTGCGGGCGAAGAAGCCGCTGGCGTAAGCGATGATGCGGACCCGGAAAACGGGTACGCATGTGCTGGGATGGGGTAAAGCAGGCCAAGGCGGGTACGCCGCTCGCACGCCGCAGGCCAAAAGTCCACAAAAACCTACTTGACACGGCAGAAAAATGGACTATAATGGACGCTGGAGGACAACTGGGACAGGCGTAGATGGGAGGTACGATGCCAGGGACGCTCGACAGTATCAAGGAAGTGATGACGCTGGAGGAGGTGGCCGAATATCTCCAGGTATCGCAGAAGTCCATCCTGCGCATGGCACAATCCGGAAAGATTCCTGCGGCCAAGGTCGCGAGTCAGTGGCGCTTCATGCGGTCTGTCGTGGACGATTGGCTGATGGCGCAGATGGAGATTCCATCGGTTCGCAGTTCCGCTTCGGCCAGGGAAGCGCCGAAACTCCCGCCCCTCGTCGAGGTGATGCCGACCGAGATGATGAATCTCGACGTGATGCCGGGAAGCAAGGAGGAGGTCCTGAAGCAACTCATCGAGCCGCTGAAGCGCGCGCGGATCCTGCGTCAGCACAGGCGCTTTTTCGAGGCGCTGGTGGCGCGCGAGCGCATCGTGAGCACTGCCATAGGCCACGGCATTGCCATCCCTCACCCGCACCGGACGTTGCCCGGAGTTTTCAAGGAGCCGCGCGTGGCGCTGGGCGTGTGCCGCGAGGGGACCGACTTCGAGGCGCTGGACCACCAGCGGACGTACGTGTTCTTCCTTCTCTGCGCGCCGACGGAGGACGTGCAACTGCGGCTCCTGACCCTGGTGACGCAAGTGGGCAGGCAGATCCAGACCGTCGAGAGCATGAGGCGAGTCACGTCCCCGGCAGCGATGGTGCCGATTCTCGAGAAGGCGCAGGAACTTTTATCGCTCTGAAACCCCGGGCAGGCCGAAGACCTTTCTCATCCAGGTGGCGGAAGCCCAATTTTCGGTGGGAGGCGCATGAACCTGTTGCGATATCTCAGGCCCGAGTGCATCGTCATCGGCATGAAGGCCAAGGACAAGTGGGAGGCGATTGACGAACTCCTCGACGTGATGGCGCGCAACGGCATGGTGGCGGATGCGAAACTCGTCCGCGCCGATGTCATCGCCAGGGAAAAGAAGATGTCCACGGGCATGGAGTTCGGCCTCGCGCTCCCCCACGCAAAATCGGACGGGGCGAAGGACCTTGCGATAGCGCTGGGGATCGCGCCGGAGGGCATAAATTTCGACAGTCTCGACGGAAAGCCGGCGCGGGTGATATTCCTCGTGGTCTCGCGGAAAGATATAACTGGCCCGCACATACAGTGTCTGGCCGAGATCGCGTCGCTGTTTCGCGACGAGAAAGTGCGGCAGGCGCTCCAGTCCGCCCGCACGGCCGATGAGGTCCTCAAACTTCTGGGCTGATCGGCGCAGGAAAAACACACGGAGCAGTGCGGGCGTCGAACGGCCCCGGAGGTCTCTCCAGTGAACAATGTCCATTTGAACGCGGCCCATTTCATTCTCCAGGTCGCCGTCATACTCCTGGCCGCCAAGTCGGCCGGCCTCCTGTGCCAGCGATACCTCGGGCAGCCAAGCGTTCTTGGAGAGGTCCTCGCAGGCGTGTTCATTGGTCCCTTCGCCCTGGGCGGGCTGCACATACCAGGGCTGGGCCCGCTCTTTCCGCTTGTTTCGGCGGCCGCGGGCGAGGTCGCGGTGCCCCCCGAGTTGTACATGCTCACGCTCATAGGCTCGGTGGTTCTCCTGTTCACCGCGGGTCTCGAGACGGACCTGGGGATGTTCCTGCGCTACTCCGGGGCTGGATTCGCGACGGCGTTCGGCGGGGCCGTGACGGCGTTCCTTCTTGGCGACGCGATCTCGGTGTGGCTGGGTATGGCGAAGGGGTACCTCTCTCCTGCGGCGCTATGCATGGGGAGCATATCCCTGGCGACGTCCGTCGGCCTCACAGCGGCGGTCCTATCGGAGATGCGGAAACTGGACACACCGGAAGGCGCGACGATCCTCTCCGCCGCGGTGATAGACGACGTCATCGGCATCGTAGTCCTGGCGGTCGTTGTGAACATCATAAGCAGGTCGGGGAAGGCTATCTCGAACCTGGCGCTGGGCTGGGTGGTGGCGAAGGCGGGGCTTTTCTGGGTGGTCACGATGTCGGCCGGGATTCTGGCACGAAGGCAGTTGAGGGCTTTCCTGCACACGTTCGGCCGGGGCGGTGCGATGAGCACGATCGCTCTGGCGATGGCGCTGTTTCTCTCAGCGCTCGCGGAGGAATTCGGCCTCGCCCTGATCATCGGGGCGTACACGATGGGCCTCGCCCTGTCGAGGCTCGACATGGCTCACGAGATACGCCGGCGGATGACGCCCCTCTACGAGTTCCTCGTGCCGGTCTTCTTCTGCGTGAGCGGCATGATGGTGAACGTTCGCGCGTTCGGTGGGGTGATCGGGTTCGCGGCCATCTACACCATAGTTGCGATCGTGGCGAAGGTCCTGGGGTGCGGCTTTGCCTCCGCACCGTTCGGATTCAATCTGCGCGGGCAGATGAGGATCGGCCTCGGGATGACGCCGCGCCAGGAGGTGGCGCTGATCGTTGCGAGCGTTGCGCTGGCGCGCGGCGCCATCTCGAACCAACTCTACGGCGCGGGAATCTTCATGACGCTGGCCGCGACGCTCTTCACGCCGCCGGCCCTGACGTGGGCATTCCGTGGGCCGAGCGGTGTCACCGCCCGCACGGGGCGCCCGGAGGAGGAGCCGGCTCGCTTCCGCATACAGTTGCCCACGCCCGAGGTCGCGGAACACGTGGCCGACCGCCTGGCCAAGGCGTTCCTGGCCGAAGATTTCTTCGTGCACGTGCACGAGGGTGTGGGACTCTACGAACTGCGAAAGGGCGACATTATCATCCGCATGCAACGCGAGGGGAACGAGATCGAGTTCCGGTGCGGGCCCGATCAGATCCAGTACGCCCGCTTCATCGTGTTCGAGGAGATGGTCTCCCTGCACGACGTCTTCCGCGACGCCTCGCAGTCGCTTGAGATGGAGGAGATGCGGCGGAATCTCCTCGCGAATTCGGCGCAGTCCGGGTGAAGCCGACGGGGGCGTACGTCTCGACTTGACACCGCAGGGCAAATGGATAACGATAGGCTCTGCGTTGGACGAATCGGCGGGAACGTCCGCACTGTTGTTTTCGAAGAGGCCACGCGTTCCGGTCCGATCGCGTCGGCAGGTCGGGTCCCCAGATGAGCGAGATCGCCGAGCAGGTTCAGGCGCCCTCCGAACAAGTGGTCGCATCCGCCACGGATACCGCGCCCGAACCAGATCCGGTGCGCATCGTGGAGGCGCTCCTGTTCGCGGCGGACTCGCCCGTGTCGGCTGGGCGGATCGCGCAGGTCCTCGGGCGCCGTTCCGATGCCTCCGCGGTCAGGAGGATGGTGGACGAACTCAACGCCTTCTACTCGCAGCACTCGCGGCCATACGAGATCGTCGAGATCGGCGGCGGGTTCCAGTTGCTCACCCGGCCCGAATACAAGAAATGGATCGCCGAACTCCACAGGCATCGGCGGATGGAGAAACTGAGCCCGTCCGCTATCGAGACGCTTGCCCTCGTGGCGTACAGACAGCCCATTTCCCGCGCGACCATTGACGACATCCGAGGCGTCCAGAGCGGGCCGCTCCTGCGAAGTCTGGTTGACCGCGGTCTGGTGAAGGTGGTCGGCTACCAGAACGTCCCCGGCCGGCCACGTCTCTATGGCACCACGCGCCTGTTCCTCGAACAGTTCGGCCTCGCGTCGCTGCGGGACCTCCCGAAGATACAGGAATTGGCGGGCGGACGGCAGGAAGAGGCGCAGACGCCCGTGGAAACCCCGGAGGAGCAATCACAATGTTCTGGTCAGGAATAGCGGACGAGGCGGGCAGGGCCCTCGAGACCCAGATTCGCGCTCACAAGGAACTCGGCTGGAGCCACATAGAACTCAGGCAGATAGGCGATACGACCCTTGCGTATGCGGACGACCGGGAGTTCGACCGTATCCGCCGCACCCTGGACCGTGCGGGGATGAAGGTCTCGTGCTTCGCCAGCGCGATCGCGAACTGGTCGCGCGACGTGACGGACCCCTTCGACAAGGACGTGGACGAACTCCGGCGTGCGATTCCGCGCCTCCGGCAACTCGGAACGAAGTACGTGCGTATCATGAGTTACGTCAACAAGAAGCCGCTGCCGGAGGCTGAATGGCGCAGGGAGGCCCTTCGCCGACTCAAGGAACTGGCCCGGATCGCCGAGGACGGAGGTGTCGTCCTCCTCCACGAGAACTGCCACGGGTGGGCGTCGGAATCGCCGGAGAACACCAACGACATGCTCGCCGAAGTCAACTCCCCTGCCCTGAAACTCGTCTTCGACACCGGCAACTCCCAGGGCGGGGGGAGAACCTCGTGGGGATTCTACGAGAAGTTAGACAAGCGCCAGATCGCATACGTCCATCTGAAGGACATGAGGAACGATGGCTCCGCGACGTGGCCCGGCGAGGGAGACAGTTCGGTGAGACGGATACTCGAGGACCTCTTTCGACGCGGCTACGACGGCGGGATCAGCATCGAGCCCCACATCGCGGCAGTCATCCACGAAGGAAAGGAATCCGACCCGAAACGGATGTACGATTCTTACATCGAATACGGCCGGCGCGCCATGACCCTCGTTAACGGGATCCGCTCGGGCGCGAACACTTGATGCCGTCCGCAGCCCTCATCGCTTCGTCCCGGCGCGGCAGAGCGGAAACCCCATCGCCTCCCGCTGCGCGATCCAGGCCTCCGCAACCCTCCGCGCAAGGCGCCGCACCCGCGCGATCGTGGCAGTGCGTTCCGCCACGCTGATCGCACGGCGGGCGTCCAGCAGGTTGAAGGTGTGCGAACACTTCATCACGAAGTCGTACGCGGGGATGACGAGCCCCTCGTCCAGCATCCTCTCGCACTCTGCCTCGTATTCGTCGAACCACCTCCTCAGGAGCGGCACGTTCGCGAGTTCGAAATTGTAGCGCGACGTCTCGTACTCCTCCCGCTGGCGGAGTTCTCCATACGTCAGCCCGCCGCCCCAGTCGAGGTCGAACAGGCTCTCCTTGCCCTGAACCGCCATCGCGATGCGTTCGAGTCCATACGTGTATTCGACGCAAACCGGATTGCACGGGATACCGCCGACCTGCTGAAAGTACGTGAACTGCGTGATCTCGAGGCCATCGAGCCAGACCTGCCAGCCAAGGCCGGTTGCGCCGAGCGTGGGCGATTCCCAGTCGTCCTCGATGAACCGCACATCATGCTCCGCGATGTCAAGGCCGACCGCCGTCAGGCTCTCGAGGTAGAGCCTCTGGGCGTCATCGGGGGCAGGCTTCAGGATCACCTGCAACTGGTAATGCTGCTGCGTGCGGAATGGGTTCTCTCCGTAGCGCCCATCGGATGGGCGGCGGGAAGGCTCGACGTAAACCACCCTCCACGGCTCGGGCCCGAGGGCGCGGAGGAACGTGGCGGGGTTGAAGGTCCCCGCCCCCTTTTCGACGTCGTAGGGATGGGCGACCACACACCCCCTGTCGGCCCAGTGTCGCGTCAGCGCGATAATGAGTTCCTGAAAGTTCACCGTGCTCCCCCGAATCCGCGGTCTCGCCTCGGCGCGTCGAAGCCGCGCGAGGACTCAATTTATCAACCACCCCGGGCCACCGCAAGGCGAAGAGGAAATCGGCGGGTCACCGGCTGATCTGTACTGGCCGACCGTCTCTGCCACCACGGACCATCGCGGCAATGAGCCGCACCGCCTCCCTCATCTCTTCGGGGCCGGGTCCCGGAACCGGCGAACGGTCGGTGAAGAGTTCGACCAGCGCTTTCGCCCCGCGCTCGAAACAGGCCCAATCATCCGGCTGGTTGGCGATGACCTCGCGCTCCTTCGTGCAGTAGTCGAGCCGGCCGCGAAACGGCACGTCCAGGCCCACGTAGATGAAGACACACGTACCGTCCTCGTGTTCCACCAGGCCGCAGCGGGAATCGCCGTCCATGAGCGGGCGATACTGTCTTACCCGCGCCGGGAACGCGCTCTGAAGCATGCTGACCGGATGTATGCCGTACATGGGGAGTATGTTCATTTCCATGTGGAAGTTGAGGAATCCGACTCCGCCTCCTCCGGCCGCACGCGCCTGCTCGAGACAGGGAAGGAAGTACAGTTGCGACCAGCCCCTGACGCGGCGTCCCACTCGCTCCGCAAGTTCGAGGAGTTCGTCGGTCCTGCGTTCGTCCGACGAGAGGACCTTGTCCGCGAACACGTGCACCCCGCGCCGCAGCGCCATTTCCACGAGGGCGCTGCGGGACTCGATGACCTCGTCCATCACCATGGCGCCATCGGCGCCGTCGAGGGCTTCCTCGGCCGTTGCGCAGACGCGGGAAATGTCGAACGTCTCCGCGACCTTCCTCGCCTCGTCCGTGTCAGCGCTCCAGATGCGGGTCACGCGCACCTCCGAGGTCGCCGGCCGGAGATCGCGATCGAGCATGAACCGTTGCATCCATGGCTTTGCGTTTTTTCCGATCCGTTCCCGATCGCTTCCATTGAAGTGGACCAGATAGGGGTACGTGTGGATCAGGTGCTGACCTACGACGGCGATTTGCTTCGGCATCGGTCCCTCCGATCTGATGACCGCGGCGAACGGCGCGATTTCATCGCGCCCGCGCGGGAGCGTCACGCGCTCCAGTCCCTCCGGAGCCGCATAGCGTCCACCGCCGCGAAGAATGCGAAGATGTTCTCCATGGGCACCTCGGGTTCGAGGACATGCGTTGGTGCGAGGCGGATGTCCTGGCCGAACTGGCGCATCCGCTCGGCTACACACCGTCGAATACCGTCCGGGGTGCCGAACGGAAAAACCGTCTGCGTGCCAATGCTTCCATCGAAAAGCAGCCTCCCGCGGTACCTGCCTGCGAGCCGGTCGAGGTCCATGCATTCTGGCTGGAGCGGGTTCAGGATCGTCATGCCGATCTCGCGGAGTTCGTTTATGATCGTCTCGACGTTGCCGTCGCTATGGTAGAGGATCTGTATGTCGGGCTTGATCGCGCGCGCCGCAGCCCAGATCTGCGCCCATCGGGGCTTCATGAATCTCCGCCAGAGTTCTACGCGAAACATCAGCGTTCGCTGATTGGCCACATCGTCGCCGCAGTGCAGCGAATCCACGCCGGCCCGCGCACACGCGCGCGCCAGGTTCATCGCCCGCCTCATGAACTTGTCGAGGAGCACATCGCACCATTCCGGTCGAACGAGCATGTCGGAGAGGAACTCCTCGTATCCACGCACCTGCCACGAATACTCGTAGATGTGGCCGACGTTGCCACCGGCGATCCGCCCCCTGCGGTGCACTGCATCCACCTCTGCCGCCATCCTGGACCCATCCCAGCCCTCGTAGTCAACGACCGGAAACTCCTCGAGATCCGCGAGCCTTTCCGCATTTCGCAGGGGGCTGACTCGCTCGGTAAAGTGATACAGGCTCCCGCGCCTGCGGCCGACGCCGATCTCGTCAATCCAATCCATCTCGCCGGGTCTGACGTCGGAGAAGTACCCCGTGAAGTCGGGGCGAACGAAACCGTTCGGCTCGGCCGGCCACACGTACACCGGAAGGTCCATCTCGAAATACGCCTCGAAGTCCCCGGTGCCGATGCGCTGAGCGAGGCGCTCCGCGAGGTCCGGCGTGAACTGCGCGTATCTCAACGGACGATCAATGCGCTCCCGCCTCGCGAAGGCTCGAAAGCGCTCCCACGAATTCATGCTCTGCACCTTGCGTTATGCGCCCCCCGCCACGGATTGACTGCCCCGCCTCCCGCCCCTATCTGTAAGTCCTTGTCATGCCGAGTCTTACGTGGCCGCGAGCCGTGATTGAGCGATCCCCTCGCTGCCCTTTCGGCGACGCGGCGCTGATGCCGTCGGGGCCGCAGCACCAACGTCGCACTCCCTGCCTCGATATTCCCCTTCGCCCTGCGCCACCTCTCACCGACGTTCAAATCCAGGCCGCCGCTTCCCCCGCGCATGTTCAAATATTGAACATGGCCCTCATCGTCCGACCAGAAGCCTGTACGCGTTGATCTCCGGCAGCCCGGCCGCGAGGATCTTTTGCGCCGCCTTGCCCACGTCGTAAGCAACTCGATGCAGTTGCCCTTGACCAGTGGTCGAGTCAAACTCCATCACGCACGCGAGCGGCTGCCCGTCGCGCGGTTGACCCACGGAGCCGACGTTCACGAGTCGGCGCATCTGCTCGTCGAGTGAAATGGTACTCAATGGTTCCAGAAGTGGCTCCTCTTCTCGCACCAGGCACGGGACGTGTGTATGCCCGTAGAATCCCACCCTGGCGTCCAGGTGCTGGAAGCAGAGCACCGCGTCGGACGGCGACAGTATGTACTCGAAGGCATCCGGCCTGGGGAGCGCGCCGTGGAAGCACATGAAGTTCCTTCGCCGGAGGGTCAGCGGCAGGTCCGAGAGGAAGTCCCGCTCGTCGGCGCTCAGCGCGGAACGGGTCCACGCGATCGAGCACCTTGCCTCGTAGTTAAAAAACTCAGTTGGGATTCGTCCGACAGCCGCGAAGTCGTGGTTCCCCGCCAGACAGACGACGCGACGGCTTCTCAGGAGGGCAATGCATTCGGATGGGTCGGCGCCGTAACCCACTATGTCGCCGAGACATATCACTTCGTCGCAGCCGAGCCTGTCGATCTCGTCCAGGGTCGCTTCGAGCGCCTCCAGGTTGGCGTGCACGTCACTGATCAGAGCATACCGCACAAGCGCGCCCTCGAAGAGAGCCTAGTGGATGATACGGAAGCCCGAGAACTCGCCTGTGGCCGGGGCGAACGCGACGGATTTGGACTCGATATAGCCGCGCATCGCGTCCTCGACGCGCGAGAGGAAATCCTTGACATCCGGTTCTGCCCCCTCGACAATGAGTTCCACCCTTCCGTCGCGAAGGTTGCGCACTGTGCCGGTTACGCGCCCCAGACGGCGGGCGATGTCAACTGCAGTGAACCGGAACCCGACCCCCTGCACCGTCCCGCTGTAATAGACTATCGCCCGTGTCATCGCTTTCTCCGGCATGAGCGCTAGCAAATCTAGCAGAAAGGGTCGAAGTTTTCAAGGCATTTTTCAGGAGACGACTTGCGCCATGCAAGGAAATCGGGTATATGTGGCGTGCGACAAGAGTCGTTACGTTCCACGTGGAACACTCACCCGGTATGTGGACAGCACAAAGTGAGCCCGGAGCGAAAGCCTGAACGACGACTCGGCCGCGGCCTCGAGTCCCTGCTCGGTGCGGCCACCGAGTACCCGACCTCGTCTGTGCGCGAGTCCGGCGTAGAGTCAGCCCGGCAGGTCCCGATCGATCAGATACGTCCCAACCCATTCCAGCCGCGCACCGGCTTCCCCGATCGTGACATGTCCGACCTCGTCGAATCCATAAAGAGGGTCGGCGTCCTCCAGCCGCTCCTCGTCCGGCGCTCCGCCGAAGGGTACGAACTCATCGCTGGCGAACGCCGCCTCCGGGCAGCCCGCGAAGCAGGTCTGTCCAGCGTGCCGGTCGTCGAGCGCGAAACGTCCGACGACGAGATGCTCACGCTCGCCCTCGTCGAGAACCTGCAACGCACCGATCTCAACCCTATCGAGAAGGCAAGGGGCTTCAAGCGCCTTATCGAGACCTTCTCACTCACCCAGGATGAGGCCGCAAGACGAGTCGGCAAGGATCGTTCGACGATCGCAAACTTCATCAGGCTCCTGGATCTGCCGGAGCCGGTGCAACACATCGTCGCCCGCGGGGGCATAAGCATGGGCCATGCGCGCGCCCTCCTCGCACTCCCTCACCCGTCCTCTCAACATGCCCTCGCGCTCCGGATCGAAAATGAGGGCTTGTCCGTCCGCGAAACGGAGAGCCTTGTGAGCAAACTTCGCGGCGCCCCTCGCCGCAGACGACCGCGCTCAAAAGCCCAGGGTCCCAGCCCCCACATCCGCAGTCTCGAAGATCGCATGCGCGAGAGACTGGGGACAAAAGTCAAGATAGACTACCACGGCGGCAGTGGCAACATTACGATTGCATTCTTTTCCGACGATGACCTGCAACGGATACTCGATTGCCTCGGAATATCCGACGACTCAGCCTGACCGCTCCCGTGCAGCCCCTAGCCGCTGGCGACGGCGCCAACCCTCTCCGCCGACGCCCGCTCAGAGGCTTCGCCAGTGCCCGGCGGGATATCGCAAGTGCGACGCGACCCATACATTCCGGAATGAGCACCACGCCAGGCAATGTGAACCCCTGCATCGCACGCTCTCGGGAGCCTTCAGCCCCGGGTTCTGGCACGCCCTCCTTGTGGAGGTCGGCCTCGCGTTTCCCAGGCTTTCCGTGTGAAAACCGCGCGCGCACCACTGTGCCATGTACAAGTTATTCGTAGCGAGCCGATACCTTCGCCGTAATTGGCTGAACCTGGTCGGCGTGGCGGCTGTGGCCATAGCCGTCATGGTGCCGATATGCGTTCTCTCCGTCATGAAGGGGTTCGACCAGGAGTTCCGGGCTCGCCTCCGTCAGACATTAGCCGACCTGATCATCGAGACCTGGTCCGACGAGAGTTTTTCGGGTCCGCCTGGCGGCTACCAGGAACTCATCCAGAAGGTCGAAAAGATACCTCACGTCAAGTCGGTCGCGCCGGAACTGTCGGGCATCGGTCTCGTTCAGATCTCCTTGCAGGACAGGACAATACGGAGATATGCGCAGTATCGCGGAATTGACCTCGATCGCGAGTTGCGCACGACCGATTTTGCAATCTACTGGCGGGCAGCGCGCGGTCGGGCCGCTCGAGACGCGCTCACATCGCTGGCATCTCACGGTCCCGACGCGCTCCTTCGGATGGACGCGGATTCCCTGCGCACGCTTCTTCTCGACCTGCGTCGTGAGGACTTCGGTCTCTTGCCCTCGCAGATTCGGCGCACGTTGCGCAAGGTCGCGGCGGAGAAAGGGATACGCATCGAGGATTGCTTTGGCGCCGCCGAGAAGGCGGTCCCGCACTGGACGCGGTCGGCTGACAGCCGCGAGGCACCTGCCTTCATCGGCTCCGAACTCGCCGTAATTGGACGCGACGAGAAAGGAAGTCTCATCCGGCTGAGCGAGAATGACAGCCTCGTCTTGATAATCCCCACTAGCATCCATGACTCGACGCGTGCTTTCCAGACGTGCAGGGTCGCCGGCCAGTTCCAGTCGGGGTGGTACGAATACGACGAGCGAACCGTGATCCTGCCCCTCACCGACCTCCAGGAGCGCCTCCACAAGGAGGGCCACGTGACGAGTCTCAACGTCAGGCTCGATGCTTATGAAAATGCAGAGGAGGTCCGCGCAGCGCTCTGGGGGATTCTGACGGCGGAGGAACTTCAACGCGGCTTCGCTCTTCTCCGCCCACTGCTCAATGAGAACCAGAGGCGGCACCTGGACGGGGTCATCGAACCCCGCCTTGCGCATTTGCGGAGGAACCGCGATATCTGGCTCTCGGACGGCAACACGGCACAATTCCTAGAAGCGACCTTGCCCCTCCAGGATGCCCTTCTCCTTGGACTCGAGAAGTACGCCAGTGCCGCCGAAGCGCGGGGCCCAGAATTCGCGGAGAGGGTCAGATCATTCCAGGCCCTTTGCAGCGCGCGGCGCTCAGGCGCGATCGGCCTTCAGTACAACATCAGCACCTGGGAAGACAAGCGCCGAACCTATCTGCGCGCGGTGCGAGTCGAGCGTCGGATGATGGCCTTCATTCTCTTTTTCGTGACCGTCGTCGCCGGCTTCCTCATTTTTTCCATTCTTCACACGACTGTGCACGTCAAAACCAGGGACATCGGCATACTCAAGGCGATAGGTGGTTCCGTCAACGGCATACTCGCTCTCTTTCTGATGAACGGCCTTCTCATCGCCACAATCGGAGCCTCTATCGGCATGGCCATAGGTCTTCTCATCATCCGCTACCTGCACGACATCGAGGAGTTCCTGTCGGCCGCATTCGGCTTCAAGTTATTTCCGAAGAGCGTCTACTATCTCGATCGTCTTCCCGTAGACCAGCATCCTTTGCCCAGCGCCATTACGATTTCGGTGCTGGCTGTAATCGTGGCGTTCCTCGCCAGCGCTTATCCTGCGTGGAAGGCCGCGCGCATGGATCCTGTCGAGGCCCTTCGATATGAGTGAACCTGCCAATCGCGGCAAATCCCAGTCGGCAGAGATGCTCGTCGCGCGGGGCATACGGAAGGTCTATCGTCAGGGAGAGGACTCGCTCGAGGTCCTGAAAGGGATTTCGCTCAGCGTCGCCCCGGGCGAATATCTCATGATCGTCGGGCCCTCAGGCGCCGGCAAGAGCACCCTTCTGCACATTCTGGGACTCCTCGACCGGCCAACGGAAGGCGACCTCTGGCTCGAGGGAAGGTGCCTGACCTGTCTGCCGGCCAGCACCCAGGCGCAAATTCGAAATCGTCTGTTCGGCTTCGTATTCCAGTTCTTTCACCTCCTTCCTGACTTCACCGCGATCGAGAATGTCATGCTTCCTGCCATGGTCGGCACCAACATCCTCGCCTGGAGCCGCCGCAAGGCCCAGGTTCGCGAGGCAGCAGAGGCGCTGCTTCGACGAGTCGGTCTCGCGGACCGCATGCATCACAGGCCCTCGCAACTTTCCGGCGGCGAACGCCAGCGCGTCGCCATCTGCCGCGCGCTCATCAACCGGCCCCGCGTCCTCCTCCTCGACGAGCCGACCGGCAACCTCGACAGCCGGACGGGGCGCCAGATACTCGACCTGGTGCAATCGCTGAACCGGGAGGATGGCCTGACGATAATCATGGTCACTCACGACCCCGAGGTTGCGAACCCGTCGGGCCGCATCATTCGCCTCCGCGACGGCCAGATCGTCCGCTCATAAGTCTGGATGGTGCCTGGCTCCGTTCACCCGACCGATCAGCCCGAGAGGCTTGACACCGAAACCGGTTTCGCTTACGATGGTCTCACTGACCCATGACAACTTCCTCTCGAGGCAGGATGCGGCGCACCCGACGCCCGCACGGCGTTACCGCCATCGCGGCGAGGCTGGGCGTCTCGAAGGCCACGGTCTCCAAGGCGATAAATGCCCGTCCGGATGTATCGAGGCGGACCCGAGAGCGTGTCTTGAGGGCAGCGGCCAGACTGGGGTATTCGCCGAACTTCCTCGCGCGGGCCCTCGCGCTGCGAAGGACATGGCTACTCGGTCTCGTCGTTCCCTTCATCCGGCACGGCTTCTTCCTCCAGGTTGCGAGATGGGTCATAGACGAGGCTGCTCGGGACGGCTATCGTGTGATCTTCGACTATTCGTGCGACTCCCCCACCCGCGAGCGAAGCATCGTGGAGGACTACGTCGCGCGCTGCGTGGACGGTCTCATCGTGTGCCCCTGCACGCGGGGATCGGCGCCCCTCATACGACGCCTGCGCGCACAACGTTACCCGCTCGTGCTCGTTGAGGCCCGCGCGGCTTTGTGGAGCGCACCATGCGTCGGGCCTGATCTCGACATGGCAGGTTATCTCGCGGCCCGCGCCCTCCTCGATCGCGGCCACCGCGCGATCGGGTTCCTCGCCGCTTCCGGAGTGCCAGCGAACAGCGAATTGCGCCGGGGAATCCTCCGCGCGATCCACGAAAGCGGCGCGCGTGAGGAATCCCTTCTCGCCATCGAGGGAGACGCCGAGGGCCGCGACGCGCGTGCGTGCCTCGTTTCCCTCGTCGGACAATTTCCGAATGTCACGGGCATCGTCTGCGGCAACCCAGACATCTCGCTTGCCGCCAGGGCCGCGCTCGACGCCGCGGGGGTAGACATTCCACGCCACCTCTCGATAGTGACCCTCGGGTGCGGCGCGCTCGGCACGTTCGTGAACGAAAGGGCTGAAGTCATTGCTTCCCGCGCCACGCAGGTTCTCCTCGCGTGGATGCGGGAGAGAGCGGAGCCGCGCGCGACACCGGTTCGCATTCCGCCCGAACTCGTGGAGGGGGATTCCATCGGGCAGCCCCGGCCGGGGCAACTGCCCGGACATCTGGTGAGGAGGCTTGCGGGATGAGGATGGACCGATTTTGCGAAACCGGTTTCGCCTTCCGGGTCCCTCGGCAGGTTCCGATACCGCCATCGCAGGGCACTGCAGCGGAAACGTCGGTTACGAAGAAACCCTCACCTTCAGCGGGCTCGGGCGGATGGGCACCGACCATGCACAGTGTCTCACGGCCTGCACCCGGGGTGACGAAATGATAGACACCGAAAATTCGCGGACAACTCGAGGGATGTCCGATGAACCTGTCCCTCCCCACGGCGGACGATTGCGCCCGCTCCTCGTGGCCGATCCCGCCGAGCGACGGGAGCGCCTCCGCGCCGCGTCCTCGCTGCCCCGCCTTTCGCTCACCACGCGGGAAGCATCCGACCTCATCATGCTGGCGATGGGGGCGTTCAGCCCGCTCGACGGGTTCATGCGACACGCGGATTATGTCGGCGTGCGCGACGACATGCACCTGGCGAACGGGGTGCTCTGGCCAATGCCCGTGACGCTCGCCGCAGACCGTGCGACGGCAGGTTCGCTTGACGCAGGCGCAAGGGTGGCCCTCGCCGACAGCGCAACAGGGGAGATCCTGGGCGTGATGACCATCGAGGACAAGTTCTCCTACGACGCTGCCCTCGAGGCGAGGCGCGTGTTCGGCACCGACGACGCGAAGCATCCGGGCGTGGCGAAACTTTACAGCCAGCGGGAGGTGTATCTCGGCGGGCCGGTCGAGGCGCTGAGCGAGGGGGCCTACCCGGAGCGGTTTCCCGACTTCGCACGCCCCGCCGAGACGAGGGAGATATTCCGCAGAAGGGGCTGGCGGACCATCGCCGCGTTCCAGACTCGCAACCCGATTCACCGCTCGCACGAATATCTCACGAAGATCGCGCTGGAGGTGTGCGATGGCCTTTTCATACATCCTATCGTGGGCGAACTCAAGGAAGGCGACATCCCTGCCGAGGTCCGAATGCGCTGCTACCATGCACTCCTCGAAAACTACTACCCTCGCGACCGGGTCGTGCTGAAGGTCTATCCCATGGAGATGCGTTATGCGGGCCCGCGCGAGGCGGTGCTCCACGCCATCATCCGCCAGAACTTCGGCTGCACTCACCTCATCGTGGGAAGGGATCACGCTGGCGTCGGCAGTTATTACGGTCCGTTCGAGGCGCAGGAGATTTTCGACCGCATTCCGAGCGGCGAACTGCTCATCAGGCCGCTCAAACTGGACTGGACGTTCTGGTGCCACCGGTGCGAGACGATGGCCTCGCCGCGCACCTGCCCGCACGGCGACGATGACCACCTGATGATCAGCGGCACGCGACTCCGCCAGATGCTGTCGCGCGGCGAACGACCTCCTACGACGTTCACCCGCCCGGAAGTCGCCGAGATACTCATTGACTATTACAGGCGGGCACAGGGCGAAGGTCCGACAAAGTGATGAGATGGGGAGAGACACGATGAGGAACGCCATCCTGCTCACGCTCGACACGCTCCGTCGCGACGCGCTCGGCTGCTACGGCGGGACGCAGGGCCAGACGCCGTTTCTGGATTCCATTCAGCCGCACTGCATCAGATTCATGCAGGCTTACTCTGGCGGACCCTACACGCAGGCGGCGTTCCCGGGCATCCTGACCTCATCGCATTACCTGGATCACGGCAAGAGCAGGCAACTCTCGCCCAAGCGACAACTGATATCGGAGGTCATGCGGCAGCAGGGATTCGAGACCGCCGCGTTCCACTCCAACCCATACCTCAGCGCCTTCTTCGGCTGGAACCGCGGCTGGGATACCTTCTACGACTCGATGCAGGACGAGGTCACCGACGAGTGCCCGTACATCAAGTCGCGCGTACTCAACGGCAAGGTGCGCGATTGGCTTGCCGGGCGTCGCGACCGCAGCAGACCGTTCTTCCTGTGGGTGCACTACATGGACGTTCACGAGCCGTACGTGCCGGCCCCCGAATACATCGAAAGGGTGGACCCCACCCTGCGCATCGCGCCCGCCGAGATGATGCGACTCTTCAGGGAGGTCGTTCTCAAACGCGATGTCTCGGACCCGGACACGATCGAACTCCTCCGGAAATTGTACCTGGCCCACGTGCGCGAGGTGGACGACAGTGCGAGGGAGTTGTTCGGCATATTCGAGGAGGCCGGCGTCCTTGCCGAAAGCCTTGTCGTGGTGACATCGGATCACGGCGAGGAGTTCGGCGAACACGGCGGGCTGTCGCACGATGGCAAGATGTACGATGAACTGGTCCATGTGCCCCTCCTCATCTATGAGCAGTCCCGCTCCGAGACGCTCGTTGCCGAGCATGTGGTGAGCACGCTCGACATCGCGCCGACGATCTTGCACAGCCTCGGCCTGCGGCCCGCCCCGGCTTTCCAGGGAAGACCTCTCCTCCCGCTCCAGAACTACGCGAGCGACGGCGCATTCGGCGAATGCTACGACAAGCACGGGAGCACCGAGAAGGGGGCTGAAAAGGAGGTTCACTACTATCGGTCCGAACGGTTCAAGATCATCTACCGGCAGCGCACCGAGACGTGGGAACTGTACGACCTCCGGTCGGATCCCCACGAGAGGACGAACCTTGCTGATGCGTCGCCAGAGGCCGATCGTCTGAAGGAGAAGATACTGCCCAGGGTGGGCAGGCAACCGAGGTAACGAAAGGAGGAGCCGTACGATGGTCAATCTCAGCGCGAAAAGGGTGAAGGAACTCGAAGAGAAGATCGCCAGGTCGAAGGAGATATTCCGCCAGGCGTACGACAGGTTCGACCCCCGCGACATGCGCCTCGTCTGGTCCGGCGGCAAGGATAGCACCCTCACGGTATGGATCTGCCTCCAGTTCTGCAAGGAGAGCAACCTCGCACTCCCCAGGGCATTCACGATCGACGAGGGGGACTCGTTCGAGGAGATCGAGGCGTTTCTGGAGAAATGGTCCAGGGCGTGGAACATCGAACTCGACCGGGGATGCAACGAAGATGTCCTCAGGGCGGCGAACTACACGCTCGGTGCCGACGTCGAGGTAAGAAAACTCAACGCGCGCAACCAGGCCGAGATCAAGCGCATCGGCTTCGACCTCGAACGCTTCCCCTTCGAGGCCGAGTCGTACGTGGGCAATCACCTCATGAAAACCGTGGTCTTCAACGCCTACATCGAGGAGAACGGGGTGAAGGCAGTCTTCCAGGGGCTTCGCTGGGACGAGCAACCCGCGCGCCAGAAGGACGCCTACTGGGAGGACGTCCCGGCTGGCGAGTTGACCCCCGCCCACACGCGCTATCGCCCGATCCTCCATTTCACGGAACGGGACATCTGGGACACCACCCTGCACTTCGGGATCCCGTACTGTCCCCTGTATGAGCAGGGGTATCGCTCGCTCGGAGCGAAGACGACAAGCCAGAAGATGAGCGACCTCCCCGCGTGGGAACAGGACCTGGAACACACCGTCGAACGCGCCGGCAGGCGACAGGACAAGGAGAAGACCATGGCCCGCCTCCGGCAACTGGGGTACATGTGAGGGCTTCCGGTCGCCTACGGACGGATGCGTCGTGCGGACTGCGCCGGCGGTCATCTTGACTTGGCGGCGCGACGACATGTATAGTCAACGTTGCCACGAACGCGGTGGGGGATTAGCTCAGTTGGGAGAGCGCTTGAATGGCATTCAAGAGGTCAGGGGTTCGAATCCCCTATCCTCCACCAGTCCCTGAGCACGCCAGTGCGCCCGATCCGGGCGGGTGTGTCCTCTCGACTGCTGCGGCGTCGAACTCCCTCCCCGCGTAACCGGAGGCAACGCTCTCGCCCCGCCCTTGCGCCGCGCGGACATATCGGCAAAAATGCGTCGGGTGCAATATCGCTGGTCTCTACCGACTGCGCCGGAGGCGACCGATGGCGAAGGCGAAAGTTTACTGCGTACGGCTGCCCGATCGCGCGAGCGTGGACGTCCTCGCCGAGGCCGCCGCGACCCTCGCCCGTGCAGCGTTCCGTGGAGTGGTCGTCGAGAAGCGGCCCTGTGCCATCAAACAGCACTTCGGCGAAGGGTCGAACGATGGGTACCTGAAGCCGGAGATAGCGCGGGTCATGGTCGAGTTCGTACGCGCTCAAGGTGGCCTGCCGTTCCTCACCGACACGAACACGCTCTACCGCGGTCGCCGCAGCAACGCAGTCGGTCACCTCGCCCAGGCCGCGGACAACGGCTTCACCCACGAGCGCCTCGGCGCGCCGGTGATCATCGCCGATGGCCTCCTCGGCGCCGAACAGGTGACCGTCCCCATCGAGGGCGGGAAGCACTTCAAGGACGTGCGCATCGCCGCTGCGGCCTATCACGCGGCCAGCGCCATCGTCCTCACCCACGTCAAGGGCCACTGCCAGGTCGGGCTCGGCGGCAGCATCAAGAACGTCGGCATGGGCTTCGCCGCCCGGGCGGGCAAACTTGCCCAGCACCACGGGGGCCTGCCCGAGTTCAAGTCCGAGAAGTGCACGGCGTGCGGGACATGCGCGCGGTGGTGTCCAGCCCACGCCATAAGACTCCAGCCCAAAGCGACGCTACTGGGCGAACGCTGCATCGGGTGCGGCGAGTGCTTTGCGCTGTGCCCCGCCGACGCGATCGGCTTCCGCTGGAGCGAGGATGGCCCGGTTCTCATCGAGAGGATATGCGAGCACGCGCTGGGGTTCCTCTCGAACAAGCGCGGGCACGTGGGGTACGTCAATTTCGTTCACCATCTCACGAAGGACTGCGACTGTCTCGACAAGAAGCAGAAACCGGAATATCCGGACGTGGCCGTCCTGGCCGGGACCGACATGGTCGCGGTGGACAAGGCGGCGGCGGACCTCGCCATCGAGCGCGCAGGCAAGGACATCTGGTCGGCCTGGTGGCCCAAGTCCGATTACACCTCGTTCTTCACCTACGGGGAGCGAATCGGCCTGGGCACCGCCCGGTACGAACTCGTCATTCTTTGAGCAAGCGGATCCGGCGATTCCGGGCTTGCCAGGTGTAACCTCTCGTGATAAAATAAGTATCATCCTGGTTACCGGCGGCTATTGCGATGATCGCCGACCCCAGTGTTCGCAGGCGCGATGCCGCATCGAGTCGCGAGAGGCTCCTCCGCGCCGGGGAGAGGCTCTTCGCCGCGCGCGGCCCCGAGGGCGCGACCGTCGCGATGATAGCGCGGGAGGCCCGCCTCAACCGGCGCATGCTCTACCACTACTTCGGCACCAAGGAGGGACTATACCGCGCCGTGATAGAGCGCGCCTACGCCGAGATATCGTCCGTTGACGTGGCCCTGATAGACACGCTCCTGCCCGCCGAGACGCTTCTGAAGCGCATGATCCGCGCCTACCACGACTTCTTCATCGAGCACCCCGAGGTGGTGCGGCTCCTCGCATGGGAGAACCTGCGCGAGGGCCGCTCGGCCAGGAAACTCGAGTTGAGCGCCTTCAAGGCGCCGATCGTGGAGGCGCTCCGCGTGGCGCTGGCGCGCGGGAAAAAGGAGGGTCGCTTCCGCAGCGATGTGGACGAGAAGCAACTCCTCATCAGCATCATGGCGCTCTGCTTCTTCTACTTCTCGAACAGGTTCACGCTCGGCCAGGCCCTGGGCTCTGACCTCTTCAGCCCCGCTGCCATTGACCGGCGCGTGAGACACGTGGCGAGGCTCGTCCTCGACGGGATCCGCGCCGACAGCAGGCCTGGCGCACCCGGTAAGGATATCGAAAGGAACACGTGAAAATGAAGGACGAACGAGGCGACATGCTCCTTCCGGTGACCGTCGGCACGGTGACATTCCGGAATCCGTTCTACGTCGGCTCGGGACCCACATCGAAGTCCATCGAGCACCTCGTGAAGGCCGCAGAGACGGGCTGGGCAGGGGCGAGCATAAAACTCACCTTCGATCCGGCACCGTACGTGAGCCTGGAGCCGCGCTACGGGTGGTTCGAGGACCGCGGGTTCCTCTCGTTCAGCGCCGAGACGCGCCTGACCATAGACGAGGGGCTCCGCCTCGTCGAGGAGGGCCGCCGCCGCACCCGCGACTTCGTCATCATGGCCAACATCACCTACACTGGCGACAAGCCTGGCGTCCAGGGGTGGGTGGACATGGCCCGCAGATTCGAGTCGGCCGGCGCGCACATCATCGAACTCAACATGTGCTGCCCGAACATGAGTTTCAACGTTCAACTGAGCGGCACGCATGGAACCGCGCACCGGACGGGCGCCAGCCTCGGGCAGGATGCGGAGGCTGTCTCCTACATCGTGCGGGAGGTCAAACGCGCTGTCTCGATACCCGTCTTCGTCAAACTCACGCCGGAGGGGGGCAGGATAGCCCAGGTCGCAAAGGCGTGTTTCGAGGCCGGCGCCGATGCCTGCGGAGGCACCGCGAACCGGCTCGGCATACCGCCGATTGACATCCGCCACCCCGAACGCGCCCCGTACCTCCTCCAGAAGGAGCCGAGCATGAGCTGCCTCTGCGGCCCCTGGCTCAGGCCGCTCGCGTTCCGCGACGTGTACGAAATACGCAAGGCCGTGGGACCCCGGCACCGGATAACCGCCGCGGGCGGTATAATGACGCTCGACGACGTCGTCACCGCCGCCATGTGCGGAGCCGATCTCTTCTGCATATGCACCGGCATACTCCTGAAGGGCTTCGAACTCCTGCCGCCCCTGATGAGAGAACTCAAGGCCTACCTGCGTGAGATGAATTACAGCGACCTCTCCGTGGTTCGCGATCGCCTGGTGCAGGAGATCAAGCCCGCGACCGAACTCACGGTCACGAAGGGTTACGCCCGCAAGAAGGACAACTACCTCCGCGGGCCGTGCCAGGTGGCCTGCCCATTCCAGGTGCCGGCGCAGGACTATGTGAGTTACGTCGCCGACGGAGAGTTCGAACGGGCCTGGCGCATGATAAGCAGCCGCAGCCCGCTCCAGTCGGTGTGTGGGTGGGTCTGCAATCATCCCTGCGAGACGGAGTGCACGCGCGCCGAGAAGGACGAACCCATCCGCATCCGCGACATCAAGCGATTCGTGGTCGAGCGCGCTGCCCGCGAGGGGTGGCGGCCCGAGGTTGACCGCGCGCCCGCCAGGCCGGAGAAGGTCGCCGTCGTCGGCTCCGGCCCCGCCGGCATCAGCGCCGCGTGGCACCTCGCCCGCGCCGGCTACGACGTGACGCTCATCGAGTCTGCGCCCGCCGTGGGAGGCATGCTCCGCTACGGCATCCCGCGATTCCGCCTGCCGGAGCATGTCCTCGAAGCCGAGGTCACCGCCCTGCGAGACATCGGCGTCCGCATCGTCACTGGCAAGGCACTGGGGCGCGACTTCACGCTGGAGGGCCTCCGTCGGGATGGCTACTCGGCCGCGATCCTCGCGATCGGCGCGTCCGCAGGCCTGCCACTCCAGATCCCCGGCGAGAAGGGCCCGGGATGCTGGTCGGCGCTCGACTTCCTCCGTGCCGTCGCCACCGGCTCCCCGCCGGCGCTCGGCGACCGCGTCGCCGTGGTCGGGGGCGGGTTCACGGCGGTGGACAGCGCGCGCGTGGCGCGGCGGCTCGGCGCGCGAACGGTCTATATCCTCTACAGGCGAACGCGCGACGAGATGCCGGCCACCAGGGAGGAGGTTGACGAGGCGGAAGCGGAGGGCATCAAGATCATGTACCTCGTATCGCCGCGCGAGATCGTGAGGGAATCCGGCAGGGTCACCGCACTGCGGATGGTGAATCACGTCCTCGCCGAGCCAGACGCGTCCGGCCGCAGGCGCCCGGAGGAGGTCGAGGGAACGGAGTTCACCTTGCGCGTGGACGCGGTGATCAGCGCCGTCTCCCAGGGGCTCTCCGCTGACGCCGCCGCGATAGGGGTCCCGCTCGCCGGCAACCGAATCGCCACCGGCGCTGACGGCGTCTCGACCCCGCTGGGCTGGGTCTTCGCTGCGGGCGACGCCGCGACGGGGCCCGACAGCGTCATCCGGGCCGTCTCGACCGGCTACCAGGCCGCAGCAGCAGCCGACAGATACATCGCCGGCGATGACGCATTCCTCCAGCCCCTGCCGATCCTGACGCCCGCCGACAAGGAAATGGTCATCGCGAGGAATCGGGACACTGCGAGGCGCCGGCGCGTGGAAAGCCGCCTCCGGCCCGCCGACCAGCGAGTGCGCGATTTCGAGCCAGTCGCCGAACCGATGACTGAGGCGGAGGCCGTCGCCGAGGCCGCCCGCTGCCTGCGCTGCGGCTGCTCGGTCACCTGTGGCCTCTGTGCGCGCATCTGCTCCTCATTCGCCATCAGCCTCGAAAACGACGCGTACACCATCTCCCGCGAGAAATGCCACGCGTGCGGCATGTGCGTGCAACTGTGCCCCAACAGGAATATCGAACTGGTTCCCGAGACCGCTGACGAAAGGAGTGAAAGATGAACACCATCGCCCCGAAACTGACGGACCGTCTTCGCGGCAAGCAGGTGCCGCACATCGGACACCTCTCGCGCGAGGACCTGGAGGAGGTGATGGCCCTTGGCGCCTGGTTCAGGGACCACCCGAACGACAGGACCTACGTGAACCTCCACGCGGGGAAGTTGCAGGCGCTCCTCTTCGTGTACGAATCAACTCGCACGCGCATGGGCTTCACCGCCGCAATGGCCCAACTGGGAGGCCAGACCACTTACCTCGCGGCCAAGGAGACGCAGATGGGACGCGGCGAGTCGCTGGCCGACACCGCCCGTGCCCTCAACGAGTTCGTCAACGTCCTCGCAGCGCGCCTCTGGTCGCAGGAGGACATGGAAACCCTCGCGGCGAACATGACCGTCCCGGTCTTCAACGCCTGCACGCCCCTCGACCACTCGACCCACGTCATCGGCGAACTCATGGCCATAAAGCAGGTCAAGGGCAGGCTCGAGGGCCTCACGCTCGTCTATACCGGCATGGCGCGCGGAATACTCCACAGCCTCATCCGCGTCTGTCCGGTCCTGGGCATCAACCTCCGCCTTGCCATTCCCGAATCCTATGCGAGGACCGTGAACAAGGACATATTGGCCGAGGGCAAGGCGAAGGCGAAAGCCGCCGGGACCGAACTCGAGATCGTGACGGACCTCATGAAGGCCGTGGAGGGAGCGGACTTCATCCAGGCGAGCACGCTGATCCGCAGCATGCTCGCGGGTGAGCAGTCTCCCGAGGAGAAGGAGGTCGAGATCCCGAAGTGGACCGTGACGGAAAAGGTCCTGCGCGCGGCCAAGCCAGACGCCCTCTACAGTCACTCCGGCCCGGCGCATCGCGGAATCTGCGCGACCGACGAGGTACTGGATGGCCCCAGGTCCATTGTGCCGATAGAGGCGCGAAACGCCTTCTACGCGAAGAAAGCGCTGTACGCGCTAATCGTCTGAAGGCCCCTGGCAACGGACCTCCTGGCGGGCGGGGGGAATACTTCTCCTCCGCCATTTTCGGCTGGCGCGCGGCAGGCGGCGGTTGTATAATGCAGGCGCCGCCGGACATAAGAGAAAAGAGGACCCCATGTCAGGTCCGCTCGAGGTCGCACCCGACCAGCGGCGCGCTCTGTTGCGCCGCTGGCGCTGGCGGCTCTGCTGTGGCGCAGTGATAGCCGTTACCTACGCTGCCATATATATCGCGCTTCGGATACCGAGCAATCACTTCGGCGCGAACTTTCTCTTCACTGCCTTCCCCGCCGCGGTCCTCCAGTTCATCATCATTGACATAGCGGTGAACGGCTTCAGCGTGCGGGGCGAGCGTGGGGCAAAGACGCGAAAGCCCGACGAGGTCCGTCACGTGAGCCGCGTCTTCGATGGACCCTACGTGGTGCCGCGTCGCGCCGACGCGGCGGCGCGCGAGCGAGTGCTGCGGATCATCCGGGATTCGTCAACGGCCCGGGCTGCGCCCGCGGAGCCGCCCGACTCGCATTAGGGTCGCGCCCCTGGCCCCCGCATACCTGGTGCGCCCGAAGCGATGTCCCCGCCTCGATCTCGCTCAATCCACCCCGGATGGGACGCGGTGGCCACGCCCGCAGCGCGGGCAGACGATTTCCTTCCCTCCGTAAGCGGGCGGGATTTTCATCTTCAGGCCGCACGGGCACGCCAGGAAGATGTATCCGCCCAGACGGTGCAGTACGTCAACCGCCTCGCGAGCCTGTTCGAGCGGCTCCACCCCCGAATCGCCACCTGGCTGGCGGATTGGAGCCTCGGGCACCTGTCGCAGGTCCGCGGCGCCCATGATTCCGGTGCGATGGACCTTCCTGAACGCCGCCTCGTACTGCGCGAGGCCGGCCCCACCGGCCATCGAGCGAAGGACCCGCACCCGGTCAGCAGTGGGAGGATGCGTGCTGAATAGGCTCGACGCGCTGGCCCCCTGGAGGGGGTTGACAATGTACATGGGGGCCACGACGCGATTGACGTCGCGCATCCTCGACGCGCTGGCCTCTATCTTCTCCAGCGCAGAGGCGAGGCCCTCGGGATATCGCGTGAAGAGGGCACCGCAGGCGTCCGCCAGATACTCGCGTCGTCGCGAGCAGGCGAAGTAGAGGAGTTGCGCGAAGATCGGCGCAAGGATGGCCATGATTATGGCCAGGAGAAGGAATATCGCCGCACCCTGGCCGCCGGCCGAACCACGGCGCCGTCCGCGCCCGGCATAGAGCATGCCCCGCAGGAAGCCGTCGGCGATGAGGACCACTGCGCCCAGAAGAACGCCCGCGAGCGTCATGAATTTCGTGTCGTTATTCTTGATGTGGCCGATCTCGTGGGCGATGACCCCCTGAAGTTCGTCTCGATTCAGCCTCGTCAGGAGGCCAGTTGTCACCGCTACCGCCGAGTTTTCCGGGGTTCCGCAGGCGAACGCGTTCGGCGCGTCGTTGTCAATGAGATACACCTTCGGCATCTTCGGAAGGGCTGCCGCTATGGTCATCTCCTCGACCACGTTGAACAGCCGCGGGATGTCGTCGTGGGTGATCTCGCGCGCGCCGACGCTGGCCAGCACGATCTCCCTGCCGGCCGCCGCGGCGACGAGCCAGAGGATGGCCCATATCGCGATTGCGACGGCTGTCCCCACCCAGACGTGCTCCGGCGAGAATGCCCCTCCGATCATCGCGCCGAGGAGCGCGAGCACCAGCGCCATCACGAGGATCAGCGCGATGGAACGCCTTCGGTTGGCCCGGATCTGTTCCCACATGGCTCGAGAGCGATTTGCGCGCCGCATCCCTACGGATGCGGACGAACGATATGCATCGCGCTGGCGCGCCTCAGAAACTCACCTTCGGAGCCTCGCGTTCCGCCTCGACCCCGAGTTCGAAGAGTTCCATGGGGGCGAAGTTGAACGCGCCCGCGATCAGGTTCGCCGGCACGCTCCGGATGCGCACGTTGTACCGTGTGACCGCGTCGTTGTAAGCCTGCCGCGCAAAGCCGATGCGATTCTCCGTGGCCGTGAGTTCCTCCTGGAGCGCGAGGAAGTTCTGGTTCGCCTTGAGATCGGGATACCGCTCGACGACCACGAAGAACTGGCCGAGGGCGTTGCTGAGCCCGGTCTCCGCTCTCGCCGCGGCCCCCGGACCCTGTGCACCTGCGGCCATGTTGCGGGCCTTCACAACGTTCTCCAGCGTCTCGCGCTCGTGCTTCATGTAGCCCTTCGCGGTCTCCACCAGGTTCGGGATCAGGTCGTGCCGCCTCTTCAATTGCACATCTATCTGCGCCCAGGCGTTGTTAGCCTGAGCCCGTAGCCGGACAAGTCCGTTGTAAGTGGCCACTACCCAGAGCACAGCGATGACAACGACAGCGATGACGATGCCGAGTACTATCAGCCCGGGCATGATCCTTCCTCCTGTGTGAACCGGTTTATCGCTCGCCGTCCGGGCCAACGCGCCTCAGTGCCCGTCGCACCGACGGCCCGAAGACTCCAGATCGGCGAGGAACTTCGCCAGGACGTTTTTCTCGTCGGCCCCGGCCGCACGGACGACCGCACAGAGTTCGCCGCGATCGAACCAGAGGCCATGACCACGCGGGCAACGGTCGAGCGTGACGGGCGGAGTCGTGGGGGCGATGACCTCTTGCAGCCTCTCGCGCCCGACCGGACACCGCCGGCCGCCGCGCGACCTTCCTCGCGACGGCGTCCCCTCCGACTCCACGGCGCGAAGGAGGTCGCGACCGAGGGCGCCCGCGCGCTCCCCGATCAACTCCAGTTCCCCGCTGTCGAGCCATACACCACCGCAGGTGGGACAGTAATCCACCTCGACGCGCTGGAACTCCAGAACCAGCATATCAACACGGCAAACGGGACACAACATGAAGCACCTGCCAGCCCTTCCGATTCATGGCACGTTGAGCGCGCGGCCCAGTTCCTTCTCGAGCGAATCGGCTACCAACTGCGCCGTCTTCCACACAGCCCGTTCCTCCGCTCGCTTCGGATCGCCATCGCCAGTGTGGGTCTCGGGCATATAGTCCAGCGACGTATCGGCTACAGAGGTCTTTTCGCCCAGGTCGAACAGGACGGCGTCCCCGCGCCCCTGGAAGAAGGTGAAGACGCTGTTCCCGATGGCTGCCGTTGCCGATTGCCTCGTGCGTATGCGCGCGAGGAGCAGCGCATTGGCATCCGCGCCGGCGGCGGCCCGCAGGCGGCCGACGCCCTCGTTCAGAAGACCACTGTAACTCGCACCGGCGGGTGGATCGGGCACGGGCTCTGCCTGAAGGCCGAGTCGGCGCAATAGGGCGGTGAAGACCGGCGCGAGCCGCTCGTCGGCCCCACCGGCCGGCTCCCTGAAGATGAGCACTCCAACCCTGATGCCACGGCGGAGCAGGTCCGCCGCCTCCCAGAGCCGGCGGACCGATTCCTCGTCGAACGTGGCCTCGGGACGGTCAGCCATGTCGGGGGCGAGAAAGCGCAGTTGCGCGCGGTAGCCGAGCGCGGCAAGGGTCGCCCCGCAGGCGCGGTTGTAATGGGCCAGCGCCGGGAGCAGGCGGCCCTCGCTTCTGAAGCGCTCGGCGAGCGCCGCGTCCCTGGCCGCCTCCCGACGGGCCTGGAGGATCTTGTCGAGGATGTTCTCGCCCGCGGCGCGGCGATCGAGCACAGCGAGCGCCCAGTACGCACGCTCGCCGGCATCGTACCAGCGGTCTGCGATGGCAACGCCATCCAACACGAGGTCGGCCCGGGAGGTGATCCTGTCCACTATGGCGGACGATGCCTCATCCACGCGCGGCTCCTCCTGCCGCAGGTCGGTGATGAGGCGCGCCTCGGTGCGGTACTCGGATGTGACGCGTACGCGGATGCTGCGTGCGAGCGAATCCCTCGCCCGCTCCTCGGCCATGCGCATGCTCTCGTAGTCCTTGCCCTCGACCCGCTGACACGAGCCCAGGCCCGTCAGGAAGCGGTCGGACGGATATTCGGCCGATTTTCCGTCGGCAACCCAATCGGGCGCCGGCCGCTTCCGCATGAGCGCGTCGGGTAGCGGCTGCGATGAGCCCTCCGACGGCATCTCGGCCGGCGCTGGTTCGGCACGCCCGGCAGCGGGGCGCTCGCCGGCCATTCCCGCCATCTCGCGTTCGCGCTCGGCGCGGAGTTCCTCCCACTCGCGGCGCAGTTTCTCGACGTGGGCGCGAGGCCCCGGTGCGCAACCGGACGCGAGCGCCGCAACGACTACCGCCACCGAACAGAGCGAACGCCGGACAACCTCCGCACGGGCCATGGCGCTGCCCCCATTCACGGGTCCCCTTCGCTCACGGTGCCTCGGGCGCTGGTGGGCGCGATTCCATCTCGCGCATCTCGCGCTCCCGCGTGCGACGGAGTTCCTCCATCTCCCTGCGCGGGGGGCGTGGGGCGCCGCTGGAACAGCCGACGATCCCCATGAGGACGAGCGCAATCGCGCAGACCCCGAACGTCGCACGAAAGGCTCTCATCGGCCTTCCCCCGGTCACTTCAGCGGCATAGTGCGGTAACGCTCGATTATCTGATCGAGTTCCCGGTGCGCCTCTTCGGCCGTGACCCGCAGCCGATCCTGCTCTAGCGCGATCATGTGCGACCGGACCCGCTCCGCCACTTCATCCATGCCGAGCCTGACCAGTGCGTAACAGTCCTCCGTCACCGGGTGGTACCATGTGTCAACCACCGTCGAACCGTACAGGACCTCATCAACAATTGACTTCTGGACCTGGGTCGAGAGGGCCTGCGCCGTGGCCTGATCCATGCTCGGCGTAAGAGCGGCCTCCGAGTAATCCTTGAACACGCCTTGGACGAGCGTGCGCAACTGAGCGGCTACATCCAGCCGCGCCCGCTCGACGGCAGTCCTGCGACGCATGCTCTTTAGCGGGCTTTCCCTCTTCTCGGCTATCCCGACTCCGAAGATTGCCTTGCCGGCCTCATCGGGGAACGCTTTGCCCGGCTTGGTCACCCATATCGGCTCGTCCACCGAGCCAGTCATCGGGGTGCGGGAGAGTTTCGGCTGCGACCTGCATCCTGGCAGAACGGCGGCGATGAGGGCAACGGCGGCCAACGCCTTCACAACATGTCTCATTCCTTTCCCTCCCACAGGACCATGGGCCCCCCGGACTGTCGCTTCTAACACGTCGGGGCACGAAATGCAAGATGCATGGCGGCGGGAACAGCGGCTTTCAAACCGCCGGTCCCGGCTGCTATAATCGCGCGCGACCGTACCGCTCGACGCAGCCCCGTCCGGAATGAGAATGAGCGATTCAGCGATTCCCCTTCCCGCTGGCTTCACGGAGGTCGAGGAGCGAGGGGCACGGCTGATCGTGAGGGACGACCTCGCGGCCGCTGTGCGCCGGGCTCTGGGGCCGCTGTATCAGGCCTGGTCGCGGATAGCCCAGCGCCGCTTCACAGCCATGGGCCGGGCTGGCGTGGTCTCGATCCCGCTCGGCCAGGGTCTGCCGGCGATGTTCGTGCGGCGATACTTCCGGGGCGGGGCTTTCGGGCGATTCAATCGAAACCTCTATCTGGGTCCCGGCAGGGCGGTTACGGAACTCGCGGTCTCGGAGGCCGCCCGCCGTGGCGGCCTGCGAACGGCGCGCGTCATCGGTGTGCTTCTCACACGGGTCTGGGGACCCTTCTGGCGATTGGCGATCATGACGGAGGAGATCGCGGGCTCCGAGGATATCATCCACTACTGCTGCCGGCTGAGCGAGTACCCGCCGGAGACGGCCGCGGTGGAGAAAAGGATCGTGCTGCGCGAGGCGGCCAGGCAGATCCGACGCATGCACGACCTTGGCATCTACCACGCCGACCTGCACGTGAAGAACCTCCTCGTGCGCCGGCGGCCAACCGGCGAAACGCAGGTGTTTGTCGTGGATTTCGACCGGGCCGCGATGACAGGGCCGCTGGGTCCAGATGAGCGCTTCCGGAACCTCCGGCGCCTTGCCGAATCCGTTCGCAAGGTGCGAGTGGTCTCGGCCGCCATCAGCGAGTGGGACAGGGTGCGATTCCTCCGCGAGTACCTCGCCGGTGCGCCCGATGCCAGCCGGTACCTGAGGCGGTGGACGCGCGCTCTGGCGCACGCCGGTCGAGTTCGCGAGGTCTGGTGGGCGGTGAGCCGTGCGAGACGCGATGTGCACGGGGACCATGTCGGCGCGCTGGCTCCGCTGGGACGGCGAAACGCGGGAACATTACGGTGACGCCGATGTTGCGGATACTGACCTATCACCGCATAGGCGTACCGCGATGCGGCCGCTGGGAGGCGCTCACCGTGCCGCCCGCCCGCTTCCACCGCCAGATGCAACTCCTCCGCTTCCTGCGATTCAACCCTACCGGTCTGGACGCCGCCGCGGCGTGGCTCCGGGATGGCCGACCGCTGCCGCGACGGCCCGTGGTGATAACCTTCGATGACGGCTTCGCTGACCTCTACGAGCATGCGTTCCCCCTCCTGCTGAAGACAGGTGTGCAGGCGATTGTCTACCTCGTCACCGATCTGCGCGAGGATGCCTGGCGACGCGGAGAGTCTCCCGAGCCCCTGCGGTTCCTCGATAACGCACAGGTCAGGGAGATGGCCGCAGCAGGGATCATGTTCGGCAGCCACTCGCGCACTCACCCGCGGCTGACGACCTGCACCGACGCCCGGCTCCGCGACGAGGTGGCCAACTCGAAGAAACGCCTCGAGGACATCCTGGGGGCGGAGATCAGGCACTTCTGCTATCCTTACGGCGACCATGACGAGCGCGTGGTCAATGCGGTGGCCGAGGCCGGGTATGCGACGGCTTGCACGACGGTCAGGGGTGTCGTGAGGCTGGGGGACGACCCTCTCCGCCTCCCGCGCCTCACGGTGGGGAAGCGCATGGGCCTGCTCCGCTTTCTCGCGCGTTTGACGTTCCGGAGCCAGCGATGCGCATAGTACACATCGAGAAACAGATGAAGTGGGCCGGCCAGACGCGGCAGGGTTTTCAACTGGCGAAGGGCCTCCACGAGCGGGGGCACCGCGTCCTGGTAGTCTGCCAGCCCTGGAGCGCGGTGGCCGAGCGCGCAGAGCGCGCAGGGATTCCAGTCCTGCTCCTGCGGATGGCGGGCGCGCAACTCTTCCCCTCGGCGGCGCGACTCGCTTCCCGTCTCAGGAGAGGAGAGTACGATCTTATCCATGCCCACGGCGCGAGGGACCACGTGCTTGCTGCTCTCGCCGCGATGGCGTGTCCGGGCATCGTCCTGGTGCGCACCAAGCACAATTTGACGCGCCTCAGAGGTGGGTGGCTCCATGGCCTCGTGACGGACCGGTTCGTTGCCGTGTCCCGTGCGGCGGCGGAGGTACTCGCGGCGAGCGGGATTCCCGCCCGCAAGGTTCGCATCGTGTACGATGGGGTTGACCTGGACGCATTCTCGCCGCGGCGCGCGGACCCCGCGCTCCGCAACGCCCTCGGCATTCGCGAGGACGAGTTCGTGGTCGGCGTGACCGGCCGACTCGGAAGCAAGAGCAAGGGGATACCGGTCCTCCTCCGGGCGATGAAAGCGGTGGTCGCACGCGCGCCGGAGACGCGGCTTCTGCTGGTGGGTCGCTTCGAGCCCGCCCTTCGGGAGGTGGCCGCGTCGCTCGGGCTCGGCGACCGCGCACTGTTCGCCGGCTTCCGTACCGACGTGGCCGACCTCCTGGCCTGCATGGACCTCTACGTTCAGCCGAGCCTCCGCGAGGCGCTCTCATCCTCGGTACTGGAGGCGATGGCGATGGGCAAGCCCGTCGTGGCCAGCGCGGTGGGAGGCGTTCCGGAGGCGGTGGTCCCGGGGGAAACGGGCATCCTGTGCCGTCCAGGCGACGCGAACGACCTTGCCGGCGCCATACTGACTCTCGCCGAGAGGCGGGAGACGCTTCGCGAGATGGGCCTCCGCGCGCGGGAACGCGCCGCCGCGATATTCTCGCTGGACCGCATGGTGCGCGAAACCGAGGACCTGTACCGGGAACTGGTCGGGGAACGCTGATGGGTCAGGGATATCCGTCGCTGTCGGTGGTGATCATCTGCAAGAACGAGGAGGCGAACATCCGCGACTGTCTCGAGTCGGTCAAGTGGGCCGACGAGATAGTGGTGGTTGACTCGGGCAGTACCGATCGGACCCTGGAGATAGCGCGCGAGTACACCGGGCGCATCATCCATCACGACTGGGCTGGCTACGGCGCGCAAAAGGAGTTCGCCCTCCGGCAGGCGACGGGCGACTGGATCCTCAGCCTCGATGCCGACGAGCGCGTCTCGCCGGAACTCGCCGAGGAGATCCGCTCCGCCATCGCGGGCGCAGCGGACGTCGCGGGCTTCAGCATGCCGCGCCGCACCTTCTACCTCGGGAGATGGATTCTACACGGTGGCTGGTACCCCGACAGGAAGGTGCGCCTCGTGCGACGCGGCGCCGGCGCCTGGACCGACTCCCCACTGCACGAGAGACTCCGGGTGCGAGGGCGCGTCGGCAAACTCCGCGGTGAGATCCTGCACTACACGTACCGCGACATCTCGGACCACCTCGCCGTCGTTGACGAGTTCTCCACCCTGGCAGCGGAGATGATGGCGGCATCGGGGCGACGCCGGGCGCTGGCGCACGCCGTGCTTCAATCGCCCTGGAAGTTCGTGAACATGTATTTCTTGCGCCTCGGCTTCCTCGATGGCATCCCGGGCCTCATACTCGCGGTCATCAGCAGTTATTACGTCTTCCTCAAGTACGCGAAACTCTGGGAGCTCCTGCACGTGAAGGGCCGCGCGAGATGAGAGTCGCGATAACCATCGAGCGCTTCGACCCGGCCCTCGGTGGCGGCGAACGGTACTGTCGCAACTTCGCGCGCTTCCTCCGGAACAATGGGCACGAGGTCCACGTGTTCGCCTACCGGCTCGGCCCGCCGGAGGACGGCATATTCTACCATCAGGTCCCGCCGCCCCCCGGCGGCATGTGGGGCCGGGCCCTGTTCGCCAGTCGGGTCGAACGGCTCGTCCGGCGCGACAAGTTCGACATCGTCCACGGGTTCGGCAAGAGCACGTACATGGACGTGTACCGTCCGGGCGGGGGCGTGCACAGGGCGTGGCAGGCGCACCGACTGAGGGCAAGCCGCGGGCTGGCGGAGAGGCTGCGAACGCGCTGGAGGCAATGGGCGAGCATCGAGGAACGCCTGGTCCTCCGGCTGGAGAGGAAGCAGTTCGGGCCCGGGCGTGGCCACCGCATCATCGCGGTCTCGCGCCTCGTCCGCGACGAAATAATCGGGTATTACGGTTGCGAGCCGGAGCGAATCCATGTGATCCACAACGGGGCCGACCTGGCGCGCTTTCCGCCCGATCTCCGCCGGCGACTTCGCGATCCCATGCGGCGACAACTGGGGCTGGAGTCCGATGAAGTGATGCTCCTCTTCGTGGGCCATGATTTCCGACGTAAGGGACTGCACGCGCTCATCCGTGCCCTGCCGCATATTGCAGAGGGAGGGACGCGTTTCAGGCTGGTCGTCGTGGGGCGCGGCAATCGCTCCGGATGCGATCGCATCGCCCGGCGCCTGGGAGTCGAAGGCGCAATCCAGTACGTCGGCGCCGCCGACCCGATACCTTATTACGCGGCGGCCGACATCTTCTGCTTCCCGAGTTATTACGACCCCTGCGCGAACGTGGTCCTCGAGGCGCTCGCAGCGGGCCTGCCGGTCGTCACGAGCATCCACAACGGCTCGGGAGAGATAATCGTGCAGGGCCGCGAGGGGTTCGTGGTTGACCCCGACGAGACCTCGCGGATGGCAGCGTGCATCGGCGCGTTCTTCGACCGCGACCGCTGGGAGGACGCGTCGCGCGCGGCGCGGGCTCTTGCGGAGAGCCGGCCGATCGAACGGAGTTTCCGCGAGATGATCGGGGTGTACGCGCTCGTGCAAGGGCGCGGGCTGCGCGATCAGCCGGCAGGTGGCACCGCGAAGCCGAAGTAACGCGCCGCGTTGCGATAGCAGATGTCCTTCACCATCTCTCCCACCAGGGACATGTCATCGGGGAGCAGCCCATCGGTCATCTCGCGCCCCAGGACGTTGCAGAGGATGCGGCGGAAGTATTCGTGTCGCGCGTACGAGAGGAACGAGCGGCTGTCGGTGAGCATGCCGACGAAGGTGCCGAGAAGGCCGATGCTGCTCAGCGCATCGAGGTGCCTTTCGATGCCGTCCTTCTGGTCGAGGAACCACCATGCAGCGCCGAACTGCATCTTCCCCGGAGCGGAACCATCCTGGAAGCAGCCGCAGATGGCCGCAAGGAGTTCGTTGTCGCGCGGGTTCAGGTTGTAAAGTATCGTCTTGGCCAGCAGGCCGTTGCGTTCGAGCCGGTCGAGAAAACGCGCCAGGGGCCGTCCCTGCTCGAAGTCGCCTATCGCATCGTAGCCGGTGTCGGGGCCGAGGCGACTCAGCATCCGCGAATTGACGCCCCGCATCGCGCCCAGGTGGAACTGTTGCACCCAGCCACGTTTGGCGTCCATGACGGCCATTTCGTAGAGGAGGGCCGACCGAAGGACGAGGCTCTCATCTCGCCCTGGCGCCCGACCGGACCGGACCTTATCGAAGATGGAGCGGACCTGGCGATCGGTGTAATCGGCTGCGGGCATATTCTCGAGGCCGTGGTCCGAGAGCCGGCACCCGTTCGCGTGGAAATAGTCGTGCCTGCGCTGAAGGGACTCGAGGAGAGAATCGAACGAGCGAATATCCACGTCCGCCGCAGCGCCCAGGCGGTCCACGTACAGGTTCCACTGCGCCGGATCGTCGGCCGCGAGCACTTTGTCCGGCCGCCAGGCGGGCAGAACGGTTACGTCGAACGATGTATCCGCGGCGAGCGCCCGATGCCACTCGAGGGAGTCGGTGGGGTCGTCCGTCGTGCAGACGAGCACCACTCGCATCTGTTTCATGATGCCGCGGGCGGAGAAGGCAGGCGTAGCCAACTTCGCGTTGCATTCATCCCATATGCCCCGCGCCGTACCAGGGTCGAGGAGGCGGTCGGAGATCCCGAAAGGCCGTTTCAATTCGAGGTGCGTCCAGTGATACAGGGGATTGCGCAGCGTCTTCGGGACAGTCTCGGCCCACTTCACGAACTTCTCCCAGTCGGTCGCGTCGCCCGTGATGAATCTCTCGTCAACCCCGGCGGCACGCATTGCGCGCCACTTGTAGTGGTCGCCGTTCAGCCATATCTCGGTGAGGTTGGCGAAACGCCGGTCCCCCGCTATCTCCTTCACGGGAAGATGGCAGTGGTAGTCCAGTATCGGCATGGCCTCCGCGTACTCATGGTACAGCCTTCGCGCGGCTTCGGTCTGAAGGAGGAAATCTTCGCTCAGGAACGGGCTTCTAGTCATGGTGCTTTCTCCTGCCGGGCAAATGGCCCGTGCAGTATAGACCGGAGGCGGACCGGGTGTCGAGCGAAGGATGAGTTTCCGGGGGAGCAGTTGCCGCGGGCAGGGGCGTGTGAGTATCATGCGCCTGCGCCCGTTTTCCGATGTGTATGGGGACGCAAGAGGCCACCGTGAGGGCGAACAGTATCAGGGCTGTCATCTTCGATTACGGCAACACGCTGGTCGAGTTCGGCGAGAGCCAGATACGCTCGTGCGACGCCGCCCTCGCAAGCGCCCTGGAGAGCCTTTACGGGCACGTGGACTGCGACCGGCTCAGGGCGATACGAGACCGCGATCGCCTCGCCCCGTACGCCGGCGACCTCCGCGAGCAGAACATCGAGGCTATAACCGCCAATCTGGTGAAGGAACTGTATGGCGCGGTGCCGTCGCGGGAGGAACTCGACCTGCTCCTTCGCGCGCGTTTCGAGGCGTTTGTCTCGGCCATCGTCGCGCCCGACTACCTGGACGATTTCCTCTCGGAACTACACCGGCGATACCGCCTGGCGTTGCTCTCGAACTACCCCGACGGACGTGCGATCAGGGCGACGCTGGAGAACCTGCGCCTGACGCGCCATTTCGACGCGGTGGTCGTCTCCGGCGATGTGGGCTACGTGAAGCCGCACCCGGCGCCATTCCGCGTCACCCTGGAACGCCTCCGCACAGAACCCGCCGAAACCCTCCACGTCGGGGACAACTGGTTCGGCGACGTGCAGGGGGCGAAACGAGCGGGTCTCCGGGCCGCGCACACGGTGCAGTGGGATACGCCGGAGAAGTTCCAGCCGCAGCCCGGCGATGCGCCGGCGGATATCACGATCGAGCACGTGACTGAACTCCTCGAGTTTCTCTGACGCGGCCGACAGGGGCGAGGTCGCCTGCGCGGAGGACAGCGACATTGGACAGCGTTGGGGAGGCGGTGATCACCGGCGCCTCGGCCGGTATCGGCAGGGTCTTCGCGGAGCGCCTGGCCCGCCGAGGCCACGACCTCGTCCTCGTCGCCCGACGGGCCGAACGGCTGGAATCGCTGGCTGCGGAGGTGGAGTCTGCCCACGGCGTTCGCGCCGAGGCTCTGCCCGCGGACCTGACGAACGACGCTGACCTGCGGCGCGTCGAGGCGCGCATCGAGTCATCTCGTCGCCTCGGCATCCTCGTGAATGCGGCGGGATTCGGCACTCTGCCGGACTTCCACGAGGAGGAACGGCTCCAGGTCGAGCGGATGCTCCGCCTCCACATCCTGGCGGTCGCGCGGCTCACCCATGCCGCGCTCCAGAAGATGCTCCCTGCCCGCTGCGGGGCAATCGTGAACGTCTCCTCGATGGCCGCGTTCTTCCAGTCGCCTGGGGGTCTCCTGTACTGCTCCACGAAGGCTTGGATGAACAGTTTCACGGAGGGGCTGCACCTCCTCGTCCACGGCACGGGCGTGAAGGTGCAGGCACTGTGCCCCGGCTTCACGCTCACGGAGTTCCACGATGCGATGGGCTTCGACCGGAGTCTGGTCCCCGGTGGCTGGTGGCAGCGGGCGGAGGATGTAGTCGCCGCCTCGCTCGATGGCCTGGAAAAGGGGAGGGTGGTGGTCGTGCCGGGCCTCCGTTACAAATTTTTGCTTGCGGCGCTCGCGCTGACTCCGCGGCCGCTCTACCGGTGGCTGAGACTGAGAAGGCACGGCAAACTCCGCAGGCTGGCAGGCGGCGCATCGGGAAGGGAGACTCCTCGCGGCGAAGAGGGCAGGCAGGATGCATGAGGTTTATTTCTACGAGGCGTTCGCCGAGGAGGAGGAGCAACTCCGCCGATTCCTGCCGTCCGGAGTGCGCGCCGGCTTCACGTGGAGGACGATCCAGGAATCGGGCGATGCGACCCCGCCGGCGCCGGTCGTCAGCATCCGCACGCAATCGCGGATCCCGTCCGAATGGTCGGGACACCTTCGCGGCATTCTCGCCCGTGCCACCGGATACGACCACCTCCTCCAGTATCTGTGCGAATCCGGCAGCCACGTCGCGGCCGGCTACCTGCCACTGTATTGCGCACGCGCCGTCGCCGAGCACGCCGCGCTCCTCTGGATGTCGCTCCTGCGAAAGTTGCCACTGCAGATCGAGCAGTTCCGCCGGTTCCAGCGCGATGGCATCACGGGCCGCGAGTGCGCGCGCCGCCGGCTCCTCGTCGTCGGCGTCGGAAACATCGGTTCCGAGGTGGTGCGCATAGGCCAGGGGCTGGACATGGACGTGCACGGTGTGGACATCGTGCGCAAATACGACTTTGTCCGGTACACGACGATCGAGATGGGCCTGCCGCGCGCCGAGGTCCTGGTATGCGCCATGAACCTCACGCCCCGGAACGCTGGATACTTCGACTACGCGCGCCTCAGGCAAGTGCCCGCGGGCGCGATATTCGTCAACGTCGCGCGCGGTGAACATGCCCCCGCGGCGGACCTCCTCCGCCTCGTCGAGGAAGGCCATCTCGGAGGCGTCGGGCTGGACGTGTTCGAGGATGAGGCAGACCTCGCCGTTGCCCTCCGGCAGGGCCGCGAATGCGATGACCCGACCGCGAGGGCCACGCTCGCGCTATCCAAAAAACCGAACGTCATCCTCACGCCCCACAACGCCTTCAACACTGTCGAGGCAGTGGAACGCAAGGCCAAACAGAGCGTCGAACAGATCCTGCACCTGTTCCAGCATGGCCGCTTCCTGTGGCCGGTGCCGGAGAAACCGGACGGAGAATGAAACGATGCGACACGACTGGCGCATTACCGTGGAAATTGACCACAACCTGGTTTCCGGGCCGGGGCTACGCGACTTCCCGGTCCTCCTGGTCGTGCGCGACGAGCGCCTGAGGAACGCGCAGCCGGCGATCGGGTTCTTCACGCACGACAGTGAAGAGCGCCTCGCCCACGAGATCATCCGGCTCGACGCGGACGGAAGTCTGGCGGCCTGGGTGCGCGTCCCGTATCTGGCTTCCGACCGCGATACTCGCATCGAGATCCGGCCCACCGGCGACGGAGCCGGCTCGGCTGAGCCGGACTCGAACGTATGGAAGGACGGTTTCTCCCTGGTCGTGCACGACGCGCTGCGTCCCCGCGACTCGACCGGTCGAGCCCGGAACATCTCCACCGAAACGACCCCCGACGGCCGACGCTGGCTGCGCGTGCCCGACCCCGCGAATCCCGACCTCGACGCTGCCCTGACCCTGGAGGCGTGGGTTTATTGCCCCTCGCCACGGGCAGAGGCGACTGCGGGGATAGTGTCCAAGTGGCATATTCCCGCTGCATTCGGGAAGTTCGACGCATACGACGCCGGCCGCACCGATGACATGGACACCACCGGCTTCTTCGGCGCAGTCTTCGATGGCCGGTACATCTACTTCTCGCCTCAGCACGACACCGCCGACCGACACGGCAAGGTCCTCCGCTACGACACTCACGGGCCATTCCGGGATCCGGGGAGTTGGTCCGCCTACGATGCCAGCAGGACCGACGGCATGACCACAAAGGGCTACTACGGCGCGGTCTTCGACGGAAGATACGTATATTTCGTGCCGCGCCGCGAGTCTGCCTGCTACCACTCGCGCGTGCTCAGGTACGACACGCGCCGCGACTTCCACGACCCCCGCTCATGGCGGGCCCACGATCCGGGATGGGGGCGGTCCTCCCAGTCGGCCGCATTCGACGGTAGATACATCTACTTCTGCCCGGGCCAGACCGTGCGCCCGCGGCAGCCCCGCGAGTCCGCGCCGACCGATGGCTCCCCGCCCGTCACCGGCATGCCCTCGGACGAGGTCGCCGTCGCGAGTGGACTGATCGGCCGGTACGACACGCAACGCGACTTCGATGACCCTGCGGCATGGACCTCCCACGACGCCGCGAACACGTGCGAGCTGGATACGCGCGACTTCGACGGTGCGGTCTTCGACGGACGATACGTCCACTTCGCCCCACTCTCGTACGGCGCCGTGCTCCGCTACGACACCGCCCGCGAGTTCCACGACCGCGCTGCGTGGGAGGCCTTCGACGCGAAGGCGCTCGGCATGAAACGCTGCGTCGGCGCTGTCTTCGACGGACGATACGTCTATCATGTGCCCTATGACGACAACCCCGTCTGCGTGCGCTGCGATACGCGCGGGGCGTTCACCGACCGCCGCTCCTGGGCTGCCTTCCTCCTCGCAAAGGTGCGCGGAATCCCCATGACCGGCTTCGACGGGGCCTTTTTCGACGGACGGTTCGTTTATTTCATCCCGTTCTGCTCGGGTTCGCGTTTTCATGGAATCCTGCTCAGGTACGACACGCTGCGCCCGTTCGAGGACGAGGCGTCCTGGGACTGGTGCGACGGCGGGAACGTATCCGGTCTGCGGACAGTGGGCTTCAACGGCGGAGCCACGGACGGCAGGTTCCTCTACTTTGCCCCGTGGCGCGACGAGACAGGCTTCCCGGAGCGCATCGTCGGCCATGGCCGTGTCCTCCGGTACGATACCACCGGCGACCGCGCCTCGTTCAGCCTCCGCTGGTGCGACCTCGGTCACAACGGCGGCCTGTGCGCCGCCTTGCCAGGGCCACGCTTCCTCGTCAACACCGACCGCGGCACCGTGAGCGTCGCGGCAAACCGCCCGCCCCCGCCAGGGCGGCACCACATCGCAGGGGTTTACGACGGCCGCACGATCAGGCTCTACCTCGACGGTGAGCCCGTGAATGTGAGGGAGGCCTCCGGACGGATAATGCGCAACGACGCCGATGTGGCGGTCGGGTGCATCTCGGAGGGGGCGGGGATACTCGAAGGCACAATCAGCGAGGTCCGCATCTCGCTCCGTGCCCGCAGCGACGATTGGATCCGCACCGCCTACCGGAACCTCGCCAGGCCTGAGGCGTTCTGCCGGGTGGCAGACGAGCGGACACGCCGGCCGTGACCGCCTGCGACAGGCGACGGGCGATGTGCGGCGTGTGCGGGCCGCCGGACGGAATCATCCCTCGTGATCCGCTGTGGAGTGAACTCGAAGGCATCTCGTTCACTGACATGTGCGCGCGGTATTCGGCAACTCACGGGATAAACCCCGCGCCCGGTAAAGAACAGGACGGAATGAATCCCGTCCCATATGCGGAAGAGTGGACCAGGGTTTGACGCAAAGTCCCTGGCATGGGTCCGGCACTCGCGCTCTACCATGGACTCCGAGGAACCGATAAAATAGCGCATCAGCCCGGCGCGAGATTCCAGGCACGGGTGGGGATCCGCTCACCCGACAGGAGAGGCCCAGTGTGCGGTCGCGACAGAGAAGCCGCCGCGTCGGACCAGTACGATCCGCGGCGCACGTATCGGTTCGTGCCCACGCTGTGGCGACGCGTCCTCGAGAACCTCGGAATCGCGGCTGCCGCGAGCGTTATGCTCACGATGTTCCTCTGTACGCCCGGCGGTAGCCTCACGATGCCCCTCGGCGCGGCCCTGGCCGTGAGCGCGTCGCTCGCCATCGCCGTCTTCCTCCTCATGTCGCTCCCGTATCTCAGCCCGGCCACCGCTCGCGAGGTCGAGGTCTCGCCCGATGGCATCGTTATCGTCCGGCGCGACGGCTCTCGCGACATCCTCCCGTGGTCGAAGATACGGGGCTACGTCCACGAGGGGGAAAGATATGTGTTCATGATGAAGAACGGCGAGAGCGTGGTCCTTCTGACCTTTGGGTTCACCGCCGAGGAGAAGGCGATGCTGCGGACGGCGATACGGACTCCGCTCGAGCCGGGGAGCATAAAATGGCGGGCGCGACGTGAGACGGGCCCGCCGCTCAGCGCGCGCTCGCCCCTTCTGGTGATCCTCGCCTGCGTGATCCTCGGCGGCGCCCTCGTTTACACCGGGCACAGACAGTGGGCAGCGCTCTTCCTGGTCGGCGGCGCAGCCTACCTGGTGGCGATGTGGTGGCTCGGCCGACGGCGCTGATTCCTCATTCGCCCCGCCGTGGCGTCTTCAGCGGCGTCGGTCCGTAGCGCACGAGCACCCGCTCCTGCGGCCTCAGGACAAGCATCCTGACCGGCCGCCCTTTATCCATGGTCACGAGGCGGACCTCGTTCACGATGTACCCCGCCGCGGCAGCCTCCGCCGAACCACCCACGGCAGACGCGACATACACGCAATCCGCTTCGGCGCGACACTCTCCCGCCGACCACTCGAAATGCGCCGAGTCGGGGTCCGTCTCGCCTATCTCGCGCGCCATGACGCGGAGTAGCGCGTCCCGCGCGTCGGAGGACGCCCAGAAATCTTCTTCCTGCCGCACGATCTCCTCGACGATTGACCTGACGCCCAGTTTGCCCCTCGCGCGGCGCGTTCCGCCCTCCTCGCGATAGAGCGAGGTCGGCCCGACCCGATGCAGTTCGATTCGCTCTGGAAAGAGCACCACCCGCCACATGCCAGCACCTTCGGGAGCCCGATACATGAGACCCAGCGCCCGCACGTCGCCGGGCCGCCAGCCTTCCGGTGGAGGCGGGGCTCCTCCTCCGCCACGACCCACGCGCAGGCCGAACTCGAGCGTGCAAGTCTCGTCCCGCCAGTAATACACGTCGTGCTCCGGATCGTATTCCGGTGGCCGACGAGCCAACGCCGGAAGCACTGCCTCGATCCGGCCAGCATCGCTCCGCAGCGCCGGTTCGCCGACGACGGCCTGTCTCATGACTCCGACGAGTTCCTCGCGAAACGCTCGCGCGTGCGGTGTGTTCCAACCGCTTGTGCTACAAGATGTTATGGCGACGCACAACACCGTCGCGAGTCCGAGCCGCACGACCCGGCGCAGCCACACTCCATCCGAGGCAGACCCGCAGGCGCCCTCGCCACGGTCGCAGCGCATCATATCCGGAACTCCTCCGTTCAGCCCATGCCCGTACCTGGGATTGTGCCGCCCCAGGGACTTCGGTTGCAAGTCCCATCTCGCGCGCCGACGAGTGTCATCGGAATGTGCCATAATAATTATGGAGGAGACGAACATGGTGGCACCGGCAAGCAGGGCGCAGATAGCGAAGATCTGGGCCGCCGCCCGCGAGATCGGGATGGACAGGGAGACGCTGTATCTCCTCGTGCCCCGCGGCTCCATCAGCGGCTTGACGCGCGAGGAGGCATCGGAACTCATCGAGTATCTTTGCGGCCGGCCCGCGGAAGGGGAAGGGGATTCGCTTCCCTGGCCGGGGGATCGCGCAGAGTTCACCCGCGATGCCGTCACGCCCCGGCAGCGGCGGCTGATCGCGGCGCTGTTCCACCGCCTCGGGTGGGACGCGGAACCGCAGAGGATGAGGGGCTTCCTGCGGAAGTACGCTCACGCGGAGACGCTCGACGATCTCCGCGACCGGAAGCGCGCCATCGCCATCATCGAGGCGCTGAAGGCCATTCTCAGGCGCCGCGAACTCGCGCACGCCGCCGACAACTGACCCGACCCCCGCGGGCCGGCGTCGGTTGCCGCGGGGGCCGGCCATCTGTCAAAATCTCGCGCATGCGATTCCCGCTCAAGGCAAATCTGTTCCGTCTCGCCCTGGGGGGCCTGGAGCACGCGTTTGCGCTCTACGCCGGCATAAGCGGCGCCCGCGCGCGTTTCATCGTCGGCCCCGATGGCGACCGCGTCGAGGGGAGGGGTCGGCTCGCCCTGCGTCGGGGCTGGAGGTTCCTGCACCTGGAGGGCACGCCGCGCGACATGGGCCTCCAGCAGGGGCGCCTTCTGGCGCCGGAGATACACCGCCTCCTGGGCACGTATCTCGGCGGAGTGCGGCTGTTCCGGGGACTCGCCCGCCGCACGCTTCTCGAGAGGGGCCGCCGGCTGGAACCGTTCATCCCGGAGAGATACCGCGAGGAGATGGAGGCCCTTGCGGAGGGGGCGGGCCTCGCGTACGAGGACGTCCTTCTGGGCCACACTTTTCTCGAGGGGATACAGGCGATCGCGTGTTCCTGCTATGCGGCGTGGGGGCGCGCCACGCGAGACGGGGAACTCGTCTTCGGCAGGAACCTGGAGTTCTTCAGCATGGGGGTGGCGCACCTCGCGCAGGTGATCGTGTTCCGAAGGCCCGACCGGGGCATGGCGACGCTCTCGGTCTCGTGGCCGGGCTGGTGTGGGACGCTCACCGCAGTGAACGCCGCGGGGCTCTGCATCGGCCCGCTCAATGTGAACCGCTTCCAGCGGGAACTCGTCGGGCAGCCGTACATCGTGATGTTCCGGAGGCTCGCGGAGGAGGCGGAGGACTGCGCGGGCGCCGTCGAACTTCTGCGGGCGACGCGACGGACGTACTCGAACAACGTGCTCATCGCGCAGACGCGTCCGACGCCGCACGCCGTGGTAGCGGAATACACGAAGCGCATCGTGGTCGTTCGCGAGCCGCGGCCGGGGAACGACTTCATCCTTTCGACCAATCACTTCAGGAAGCTCGGCCGCACCGGCGAGTTGCCCGAGGGGAGCGGCTATGCGCGATACCCGGCCCTGTACCGGTCGCTCGAGCGGAACGCCGGACGAATAGACCTCGACACGGATCTATTTGGCGACCCGCAGGTTCATCTGCCGTGCAGCCTGCACTGTGTCGTTGCCGCGCCGGCGCGGCGCGAGGCGCGGATAGCCATCGGCCTGCCCGCCGCCACCGCCCCATACCGGCGCATCATCTACGACGACAACGGCATCCGACTGGATGCGGCGATCTAGCCACCGCGAGGCCATCGGGATAGAAGACCGATGATTGCACGCTCGGGCGGCGAGACGAAGCAATGTTCGCCGGTAGCGACCCCCCACACACAAAAGCGAGCCGGAGCAGGATCTATAGATCCGAGATCTATTGAGTTATTGACATCTTATTGGATCATTGATATAATATATATCAGGTTCGACTATGAATTGGTTGCGGGGATCAAAGAGCATGAGACGCGGTCACGTCAGAGTCATACATATTCGTCTTCCTGCGGACCTCCACCGGAAACTGCGCGTGAGGGCTGCGCTCGACGACAAGAGCATTCAGGAGTGGGTTGCGTCGCTCATCGCGCAGAAACTCGCGTCGCCTCGCGGGAGCAGGCGCCTGGACTGAGACGGATTGTTACAAATAATAACAGCGAGGGTCGAGTGTGAGAGCAAGACGGAGTCAGCCTCGCGAACGAGAGAAGGCTCGTGAAGCGGAGGCTTCACGCCCCCTTCACGACCTGGAAGGGTTCTGGTCGGGTGCGGACAGGACGATCCACATCACCTTCGAGAATGCAGATACTTTCGTGATAGACATATATCGTTACTATCGCGTCGGGGAAGAGGACGATCGCGAGGATATTGACGTTATCGGGAGGCCGATTGTGGTTAACGTCGGGACCGGCACTGCCTACTACGAATCGATGAAGAATTGGGTGACGGTGTTCTACAGGCTGAAGACTTTCCGGAGGCCAACCGCCCACGTGCGCTCGGAAAATACGCGGACGAAACGCTCCCGGAGGAATGGCTCCCCGGGATAGTTTCCCTGCCGCCGTGCGTGGGGCAGACTCCGCCTAGACAGGGGGATCGTAAGTCGGGCTTCTCGGATGGGTGCCGCCTACCTTCTCCCGCGTTCGTGCCGCCGTGGCGCGAACATAGAAACGAGGTCATCTGCGAGGTACTTCCTCGCCTGCTGCAAATTGTAGACGTTGTGGAATATTACATAGGCATCTCGCAGTGAGCGGCGCATACTCTTATAGCCCTTCCCGTCAGTGATCCAGATCAATTCGACTTGAACCGCCCGCAATTCGCGGAGAAGTTGCCCGTAACTCCGCTTGATCTCCGTCGGCTTGGATCCTGCGACGGTGTAGAAATTGACCTCGACGCCAACACGCGGGCCCGCTCCAGGGGTCAATATGAAGTCAACCTGCTTGGAGAGCCCCTCCGTTAGCGCAATCGTCCCCTCTTCATCCAACGACAAAGGGGTATGCAACCTTGCGCTGACTCGCTGACAGACCTCGTTCAGCACAGATCGGACAATATTGACGAAATACTTGCCCCCGACATTCTTGCGGCGGTGACTCTGGAGTCCAATTTGAACACCCAAGAACACATCGCGTGGGCCGGACGTGAGGAGCAGTCCCGCAAGCCCTAGATCGCTCAAAATCTCAGAAGCGCGCCTTGCTGCGCTTTCGTCCCCGGACCGGATCCGCTCTGCGAGCGTGCGTATTTCGAGGTCGTCCTCTTGGCTGACGAAACTGTCCGGCGTATGTCCCAGGATCTCGAAGCCCGCCTTCAGGATCGGGTAAGGTTCATCAGCAGACAAGAGTGAGTCGGCCAATTCAAGGGCGAAGTCCTGATGGCCCTGAATCCGACGTGAGAGCTCCTCATAAAACTCGAACGCCTGCTTATTCCTCAGGGTCTTGGAATGTATGCTCTTCCAGTCGATAAATTCGGAACGCGGTATCGCCCCTGGGGTCAGAGTTGCCAGAAAGTCATCGACAAAATCGTCAGGGGTTGCATATCTTCTGCTCGGCATGTCCATTTACTTAGCTCCCCGTCCGGGTGGCTTGCTATACAGGCTCAGCTGCCTCGGCCCCTGCCGCACCGATTGGAGACCTCCACCCCTGGGAAGGTCCCTCGATTTTTCCAACTCTGATCTTATCCTCTTGACTGCCAGGTCTGCGTATTCAGGGCTCAACTCGCATCCGACAACCTTGCGCGAGAGCCGGATGGCCGCAACTGCTGTTGTGCCGGAACCGAGAAACGGATCGAGTACGAAATCGCCTATCTCCGAGGCTGCCTGAATAATCCTGGTTAGTAGTGCGACAGGTTTCTGGGTAGGGTGCTTTCCGTAGCGCTTCTCGTCGGGGCCCGGCGGCATTATCTCCAGGATGGTCTGGATGTCCGTCTCGTCCCATTGTATATCTTTCCAGACGCTCTTCATCTGGCGACCATTGGCCTCGGACTTCATTAACTGGTAATTGAAGCGGTGCTTGCTTTTCATCCCCTTCGCCGCCCAGAGGATGGTCTCGCTGCAGTGCGTGAAGTAGCGGCATGAAAGGTTAGGGGGCGGATTCGGCTTGACCCAGATGATGTCGTTCAGAAGTTTGAATCCCAACTCCTGCATCGCGAACCCGACGGAGTGTATGACGTGCGCAGTGCCCGAGACGAATATGGTCCCGTCAGGCTTGAGGACTTTCTGACACAATTCGAGCCATCGGCGGTTGAAGGAATGCATCTCGGCGACGCTAGAGATCTTGTCCCATTCGCCCTTGTCCACGCTCACCATCCTGCCAGCATGGCAGGTTATCCCTCCGTCGCTCAGGAAGTAGGGCGGATCTGCGAAAATCAGGTCGAAGAGGCCGTGGGGATGCTTCTCGCTGATGCGCTCCAGGAGCACGAGGGAATCGCCGCGGTATATCCATACACCCGCAGATTCGTCATCGAGGATGAGTTCCGGCGCGTTCTCCGTGCGGTACTCGGACCTTTCTTCGGAGGCACGGGCAATCGCGTCCGGGGAAAACTTATATGCGGCGCGTTCCCCCTTGTGATTGTTTAGCCGTCGGGCCATCGTCTGATTCAGTCCTGAAGCGAATTATCCGGTAACAGGCTAACGGATCACGGTATTCGGATCAACGCCGCGCCAAAATCGCGCTCCCACCCGTAATCACTCCCTGACCTGTCCGTAGCCCGTGACGATGTATTTGTACGTGGTGAGTTCGGGGAGGGCCATGGGGCCGCGGGCGTGGAGTTTGTCGGTGCTGATGCCAATCTCCGCGCCAAAGCCGAACTGCCCGCCATCGTTGAACCGCGTACTGGTGTTGATGAAGACGGCGGACGAGTCCACGCGAGCGGCGAACGCGCGCGCCGCCTCGAGGTCCCGCGTGATGATGGCGTCGGAATGACGCGAGCCGTGCCGCGCGATGTGCGCTATCGCCTCGTCCAGCGAATCCACCACTCGCACGTTCAGCACGAGATCGTTGTACTCCCTGTCGAAGTCCTCCTCGGCAACCGGCTCGATGCCGGGAACTACGGCGCGACTCCGCTCGCACCCCCGCAACGTGCAGCCGGCCGCCCTCATCTGCTCGGCGACGCGCGGGAGGAACCTCGCCGCGACCTCGCGATGCACGAGCATGGTCTCCATCGCATTGCAGACCGCCGGACGCTGGAGTTTCGCGTTGCAGCAGACCTTCACGGCAATGTCGAGGTCCGCGGAGGCATCCACGTAGGTGTGGCAGACGCCCTTGTAATGCTTGATGACCGGCACGCGGGACTTCTCCGCGACTGTCCGGATGAGCCCCTCACCGCCGCGCGGGATGACGAGGTCTATCTGCCCCTCCGCGCGCAGGAGAACGTCGAGCACAGCCCGGTCGGGCGTCTGGACCATCTGGACCGAATCCTCGTCGAGCCCGGCCGCGCGCAACGACTCGACGAAAATGGCGTGGATGGCGAGGTTGCTCCGGAGCGCCTCGCTTCCGCCGCGGAGGATGACGGCGTTTCCGCTCTTCAGGCACAGGCCCGCGGCATCGGCGGTCACGTTCGGCCTGGATTCGTAGATCATGAGTATCACGCCGATCGGGACGCGGACCTTCTCGATGCGCAGGCCGTTGGGTCGCACCCAGCCCGCGATGACCTCTCCCACCGGATCGCGCAGTTGTGCGATGGTGCGTAGTCCCTCGGCCATCTCGCGTATGCGCCGGTCGGTCAACCGCAGGCGGTCGAGCATGGCCGGAGAGAGGCCGAGGGATTCGGCGGCGGCGAGGTCCTGCGCGTTCGCCGCCTGCAACTCGTGGGCGCGGGCGACGAGCCCCTCGGCGGCATGGAGCAACGCCGCATCCTTCCGCGCGGTGGAGGCCACGGCCAGCGCCTCAGCAGCGCGGCGTGCACCCGCGAGGAGACGTCCCGCGTATCGCTCGTGTTCGCTCATGTCAGCCCCCTGCCGCTGCATCGCGGCCTCGATTCACATCAGTATCTCCGCCGCGCCCTTCTCGTCGCGGAGGAGCGACTCGTCGAAGACCTCGGCCATGAACACGAAGAACTTCATCCCCGGCTTCTTCCAGTCGTCCGCTGGCAGGCCCGCCTTCAGGCACAACTGCGAGAGGGTCTGGTTGCGGTCCCAGCCCTGCTCCGTGGCCACCTGCGGCAGGAAGACCGCTTGCTGTGCGCCGCGCCGGATGACGATCCCCTGCTCGCCCACGCGAAACTCGTCGGGACCGTTGATCTCGACCGGCTCCGACAGGACCGAGATGGATATCCTGATCTGCGCCGTCTCGGCCGCGGCGACGGGCGGGAACCGACTGTCGCGCGAGGCGGATTCGACGGTCATGAGCCTGACCGACTCGTACAGCGGAGGTAGTTTCGACGCGATCTCGGGGAACGGGATGCGCCCGATGCAACCGCGGAGCGCGCCATCCTTCGTGAGCGTGACGAATACCGCGCCCGGCGCACGAAGGCGGGGGGTGATAGGGAACATCTTCTCGAAGTTGCCGGGCACCTGGCCGGTCTTCGCGAACGTGTTGAGGGTGGTCCGCGCTATGCTGAGCAGTATCTTCCGCTCCTCCGCGGTCAGGCTGCCTCCCGCCTCGCCCGCCGCGAACGCCACGGCGACATAACTCACCGAGTTCGACCAGTCTCCCGTGCGGTTGCCGGATGTATCATACTGGAGGAGTTTGCCCTGGGCGTTGCCGGGCAGCGCCCTCAGGAGAATCGAGATCGGCCGATGTCCGCAGATCGTAGCGCCGGTCTTGCCGATGTACGACGCGAAGCCGGCCGCGTCCTTCCTGACGATGAACTCGACCGCGCCCATGTCGAGTTTGCGCAGGTTGTCCCTCACGTTCTCGTTGAACGGCACGTAGTCGAAACGCGGACCGTAGTGGGTGAAGTCGCTGCTGACGACGATGAGCGTGCGCGCGCTAATCCAGGGCCGGAGCGCATCCGCCACGGCCACGTCGTCGCCCGGCGCCAGGTCGCCCACGAGTACCGGCACGAGCATGAAATTGCGGAGCGCGCGCTGAAGGAACGGCAACTGGATCTCGATGGAATGCTCCATCCGCTGGGCGTCATCCTGCCGCGAGTGGAGCGGGTGGGCGCGCAGCCCGGCGCACGCCTCAGCGTCGAGCGGCACGTCGCCGAGCGGCGTGGCAAAGGCCTCGACCTCCATGATGGAGAAGCCGCGGAAGGCCCCGTGGTGGCTGGGCGCGAGGATGATGACGCGGTCGAAGGCGCCGGGTCTGACGGCGCGGTATGCGCACGCCGCGACAGGGGCGGAGTACTGGTAGCCGGCGTGCGGGACCACGATGGCAAGGAGCGGTCCGGCGATCTCCGGCTCCGGCGCGCGCTGCAAGTATTCGTCAACCGCCTTGCGAAGCGCAGCGGGGTCCCCGGGATACCACGTTCCCGCAAGAGCCGGTGGTCGCACACGCCCCGCGGAATCCGCGCCGAGCGCGACGGCCGAGAGCAACGCGACGAATCCGAACGCCTGGTGAAACAGGGTCATCCTGCACATGTGGCTCACCGCTCCATGTCTCAGCGGACCAAAGATCTGAAGGCCCTCAGTATCGCCTCTCCATATTTTATCGCGACGAACCCCCCCACCAACAGCAAGAGGAAAACGAAGGTGAGGAGGTTGAAGTATTTTTCGATGAAGGCGCGGACCGAGGGACCGAAGCGGCGGATGAGGGCCGCGACGAGGAAGAACCTGCCCGCCCGGCCGAGGACCGACCAGAACACGAACGCGAGGAAATCTATGCGACAGACGCCGGCACCCACGGTGATGACCTTGTAGGGGATGGGCGAGAAGGCGGCCCCGAAAACCGTTAGCGCCCTCCAGTTCTCGAATGCGTCGCGCACCCTGATGAACACTGCCGGCGTGAAGCCGGGCACGTACTCGAACAGGACCGCCCCACCAGTTATCCCGGCGCTCACGCTCACGGGGTCCGTGGGAGTGCCCAGCGCCTGCCACAGTCCCCACCCTATGGCATAGCCCGCGATGCCGCCTGTCACCGAACCGATCGTCGAGATCGTGGCGTACCGGAACGACTTCCGGGGTATGGATATCGCGAGCGCGATGAGGAGGACATCCGGCGGGATCGGGAAGAAACTGCTCTCCGCGAAGGCCAGAAGGAAGAGCGCGGCTGGGCCGTAAGGGGTCTCCGCCCAGTGGAGGACCCAGTCGTACAGCCGCCGGAGAAGGTGCGGCTTCCGGGCGAGCGGGGCACGTGCGCGCGATGCGGCGTCTGCCTCGTTGTCATTCATGGCTATCGGTGCAAATCATCCCCGGGTACCGGCAGCGGCAGTGAACCTTCGGCATTGTGCATCGCACGCGCCGGAATCTCAACCCTCCTGGGAGGTCCAGAGATCGTAAAGCCGCTCGAGCGCCGCCTTTACCTCGGCGTAGCGCGCGGGGAGCGACCGCGCCTTCTCCGGGTCGGCATAGTTGGCGGGGTCGGCCATGGCGGCCTCGAGCGAAGCGCGTTCCCGTTCCAGCGCCGATATCTCCTGTTCGAGGCGAGCGAGCCTGTTCTTGGACAACCGTGGCGCGCGGCGAGGGCCTGACTTCGGTCGGGGGGATTCCGCGGGGGCCGGTGGGCGCCGGGCCGCGTCGCGCTCCGCGGCATAGTCGGCGTATCGGCCGTGGAACACGCGAGCGCTTCGCCCATCCATGACAATCAACCTGTCCGCTATGCGGTTCAGGAAGTACCTGTCGTGGCTGACGGCGACGATGGTGCCCGGGAACTCGGCCAGTGCGGCCTCGAGGGCCTCCCTGGAGGCTATGTCCAGGTGGTTGGTCGGCTCGTCGAGGAAAAGGAGGTTGGGCGCCTCGACGATGAGAGAGGCGAACGCGACGCGCTTCCGCTCGCCACCGCTCAGGTCGCCCAGACGTTTCAGGACGTCGTCTCCGCTGAACAGAAACCTGCCCAGGAGCCCGCGCACCTCGGCCTCGGTCAGGGTCCTCCTGCGTTCCCATACCTCGTCGAGGATTGTCCTGTCAGGGGCGAGGTCGGCGATGATCTGGGGCAGGTAGCCGACGACGTTCTGGCCGATGCGGACACGACCGGAGTCGGGCGGAAGGAGACCCAGGAGCGTCTTCAGTAGAGTCGTTTTCCCGCACCCGTTGGGGCCGACGATGCCGATGCGCTCGCCCCGTTTCACCTCGAGGTCGAGGTCCTGGAAGAGGAGCCGGCCGCCATAGCCCTTGGCCAGGCCCTCTGCGCGAAGGCAGATCTCGGCGGGGTCGCGGCGAAGTGCGAACTCGAGCGATATGGAGCGCTCGTCGCGAGGGGCCTCGAGGCGTTCGATGCGTGCGAGGCGCTTCATGCGCCCCTTCGCCTCGCGCGCACGTTGCGCCGCATGATAGCGCCGGTAGAACTCCTCCTCCTTTGCCACGAACGCCTGTTGCTTCTCGAAGGCCCGCTCCTGCGCCCTGAGTCGCTCCGCCTTCAGGGCGACATACGCAGCGTAGTTTCCCGGGTATTCGGCGAGGCGACCCTCGCTCAATTCCGCGATGCGGGTGACGGTGCGGTCCAGGAACGCGCGGTCGTGGGCCACGAGGACCACGGCGCCGCGGTATTTCTTGAGGAGAAACTCCTCGAGCCACTCGACCCCCTGGAGGTCGAGGTGATTGGTGGGCTCGTCGAGGAGAAGGAGGTCGGCCTGGTGGAGCAGGATCTGTGCGAGCGCGAGGCGGCTGCGCTCGCCGCCGCTGAGGCTCGCGACGGGGCGGTCGAGTTCTTCCTGGCGGAATCCCACGCCCGCGAGGACGGCGGCGGCGCGGCTCTCGCGTTCGTAACCGCGGGCGTTTTCGAAACGCTGCTGGAGGCGGCCGAGTTCCTTCAGGAGTGGCGGGCGTGCGTGCGGGGATGCCTCGGCCACAGCGCGCTCGATCTCCCTCATGCGGCGTTCGATGGCAGCAACCTCGTCGAGCGCGGCGAGAGCCGCCTGGAGAACGGTGCCGTCCCGCGGAAGGTCCGGTTCCTGCTCGAGCAGGCCGATCCTCAGACCGCGACGGACATGGACCGCGCCCGACTCGGGCACGAGCCTGCCCGCGATGACGCGGAGGAGTGACGTCTTGCCCGACCCGTTCGCGCCGATCAGTCCCACGCGGTCGCCGCGGTGAAGCGTCGTCGAGACGCCCTCCAGCACCCGTCTCGCGCCGAACGAGAGATTCACGTTGCAGAGTTGAACGAGGGGCATGAACGCGGGTCCCTTCCCGTGCGGGGTGTCCGCCGCATCAGGCGGCGCTGCGGCTTCCGCGAAGGCGGGCCACGGCTCTCCGGCACATCTTCGCCGCCTCGCCGGCCACCTTGAGCAGGATATAGCGGATCGGCCAGCCGTGGGAGCAGAAGTTACGCCAGATGAACCGGAGGCTCGGGCCTGACCATTTGGAGCGGCGGAGCGCGGCGAGCGTGGCCCGGCGCGCACGTGCCCTTTCCTCGTCGCTTCGCGTGTCCTCGAAATACCCGCCGTCTCTCTGCACCACGTATGGCAGTTCGGCCAGTAGCGGAAGATATATCTCACGGAGCCGTTCGCCCGCGCTCTCGACTATGCTCCGCACCTTCGCGCGCTTCCTCTCGGGCCTTATCTCGGCGCGGTAACTCAGGCGCACGATCTCGTACAGGAGTTGTTCGAGGGTGAAACGCCTGGGGACGAGATTCAGCGCGGCAGCGAGGCCCTCCCTCCTGGCGCCGAGCACGGCGCTCTCGACAGCCGGGCTCTGGCGGATCGCAACGATCGGCTTCTGCATGCGCCCCTTGACGGTCCACCAGTCGGAGCGGCACAACTCGACGAACTCGGCTTCGCCGACGACGGCAAGTTTTATCTCGCACGAGGGACCGCGCAGCGAATAGAAGAGCGGGCCGCTCTTGTTGAGCGCGATCTGCTCCTCCGCCGTGCTGGGGATATTGAGGCCCGTGCGGTAGAAATCCGAGTTGTCGCGGTGAAACGCGACGGGGTCGCGGGTGATGAGCCAGAAGTCGCAGGCGCTGCCGGCGCGGGGCTGTCCGGCAACGCGCGACCCATAGGCCAAGAGCGCCGCGATGTGCGGCCCGTACCGGTCCTCCAGGTAGGCGGCGGCGGAACGCACGAGCGGGGAGATCTCGTGTTCTGTCATGCGGGTGCGGCCGCCTCCTCGAGACGCCGTCCCGCAAGCCCGGAGAGGAACACCTCGAGTACCTGGTTGATGCCCTCCTCTCCATCGTAGAACAGGCTGACGATCGGTACGTGCGTCTCGGCCTGTATCTGGCGGCACAGCGCCGACGTGATGGTGCCGGGCATGCAGCCGAAAGGCGCGACGTTGACCACGAGCGCGGCGCCCTGCTCTGCGAACAGCCGCGCGCGGCCCAGGGTGAGGATGGCCTCGCCGAGGAAGTTCATCGGCACGTACTCTTCGCCGGCGGCGAGGATCCGTTCGATCGCTGGTTCGACCCGGTCGGCGAGGAAGGGCCTCGCAAGTTCCACGTAGCGGTGCTCGAGGTCGCTTATGATCCTGTTCTTCGCCCAAGCGAGGAACAGGTCGCCCAGGCGCAGCGGCCGCTTCATCGCACACCAGCGGTGGAGGGCGGTCGTGTAGAGGATCCATTCGCTGATAGGCGAGAGCCATGCCTCCCCGCCCAGGCGCTCGATCCAGCGTATGAGCCGGTCGTTGGAGTAAGCGTTGCAACGGACGTAAATCTCCCCCACGATGCCCACGAGCGGCCTGCTGCCGGGACGCTCGACGCGCACCTCGGCGAGACGCTGGATGGCCTCGCGGAACGGCGCGCGGATGTCCTCCCTGCGCTCGAGCAGCGCAGCGAGCCGCACGATCTCCTCCGCCGCCACGCGGTCCGTCGTGCCGGGTTCCCTCTCGTAGGGACGCACCTTGCACACCGCCTTGAGGAGCAAGTCGGCCGCGAGTATGGCATGCCAGAGCCGCAGGCGCAGGCTCTGGCTGAGTCCCATGTAACTGTCGCACGAGGAGGGCGACAGGATGGCCACATCGCCCAGGCCGATGCGATTGAAGATCAGCCGCTGCAGCGTCGCGTACTGGCCGAAGCGACACGGCCCATCGGCAGTGGGCATGAAGAGCATCTGGCGTTCGGGAGGCAGTCCAAGCCGCCGCAGCGTGGCCACGAAGGCGCCCGTGGTGCACGCGGTCGGCAGGCATTCGCTGCCGCGCGTCAGCGACCGCCCAAGATCGAACGTCTCGCGGGTCTCCTCCGGCAACGGCTCGGCGTCGTAGCCATCGGCGCGGAATGCCCCGGCGTAAAGCGGCCCGCCGAGGGGATGCATGTTCGGGATCCAGACCCTCCGCTCCTTCCGCTCCCGCGGACCGACCGCTGGCACGGGGACGCTGAACGGTCCGAGACACCTCGTGGGGCACGACCTGATGACGTCCTGGAACGCCTCGACGCGCGTGAGGTATCCGGCGTCGCCCCCGTGTTCGTCGAGTTCCAGCGTGAGGAACGGCTTCTCGCCCATGATCTCCTCGACGAACGAGAGGAGGAAACTGTCGGGCCCGCAGGAGAAGTTGGAGAAGTAGATGCCGTAAAGGTTCGGATGCTGTCTGATGAACTCGGCCGCCGCGAGGATGTGCTGGCCGTAGGACCAGTACATGTTCCGCCAGGCCGGGTTCAGACGTTCGATGTCGTAGGGGAGCATGTCCATCGGCACGACGGTGAGGCCGAGGTCGGCGATCTTCTGGGGGAGAGCGATGTTCGCTCCGAGGTCGAGGGTGTTATAGGGGCGGCCGATGATCACCACGGCCTTCTCATCGCGGGCCTCGATCTCCCTGAGCAGGCGCTCCCCCTCGGCGCGGCGCTCGCTCTCGAAGGTCTGCTGGGCGGCACGGGCGCGCCGCCACGCTCGCCGTATCGCGCGCGGGGTCACGCCGAGCGGCCCGCACAACGCCCTCGCCAGTTCCTTCAGCGTGCCCGCGGGCCGGAGAGAGAAGTCCACCACCGGCGTCAAAAGCCTCGCCGAGTCCACCCCGCGCATCTTCAGCGCTGACCGTACAACGCTCGGCACCGCCTGCACGTACGGGCAGAAGTAGCTGTTGGTGGTCCGCGGGTTGGGCTCCTGCGAGATCATGTGCGGAAGGAAGAGGAAGTCAACGTCGTCGCGACCGGCGAGGGCGGAGGCGTGGCCGTGGAACAGTTTCACCGGATAGCAGAAGTCGGCAGCGGACAACTCGTTGCCGGCGCGGACGATCTCCTCGTCGGTGCGCGGACTGAGAAGCAATTCATATCCGAGTTCGGCGAAGAACGCCTGCCAGAGGGGGTAGAACGAGAACGTCGTGAGGCAGCGCGGCAGGCCGATGGTGCCGCGCACGGTGCCTCTGATCTCGACCCGCTTCCTGAAGAGGAGCCGCTCCCGGCGGCGGAACGGCTCGAACTCCTTCCGCACCCGCACCTGCGCGGAGTCGGGGTCCCGCCCGCACATGTAGCCCCACGAGGGGCTTTCCGATTCGCCCTCGATGTCGGCGAACGTTATCTGGCAATGGTTCTGACAGAGGGCACACCGTTCGGTGCGAAGTGTTATCCTGCGGCGCGAGAGGTCGAGACCCTTGAACGTGCTGCGTTCGCGCTTCTCCTCGCGCATGAGCCGCTTGGTAAGGAGTGCTGCCCCGTAGGAGCCCATCACGTGGCAGTAGGGCGAGACGACCATCTCGGCGTCGAGTAGTCTCTCGAACGCCGCGACAAGCCCCTTGTTTCGCGCTGTCGCGCCCTGGAAGAATATCCGGTCGCGGCTCACGTGGCGCCGCCCGACGACCTTCGTGAAGTAGTTCTTTACCACGCTGCACAGGACCGCCGCCATGCACTCCTCGCGCGTGAAGCCCTGCCGGATCAGGCGATCAACGTCCTGCTCCATGAAGACGGTGCAGCGGTCGCTGGTCACGGGCGGGGCGATGCCCATCACTATGTCGCCCACCTCCTCGAGGGCGAACCCCAGTTTCTTCGCTTGCTCCTCGACGAACGATCCCGTGCCCGCAGCACAGACGTAGTTCATGTTGCTGTCATATATCCGCCCGTTTCTCGCGTGGATGTACTTCGAGTCCTGCCCGCCTATCTCGAAGATCGTGTCAACCTTCGGGTCCACGTGCATCGCGCCGGCGAGGTGGGCGCTGATCTCGTTTACGATCAGGTCTGCGCCGATGACCCTGCCAACGAGTTTGCGGCCCGAGCCGGTGGTGCCCGCCCCCAGGACGCGGAGCCGCGTCCCCTTCCGCGCCGCCAGTTCCTGGACCGCGAGGAACAGCAGTTTGGTTGCCCCGATCGGGTCGCCGGCCGTACGACGGTAAACGTCGGCCAGCACACGTTCCTCCTCGTCCATGAGAAGTATTTTCGTGCTGGTCGAGCCGACGTCAACACCGATATAGCACGATACCTCGCCCGCCTCGGGCCACGTGGTCACGCGCACCTCGTTCTGGTGCTCGTCAACGTAGGCCTCGGCGACCTCGAAGGACGGGTAACGGGTCTTCCGGAACTCGAGGCGCTCCCTGCGCGGCGCCTGCGCTGCGCCCCCCGTCCGCTCCCGCAGCGCCTCGATAGTCGCCCGCATGTCGCTCACCTGCCCGTTCGTCAGATGCGCAGCCCCTATCGCGCCGCTGTAGGGGGCATCGTCGAATGTGCATACCTGATCCCCGTAACGCGCCTTCAGCCACCGCATGACCTCTGCGTTCTGCGACACCCCGCCCGTCACCACCGTCAACCCGTTCAGGGGCCGACCGCGCAGAAGGGTATTCAGGAACGTGCCCGTCATGCTCTTGCACAGGCCGCACCAGAGCGCATCCCTGCCGTATCCCTCCTGCTGGCGATGGATGAGGTCCGACTTCGCGAAGACCGAGCAGCGCGTGGCTATCGGCGGAGGCGAAGGATGATGGCGCACCTCACTGAGCCGCTCATAGGTCAGGCCCAGCCGATCCGCCTGCTGGTCCAGGAACGACCCCGTGCCCGCTGCGCAGAGCGAGTTGGTGCTGTAATCGAGGAAGCGACCTTTCTCGTCGAGGGCGATGAGCGTGACGGAACTTCCCCCCACGTTGATGATGTTTCGCACCTCGGGGAAGACCCTGCGGACAGCGGCTATCTCAGCGCTCACGTGGTTCACCGGCGTCACCGCGAAGCCGGAAGTCACGAGGTGCGCGTACTTGCCGGTCACACCGACAGCGACGGGGCCCCCGAGGTCGAAGCGCTGAAGCGCCTCCCTGACCACGGCCACCGGATTGCCGTGGTGCCTGCGCGACTCGCGAGCGACGACCCGGCCCTCCCCGTCGAGCACGACGATCTTCGCGAAGACACCGCCCACGTCGATGCCGATGCGGAGCGCGGCGGCTCCCTCCGATCCCTGCCGCGCGACGACTTCGGTAGCGGGCGAATTCATCACTTGTCGCATGGTCCCCGGGGGACACGCATCCCCGCGCAGATAACCCGACAGCCCCTCCAGGCAACCTATTCTATGGCCCCTTTTCAGGACGGTCAAGGTGAAGTCAGGCCGGCATCCGGCCTCGCCTTCGCGTACTTCGTCACCCATCTTGCGCGAAGGCGAGGGTGGACATGAACACGAACGGAAGAAAACACCGAGGCAACAGACGTCGCCCGACCTGCCGGGCCGCTGAGCGACCTACATCACGTTCCGCGGAAACCGGTGTGTTTCTCCGCCACACGCCGGAACTGCGCGACACCGCAGGCGCGAAGGCCCGATGCGAGGAAAACCCTTGCGAATGTTGGGATACATCCGCAAGGGTCTCTGTCTGGTACCCCCTACGGGACTCGAACCCGTGTCTCTAGACTGAGAATCTAGCATCCTTGGCCGCTGGACGAAGGGGGCATCGAGTTTTCTACATTGTACCATCCGGTCCGACGGTGTCAAACCTGTCGCGGAACAGCGAGCGCGGTTCGCCATTTTGCGCTTGACTTGAGGGAAACGCCGCTTTTATAATCCTGCCTGCCGGGCGGAAGAGCGTGGAGCGTCGTTTGAAACCGCCTCGAGTGGGTTTTCGGGAAGTCCGGAACTAAGGAGCCTCCCATGACGTTCTGGGCGAAGTTACTCACCATAATCCTCTTCGTGCTGAGCATCGCTTTCGCGGCAATGTCGGGCGTGGTCTTCTCCAAGCGCCAGGACTGGCGCCTCCAGGCATCTCGCGCTCAGAGCGAGAAGGAGCAGATCACCAAACAGAAGGACCAGGAGATCGCCGGGCTCCGGATGCAACTCGAGGCGCGGACCGCTGACCTCAACAACCTCCAGTCGCAGGTGCGCGACCTGACCAACGAACTCGATACGACCCGGCGCGACCGCGAGGACCTCGCCCGCAAACTTCGCGATCAGGAGACCGCCAACGCCGATATGCAGGCGACGCTGAGGCAGAACAACCAGGCCCTCGAGACGATCATGACGCGGAACAAGGAGGTCGCCGCGGAGAACCGCAAACTCGAACAGGAAAACCGCGACCTCATGGGCCGCCTCACCGAGGCCAATGTCCGCCGGAGCGAACTCGAGAAGCAGGTCGCCGAGATGACGCAGGACCTCCAGAAGACCCGGACGCAACTGGCCGACGCCACGGAGCAACTCAAGTTCAACGAGGAGATATTCGCCGAACTCTCGCGGAGGAACGTCGAGTGGCGCAACGTCATCCAGGACCTCCAGGCGCTGCCGGACATCCGGGCGAAGGTCCTCCAGGTTGACCCCGCCGCGAAAATGGTCGTCCTCAACGTCGGACGCAATCAGGGCGTAAAGAAGAACTTCACCTTCACCATCTTCCGCGACGCGAGTTTCGTGGCCTACGTGAACATATTTGAGGTTGGCGACGACATGTCTGCGGGGTACATCCAGGTGGCCAAGCGACCCGTCCAGCAGGGCGACGACGCCTGGACGCGATTGCCCTGACGGGAGGCGAAAGAGCGATGACTCCAGCGCTCCGCAAATGGTCCCTCCGGCGGTCGGAGGCCGGCGCCACCATCTATCATGCCATGTTGGGCATCGCCTGCGCGGCCTTGGCGATTGCGATCTTCTTCCAGGTCTACGAGTACGTCGAACTTTACACCGGTCCTGTGCGGCCCTATAAGTTCACCGAGGCGGGGGGTGCGCCGCCGGTCGTAGTGCAGCCAGCGGCGACGCCTCGGCCGAGTCCGGCCCCCGCACCTGTTCAGCCGGCCCCGGGAGCCGGCGAGGCGCCGCAGCCGGTGGAGGAGCCGAAGACCGAGGCCCCCGCCGCGGCCCAGTAGGGCGGGCATCCCGTCCTGTCGCCCTGACCGCTTGGCCCGCCTCTCCGGGTCTGAAGGGCGGGCTGACCAGGCTGAATAGGGTTCGTCCGTATGTTCCTCAATCGTATCGCTGGCTGGTTCTCCAGAGACATGGGGATAGACCTGGGGACCGCTAACACGCTCGTATGCGTGGTGGGCGAGGGGATAGTCCTCTCCGAGCCCTCCGTCGTCGCCGTCCGCCGCGGCACCAACCACGTCCTCGAGATCGCCCCGGGCGTCAAGGCCGTCGGAAACGTCGCGAAGGAGATGCTCGGCAAGACCCCCGGCTCCATCCAGGCGATCCGGCCCATGCGCGACGGGGTGATCAGCGACTTCGAGATCACCCGCGCCATGCTGGAGTATTTCATCCAGAAGGTTCACGGACGACGGCGCTTCATCGGTCCGCAGGTGGTCATCTCGATCCCCAGCGGGATCACTCAGGTCGAGAAGCAGGCGGTCGTGGAATCGGCCGAGCGCGCCGGCGCTCGAAAGGTCTATCTCATTGACGAGCCCAAAGCGGCGGCGATCGGCGCCGGGCTGCCCATCACCAGCCCTGTCGCCAACATGATCGTTGATATCGGGGGTGGCACGACAGAGGTCGCCGTAATCTCCCTCGGCGATACCGTCACCCGTCAGTCCGTGCGGGTCGCCGGCGACGACATGGACGAGGCGATCATCAACTACATGAAGCGGACATACAACCTTCTCATCGGGGAGCAGACGGCGGAGGCGATCAAGATCGAGATCGGTTCTGCGGTGCCGCTCGAGAAGGAGATGACGCGCGTGGTCAAGGGCCGCGACCTGATCGCCGGCCTCCCGCGCTCTATCACCGTGACGAGCGAGGAGATTCGAGAGGCTCTTGCCGAGCCGATACAGGTCATCGTGGACGCGGTGAAGCGGACCCTGGAGACCACCGAACCCGAGTTGGCGGCGGACCTGGTTGACAGGGGGATCGTACTGGCGGGCGGTTCGGCCCTCCTGAGGGGGATAGATCGGGTCATCGCACGCGAGACCGGCCTCGCCGTGCGCGTCTGCGAGGATCCCCTCACTGCCGTCGCGCGCGGTACCGGCGCGGTGCTCGAGGAACTCGACCAGGTCAAGCATGTCCTTCAGGGGTCCGACGACCTGGGTTGAACCGTTCTGCGCCGCCGCAGGTGCGGGGTCGCGCGGGGTTGAAGCGTCCGCCCGCTAACGGGTAAACTCCGGCGATGAAGGGCATCCCACGCCGATTAGGCCCGGCGCAGCGCAGATTCCTGCTGTACCTCGGCCTCTCCCTCCTCATGCTCTTCCTGCCCAGCGCCTGGACCGGCGCGGCCAGGCACGCTGCGCTATGGCCTTTCACGCTGGCCCAGCGCGGCACGGTCCGGACGACGCGCGCCGCAGTCTCCGTTCTGCGGAGGATCGGCGCCGGCGGGGCGCCTGCCGAGGAGGTGGAGCGCCTCCGCAAGCGCGTGGCAGCGCTCGAGGCGCAACTTGCCCGTGAAACGTACCTCCGGCGCAGGGCCGAGGCCCGCCTGGAGCACTTCCTCGGACTCCCCCCGGAGGAGCGGGCGCGGGGTCTCCTCGCGTCCCTCGCCGGCTATGACCCCTCCCCCCTCCGGTGCCGCGCCGTCCTGGACAGAGGCGCGGCCGACGGTGTCCGCCGCAACTGCCCCGTCCTGTGGCAGGGTGCCGTCCTCGGACGCGTGGTCTCCGTCGGGCCGGCCTCGTGCACGGTGGCGCTAGTCGGCGATCCCGATTGCCGCATCGCTGTCCGCTCCGAGCGCACGCAGGCGCAGGGCATCCTCCAGGGCCTCGGCGGAGGTCGCTGCGTCATCAAGTATGCCGACCGCACGGCCGACGTGCAGCCGGGCGACCACTTCCTCACCTCCGGCCTGGATGGGATCTTCCCGGCCGGTCATCTTGTCGCGGTGTGCACCGACGTGGCCGCGGGGACCGGTGAACCGCACAAATGGGTCGAGGCCAAGGCCGCGTGCGATCCCTGGCGCGTGGAGGATGCGACGATACTCCTATCCGTGGAGGATCCGTGACGTGCGCACGGTGTACTGGTCGAGCCTGTTCCTCGTCGCGGCTCTCCTCGCCACGTCCGCCCTGCCGGTGGTCTTGCCGGTACGTTGGCGGCCGGACCCGTTCGCGATACTCCTTGTCTTCGCGAGCCTGCACGCCAGGCGCGAGGACCTTGTTCGCGCCTCGTGGGTGATCGGGCTCGCGCGGGACCTTGCCGCAGGAGGCCCGGTCGGGTATGGCGCACTGCTCTACCTCGTTGCGGGCGCGGCCATCTCGGCGGTCCGGGGGACGCTGAACGTTCGCCATCCGTTGGTCAGTGCCATCATGGCATGCTGCGTCGTTGGCTTCACGGAGGCGGTCCCGGCAGTCCCGGCAGGGCTCGGCATGCCCCTGCCTGCGGTCCGGGAAGCGTTCAGGGGGGTCGCCGCGGTCGCGACGGTCACCGCGCTGGTGACGCCGCCCATCCTCTGGGCGCTGGACCGGCTGAGCCGATGGCTGGGGTTCGGGAGGCGTCCGGCGTTCCAGGGTGGATGAAGAGGTTTGCCCATGTTTCGACGGCGCCTGCGAGTCCTCTACCTCATCCTCTGCGTTGGCCTCGCGGCCATCGTGGGGCGCCTCTTCTATCTCCAGGTGCTCCAGGTCTCGGACGTGGATCCTGACTTTCGGCTCGTGCCGCGGGCTGACTGGAAGGAGATACCGGCCGTGCGCGGCACGATTTACGACCGCAACGGCGTGGTGCTGGCCGAGGACAGGCCGGTGCTCGACCTTGCCCTGGAGTATCGGGCGCTGGAGGAGGCGGTCGCTGCGGATGACAACGTCGGCACGGCCGACGCGCAGGGCGAGACACCAACAGATGCGCCTGCATGGATGACGGAGGTGAGCCGATATACTGGCCGCAGCGTGTCGGAACTGAAGGCCGCCTGTCTCGGTATCGTGACACGCGTCCGCGCAGTCCGGGAGGCGGTGGTCGCTCACGCTCGCCGCAGCAGACGGAGGATCGGGCGGGTTTACGAGGAGACGGTTCCACACACTGTCGTCCGGGATGTGCCGTTGGAACTCGCCGCCCGGATCGAGGCGGATCCCGAGCGGTTTCGGGGCGTGGTCATCCGGCCTGCGCTCGAGCGCTATTATCCGGAGCATTCCCTTGCAGCCCAGGCCCTGGGGTATGTCATCGAGGCGCCTCGCCCGGCAGGGGGCGGCGCGATCCGGGATGACCCGTCCATAAGGCCCGGGGACCGGATCGGGGAACTCGGCGCCGAGCGACAGTTCGACGCATGGTTGAGGGGCGTCCCCGGCTACTACGAGATGCGAAAGGACGCGATGGGCGCGCTACAGCGGCACCTTCTCATCGAGCCCGAGCAGGGAAGGTCGGTTTATCTGACGCTGGACTCGCGTGCGCAGCGTGCGGCCGAGGAGGCGTTCGCGGGGGCCATGGGGGGCGTCGTGGTGATGGACGTGCGGAACGGAGAGGTGCTGGTCCTGGCGTCCGCGCCGACCTATGACAACAATGACCTGGCCGCGGCCTGGAACGCGGCTGCGGCCCATCCGGAATGGCGGCTATTTCTTTCGCGCGCCATGCGCGACTGCGTGCCATCGGGCTCCGTGATCAAGCCCATAGTGGCACTGGCCGCAGCGAGCGAAGGGATCGTGACGTCGCGCACCACGCACTTCTGCGACGGCGTCTTCCGGCTGGGCGGACGAGTCGCGACATGTCCGGGCCGGCACGGGACGACGGACATGGCAGGGGCCATAGAGCATTCGTGCAACATATGGTTCTTCAAGGTTGGCCTTGCCGTGGGCCCCGGGGCCATCGTGAGCATGGCGAGACAGTTCAACTGGGGCGAGCGGACGGGCATAGACCTGCCTTTCGAGTGGCCGGGCCGTTTGCCGTCGCCCGGTCCCGGTTGGCATCCGGGCCACACGCTCAACCTGAGCATCGGACAGGGCGATCTTCTGGTGACGCCGCTGCAGGTGGCGGTGCTGATGGCCGCGATCGCCAACGGCGGCGACGTTCTCAGGCCGCGAGTTCTTCTGCGCGTGGAGCCGCCGGTGGACGATGCGGTTCCGGGTTCGCCGGTGGTTCGTCACGTGCAGGTTCCCGGGGATGCGCTAGCGGCGGTTCGCGAAGGGATGAGGAGGGCCGCCCTCACGGGTACGGCCAGGCGCGTCGAGGGTCTCGGCAGGCTGCGGGCGGCGGTGAAGACGGGCACGGCGGAGACGAGCGACCCCGATGTGAACCATGCGTGGATCGCCGGCTACGCGCCGTGGGACTCGCCGCGCTACTCGTTCGCAGTCGTGGTGCACCGGACGCCCGGCACTGGCGCCGATGTGGCAGGCCCGATCGCGGTGAAGGTCCTGGAGTCTCTGTTCGGCGGGCAGGCCGTCGCCGGCAGATAGAAAGGGAAGACTCGTGACAGAGCATTCCGTTCCGGTGCCATGGCTGGTCGTGGGATTCGTCGGGCAGGCGCTGTTCGCGGGCCGTTTCCTCGTGCAGTGGATCGTCTCGGAGCGAAAGGGGCGCTCGGTCGTGCCGATCCAGTTCTGGTTCCTCAGTCTGGCGGGGTCCGCTATCCTGCTGGTGTACGCGATATACCGTCTGGATCCCGTGTTCATCCTGGGACAGGCATTCGGCGGGGTGGTGTACGTGCGGAACCTGATGTTGTTGCGTCGGGGAGGGCCGGACGCGCCGGCGAGATGAGGTGCGGGTCAGGAAGCGCGTCCGGTTTTCGGCCCGCGTTTGCCGCCGGGCGGCCTGCGGCCCCCGATCATTTTCTGGAGTTCGGCAAGTTTCTCGAGCGCGTCGAGGGGCGTGAGACGAGTGAGGTCGAGCGCGCGGATGGCCTCGACGAGGAAGTCGGTCTCGGAGTCGAATATGGTCAGTTGCACGCCGATCGAGCGGGCGGAATGGGGAGCGTCGGGAGAGGCGGCGAATCGGGGGCGATTTTCGGAGTCGAGGGTGACCGCCTCGAGGTTGGCGAGTATGGTCTTCGCGCGTTCGATGACCTCGCGCGGGACGCCGGCGAGCCTGGCGACGTGTATCCCGTAACTCTTGTCGGCGCCGCCCTCGACTATCCGCCGGAGGAAGATGATATCGTCGTGCCATTCCTTGACCGCGACGTTGTAGTTCCTGATGCAGGGGTAGAGGGCGCTGAGTTCAGTGAGTTCATGGTAGTGGGTGGCGAAGAGGGTGCGGCTGCGGCATCGGTTGGCGATGTACTCCGCTACCGCCCAGGCGATGCTGAGGCCGTCGAAGGTGCTGGTGCCGCGGCCTATCTCGTCGAGGATGATCAGGCTGTGGTCGGTCGCGTTGTTGAGTATGTTCGCGGTCTCGAGCATCTCGACCATGAAGGTGCTCTGTCCCCGGCTGAGTTCGTCAGCGGCGCCGACGCGTGTGAATATGCGGTCAACCAGTCCGATGCGGGCGGAGTCGGCCGGCACGAAGGAACCGATGTGTGCCATGAGCGTGATGAGCGCCACCTGACGGATGTAGGTGGACTTTCCCGCCATGTTCGGGCCGGTGATGATCGCCACCCGCACCTCCTCGCCGTCGAGATGCGTGTCGTTGGGCACGAATGGCTCGGAGATCGTGCGCTCGAGCACGGGGTGGCGGCCGTTGCGGATGATTATCTCCCGGGTGGCCACGATCTCGGGGCGCACGTATCTGTATTCGGCGGCAACATCGGCGAGCGCGGAGAGACAGTCGAGTTCGGCGATGAGGCGTGCGGTTTCCTGGAGCCTGGGGGTGTACCTGGCGAGGTCCTGACGGATCCGGACGAACAGGTCGTATTCCATTTCGCGCGCGCGTTCCTCGGCGGTGAGGACGCGCGTCTCGTACTCCTTCAGGTCCGGCGTCGTGTATCGCTCCGCGTTCTTCAGGGTCTGCTTGCGGACGTATTCGGGCGGCACCTTGTGGCGGTGGGTGTGGGTGACCTCTATATAGTAACCGAAGACCTGGTTGTAGCCGACCTTGAGCGACGGTATTCCGGTGCGTTGTATCTCGCGGGCCTGGTAGGCGGCGATCCAGCCCTTGCCGTCGCGCTGAATGGCGCGGAGTTCGTCGAGTTCGGGCGAGTAGCCCTCGCGGATGAGGCCGCCTTCCCTTAGCGGGACGGGCGGGTCCGGCGCGATGGAGCGGGAGATGAGTTCCCGGGCCTCGGCGACCGGGTCGAGGCCAGCGGAGATCGAGCGCAGCGGCTCCGAGTCCGATTCCGCAAGGCGGGCCTTGAGGGCTGGCAGGGGTTCGAGGGAACGGGCGAGTGCGAGGAGGTCCCGGGCGTTGGCGCGCTCGGTGGCGACTCGCGCGGCGAGGCGTTCGATGTCGTAGACGGAGTCGAGTACTCGCCGGACCTCGACCCGGAGGGAGCCATCGCGGTGAAACGCCTCGACCGCGTCGAGCCGTCGGGCGATAGCGTCAGGCGAACGCAGGGGGGCGACGACCCAGTCCTTGAGCATACGACCCCCCATCGGGGTCAGGGTGCGGTCGAGGATGTCGAGTAGCGACCCGCCTCGCGAGCCATCTCGCATCGTGCGAGTCAACTCGAGGCTGATCTGCGTGGTGCGGTCGAGGATGATGTGGTCTTCATCGCGGACGGCGGCCAGGCGGCGTATGTGGGCGAGAGCGGTCTTCTGGGTCTCCTGGAGGTACTGGAGGGCGGCGCCGGCGGCGGAGATGGCGGGGCCGAGATCGTCGCAGCCGAAGCCGCCGAGCGAGTTGACGCCGAAGTGTTCGAGGAGCGTGCGCAGCGCGGCGTCGCGCCCGAACGCCCAGTCGGGCCGGCAGGTGAGCATTGAGCTGGTCTCGCGGCGCAGCCGGTCGGCTGGCCCGGATGGGTCCCGGTACACGCTCTCGGGCAGGAGTATCTCCGATGGGCGAAGGCGCGTGAGTTCGTCGAGCACCTTTTGCGCGGGGCAGTCCTCCGCCTGGAAGCGTCCTGTGCTGAGGTCAACCCATGCGAGCCCGGCGAGTTCGCCGAGGGGGGCGATGGCGGCGAGGTAGTTATGGTCCTTGCTCTCGAGGAGGGCGTCCTCGGTGAGCGTGCCGGGGGTTATGACCCTGGTGACGTCGCGCGCGACGAGTCCTTTGGCCTGGCGGGGATCCTCGAGCTGGTCGCAGAGGGCGACCTTGAATCCGGCCCGGATCAATCGCTTGACGTAGAGGTGGACCGACTGGTGTGGGACGCCGGCCATGGGGACGGCGCGGTCGCCCTTCTCGCGCGAGGTGAGGGTCAGACCGAGGACGCGGGCTGCCGTCTTCGCGTCCTCGTAGAAAAGTTCGTAGAAGTCCCCCATCCGGAAGAGGAGGAGCATGTCGGGATAGTTCTTCTTTATCGCCAGATACTGGCGCATCATCGGGGTGAGGGACATTGCGGGCCGGCCCTTCCCGGGCGTCTCGGCGCTGCGTCCTTCCTGCGGTGGGATGTCACCTGGCCTGGATGGCATCCTCGACCGAGTCATAGGCGCCGAAGAGTCGGATCAGTTTTGTTATCTCGAGTATCTGCCGGACGAGCGGCTGCGGCCTGGCCACCCTGAGGCCGCCGGAATCGCGGAGGCGCTTGTGTGCGCCCATGAGGACGCCCAGGCACGCGCTGGTGACGAATGTGACGTCGCCGAGGTCGAGCACGATGACCCTGGCGCCCTCCTCGATGCGCTGATTTATCTCCTTTCCGAGGCGCTCGGCCTCCATTTCCGCGATGTGGCCGCTGGCGGTGACTATCGCCGCGTCTCCGCGCATTTCCGATCGTACGGTGAATGGTGTCTGCGGTTTCACCTTCGCCTCGAACACGGTCAATCTGCCCACGGAGCCTTCTTCCGCATCACGACGCGGTTGCCCTTCTCGTTGTACGAGACCTCGTCCATGTAAGCGCGCATGAGGACCAGGCCGCGGCCATGTGGCAATTCGAGGTTGGCGTCGTCCGTGGGGTCGGGTACCGCGGATGGATCGAACCCCTCACCCTCGTCCTCCACGGAGATGACGCACTCCTTGTCGGTTATCGAGTAGGTCACGGTGACTTTCTTCGCCTTGTCCATCTTGTTGCCATGCTTTATGGCGTTGATGACGGCCTCCTCGAGGGCGAGCCGCACGCCGAAGAGGGCGCGCTCGCCATAGTTCAGGGCCTCGAGGCGCGAGAGTATGCGGTTCTCGATGCGATGGAGGAGTTGGGGCTCGCTCGGTATGACGATGCGGTCCTCGAAGGCCCTGCGTGGGGCGAGGGAGAGGGCGAGGATGGTGATGTCCTCCGTGGGCTCGGTCTGGCCGATGTGTCCGCGGAAGTCCTCCATCACGAGTTTCACGATCTCTGCCGGGGGCGCGTCGCAGTGGGCCTTCAGGAAGGCATGCAGTCGCGCCTCGCCATAGGGCTGGCAGTCGGGGCCGAAAGAATCTATGAGTCCCCTCGTGAAGAGGATGAGTCTGTCGGTGGGCCGGAGGACGATCTCCTTCTCGCCGTAACGGGGCTCCTCGAACATGCCGCAGCAGAGGCCTTCGGTGTCGAGGAGTTCGAACCTGTCGGGCGCGCACACGACCGGCCGAGGGTGGGCCGCGTTCACGTATTTCATCCTGGATGTCTCGAGGTCGAGTACGCCGAGGAATGCCGTGAGGAACTGATTGCTCAGGGTGTGGCGCATGACCTGGGTGTTGACCTTCTCCATGATGACGCGCGGCGAGTACTCGTTCTGGCGGAAGGTGTCGAAGGCCATCCTGGCGACCGCGGTGACGAGCGTCGTGGCCAGGCCGTGGCCGGCGACGTCGGCCACGAGTATTCCGACGCAACTGTTCCCCATGTCGAAGATGTCGTACAGGTCTCCGCCCACGAGCCTGCACGGCTCGTACCGGATCGCGAAGGAGACGCCCTCGATCTCGGGCAGGGCGGGCGGGTTGAACAGGCTCTGGAACTGCCGCGCGACTGCCAACTGCTGTTCGATGCGGCCAGTCTGTTGTTCCAGTTCGTGGCTGAGGCGCTCGACCTCCTGGCGCGTGGCCTGGAGGCCCTTGAGTTCTTCCTGGAGGGGGGCGAGGAGGGCGCGGAGTCGCGCTATCTCCGACCTTGCCTCCTTCAGTTCGGCCTGCAGGATGCGCACGTCCTCCGGGGCGGAGACGGCATCCTCCCCGCTGGCATGCGAGACCCCGGAGTGACGTTCACGAGTCATTTCGTCTCGACTCTCCAGTGGCGGCGACAATGCCCCTCGCGCTGTAAGTATAGTCCCGCTTTCGGAAACAAGTCAATTGCGTTTCATGTGGCGCACGTTTAGGATGATGCCGCGAATCGCATCGAGAAGGCGGAGTGCGAAGGAGCGCTCGGCGTGCTCGGCAGAGGGAGGGCGTGCGCGGCGGCTGTCGCTGTCGGCCTCAGTGCCTGGCTGCTCGTCCGGTTCATCGGCTCCGACACGGCTGTGGCGGGTCTGGCACTGCTCTACTCGCGACTGTCGGTGTGCGGGTGGGCGGGGCTGATCTTCGTCGGGGCCGTCTCCATCGGGATGATGGTGTTGAGGCTGGTCCGTCTGGAGCCGACGAGGGGGCTGGACTGCGCACTCTTCGGAGCGGGGCTGGGACTCGGGATCGTCTCTGCTGTGACCCTCGTCCTCGGGTATGCCGGGATCTGTGGTCCGGTTCCGCTATCCCTCATGTTGGTCGCGTTCTCGATTGCGGGTGCTGGCAGGCTGCGGTCGGCATGGGGGGATGCGATGGAGAGGCTGCGCCGGGCGAGGGGGGCGTTTCGGTGGTTCGTGTGGGCGGTGATCGGCCTCTTTTTTCTGATGAACCTTGTGCGGGCTTACACTCCGCCCCACGACTACGACTCGCTCGAATACCACGTCGCCGCGCCGGCGGCTTATGACAGGGCGGGGCGGGTGAGGTTCCTGGAGCGCAACGTCTACGCGAGTTTCCCCCAGAACGTCGAGATGCTGCACTTCCTGGGGATGCGATTGTCGCGGTCGCCCGATGAGGGGGTGCTCGTGGGACAGATGGTGGGCGGTGTGACAGGCCTTCTGGCCGCCCTAGCGCTTTACAGGATGCTCGCGGGGACGGTGGGGAGAGAGGCAGGGCTCTTCGCGGCGGCGTTCTATTACACGTGGCCAGGCGTAACGTTGTATTCCGGGATGCCTTTCGTCGAGTTGCCGCTCATCTTCTATGCGACGCTTTCGGCATGGGGGGTGCTGTGGGCGGTGCGCCGGAGGCGGACTCGCCCCGGGCCGATGGGATGGACGATTCTATCGGGTGCGGCGGCGGGACTCGCGGTCGGGGTGAAATACACCGCGGCGCTTCTCGTCTTCCTGCCGCTACTCGCGTGGGTGATCGTGTTGTCCGCACTCCGCGGAACGGGACCCGCCGAGTGCCTCCGGCGGGCGGTGGTGTTCTGTCTGGTGGCGCTGGTCTGCCTCGCGCCGTGGCTAGTTCGCAACGTCATCCATACGGGCAACCCGACCTACCCGCTCCTCTACAGCGTCTTCGACGGACGGCACTGGGACGCGCAGAGGGATGCGCGCTGGAGGCACGCTCACCGTCCACACGGGATTCTGACCGAACATCCGCTGATGGCGTTGAAGGAGCAGGCGGAGGATGTTCTCTTCTTCAACGAGCGGAAGGCGTCGGTGCTGACGCTGCTCTTTGCGCCGTTCTGCCTTCTGGTTCCGAGGAGGAGTCGCGGCGTGGTCGCGTGGATGGCTGCTCACTGGTGCCTCTCCTTCCTGCTGTATTTCCTGTTCACCCAGTGGAACTCGCGATTTCTGGACGTTGGCGTGCCCCTCCTGGCAGGGATGTCCGGGGTGGGTGCTGCAGTTGTCGCGAGGGGCAGGTGGAAGGCCGCGACGCGTGCCCTGGCAGGTGCGCTGCTCATGGTGGCGCCGTCGAGGGCGATCAACTATCAGGCGGCGGGAGGGTCCATCGCGCTGGCGACGGGGGCGCAGACCGTGGGGTCGTTCTTCGAGGGATACGGTCCGTACGAGGACATGCAGTTTCTGAACGAGAACCTTCCTTCTGGCGCGCGGGTGCTGTTCCTGGGGGAGGCGAGGACATTTTATTGTCGGCGGGATTTCGTGGCGAGCACTGTGTTCGACCTAAATCCTCTGGAGGAGATGATCGCTGGCTGCACCACGCCGGAGGATTTGCGGGAGGCTTTTCGCAGGGCGGGGGTGACCCACATCTACGTGGACACGTTCGAGGTGTACCGTCTCCAGACGACTTACAGATACCGGTACCGGGGGAAAGACGACCCGGCCGAACGGGAGTACCTGGGGATGCTGGACGGGTTCGACTGGCGGCTGTTCGGTGAGTTTGCGGAGAAGTACCTCGAGACGGTCCGGGTGTTTCGGGGGCATGTGGAGCGAAGTTTCCCGTGGCAGCGATGGGAGGAGTTCCGCGCGTCATGGGAGGCAGGGCACCCGATAGCGGGGCACGCGGCTATCCTTTACGCGGTGAGGTGAGGCGGGGGAGAAGAAGCGGGCAGATCGGGATCCGCGGCGGAGTGCACATCCCGGGCCGATGTGGGGGCCAGCGCCGGGTTTGTTCCGCCACGGGTTGGCAGGCAATAAAAAAACCGCCGACTACCTACTCTCGCGGCTTGTGGCCACTACCATCGGCGATGCGGGCTTAACGACCGTGTTCGGAATGGGAACGGGTGTGGCCCCGCATCTGTGAGTCGGCGGAATGTTGTGGGACGCGTGGAGTGCGTCACGCAGATCAGTTGAATAGCGGACACGGGCGCCTGGGCCTGCAGCGCCAGGCGGAACGTCAGAGGTCAGAAATGTGGTCAAGCCAGTCGGCCGATTAGTACCGGTCAGCTCAATCCCTTGCGGGACTTACACCTCCGGCCTATCAACGTCGTAGTCTTCGACGGGCCTGATGGGGAAACCTAATCTTGGAGCCGGCTTCACGCTTAGATGCTTTCAGCGTTTATCCGAACCGGACATAGCTACCCAGCGCTTGCCGCTGGTGCGACAACTGGTACACCAGAGGTCCGTCCACCCCAATCCTCTCGTACTAGGGGCAGGCCTCCTCAAGTTTCCTGCGCCCACGGCAGATAGAGACCGACCTGTCTCGCGACGGTCTAAACCCAGCTCGCGTACCGCTTTAATCGGCGAACAGCCGAACCCTTGGGAGCTTCTCCACCCCCAGGATGCGATGAGCCGACATCGAGGTGCCAAACCTCCCCGTCGCTGTGGACGCTCGGGGGAGATCAGCCTGTTATCCCCGGAGTACCTTTTATCTGTTGATCAGGGGCCCTTCCATCCAGCACCCTTGGGTCACTAAGCCCTGGTTTCCCATCTGCTCGACCTATCGGTCTCGCAGTCAAGCGTGCTTATGCCTTTACACTCGACGCGCGATTGCCGACCGCGCTGAGCACACCTTTGGGCTCCTCCGTTACATTTTAGGAGGAGACCGCCCCAGTCAAACTGCCCACATAGCACTGTCCCTCCGCCGGGTTCACGGCGTCAGGTTAGAATTTCAGCATAGCAAGGGTGGTATTTCACTGGCGGCTCCACGGGGACTGGCGTCCCCGCTTCACAGCCTCCCACCTATGCTACACAGGCTAGGCCGAAACCCAATACCATGCTGCAGTGAAGGTTCACGGGGTCTTTTCGTCTAGCCGCGGGTATGTGGCATCTTCACCACAGCTACAGTTTCGCCGGGTCGCCGGTCGAGACACCGCCCCTGTCGTTACGCGATTCGTGCAGGTCGGAACTTACCCGACTAGGGACTTCGCTACCTTAGGACCGTCATAGTTACGGCCGCCGTTCACCAGAGCTTCGGTTCAGAGCTTCGCCTGCCTTGCGGCGGGCTAACCCTTCCCCTTAACTTTCTGGCACCGGGCACGCGTCGGTCTGTATGCCTACGCTTGCGCGTTCGCACAGACCTGTGTTTTTAGTAAACAGTCGCAGGGGCCGTTTCTCTGCGGCCTTCTGGAGCTCCCCGAGCGAGTCGGTTCACCCCGGAAGGCTACCCTTATCCCGAAGTTACGGGCACAAGTTGCCGAGTTCCTTGACCAGCGTTCTCCCGAGCGCCTGCGGATGCTCTCCTAGCCAACCTGTGTCAGTTTTAGTACGGATTCCCGGACGGCTTGCTAGACGGCGTTTCTTGGAGGACCGTAGGGCTGCTTACGGGCATTGAAGCCCCGCACTCGCCTCCGGGGAGTTGGATGCAGCGGATTTGCCTGCTGCCTCCCCTCGGGCTTGGACCTCCCGTTACCAAGGGTTTGGCCAGCCGGAGGGTCCCCGATCCGCCAATCGCTCAAGCGCCGCCAGGAAGTACCGGAATATTAACCGGTTGTCCATCGTCTACGCCTTTCGGCCTCGACTTAGGGTCCGACTAACCCTGGGCGGATTTACCTTCCCCAGGAAACCTTAGGCTTACGGCGAAGAGAGATTCTCACTCCTTTTATCGCTACTCGTTCCGGCATAATCACTTCTCGACGGTCCAGCGGTCGTTTCCGTCCGCCTTCGCCCCTCGAGAACGCTCCTCTACCAAGCCAGAA
>Ga0315298_1000250_pt1:85000-109011 | contig 109011 bp, 87 predicted proteins | sample WHS_1_MG_FD_203077 | JGI IMG/M metagenome (GOLD analysis project Ga0315298, IMG submission 203077) | Extremophilic microbial mat communities from Washburn Hot Springs, YNP, Wyoming, USA - WHS_1_MG | ecosystem: Environmental > Aquatic > Thermal springs > Hot (42-90C) | place: USA...
ACCCCGCGTGCGCTGGGGCTCAGAACCCGGCCAATTTCTTGCCGCCCCGGATCGGCTTGTTCAGGCGACTGCAGAGGGCCGCGCGGGGACACATAAGGTACGTGAACGTGCCGCCCGAGCACGGACCGGCCGGCGAAAGGCTCATGCGCTACCTCTCCTCACGGGGCATACTCGTCGGGATGGGACACACCTCTTGCCCGGCCGAGCAGGTGCTCAAGTGTCAGCAACTGGGCCTGCGCATATGCGTGCACTTCCTCAACGGTCCGACCGGCTCGTCGTTCAAGCCGTTCGGCGGCGGGAACGTGGTCCAGGCGGTGTTGAAGTCGCGTAAGCTCTACGCGGAGATAATCTGCGACGGATGGCACAGTGCGCCCGCATACGTCATGGACATCTTCAGGCGGAAGGGGGCCGACCGGATCGTCGCGGTGACGGATTCGGTCTTCGCTGCTGGTGCGACCGGCATCGAGGAGTTCACGTTGGGTGGGATACGGGGCCGGCTGCACGAGAGCGGCGAGTACATCCACACGGCGCACGACCAGGTCACGCTGTTCGGGAGCGTCCTCGACATGGCCAGGGCGTTCGAGAACCTCCTGAACTGGCACACGAAGGATATGCGGGGGATCTGGTACCGGCACGCGGCCCTGCCGCTTGACCGTGCGCTCGTCCTGGTGGCAAAATGCTGCGCGACGCAGCCGGCGCGTCTGCTCGGCCTGCATCGGAGGCGCGATGGACTTGCCGGCACGGGGGTCCTTCTTCCTGGCCGCGCGGCTGACGTTGCGCTCGTCAGGCTCACCGGCAGGCCGGGCGGATACAAGGTACGGGTCGTGCACACGTTCGTCAACGGGCGCAAGGTGTTCTGATGGCACTCCGGGGGATGCGACGCCTCGGTGGAGGTCCATACGATGCCCACTGAAGAGGCGGTCCGGTGCGCCGTCGAGCGGTTCTCGCTGCCTCGCGGGCCGGCGCGGATCGTGCGACTGAGCGATCTCCGATCGGGTGTCGGGTGCGGTGTTATACCGGAGGCGGGGGCGGAGATCGCATCGCTCCGTATCAGGTGTGGCCGTCGCTGGCGCGAGATACTGTACCGTGCGCTCACATATGCTGATCCAGCCCCGGATGGTTGGGACGGCCGCGCCCCGCTCCTGTGGCCGGTCTGTGGCAGGACGAACACCCCCGAGCAGATCGCGCGAGCGCGGAGGGACGGGAAGCCGCCTCGTCCCTTCCAGTATCGTCTGGGCGGGCGACTCTACCCGATGAAAATGCATGGCTTCGTGCGGCAGATGTCGTGGGACCTCCTCGACTACGGGACGAGGTCAGGCCGGGCGTTCGTGGTGTGCGGCCTGTCATCCTCGCCATCCACTCGCCGGTATTACCCGTTCGACTGGAGGCTCGAGGTCCGGCACCAGGTGGGGGCGGGGAGCGTCGCATCCCGATACGAGGTGAGTGCCGGGGCGGATAACGATGGCCCGATGCCATTCACGATCGGGAATCACGTGGGGTTCGTTCTCCCGATGATCTCCCGGGCCTCCTTCGACGATTGCACCGTCCGCACGCCGGGCAATCGCCAGTTCCTTTTCGACGCCTTCGCCGTGCCCACCGGCCACTGGCGCCGCAGGGATTGCAGCCGACCCGTCCCGATGTCAACCGGCATATGGGCCGACACCTTCCTTGGGGGGTACACCCGTCGGACTGCTTGGGCCGAGATTGCGGAGCCGGGCGGGCTCGTGGTGAGGATCAGCCAGTTCGAGCGGCCGCGGAACGGCATCTACTTCTCGCGCGAGCGCGACCTGCATTTTTGCTTCTGGGGTTCCCCCGGATTGGGCTATTTCTGCCCCGAACCGTGGATCGGCGAACCGAATGCGCTGAACACACGCAGGGGCTTGATCGAACTTCCGCCGGGCGGGAGGTTCACGTGGGAGATGCGCATGAGGTTTCGTCGCCCGGACGATCGAGCGAGCGGGTGAGGAATGGCTGAGAGATTCGTGCTCCCGTTCGAGGAGCCCATACGCGAGATAGACAGGCGTATCGAGGAGGTTCGTGCGGATCCGAACCTGCGCGAGCCGGAGCGCGAGCGCGCGGTGAAGGACCTCCTGGCGCAGAGGGCGGCGAAGGTGCAGGAGATATTCTCGAACCTCGGCGCCTGGGACCGCGTCAGGATCGCCAGGCATCCCTCGCGGCCCACCTCGGCCGACTACGTGAAGATGGTGTTCGAAGAGTTCATCGAGATACACGGCGACAGGCGTTTTGCGGACGATAAGGCCATAATGGCGGGGTTCGCGCGGGTGAACGGGGAGCGCATAGTGTTCCTCGGTCAGCAGAAGGGCCGGACCACCCAGGAAAAACTTGCGTGCAACTTCGGTATGCCGCACCCGGAGGGATACCGGAAGGCCCTCCGCGCGATGAAACTGGCGGAGAAGTTCCAGTTGCCGGTGGTCACGTTCGTTGACACCATGGGCGCATATCCGGGGATCGGCTCGGAGGAGCGCGGCGTGGCGGAGGCGATCGCCGTGAACCTGATGGAGATGTCTCGCCTGCGCACGCCGTTCATCAGCATTGTCATCGGAGAGGGGGGGAGCGGCGGCGCGCTCGGGCTCGGCACGGGAGACCGCCTCCTCATGTGCGAGTTCGCGTATTACTCGGTCATCTCCCCCGAGGGGTGCGCCGCGATCCTGTGGCGGTCCGGCGACGAGGCACCGCGGGCCGCGGAGGCGCTCAGGCTGACGCCGAAGGATCTGCTCGAACTTGGCATCATAGACGGGATAATCCCGGAGCCGCCGGGCGGGGCGCACAACGCGCCCGAGGAAATGGCGGAGACGCTGAAGAGGACGATCCGCAATCTCCTCGCGGAACTGCGTCCCATCCCGCTGCCCAGGCTCCTGGAGGAAAGATACGAGAAGTACCGTCGGATCGGATATTTCATGGATGGCAAGACCTTCCACAGCACGGCGGAGAAGATCGCTGCGAAGAGGATGGCTGCCGAGAGACGCATGGGCAGCGTCGCCGAGGGTTCGACCACCGCCAACTCTCGCCGGTGCACAGCCTGACCGCATAGCCCACTCCGCGGCGAGATCCCGACTCACCCCGGCCTGATTGCCTCATGCCTGGCAACCGATGCCTTCGGGCTCCGCATTCGCACGGGACGACGCAAGAATGGGGAACGGTGCGACCGAACAGTCCCGACTGACGCCGAGCGAGACGCGCGACGCGCTCGAGTTGTTCAACTGGAGCGCGGGGCTGCGCACTTTCTACGATTCGGTGTGCGGGGGGACGACGTTCGTCTTCGTGGCCTTCGCGCTCTCGCTCGGACTGCCGAAGGAGCGCATGGGCCTGATCACGTCGGTGGCGAGCGTGGCCTGCGTCGCCCAGATGCTCTCCCTCGCGCTGACGAACTACGTGCGGGACAAGAAGGCGTTCGTCCTCTCGGTCGGCCTCGCGGAGCCGGTCCTCGTGATTGCAATGGTTCTCTCCGTGCCGTTCCTGCCTCGCTGGATGAGGCTGGGCGCGCTGGCGGGGGCCGTGTTCTTTGCGGCTGCCTCGCTCCACCTCACGCGTCCGATGGCCGACAACTGGGTCGCCACGGTCATCCCGGCGGGGTTGCGGGGGCGCTACCTCGGGAGGCGATTCCAGGCCATCAGCGCGTGCACTATCATCAGCACCCTCATCGCGGGGTATGTTGCGGAGCGGGTTGACAAGTCGAACTCGTTCGGGCTCGGCTGCATACTGGCGGTGGGCGGTCTCTTCGGAATATTCTCGATCCTCGCGCTTCGCGGAGCGTCCATGCCGGCGCTCTCTTTCGCGGCCCGCGTCAGCAGGCGCGACCTCGTGAAGGTGTTCCGCAGCACGGAGTTCCGGCAGTATCTCTACGGGACGCTGATATATAACATCCCGTTCACAGTCGCCGTGCCGTACTACCAGGTGTTCAACCTGCGGGTCCTTCAGATGCGCGAAAGCGTGATAGCGTTGATGATGTCGGGCTATTTCGTGACGAAGATTCTCACCACACCGGTCCTGGGGCGGTATGCCGACAGGAAGGGGGCGCGGTGGACGATGTTCCTGTTCGCGCCGATCTACGCCGCGTTCTTTGCAATGTTCGTGCTGTCCGTGCCGGGCAGGATCTGGCCTGTCGTCGTGGCGTGGACGGTTGTCGGAATGGCCGACGGCGCCTACGGCGTCGCCCTCACGTCCGCGCTGTATGCGACGGTGCCCTCCTCCCTGTCCCGCCCGGCCTACTTCGCGGTGGCAAACCTTGCCACGATAGGGATATTCGCCATCGGGTCGCTCGCTGCCATACCTATCCTGCACGCATTGCGCGGCGTCTCGCTATCGGTGGGGCCGCTCGTGCTGGGACAGTTCCACTGCTTCTATGGCCTGTGCGCGCTGGCTATGGTCGGCGCCGCGTTCGGGGCGGGGTTCATGCCCGCGCGACGAGAGGTCCGGCGTTCCTGCGGCGATTCGTGAAGCGGTTGGCGCCCGAGTTGTGGAAGTGGCCTTGACAGGAAAGGCGCGGCGGGGAATTATGTATGTTCTTTGAGGGCGCGGCGCGCGGTGGCGTGCCGGCGCGGCACCCTGTGCAGCATGAGGTGCAAGCGGGATGATCGAGGCGAAGTCGCTCCGGAAGGCCTTCGGCCCCATCGTGGCGGTGGACGGCGTGTCCTTCAGCGTGGCGCGGGGGGATGTCCTCGGTTTCCTCGGCCCGAACGGGGCGGGGAAGACCACCACGATCAGGATGCTGAGTTGTTTTCTGGCGCCCGACGGCGGGACGGCGAGGGTGGCGGGTCATGACATTCGGAAGGACCCGAGCGCGGTGCGGCGCTCGGTGGGATACCTGGCAGAGAACGCGCCGGCCTACGACGAGATGACGGCCGAGGCGTTCCTCCGGTTCGTGTGTGACGCGCGCGGGATAGACGGTCGTGCCCGTCGCGACGCCATCGAGAGGGTGGTGGAGTCGTGCGCGATCGCTGGCGTGATGCACCAGACCATCGGGACTCTCTCGAAGGGGTACCGCAGGCGCGTCGCGCTCGCCCAGACGCTCGTCCACGACCCGCCGGTGCTCCTCCTCGACGAGCCGACCGACGGTCTCGACCCGAACCAGAAGCACGATGTCCGCCGCCTCATCCGCAGGCTGGCGGCGGAGAAGTGCATCGTCGTGTCAACGCACATCCTGGAGGAGGTTGACGCGATCTGCAACCGGATAATCATCATTGACCGTGGTCGGCTCCTCGTGGACTCGACGCCGAACGAGTTGCGGGAGATGGAGACAGGCACGCTGGAGCAGATCTTCCGGCGTCTGACCACCGAGCACCGCGGTCCGCGCAGGTCGGGAGGCGAAAGATGAGAGGGTTCCTCGCAGTGTTCAAGCGCGAACTGCGCGGCTACTTCGCCACGCCCCTGGCGTACGTGTTCCTCGTGATATTCCTGTTCTTCAGCAGTTTCCTTGCGTTCCAGCAGAACTTCTTCGAGATGCGCCAGGCCTCGCTGCGGCTCTTCTTCAGGAACATGCCGCTCCTCTTCATCTTCCTTTCGCCGGCGATCGCGATGCGGCTGTGGGCGGAGGAGCGGAGGACGAACTCGATCGAACTGCTCTTCACGCTGCCGATAACCCGGGCGCAGGCGGTGCTGGGCAAGTTCTTCGCGGCGTGGGCGGTGATCGCGCTCGCCCTGGTGCTGACCGCTCCGATGGTGGCGATCGTGTGCTACCTGGGCGATCCGGACTGGGGGCCGATAGCGACCGGATACCTGGGGAGCCTCCTCCTGGCCGGAGCGTATCTCGCGATAGGGAGTTTCTTCTCGTGCCTCACCCGGAATCAGGTGATTGCGTTCGTTCTATCCGTGGTTGCGTGCGCGCTGTTCCTGTATGCCAGTAGCCCGGCCGCGATGGAGTACTTGGCCCGCTTCCTGCCCGTGCCACTTGTCGAGGTCGCGGAAGGGCTCAGTTTCCAGTTCAGGTTCGAATCGCTCCTGCGCGGGGTCGTCCAGATCCGGGACGTCGGTTTCTTCGTCATCCTCACCGCCGGCTGGCTCTGGGCGAACATGGTCGCTCTCGAGGAAAGGATGGCCGCGGGATGAAAAGGGCGCTGCGTTCGGCTCTCGCCGTCATCTGTATTCTGGTGATCTCGGTCTGCCTCATACTCATCCTGAACAGGCTTGCGGGCGGGGCACGGGTTGACCTGACCGCGGAGAGGCTCTACACGCTCTCCGAGGGCACCCGCAACATCCTCGCCAAACTCAACCAGCCCGTGAGGCTCAAACTCTATTACTCCCGCGCCGCCGCCATGAAGGGGCCGGAGGAGATCCGCTTCTACAACACCTACTACCTCTATGTCCGAGACCTCCTCGAGGAGTACGTCAAACTCTCGAATGGCCGGCTCTCCCTCACGGTGATAGACCCCAGGCGGTTCACGGAGGACGAGGACGAGGCCATTGCCCACGGGGTCAAGCAGTTTCCGATCTCCGAGGACGAGAACTTTTTCTTCGGGCTGGTAGCGCAGACCGAACTGGGGAAGGAAAAGGTCATCCCGTTCTTCGAACCGCAGCGCCAGGAGTTCATCGAGTACGATATCTCCAAGCTCATCGCGTCGGTGACCCAGCGCGAGAAACGCAAGGTCGGGGTCCTGTCGCCGCTCGAGGTCATGGGCACCGGCATGTCCCCGTACATGATGCAGATGCTCCGCATGCAGGGGCGCGAGCCGTCGGGGCCGTGGACGATCATCAGCCATCTTCAGGACCGGTACGAGGTGACGTCGGTTGACAAGGACGCCGAGACGATCCCCGCCGACATAGATTTTCTGATGGTGGTGCACCCGAAGGACCTGCCGGAGAAGACCCTGTTCGCAGTGGACCAGTTCGTCATGCGCGGGGGGAAACTCGTCGTGTTCGTTGACCCCCACTGCCTGGCCGACCGGCCGATGCAGCCGATGATGTACGGCCCCACCGAGCAGCGCACTTCATCCGACCTCAACGCGCTCCTCAGGAAGTGGGGCGTGGAGATGGAGCCCGACAAGATCGTCACCGACCGCGCGCTCGCGATAAGGACCATGCTCGGGCGGAACCAGCGGCCCGAACTCCTCCTCACCTACCTGAACCTCGACGATAACTGCATGAACAGAAAGGAGGTCATCACCGCCGACCTCCACTCGGTGAGAATGCTGTTCGCTGGCGTGCTGAAGCCCCTCTCCGTTGACGGCGTCAGCGTGACGCCGCTCATGACCACGACCCGCGAGGCGGGCACGTGGACGCCGAGCAGCCCGTTCGATCTCATGATGCCGAACCCGCAGACGATACGCGAGCGCTCGCAGGACAGTCCAGAGCCTATCATCCTCGCCTGCCGCATCACGGGCCGGCTCCATACGAACTTTCCGGAGGGCCCGCCGGGGAAGAAGGAGGAGGCGACCTCGTCGGAGAAGAAGGGGGAGAGTGGGGAAGGCCACGAGGCGAAGGAGATAGACCGGCAGGACCCGCCGGACTCCGGCCCGGAATCCGCGAAGGCGGAATCCGCGACGTCGGGCGGCGAAGCCGGCGAGGCCGAGAAGCCTGCGAGCGGTTCCGAGGGTGAGGGTGCCAAGCCCGCCGCGAAGGTCATCGCGGAGTCGCCACCCGATGCCACCGTCGTGGTGGTCGCCGATGTGGACGTCATCACCGACCTCCTCGCGTATCAGGACACGTTCTTCGGAATGGCACAGGTCGGCGACAACGCCTCGTTGCTTTTCAACTGTCTCGACTTCCTCAGCGGGACTGCCGATCTCATCCGCATCCGCTCCCGCGGCCAGATCAGCAGACCGTTCAAGGTCGTTGACGAGATAGAACTGGAGGCGGAGAAGGCCACGGCCGACAAGGAGGCGGCCGTGAACGAGAAGATAAAGGAGTACGAGGAGAAACTCCGCAAACTCGGCGCCGAGGCGGACGAGAAGAACATCCGGCTCGTGGCGAGCGCGGCGCTGGCGGAACGCAAGAAACTCCAGGAGGAACTCCGCAAACTCCGGAAGGAGAAGCGGGAACTCCTCGCCTCGAAGCGAAGCCGCATCGAGAGGCTGAAGGTCCGCCTCCAGACGCACGCGATGATCTGGGCGCCCTCCGGCGTCCTCGCCATTGCGATCGTCCTGGCACTCGTGCGCTACATCAGGGCGAGGAGGTACCTCGCACGGAGGATCGAGGGATGACGAATCGCTACCTCTCGGGACTTGTGGTTGCCGCCGCCGGTCTTCTCGCTTGCACGGTACTGCTCTACTCGGGGCCGCGGCGCGCGGTCTCTCAGTTCCAGCCCGGCACGCCCCTCATACAGGGGCTCGACCCGGAAAAGGTCAACTCGATATTCATCCGCAAGGGCAAGGACACCGTCACGCTCCGGCGCGAGAAGGACGGCTTCGTCGTTGAGGAGCGCGCGAGGTACCCCGCCGACACCAGGCAGATCAACGAACTCATCATCAAGTGCCTGGACATCGCCTGTGCGGAGAAGGTCACGGACTCGCCCGCGAATCACGCAGAACTCGGCGTGTCGGAGAACTCCGATGACGCGGTCTCCGTCACGTTCCGCGGGCAGGACGATACTCCGCTCATCGGCTTCATCAAGGGCAAGAGCGCCGAGCGCGGACTCGGTGTTTACGTGAGGCTAATCGGCAACAACACCGTGTACTCCACCGAGAAGTATCTCTACATAAGCGCCGCCCCCATGGATTACGTCGAGAAAAAACTCGTGTCGGTCAAGAAGGAGGACATCGTCCGCGTTGCCGTGGAGACGCAGAAGGGGCTTTCGGTGATCGCCCGCGGGGACGACGGCTCGATCGCGCTCCAGGACATCCCGGAGGGCAAGCGCGCGAAGGGGACCGACTACGAGCGAGTTTTCGAGGCGCTGTCGAATCTCGAGATGATCGACGTCGCTCCGGCAGCAGAGCGTCAGCCGGCGTGGGACGCCACATACACCTGCGCGCTCAAGAACGGGCTGACGTACGCCGTGAAAACAGCGAAGGAGAACGATAAGTATTACGCCCATCTCTCGGCCAGCGCGCCCAGGGTCGGAGAGGTCGCTATCACGCGCACCGAGTCGGACGAGGAACTGAAAAAGAAGGAGGAGAAGATACTCGCCTCCGAAACGGCGCAGAAGTTCACGGCGCGCCACCAGGGCTGGGTTTACGAGATATCGAGTTGGACCGCCGAGAAGTTGAGGAAGACGCCGGAGGACCTCCTGGAGGATATCCCGGCGGCGAAGGGACCGGACGAGATCGGCGCGAGTCACATACTCATCAGTTACAAGGGAGCCGAGCGGTCCGAGGCCACGCGTTCCAAGGAGGAGGCGCGTGCCCTCGCGGAAGAGGTTCTGGCCAAGGCCCGCGAGGAGGGGGCGGACTTCGCAGCGCTCGCACGGCAGTACTCCGACGGCCCCACCGCCCAGAACGGCGGTGACCTCGGTACCTTCGGCAGGGGCAAGATGGCGCCCGCGTTCGAGGAGGCCGCCTTCAAACTCGAGGTCGGGCAGATATCCGACATCGTCGAGACCCCCTTCGGATTCCACATAATAAAGCGTACAAAGTGACGTCGCTCCGTTTGCGCACCGGGGGCCGCGACCGTATAATTCGTGGCGAGGGTCGCCGGACAACGGGTCCGGTGTGCCGCTCTGGGCAAGCCTTTCGAGGAGTGTGCTCATGGGCAAAGTCATTCTGGCCGTCGTGGTGGCGTTGAGCATGGTGCCGTTCGTCTGGGGCTGCAAGAAGCAAGAGCCGGCAGCGGGGAAGCAGATAAAAGGGGCCACCGAGAAAACCGAAAGGATGGGCAAGGAGGCGGAGGAGGCCGGAAAGAAGGCTGTGAAGGACGTCCAGGAGTAATTGCGTGTACCGGCCTCGGGCGCTGCCATGCCCGCATGGGCACGGCAGCGCCTTCGTCGTTTCATTTCCCGGGCGCGCTGCTTCTCACCAGGCCCGGTGGATCAGTTCCTGCTTGAGGCGCCAGAGGCCGTCGGTGAGCGAAACGTGATAGACGTGGGGGTTGACCAGCCGCCGCACGCCCGCGTCGAGCCTTTCGAGGTCCGCCTGGCGAAGAGCGCGCATCTCGTCGAGGGTCGGGCGCGGCGCAACGATGCGACCCGTCCTCATGACCTCGACGAGTAGCGGTTCGATCTCCGCCACATCCGTCCTCCGCAAGGTGCGGTGCTTGGTCTCCTCCGTCGGGTGATGGAGGTGGATCTCGTCCATCCTGTCGAGGTCCTCGTTCTCCAGGCCGAGGACGTCGGCCACGGCTTTGCCGCGCCTGTCGTAGAGGCGCCAGACTCGCTTGTTGCCGGGGTTGGGGGTCTTGGCGGGCGTCTCGGAGACCTTGATGGCTGGGAGCCACTCCTGGCCGCGTCGGATTGCGACGAGTTTGTAAACGCCGTCCAGTGCGGGTGCGCCCTCGGACGTTATCAGGCGTGTGCCCACACCGTAGATGAGCCGTCGTATCAGTGCCTCTGGATCCACTCCGTACCGGGGCGCCTCCGCGCGTATCTGGCTCAGAATCTGCCATATGACGAGCTCATCCAGCTGGTTGGACAGGACTATCCGCGTGTCGGGGAAGCCGGCCGCATCGAGCATCTTTGCCGCCTGTATGCTGAGGTAGGCGAGGTCGCCCGAATCGAGCCTTATGCCGAGGGGCCGGTGCCCCTTGCGACGCAGTTCCTCGAAGACCCTTATCGCATTCGGGATGCCGCTCTCCAGCGTGTTCACCGTGTCCACGAGGAGGATGCAGTCGTCAGGGTAGATTTCCGCGTATGCGCGGAAGGCTGCGAGTTCGCCCTCGCCGAGCGCCATGAACACCTGGACCATGCTGTGCGCGTGGGTGCCCTTCGGTGGCAGGCCGAGCGCGTGAGAGGCCCCGGCATACGAAGTGAAGTCGGCGCCGCCGATCAGTGCAGCCCTCGTACCTGCGGCAGCGGCGCGGCCCTGGGCGCGACGGAGGCCGAACTCGAGGAGAAGCCCTCCCCCGCCGGCCTCGCGGAGCCTGGCCGCCTTCGTCGCCACAAGCGTCTGGTAGTTCAGATGATTCAGGAGGGGTGTCTCGAGTATCTGCGCCATCGCGAGCGGCCCCTGCACCACGGTGAGCGGCACCTGTGGATGGACCACGCGCCCCTCGGGCACGGCGCGGATGGAGATTCCCTCGAAGGAACCGTTGCGGCGGAGCCAGTCCAGGAAGTCGTCGGCGAAGAGGCGGCGGCCCGTCTGGCCCGTCTGGGAGCGCAGGCACTCGATCTCTTTCTCTCCGAAGCGCGACTCGGCCATCCAGTCGAGGAGCCATTCGAGCCCCGCGTTGACGCAGTATCCGGTCCGGTGCGTCCCGTAGTCGGGGTAACTGCGGAAGAAGTGATCGAACTGCGCCTCCCGCTCGTGAAGCCCCATCCGGTAATACAGCTGCGCCATGGTCAACTGGTACTGATCGGTCAGGAGGATGCCCTCGGCGAGTTCGTGGTCGAACCTGTGCATGGGAGGCGCTATCCGCGATTTTTGGTGACGCGGGATCTGGCCCGCTCCAGTTCCGCGAGGTTCTCGCGATAGGCTGCGGTCACCCGCTCATCCACCCCGGGCTTGAAGCGGCCCTTCAGGCAGAACTCCACCACTGAGCCGTCCACCTCGTAGCCGCCCTCGCTTATGTACCGGTCGTCGGGCACGTAGGCCGTTGAATCGCAGTAGCCGATGAATATGACGTCGTTTTGGCCGAACGCGCTCTTCACGAGTCGCTTGACGGGATATGTGACCTCGCCGCAGAGGGTCGCCACGTAGAGGCCGTTGCCGATTCGCAGGATGGAGGCGTTGAGAGGGATGACGTTGCCGGTGCAGTCGTACCTCTCGAGGATGGTCCTGGCCTCGTTCTTCAGCGGTCGCGGCGGGATGTTCGGGTCGTTCACGATCTTTTCGAAGTAGGATTTCGGATAGACCTCGGTTTCCAGCGGTATCGAGAAGCGGCGGCCGGCGATGTCGGGGGCGACTTGCCGGAGCGCCCCGGAGGTTACCGCCTGCCCGACGGTGCGCGCCATGTCCGACGCCATCGAGTCGAGTTCCTCGAAGGAGCACTTCTTGCGCTGGCCGCCGGGCGCAGCGACGGCAGGTATGGAGCAGCCGCCCGCGCTCTGGAAGAACAGCGCCGTGCTCCCGTAAAAGGCGCTCTCGAGTATCTGGCAGAGCCTTCCGGGGTACTCGGCCGAGATCCAGAGCGTGTCGCCCAGGGTGACCGGATGGCAAGAATAGTTGAGGAGCACGGCGCGCAAATTGCGGTCGTCGTCGGTGACGGAGAGGATGGCGAGTTCGCGGTCGCGCGGAGCATCGTAGTTGGGCGCGTTGCGCCACACGTCGCCTATCTTCTTCCTCCGGCAGACGTTCCAGTCCCCCTCGATGCAGCCGTAGGCGACGGTGCCGCGGAAAAGGTTCGCGAATGCGCGGTCCACGCAGCGCCGCAGCCGCTCGGCCAGGAACGCCTCGTACTCGTCGGAGTGCTGGCCCGGGTCGTATCCCCTCACCGCCGGCCCTGCGTGAGTGTGGGTGTAGGAAAGGACGAGGTTTGACCTGGGCACCGAGTATCGCTCCTCGACGTAATCGGCCAGGTGCTCGGTGAGGTCGAAGTCGTGGAACAAGAGGTCGCACGTGACCAGGAGGGCCTTGTCCCTGCCGTCGTCGAGAAGGAGGGCCTTGGCGTACAGGTCGTCGTGAATGCCGACGAAGTACTGGCCGTGGAGAGAAGCGTAGCCACCCATGTGGGTCTTTATTGGCGGAGTGATGAGTTCCCGGCTGACACCGAAGGGCATGGCTCTGGCTCCTCGACCGGTCATCATGCTACTCGCGCGCGGCGGGCAGGTCAACGATTCGGGGTCGCCGATGCGCGGGCGTGGGTGTTCTCGCTTGACACGCCGAGGTGAATGGCCTAGCATCGGTCTGCCGGTCATGCCCCTTTCCGGAGGATTCCCCGCTGGTGACGCGTGCGAGGCGTAGCAGGTTCCACGGCGTATTGCAGGTCTACCGGTTTGCCATACGCTACTGGCCGGCCATCGGCCTCACGATCGCGTGCATGGCAGCGTTCGCGTCGGCGGAGGGGTACTACCTGTATCTGATGCGGCCCTTCCTGGACGCCTTCGGGGACCTCCTGAAGCGACGGGGGGCCGCGGGGCTTCCGGCGGATCTCCACGCGCTCTACGCGGTTGGCGAGCGCGCAATACTCCTGGCGCCCGTCGTCGGGGCCCTCGCCCTCGCCAAGGAACTCCTCACCGGCTGGGTCATCTGGCGACTAGTGGCGGACCTCCGCAACGCCATCTGCACTGCCCTGCTGCCGCAGTCGTTGCAGTTCTTCGAGGATCGTCGCAGCGGCGACCTGATGAGCCGGATAACGAACGACGTCGGCCGCTCGCAGATGGCCTTCCAGATGATCTTCGAGAGCATTCCCGAGGACTTCTTCCACTTCCTCATGGGCGTCATCATAGCCGTCATCTATGGCAAGGAGTTCCTGCTGGCGGCGCTGGTGGTCGTGCCGGTGGTGGTCGTGCCGGTGGGGTATCTCGCTCAGCGCATACGCCGTTACGGGAGGGAGAGTCTTCAGAAACTTTCCGACCTCACCGACCTGATGAGCCAGATGTTCGCCGGCATACGGGTTATCAAGGCGTTCAAGATGGAGGACGCGGAGGCGCAGGAGTTTCAGCGCGTCAACGAGAAGTTCCTCAGCAAGATGGTCAAGGTCGCGAAGATGCGCGGCTTCAGTTCCGGCACCCTCGAGGTCATCGTCAGGGGATTCATCGGCGCTGCCATCATCCTCTCGGTCTGGCTCGTCTCGCGCGGAATACTCGACCTGACCCCCGGCGCCGTGGTCATAAGCATCGGGGGTATCTACTACTCCTTCAACTCGCTCAGAAAACTCGTGAAGTCCTACAACAGACTCCACGAGACGATCCCTGCGGCCGACCGGATCCTCGAACTCGTTCAGCATCCGCCGGCGCTCCAGGATGATCCGAACGCCCGCCCGTTGCCACGCATCCAGGAGAGCATCGCCTTCTGTAACGTCTCGTTCGCTTACGACAGCGAGCCGGTCCTGAGGAACATCACGTTCGAGGTTAAACCCGGCCAGAGGATCGCCATCGTCGGCAAGAGCGGGGCCGGCAAGTCAACGCTCGTCGCGCTCCTCATGCGCTTCTACGACCCCACCGAAGGCTGCGTGGCCTTCGATGGCGTGGACATCCGGCATGTCACCCGGTCGAGCCTTCTCGACCACTTCGCGATAGTGTCCCAGCAGACATTTCTTTTCAACCGCACGATAGGCGAGAACATCCGGTACGGCAGGCGAGACGCCACGCAGGAGGAGGTCGAGCGCGCGGCCCGGCTCGCCAACATCCATGATTTCATCGTTTCGCTTCCGGAGGGTTACGACACCCTCTGCGGGGAGTTCGGCGCGAAACTCTCCGGCGGTCAGCGACAGCGCATAGCCATTGCCCGCGCGATACTGAAGGACCCCGACATACTGATACTCGACGAGGCGATGGTCGGCCTCGACTCCGAGTCGGAGGCCGCCGTCCGATCGGCGCTGGAGAACCTCATGCGCGGGCGGACCACCTTCGTCGTCACCCATGACATCGCGACGATCCGCGATGCGGACAGGATCCTGGTTCTCAAGGATGGCCGGCTCCTCGCCGAAGGGACCCACGAAGACCTCATGAGAGACTGTGAGGAGTACCGCGTCCTGTACGGCCTTCAGGTATGAGGACTCCACTGCGGAGCGCGGGTAAGCCCCGGAGATGAGCCAGTTCGGTTATTTTGCCCGACGTTACGGGGTCTGGATGCTCCTGGCGGCCGGCGCCATCACGGCGGTCGTGGCCTGGCGCGCCGCACGCATCGAGATAGACAACGACGTCGCCCGCTTCTTCCGGCGCGACGATCCGCGCCTCCGCGAATACAACTACTTCGCCACGCGCTTCGGGATAACGGATGTCCTGGTCGTGGTCCTGCGCGGGGAGACGATGGAACGCGCGGAGGCGCTACGCGAGAGGCTTTCCGCGTCGGGCTTATTCAAGCGCGTCGCGGTGACCCGCGTCGCGTCGTCCACCCGCAGCGGCGCTGGCGGGGCGGAGGCCGTATCCCCGGTTCGCCGCGGGGCCTGTCTCGTCATCGCCTCCCCCGTCGGCAGGAGCACCGACGTGATCTTTGTGGAGAAGATGTGGCGCTTCGTCCGCTCGCAACTCGATGCGATGGGGATCGAGGCCGACGTCGTCGGCGCGCCGATAGAGGTTCTCCAGGCGAGCAGGGCCGTGCGACGCGACATCGCGTTCACCGGCACCCTTGCGTGTCTGGTGATCGTACTTCTTCTCCTTGTGAGTTTTGGAGACGTGGCGGTTGCCGCGCTCTCGCTTCTTCCCCTGGCTGCTGGCATTCTCTGGGTGCTCGGCGTCGCGGAGGTCCGACTCGGCGTGGTGAACATCCTCAGCGCGTCCCTGCCCACGTCGCTCGTCGGCATAGGGATAGACTACGCGCTGCATCTTCATGCGGCTCACAGGCGCTGGCGTCATGCGGAGCCGGCGCGGGCGTGGGCGCACGTGTTTCGGCGCGTCGGGCCACCGTTGCTGATCGGTGCGCTGACGACCGCCGCCGCGTTTCTGGCGCTCATGGCGGCGCGGCTCGGGGCGTTCCAGGAGATGGGCTGGCTCGGCGCGCTGGGGCTGGCGATCATCTTCCTCCTGAGCATAGCGCTCCTGCCGAGGCTCCTGGACTGGGGCTATCGTGTGCGCCTGCGGCTTCGCCCCATGCCGATGGGGTGGCTCGTCCGCGTCGCGGACTGGGCGACCCGCAATCGTACCGTGGCCATCGCGGCCTTCCTCGTGGTGACGCTCCCACTGCTCTGGCTTGCGTCCGGGATGCGGTTCGAGAACGATCCGACCGCCTACGAGGATCCTTCCGTGCGAGCCTTCGCCGTGAGGCGGAGGGTCACCAGCGACCTCGGCCTCAACTTCAACGTGATCTGGATCGCCACGCGGGACATCAGGGCGGAGCGCGCGGTGCTCGGGATCGTGCGTGAATACGTCCTTCTGGGCGATGCGCCGGCGAGCGAAGCGCCTGCCGAGAGGAAGGTCTTCAAGGCCGTGGAGTGCCTCTCTACACAACTCGAACGCTCCGCGCTCGGCGGGGCTGCACAGGTTGGCGTGGATTGGTTCCGGGCCAGCGACGGGACGGAACTCTACATGAACCTGTATCCCCGCGACGTGCCATACGAGGGGGATAACCTCCGCAGGCTCACCTCGGTGCTGAGGGAGATCCGCGAACGCGCCGGCGACCAGATCGTCGCGATCTCCGGCGGGCCGGTCCTCGTCGAGCACGCGCTCGACCTGGCCCACGGCGACCTCCTGAGGACCGGTGCGATCGCTGCGATCGCCGTGACGCTCATATCCGCCTTCCTCGTACGCCGACCGGCCGTGCTTCTCGCGGCGCTCGCCCCGCTCGCGGGCGGCATCGCGTGGATGCTCGGGATCCTGCGCCTCACAGGTTCCAACTTCAATCTCGCGAACGTCGTGGCGATGCCGCTCGTCATCGGGCTCGGAATAGACTACGGTGTCCACATCGTCTATCGCCTCCGCCGCGAATCGGTCCATCAGGCCATGGCGGGAGCTGGCAGGGCGATCGTCGCATCCGCTCTCACCACTGCTGGAGGGTTCTTCTGCCTGTGCGCGGCCGGCAACCGCGGCCTGGTCGCCATGGGACTCGCATCAGGTATCGGAATACTCTGCTGCGCCTTCTGGAGCATCCTCTTCCTCCCCGCGCTGTTCGGCCAGCGACCTGCCGCGGTCGGACGCCCCGCTTCGCCGGGGGAGTTCCGCAGATGATCCGCGTCGGCATGTGCACCATCGCGTTCGGCGATCGGCCGCTGGGCGACGTCTTGAGCCTTGCCGCGGCGACCGGGTTCGACGGCGTCGAGATATGGGGCAGGCAGCCGCACTTGCCTCCGGGGACTCCAACGGACGACCTCCGCAGGGTGCGCTCGCAGGCGGAGGACCTCGGACTGGCGATCGGGGTCTTCGGCTCCTACGTGCATCCCCTGGTGGATGACTTCGACGCGGAGAGCGCCGATTGCCTTCGCATCGCCGGGGCGCTCGGCGCGCCGCTCGTCAGGGTGTGGGGGCCGCCGGGCTCCCCGGGAAGCCTCGACGCCGCGACCTCTGCGGCGGCCGTCCGACGGATGCGCGAGTTCTGCCGCCGGGCCGCAGACCGCGGTCTCGTGCTCGCCGTGGAATCGCACGACGGCTACATCGTGGAGACCTCTGCCGGCATGCTGCGTTTCCTCGAGGACGTGGGCGAAGCGAACCTGAAGGTGAACTGGCAGGCCTCGTTCCGCGACGGTGCGGAAGATCCCTACCGGAGCCTTGCTGCGCTTCTACCGCACGTGGTGAACGTGCACGCCCAGAACTTCGGTGGGCCCGGCCGCGAGCGGCGTCGGCTCGCCGAGGGAACCCTGGACTACGCTCGCATCCTGCGCGAACTCGGGCGAGGTGGGTTTCAGGGATTCGTGGAGGTCGAGTTCGTCAACGGCGACGATCCCGTCGCCTGGCTGCGGGACGATTTCGCATTCCTCCGAGGGCTTGTTCAAAATTCGCGGTGGGCTGGCGCGGCGAGGGTCTAGGTCCTGAAACCCTCGATGAGCCGCCGCTCGCTGCTTCCCGCGCATATTTGGGACAGCGCTCCCGTCCCAAGAGTCGGTGCAACCAGGGGACCTGCGCGACGGTTGCGACACCGTCTTGCATGTTCACGCGACGTCTCGATGCCGCAAGGTCATATGGCAGGGCGGACCACCGGCTCCTCGAGGAAGTCGGGCGCGAAGAATTTTCCACGGGCAGGGTCAACCCTGCGCGACAAAGCGAGCACCCGCCGCTTTCCGGGGTCCACCGTGACCACGGACCCATTGACGCGGACTTCCTGCCTGTTGCTGTCCAGGTTGTGCACCTCGACCCGCTGGCTGCGGACGCTGAAGAACGCGATGTCTGAATAGCCGTCTCCAGAGTCGAACGACTTCAAGTCAACGAGCGGATCCTCGGGCAGGAGCACGAGCGCGCCCAGAGAGTAGGCGATGCGAAGCGAGTTGGCCGGAACGTCGAAAGCCTCCGTCAGTCGGCCGTCGATCCACAGTCGCACCCAGGCTGCGCAGTCGGGATCGGTGTTGAGCATATAGATCGCTGTCACCTTCCGTCGCGCGGCAGGGTGCCGGCCTTCGTAGACGGCGTAACGGACCCGGTCGGAGGCGAGGAGACGGATGTGACCCTGTTCGCCAGCCAGGATTGTCCGGATGATATCTGCGGTGAAGAGCACCAGCCCCTCGTCGGCCGGGTACTCCCAGGCCGAGACCAGGAATGCCTTGCCTTTTCCCAGCGAGTGCTCTGTGAGGATCGGCTGGCTGGCCAGTTTCTCCGGCGTGATATTGAAAAAATCGTCGTACCCGCTGATGACGCGCGCGCCCGCCAGCTCGACCCGCGATGGAGTGAACTCGCCGAGGAACCGGGGGTCGGTATTGATTCGCCAGAATGGGAAGCGATACTCGAACAGGGTCGAGGGTGCCATGCACTTGACGCCCCACACGTCCTTCTTCTGTCTGCCCAGGATGCGGAGACCGAAGAGATCTCGGAAATCTCCATTGCGATAGAGCCTGATCGGCCTGGCCCGGTCTGTCTCGGTGCTCAGGTGCGGCAGGAACATCAACAGGTGCCCGCCCTGTTTGACATACTTCTTCAGTTTTTCGTAGATCTGGTCGGTCATGGTGTTCCAGCCGAGGAAAAGCAGGCACCTGTAAGACCGCAGCACCGACAGGGGCGCCTCTATCGGGACAACGTCGTATTGCCCGTAGGGCGGATTTCCGGAAAAATCCAGGTCACCCTGCACGGACTCCTTGTTCCAGTCCTCACGGCGATGGAACTTGTCCACCAGACGCCAGCCGCGCTCGGCGGGGCCTTCCAGCCATTTCTTGCCCTTGAATTGCCCCCAGACGTAACGGTTCCAGAGGCCCGGCGCACCGTCCAGGTTTCCGTGGACAACTCCCAGGACGACCTTGGGAGCGTTGGAGGGCCGAGTATGGACCCGCGAGAACTGAAAGGCCTCGCGCAGGATCCGCCTCACTCGTTTTGTCTCCGGACTCGAGAAATCGAACTTCTGGATATGGCGCGAGTCATAAGTGTAGTGCCCACCCTCGGGCCAGATGAATCCTGCCCCGCTGATGTAGGCATGATAGACGGATGTTTTCCATCGCTTCATCCACAATTCGTCGAAACAGACCCCGCCATAGGCGGCCATGGCAATATGAGTCCCCCATGGCTTGTCATATGCTCTGGCCGTCCCGCGGATGGCCGCGTGCATGAGGTGCGGATCTCCAGGCAAGGACTCCAGGCAAAGCACGTCGATACCCAACTCGGCGTGGTACTTGAACACCAGGGAGCTCTCGACGTCCATCAACGGCCCTTTGCCCAATTCATGGCGCTCATAGTCAATGAACTTCTTGAGGTACTCGAGGTATGCTGCTTTGGCTTCCGCCATTGTGCGTACGTGGGGGAGGTTGCGGTATTCGCCCGCACGCCGGTTGATCGTGTAAGATTTCGGCCAGTAAAGAACCCCGCCCGATTCGCCAATCGTCATGCGTCCGCCGTAGTATTCGCCCGCGGCGTCAATGATCTCTTCGAGATCGGCTTTGGTATAGAACTCGCTTCGAGGGATCCTGCGGCGAGCGGAAAAACAGAGGCCTTTATCCGTGTCGCCACGGTACAGCAACTCTGCAAAAAAGAGGCGAATCCTGTGCCTCCGGCAATATCGGGCGACTGCGAGCGCCTCTGACTTCTCCATTGGCAAAAGCGTGAGGACGCACTCGCCCAACTTCAAAGCCCTGAACTCTTTCAACGCCTGAATCCCGCAGGGTACGCTCGCACCGATGAGAGTGCGCTGAACCATGCTGGTTGCCTCCTCCGAAGCGGGAGTATGTTCCGCACGATCATGCTCTCGGGCCGCGAGAATTATTCCTCGCAGTCCCTGTAACCCGGACCGTGTTTCCTCGTCCGGTACCAGCGGGTCCTGTCCTCGGCGTGGATGTCGTAATCTATGGCGTTCCAGTATGGAGGGGATGTGACGGTGAGCGAGACGGCGCCGTCGTCCAGTTCGGGCATACGTTCGCAGGAATGGCGGAAGATGGCGTTCATCGTTCGGTGCCTCGTGCATGGCGCCGGAGGGGCGGGCGGGCCTTGCCCTCGACCGTTCCCCTCGGCCCTGGCGCATGTCAGCATAGCGCGGTGCGCGCGGCGGGTCAACAGGCGCGCCGACTGGCCGCTTGACAGGTGGGACGGCTCCCGGTATTATCTGGAATGTTTCCACAATTGGAGGCCGGATGAGCCGGACGGGCGACATGGCGCTTCGCCGGGACGGGGTCCACGACCTGACCGGAAATGCCGCGGTCCTGAGGGAGGTCAACACCGTCCGCATCCTGAGCCGGCTGCGGCGCGCGGGGCCGTCGAGCAGGGCCGACCTCGCTCGCGCGACGGGCCTGGATGCGAAGACGATCACGAACCTCACGGAGGCGCTTGTCCGGGAGAGTCTCGTCCTCCAGGGCCTTCCTGCTGCGCCACGACGTGGACGGCCGGCGGAGGTCCTGTCGCTCAATCCCGATGCCGCCTCTGCGGTGGGCGTGGACTTCGGCGCGAGCCAGGTCAGCGCGGTCCTTCTCGATTTCGCGGGCGGTGTACGGATGCGGTTTCGCGAGGAATACGCCGCGCCACGGGGAAGGGCGCATCTCCTGCGCCGCGCCGTCGCGGCTGCGCGCCAGATGATCGAGTCGCTGCCCGCGCCGGCGAGGAAGGGGCTGGCGGGCGTGGGCATATCGGTACCCGGATTGCTCGACCGGTCGAGGGGCATCGTGAAGAGTTCCGTCAACATCCCCGGCTTCCGGGACGTTCCCGTCGTGAGGATATTCGAGCGCGAGTTGCACCTGCCCGTGATCCTCGAAGAGGCGTCGCGCGCGATGGCGCTGGGGGAGGTCTGGTTCGGCGCGGGCAATGGGTGCGCCGACTTCATCTGCGTGGACCTGGGCTACGGTATCGGCATGGGGATAGTCCACGATGGGCTCCTCTACCGCGGCGCCAACGAGATGAGCGGCGAGATCGGCCACACGGTCGTACGGCCCGGAGGGGCCAGGTGCCGCTGCGGCAAGTGCGGCTGTCTGGAGACTGTGGCGAGCGGCAAGGCGCTGGCGCATCTTGCGCGAACGATGCTGCGGTCGCGCGGCGGCGCGAGGGCCCTCTGCGAGGCGGCAAGGGCCGGTAACTCCCGCGCCCTGCGCGTGGTGCGCGACGCGGGAGAGGCCATCGGCGTCGCGGTGGCGAATCTCATCAACCTCTTCGATCCGGGTCGCATCGTCCTGAACGGCGGACTCGTGAGGGCCGGCGACCTCCTCGTCCAGCCCATTCGGGAGGCGGTCCGCGAACACGTTGTCGCTCGCGTGGGCAGGGAGTGCCCCGTGGAGGTCAGCGCAGTGGGCGATTTGGCCGGAGCGATGGGCGCTGCGATGCTGCCCCTCCGCTCCTTCTTCGAGTTCGATAACATCCGTATCTGAAAGGAGGTCTGCACCCAGATAGAGACCGAGGCCGCACCGGGAATTGGCGTATTTCCTAGGAATGTGAGGAGGACAGTCTCATGGCCGAGAAACTGGCTATCAATGGCGGGCCGAAGGCGATCCCGAAGCCGCTGCCCGGCTGGCCGCAGTTCACCGAGGAGATAATCCAGGCGGCGACGATTCCGCTCAGGGAGGGTGCGCCCAACTACTGGACGAACCGGAAGGGCAAACTGAAAGACGGGAAGGTCGGGTCGCACGGGATGGAGTTCGAGGAGAAGTTCGCGGAGTGGGAGGGCTCGCGCTACGCCATATCCTGCGCAACGGGCACGGCAGCGCTCCACATCGCGCTCGGCGGCTTCAACATCGGCCCCGGCGACGAGGTGATCGTGCCGAGTTACACCTTCATCGCCTCCAGCATGTGCGTCGTGCAGATCGGGGCCATACCCGTCTTCGCCGACGTTGTGCCGGACAATCACACCATAGACCCGAAGGACATCGAGCGGCGCATCACGAAGCGCACCCGTGCCATCATACCGGTGCACCTCTACGGGTGCGTGTGCGACATGGACGAGATAATGGCGATCGCGAGGAAGCACAACCTCATCGTCATCGAGGACTGCGCCGAGGCCCATGGCTCCACGTACAGGGGCAAGAAGGTCGGAACCATAGGCCACGCCGGCGCCTTCAGTTTCTGCCAGTCGAAACACTTCACCACCGGCGGCGAGGGCGGGATGGTCGTGACCAACGACGAGAACGCAGCCTGGATCATGCGCTCATTCCGCGACCACGGATACGACGTCGAGAAGCGCATGAGCCTCCTGGAACTGGAGGCGCACCTCCCGTACATCCACAGGCGTATCGGGTGGAACTACCGGATGACGGAGATGCAGTCGTGCATCGGCATCGCGGAACTGGCGCGTCTCGACAACTGGAACATCCCGCGCCGCGTCCGCAACCACAGGATCCTCGTCGAGGAACTCAAGAACGAGCCCGCGGTCGCCAACGTCGAGTACGAGAGCGACATCAAGAAGTGCGTGTTCTTCGTCTTCCCGATCATCCTCGACATGGAGAAGTTGACCTGCGATATCCACCAGTTCATCAAGGCGCTGGAGGCGGAGGGCTGCCCCTGCGGTCCCGTCCTCTGGCCGCAGAGTTACAAGGAGGACGTGTTCCGCAAGCACGTGGGCCTCGGCAGGTTCAACTTCCCGTTCGAGTCGAAGGAGTACACGGATCCAGAGTCGGTCAGATATGCCGACGTCCACCTGCCGAACGCGGCGAGGTACCAGACGAATACCTTCTTCACCGTGGTGCATCCGATGCTCGAGGAGGAGCACATGAGGCAGATCGCGAGGGCCATAAAGAAGGTCCTCGCGGCATTCGCGAAGTGACGAAGGCGGCAGTCGTCGTGAGCCTCGGCCCACGCTCGATTGCGCGGGCCGAGGCCCATGCCCCCGCATCGCGGGGTGAGGCCCACGGTACGTGGGTTTCCCTCCTCCACAAAAGCAGGCGACCCCGCCGAAGCGGGGTCGCCTGAACATCCCACCGTCCCACGTCCGCCACCGCATTACTGCGGCTGCAGATCCTTGAACGGGGTGTACGAATTGGTCAGGTTGTTATAGTACGTGGCTGTCGTGCTCGTGGGCTGAGTCGGATCCGTGCAGTCGGTGATGAACGAATCCGTGTCAGCATGCCAGGCCGTGTGAGAGTCCCCACCCGTCCCCGACTCCGTGTAGATGTTGTCGTTCACGTCGTTGGAGACGTAGTTGGTCACCTGGAACCTGACGGAGCCATCCACGTACAGGACGTTCTGACCTCCCGTGTGGTTCTGCGTGGACGTATCGCGGTTCTTCTGGTACGAGCCATCCATGTCGGCGAGGATCGCATGGTTGGACACGGCCGCCGGATAGAGCCGGCAGTCGTACCCGTAACTCGTGTTCACGAGCGTGTAGTTCCGCTGCGAGAAGATGTACTTCTGCACATTGTCCGGAGACCGCGCGTTGAACTCGGTCATGTCGATCTCGCCGTTGGCGTTGGTATCCCACGTGGTGCTGTACGTCCGCGTGGTGTTGGCACGCGAGTTGGGCGTCGCGGGATCCCATGCCTGGCCCGCCGGCAGGTTCTGGAGAGTGAACGGCTCGTTCTCCGTGGATGGGCACCTGAAGGACTTGACGGTGTAAAGATACTCCGGATAGATGTTCGCGAGAGAAGTCATCGCGTCGTTGTTGCTTCTCCCGAGCGAATCGGCGTTGGCGGCATCGTTGCCGAACGCAGCGCACCAGGAGAACGGGAAGTACTCCTCGTTGTTCTGCGTGTAGGCGTAGATCGCCTTGCCGATCTGGGAGCAGTTTTCCTTACACGCGGCCTTCCGGGCTTCCTCACGGGCTCTCGCTAGGGCCGGCAACAAAAGGCTGGCCAGGATGGCTATGATTGCGATAACGACCAACAGCTCGATGAGG